>ERZ1370068.5446-contig-4473_pt1 | contig 103179 bp, 158 predicted proteins | sample MGYA00561227_ERZ1370068 | MGnify/ENA primary metagenome ERZ1370068 (study PRJEB38410, sample SAMEA6850437) | metagenome | study: Metagenomic assessment of the ecological functions of the soil: analysis of the soil microbiota associated with the...
TTGTGCTTCGTTCCAGTTACGTATTGCTGACCGCCGAATTAAAGGAGCTCGTATACCCCCGCCGCCGATCGCGATCACGAGTTCCCGGCCGAGAAGTCAGCCTCGCCCGCGTAGCTGTCGTGGTAGCTCCATGGGTCGTGAGGAAATTGCAGATCCGACGTGCCCAGCCGGTAGCGGAGAGATTTGGCCGCCGCCGCCGGATAGGTCGCGCGTTTGGCCATGACAGTGAAGTCGTTCAGGCCCTCCGCGTGCTCACTCTTGCAGGCGGCACTGACGTCCGTGACCTTGCCATGGGGCCGCCCGGCCGTGGGCCGGGCGAGTGCAATTCCATCGCGGTGGACTCAGGCGAGCCGGGCGAAGTCTTCCGTCAGCCACAGGCCGTCCGTGCGCAGGGTCGAGATATATGTCGACGCCGACCACGGTGAACGTCGAGGACAAGATATTGCGCCGGTGGCCGTCATTCGGCGGCCTCTCGCCAACCATGCTGCGCCTCGATCGACAGCGCGCCGGCCTGGGTCATGTCGCTGGTCCATCCGATGTTCTCGCCAGCGGCAGTCCAGGTCACGCCTGCGTTCGTCTCGCGGGCACCGAGGTCGGGTTCGCCCGGCAGCTGGTGTGACAGCTGGTTCGCCGTGGCCATCGCCAGGTCGTGCGCGTGCGCGCTTGCTTGCAGGTCGGCAGAGACGGTGAGCGCGGGCAGCCCCTGCTGGGTCTCGTGCCGAGTTGATGGCCGCAACTACCGCGGCGGCGATCGAGGCGGTGGCTGTCGATGCTCCTCTGCTGGGCGACGGAGCGTGCGGCGCCGGAGCCGGCGGTCGAGGCGGCGGGCGGTCGTCGCCCGAGGGACGAGTGTCGTTCGGGAAGCGGACTGCGACGGGTGTGCTGGCCGCGCGTTCGGACGGGCGGGTTGCCTTCGGCGGCCCAGGCGGCCTGACGTGGGTACGGGCGGTGGCGTGGCTGGGCGGCGGCCCCATGCGTGACGATCCGGTGACCGGAGCTGCTGCGACGGGAGCCGGCGCAGTCGACGTTCCCGGCCGGGCGTCCGGACGTGGGCTGGCCTGTTCCGCTCCACCCGGCGACCGCCGCCGTGGTCGCTGCGGCAAGTACCGCTGCGGCGGCTGCGGCCACCCAGTACCGGATCCCAGCAGCTGACCGATGCAGGCGTCGATGCCGCCCAACGGAGCGACCTTTTGACGACATCGGCCCACCATCATGGCCGAAGTGACGTGTGAAGCCGGTGTGGCCAGGGCACCTCTCCGATACTGCGTGTTGACGGGGCTTGGTCAACCCGAGCTACTTCAGGCTCGACGGCAGCGGCCAGGTCGACGCAGAACCGAGCTATCGGGCGGTCACGGTCTTGAAAAGCGGCGACGGGAAAGCGGCAGCACGCGCTCGCCGGCTAACCAGTCGGTCAGCTTCGCCGCCTCGCGTTGGAGCTGGGTCCGTGGCCAGTTTGGGGATTCTCTCGACAACGTCGAGCACCACCTTGCCGGATGGCTCCTGATGCCAGCCGCCGACAAGCCCGACCGTTGCACCATGCGGTCGGGCCAGCATTGCCATTTGAGTCGAACAACGACTGACCCCGATGCGGGGCCGAGGTACCAGGTCCCGGTCAGCCCAGCCCATCGGAGTCGGATCCAACGCCGGCAAGAGGGCGACCCAAGGTTCGACTCCAGCCACTGGTGTCAAGATCGTCGGGGAGCACGTATCCGACGCTGCCATCGAGGTCGACCTCGACGGCTTCCGACATCGGTCAAGGCACGTTTGACGTCGGTCGTCCGCACGCCCAGCCCCACCACTTGAGATCGTTCGCGGTGCCGGGGCCAAATGCGCGGAGCCAGGCTTGTGTCATCTGGGCAATGCCAGCGGTGGCGTCCATGCGGTCGAGGGGCGAGCCCAGCCAACGCGGCATCGAGGTCCACATCGGGCGGGACACGTTCCGAACCTCCGCGGTTCGTGCCACGCACAGCCAGCCCGGCCGCCGAAAGGATCGTCAGCAGTCTCGGTCCGACCGGTGCGTCGGGTTCCCCATCTGCCCGCTCCGCCGACGCGAATCTTGACATCGACGATGGGGACTAGGTCACGTAATTGCGATGAGCTCAACTCGGGATGCGAGTCCAGGGCGGCGAGGACGGCGGCCTCGGCGTCACCCAACCAACGGAAACCGTCGGGGGCAACCGCGCTCGCTTCGACCTCTCGAACTGTCCGGCGCCGTTCGGAATCGGCAACCCGCGCACCAGGGCCGGCAGTGGCCGCGGCAAGCCGATCACGGGTGAACACGAACAGCGTCCGCCGCATCGACAAATGTTTGATCAACGTCCGGTCGGCATATGGCGCGCGATCGAGATGCGCTCGGGCTAGGTCAGGAGACGCGGGCTCGGGCCGACAGAGTAGACGCTGGCCGGGTCAGTTGCGTGCAGGCAAACCATCGAAGCGCGTTGCTTCGACGACGTCGCGTGCCTGGTGCTCGGCCGCGATGCGGTGTCGACGCGCCAATCGGGCGCGCCGTTCGTCCGCGTCGATGCGTCGCACGCGACAGATCTTGCACCAGTGCCTTACGACATCGCTATGTGATGGTTCGGACGTAAGCGATGAGCGTCGGCGAGGGCAGCCAGATGCTCGTCGACGTGTGCGAATTGCATGCCCATCGTGTTTACGCACAGGTGAGTTGCTCCGAGCTGCTGCCAGGCGGCCACGTAGCCGAGCCAGTTGTCTCGGGGCTGACCGGCGATAGTGAGCCGGGCTTCGATACCGATCTCCGTCGGGGCCGACCGGCCTCCTCGGCGTAGCCCCGAATGCGGTCGATCATTGCCGCGGCCTTGTCGTCGGGTCGGCGTAGCGGTAACCAACCATCACCAAGGCGTCCGGACTCGACGCAGGACCGGCTCGGCCGTGCCGCCGATCCAATCGGAATGTTTCCCACGCACGGGACGGGGGTTGATGCCGGCCTCGTCGACCTGGTGCCATCGGCCGTGAAAGGTGATGGTGGGCGCGGACCATAAAGCGCGCATGCAGCTCGGATCTGCTCCTCGCTACGAGCTCCCCGATTGCCGAAAGCCTCGCCCAATCCTGATATTCGACCGGATTCCAGCCGACGCCGACGCCCAATCGCATCCGACCGCCGCTGAGCACATCCACCTGGGCGGCCTGCTTGGCCACCAGGACGGTCTTGGCGTTGGGGAAGGATCAACACCCCAGTCGCCAGCTCGACCGCAGAGGTGAGCGCAGCGAAATGACCCAGCAGCACGAACACTTCGTGAAAGCAATCGTCGCTGGTATACCCTCGCCATCCCGCCCGGGTCGAGGTTCCGGCGCCGAGCACATGGTCGTAGACGAGGATGTACTCGTAACCGAGCTGTTCGACTTCTGTGTCGCCCAGTGAGCGATGTCAACCGGATCGCCGCCGATTTCCAGTTGAGGGAAGACCGCCCCGATGCGCATACGTGATCACACTCGCCGTTAACCGGTTGACCGGCAGGCGGGGTTTAACGGCACGGTGGTGGGAGAAAGCACGTGCAGATATGTGTTGGAAGCGCGTGGGCGCAGCTCAAACTCCAACGCGCCTTTCCTAAAGAATTGATCGCATAGCCAGCTGTCACCGGCTGGTAGCGATCCGAGCTATCGGGCCGGGAAGTAGGGGACGACGTCGACCAGGTTGTAGATTCGCCAGGAAACCCCACCTGAGGCCGCCGTAGCGTGCTGCGAAAGTCGGCATCCGCGACGCGCGGCGAGGCGAATGTCCAGGCCTGTGGCTTGATGGGCGTGTTGGCAGCGAGGTCGGCAACGAGAAGTGTGCCGAGCGCCCCGCCCAGACTGTGGCTCGGACACGACCGTCGGCATCGTTGGGTCAAGACCACTGCCGAAGCCGACGATCGCGTCTGGAGACTTCGACGGCGAACGCCCTCGATGCTTGGGAACTCGCTTGCTCGCCTGGAGTCATTGTGCCGAATGTTCGGTAGACATCGAAGAAGCCCTCGGCAACCTGTCCGCCGTCAGCGACGGAGGTGAACGGCACGAGCTTCCAATGCATGTCGTCCCACCATTCGGTCGCAGACGCGGTACCCCGCAACGCAACGACCGCGGTGACCGGGTCGCCGCCGACGGCGACGAAACCGTAGAAGACCTCGCGACTGCGTCGGACCGGAGAAAATCTGACATCTGGATCGTGCGCACCAGCGTGTAGCCGACCGGCATGTTCCTGATCGTGGCGGGATTGATTTGGCTGGGATCGCTGACGTACTGATCGTAGGCGGCTTGCACGAACGGCCCCCTGCGGTGACCGCCGTCGCCGGGTTCATCGGTGTCAGTAGGCATAGCCTGTCCAGCCGCCGATCTCCAGCCTTGTCTCAGGGCTCAGCAAGCATAGAGCGAGCGCCTGGATCAAGATCGGCCAGGCCTGCCGACCGGGGATTCTGAAGCTATCCAGCCGTCGATGATCGCCCCGGAGATCTCGTCCGGTCCGGGCAGCCTGGAAGAAACCGCGCCTCCGGCAGTCGCGGCGCGGGCGTTCAGCGCGGCGACGACGGCGTCGAAGACATCGTCGGATTTGGACACACGCGGCGCGGTGTTCGCTCGAAATGACCAGCCAAGGCGACGTCGCGTCAAAAGGCGATCCACGAGGGTCCGTCGGGTTTCGGTATTCAGCCCGCCCTTGTAACGCCGCGATTCATATCCCCACCGTCTGAGAGCCGCTGCCGGGTACACCTCGACAAACCGGGCGCGGCCGGACCGGTCCTTGGTCCTCGCCCGGCATCGCCAGGGCGGACAGCAGCCCTGCGGCCCCGCATCGCGGCTCGCCCCGATCCGGTCGCTGGACACGCTCAACGGGATCGGGCCGCCAGCACGGGCAACCGCGAGATCCGGTGCGTCGGTAGGCAAGCGGCCGTCGAGCTTCGATGTCTCGACCCTCACCCGGCCGTGATGTCGCCGCGCAAGTGACGCTGGACAAAAGTCGACGAACGCCACCGGCCACCCGAGCGGCAGTCGATTCCGACCTTGTCGGCCGGGCGCGCAGCCTCGACCAGCACACGATCGGTCAGTGCCCAGCGCCAGCTGCTCTGATAGCGGCGTCCGTCCGCCCCAGCGGATCGCAGCCACCGCCGACCTCGCAGCTTCGGCGGCAAGATCAAATGCCGACTGTTAGCACCGGGAAAACACTATAGGTATCCATGGATTGCGAATTGATCGCGCAGCAGCGAGCGGATCTCAATTGTGATGATCGGCGACTACACTGGCGGAACGTGGGCTCGAGCGATGCGGGTGTGGCGAGGGACTGGCGCAGCCAGGGAGTACGGATCGTGCCGTCCGACGCGCTTGACGCCAGCACGCCGCAGACGCCGGGATGATCCGCGCTACCGCGGTGTAAATCATGAGCGGCCGGTGCGGAAAAGCTATGGGGCGGGACGGCCAGGATTCATCCCGGCGCCAGGACCGGGCCACATCATCACGGCGAGCTCGAGAGCATCATCTACGTGGTCCGCGGACGAGCGGAAATGCGGTGGGGAGAGCTGTCCCGAATTTCACCGCGCAAGCCGGACCCGGCTCATTCTCATCTTCGTTCCGCCGTTCCTGCCGCATCAGGAGATCAACGCCCTAGCCGACGAGCCGCTGGAGTGCGTAGTGGTTCGCAGCGGCCAAGATCCGATCGTGGTCAACCTGGACATCGAGGGCGTCGCAGATCCGGAAATCGTGCCCTGGATCGACTCGACGCACCCCGTCGCGTAGCTGATCGGTGCGACCAGCCCGCTGTCGAGCGAGGATGCAAGGGGCCGACGCAGTAGCACTGGGCCGCGCCTCAGGTAATGCCCGCGGTGGCGCGGGCCTCGGCCCGATCGCGGCAGGCTCGGATGGCCACGATGTGTCCGTCTCGAACGGTCAGCACGTCGTAGTTTCGATCGTCGGCATGCCGAACCCGGTGGGCCTCGATGCCGGGGATACGGACCGTCACCATGACCTGGTCACCATGGGCAATGAGTTCCTCGAGCTGCGCGCAGAGGCCGCGCCCGAGCTGCCGCCGCAGTGCAATCTCCAGCCTCGCCTCGACCATGGCAGATCTCGCGGTTCCGGGCTCGCCTCGCTCGGGTCGAGAGTAGGTCCACTCCAAGTTAGTCGACAGTGTCAAGCATCGCCATGACGTCCCCTCGTTCATAGGCCGCATAGGCGGTGCGTACGAGCGTCTCGTCGCAGTCGACATGACGGCAGCTCCATCCCAGTGGCGGACCTACCAAGCATTGCTCGCCCATCGTGCGCGTCAGCCCGGATTACCGGCCGCCAGTATCACCGGCCGCACATGAGTCCTCCTGCATGACGAATTCAGGAGGGCAAGACGCGCGGGGGACTCACCATGCGAGTGGCCATTATCGGTGCCGGGCCGACCGGCCTGTTCACAGCGGTCGCGCTGGCTCGGCGAGGCCATGACGTTTCGGTTGTCGACCGTGATCCGGGCCCGAACCGCAATGGGTGGTGGCCGAGGGCCGGAGTGATGCAGTTTCACCACCCCCATGCCTACCGGGTGCAGGTGATCGAGGCGCTGCAGACAGAGATTCCGCAAGCGTGGGACGCCCTGCTCGCCGCCGGAGCGGTGCCGGTTTACGCACCCGGTCAGCCAGGCCTGCCGATAGCGATCCGCTGCCGGCGCGCGGTGTTCGAGACTGTCTTGCGGATCGCAGGCATCCGCCGAGTCGCGTGTGACACTGATACACGCGCATGCAACCGGCGTGGCCCACGAGCGTGGGCGCGCAATCGCCGTGCGGCTGGGCGGCGACCGTATTCTGCCGGCCGATCTGGTACTGCGACACGTCCGGCCGGGCCGGGCGACTTAGCCGTTCGCTGCGCGCGGCGGCACCGGAGAGCGCCGATTGCGGGCTCGCCTCATGTTCTCACGTCAGTACCGACTGCGGGCGCGGCGCCTCGGAAGGACCCAATGAATGCGCCCCGGGGCTGGTAACGGTCTATCCCGGATACCTGGCGATCGTATTTCCGCACGACAACCGCACGTTCTCGACGTTGATCGCGCAATCCAGTACGGACCGTGACCTAGCCGGCCTGCGAGGCCTTTGCCGCGTTCGAGGCCGCCACCCGGGCCATCCCACCTCTGGCAATTCTGGACCGACCCGCGTCGCAGCCGTCCGATCACGCCTGGTGCTGCGGGGCGGTCACCTCTACAACAGCTACCGCGGGCAGCGAAATGATGCCGGCAGGATCGCCCTGCCGGGCCTCATCGCTCTCGGCGACGCGGTGTGCACCACCAATCCGAGTCTTGGGCGCGGCATCGCGACGTCATTCCAGCAAGCTCAACGGCTCCTCGCTCTCCTTGACGAGCCCGGAAGGGATTTCGGCGACGTCGGGCTGGCCTTCGATGACTGGTGCGCCGAGCACATCAAGCCGTGGTTCGCCGATCACGTGTACACGGATGCCGACCTGCAGCGACGTTGGGCCGGCGCCGACGTGGACGTCTCTCGCCGGCTCCCGTCCGACCTCATTGTCGCTGCCGCCGAGGCGTATCCGGAGCTGAATTCGACGATCATGCCGTACGTAATGATGCGGACATTGCCAAGCAGCTTGAACGCGATCGAGCCGCGGGTGCGCGATATCTACGCCGGCGGTTGGCGCCCGGCGATGCCTGAGGGCCCAGCCGAGGCGAGCTGGCCGAACTGGATCGCCCGAACCGCGAACCGCCAGACCCGGAGCTGATCGGGTCGCGCCGCTGCGTCGTGGCCTGAGTGGCCTCGCCTATCTGAGATGCCGCCTGGGCGCGGCTGGCCGGTAGAGTCCTACCGTCGTTGCGTAAGCAAGCGTATGCTCTGCGCGCGCAGTCTTGGGGGACCATGCGGACAACGACGACGGCAGCCTCTTCTCGGACGCTCCAGCGTCCGGAGCACGCTGGGGTATGCCGTCGACTTACCCAACGTCGCCGCTGCTCGGCTCGCGCCCTCACCCATTCTCCGGCGCCCCTCAATTCTTTTGCGTTTACGTCGTCGAGCGATGGAGGAATTTCGCCGCTGCCTTGTCGGAATGCGGGCTAGGACCAGCAGGGCCCTACCGGGTGGACTGGCTGCCCGCCCGCGATGACGCCTCGGCGCATCGCCGGGGCTCGCGGATCGTGGAACAAAGGAGAGGTCATTGAAGCGCGAAGTCGGCTGCTCACCGTAAGCCTGTCAGGCGTGTTGGCCTTAGTGGCGTTAGCACTTCCGGCTGCTGCCGCCGGTCAGTCACCTCCCGACTAGCGGCGCCGCAACCCAGCGCGTCGGCTGCGCAGGCCTACCACGACTCGTTGTGTCAGAGCTCATTCCTCGTTGTGCGCCGATCCCATACACCACATTGGGCGACGAATATGTCGGGCACGACGAACCCTCAGTTCTCTTCAAGTCCGACGTCCCGGATCGGGCAACGACATCACATACGTCGTGACCGCTGCCGAAGGAGCCGAAGGCGCGGCCGTCCGCGTCCGGCGCCGGTGGCGGCACCTGGAACTTCCAGCTGAGGCCGACATTCTGGTTCGGCTTGACGCTGTGCGACACCGAGTCCGCGCCCGAGTTCACCAAGACCTGCACGCCGGACTCGGACGCGCAACGACCTCGGTCGGTACCGATCCGAGCCGCGCCGGACTATATCGGCAAGCATCCCGGGAACGCGTTCATGGAGCTGCAGTTCTACGGGCCAGGTTACGTGCCGCAGTTCGAGGGATTCGGCTGCACCGCAACTCAGTACTGCGCGGCGATGACAATCGACAGCCTGACGCCTGACCAGAACACCGGAACCGGTCCGGCCGAACAACGCGGACTGCAACAACTACATCTTCGGCGGGATCGAGCCGATCAACTGGGCGTACATCACCAAGGACGGCGTCTCGCAGGCGTCCAGCGAACCCGCTGTTCACCGGCACGTTCAGCAATCCCGAACTTCAGCGCGGTCAATCCAGATCTGCAGAAAGACCTGCTGATGAACCCGGGCGACCGGATCCGCATCCACATGCACGACACCGACGCTGGGTTCCAGGATCGACCATGACCGACCTGAACGACCGGCCAGAGCGGATCGATGACCGCGTCCGTCGCCAACGGCTTCGGGCACATCCTGTACGAGCCCGACTCCAGACACCTGCCAGGCATGGCGCCCTACGCGTTCCACCCCGAGTACTCGACCGCGAACCCGCGGGGCAACACCTGGTCGGCGCACACCTACAACGTGGCCATGTCCGATGAGATCGGGCACTTCGAGAACTGCCTCGAGCGTCGACGCGAACTTCAACTGCGTCAAGCCGGGAGCGCAGGACCCAGGGCGGCTTGGACGAGGACGACGAGCAACAACTTCTGCGTTCCGGGCGCAGACTCGACTGCTGATCAAGATCAACGGCTGCTTCAGCGCGGACGGGGACTTGCGACGGGCAGTCGTACCAGCAGCGACTGGCCAGGAACCGACCCGAACGTGCACCGGGATCAGGCCGTTGCACCCATCGCCGCTCCTGTTCACGAGCCCGCTCACGAACAGCGGACAACGAACTACTCCGACGATCGCGTTCGAGACCGATCTGCCCGCGGATCGAGGCCAGCGGACTCCCAGGACAACCCGCCGTTCTGCGACCGGGACACCGGCGCGAACTGCGTCAACCCGCCGAACGGCGCGCAGTTCTACCCGTTCTTACTCGACGCGGATTGCGACACGGCACCTGCACATGGCAGGAGGGCGGTCCGGTTCATTCCCGGCACGACCAACGACTTCGGCGGCAGCTCGACAGCCGAGTTCGGCCCGCTGCTGAAGACCGTCTACCCGGCGCCCGGGCTTCACAACAGCCAAGTCGATTCAACAACTTCAACAGCGGAGACCTGAAGAACCCGTGCCCGGTGAGCTAGCTCCCCGACATCGGATCGAGTTCCTGACCTGCCCGGTGGTCCGGTGCCTCGCGCACCGGGCCACCGGCTTGATCGGATCGCATGCGACCGTAGGTCGCGTCCTTGCGACCGCCGGTGCGCCTAGCGCCTCGTCAGTCGATCGACGGGACGTCGCGACGATCCGATCGTCTACCATCGCACGGGCATGGTGGTGCGCCTGGGAGATGTCCCCGTCGCCACCCGAGCGTGACCGACTGGAGAACTCTCGTAGTGACCGTGACTGACACGACGTTGCACATTCCGGCCCATCTCAAGCCAGCGGATGGGCGTTTTCGGCAGCGGACCGACCAAGGTGCGTCCCGAGGCGTTGGCTCGATTGGCCGCTCGGCACGATCTGATGGGAACGTCGCACCGCCAGGCGCCGGTCAGGATCTGGTGCGACAGGTTCGCGACGGTTTGCGGGACCTCTTTGCGCTTGCCCGACGGGTATGAGGTGATGCTCGGTAACGGCGGCGCGACAGCCTTTGGGATGCCGCCGCCTGCGGGCTCGTCCGCCGGCGCGCCCTGCACCTGGTGTACGGCGAGTTCACCCAGAAGTTCGCGACCGTGACCGCGGGCGCGCCGTTCCTCGCCGAGCCGATCGTCGTATCTGCGCCGCCGGGCGACGCGCCGGAACCGGTGGGCGACGACGACGTCGATGTCATCGCGTGGGCCCACAACGAGACGTCGACCGGCGTGATGGTTCCGGTGCGGCGTCCGGAGCGCGCCGACCAGGCCCTGGTCCTGATCGATGCCACGTCGGGTGCGGGCGGTCTGCCGGTGGATGTCGGCCAGGCCGATGCGTACTACTTCGCGCCGCAGAAGTCCTTTGGTTCCGATGGTGGGTTGTGGCTGGCGTTGGTGAGTCCGGCGGCGATCGAGCGAATCGGCGAACTCGGCGCCGCGACGAACCGCTGGATCCCCGCCTCGCTATCCCTCGCTACCGCGCTCGACAACTCCCGGCAGCAGCAGACCTACAACACGCCCGCATTGGCGACGCTTCTGCTACTCGCCGATCAGATCGACTGGATGCTTGCTGGTGGCGGTCTCGACTTCTGCGTCGCTCGGACCCGCGCCTCGTCTGATCATCTCTACGGCTGGGCGGACTCCTCGCCGTTCGCGAGCCCGTTTGTGATCGACCCGGCCAAGCGCTCCCTTGTCGTCGGCACAATCGACTTCTCCGATGAGGTAGATGCCGCCGCCGTCGCGCGGACACTGCGGGCAAACGGGATCGTCGACGTCGAGCCGTATCGCAAGCTGGGCGGAATCAGCTGCGGATCGGGATGTTCCCGGCGATCGATCCGGCCGATGTCGAAGCGCTCACGGCGTGCATCGATTGGGTTGTGGCGGCATGAGGGTTCTGGTTGCGGAGAACATTGGCGAGTCCGGCGTCGAGCTGCTACGGGCGGCGGGCTTCGACGTTGTGGTCGGGACGGGCTGAGGTCACTGGAACTCGAGCGGCGCATCGCTGAGTTCGACGGGATTCTCATCCGATCCGCGACCCAGGTCGATGCCGACCTCCTGGCGAAGGCGGATCGGCTACGTGTGGTGGCGCGGGCCGGCGTCGGGGTCGACAACGTCGACGTCGATGCGGCAACCCGGCGCGGAGTCGTCGTAGCGAATGCACCGCAGTCGAACATCATCACGGCGGCCGAGCACACGATGGCGTTGTTGCTGGCGCTGGCCCGGAATGTGCCGCAGGCCCACGCCTCGCTGGTCGGCGGAACGTGGGATCGGGCGAGATTCAGTGGCGTGGAGCTGAACGAGAAGACGCTTGGAATTATCGGGTTCGGCCGGATCGGCCAGCTCGTGGCTCAGCGGGCGCGGGGCTTCGGCATGCGGGTCATCGCGTTCGATGCCTATCTGGCCGAGGAGCGGTTCCGCGACCTCGGCGTCGAGCGTGCGAGCAGCGCTGATCAGATCTATGCGGTCGCGGACTTCATCACGCTGCATCTGCCGAAGAACCGGGACACCGAGGGCTGGCTGAACGCGGCCGCGTTCGCGCACATGAAGGACGGCGTGCGGATTCTCAACGTTGCCCGCGGCCCGTTGGTCGTAGACGTAGACCTGCAAGCCGCGCTCGATTCGGGCAAGGTAGCCGGGGCTGCGCTAGACGTGTTCGGTACCGAGCCGGTAACCGATCATCCGCTGTTCGGCTATCCCAACGTCGTCGTCACTCCACACCTGGGGGCCTCGACGGCCGAGGCAACCGATCGGGCGGGCTATCAAGCCGCCGAGCAGGCGGTCGCCGCCCTGACCGGGGTGGCAGTGACGAGTGCAGTGAACGTACCGTCGATCGCTGCAGAAGACATGGAGGCGGTCGGTCCGTTCCTCGGACTGTGCGGCGGCCTGGGCAAGATTGCGGCCGCGCTAGCTCCGGGCACGTCCGTTGACGCCGTCGACGTCGAATTCCTGGGCCGGATCGCCGGGCGTGATAGTCGATTGCTGACGATCCAGGTCGTCAAGGGTGTGCTTGCTGGGCATATCGAGGAGGCGGTCAACGACGTCAACGCGTTTACGCTCGCCCAGGAGCGCGGTATTGCGATCACTGAGCGGAGCACACCGCAGGCTCACGACTTCACCGACCTCATACGCGTGCGGCTTCGTGGAGGCGGTGAGACCACGCGAGTGGTAGGCACCCTGTTGGGACCGGCGCAAACCGACCACACTTGCTCGAAGCGTGGGGATTCGCGGTTCAACGTGCAACTCGAGGAACACCTAGCCGTCTTCCGCTACCGCGATCAGCCGGGAATGCTGGGACGAGTAGGCACGGCGCCTCGGTGACGCAGGGGTGAATATCATCTCCGCGGCCGTCGGGCGCCGGCCGGAAGGCGACAGCGACGGCGAAGCGGTCATGGTCGTCACGGCTGACTCGCAGGTGCCGGCGAATGTGCTGGCCGTGCTGCTGGCCGGCAGCGATTTCTTCGCGGCACGAGCGGTAAGCCTGTAACAGCCGGGACGTTCAATCGACGATGTGACACCTCGGCCAACCGGATCGAAGGAGACGCGCATGCGGCGAGCGCCTGATGCGCAGGATGTGCAGGCGCATATCCGGTCGATCGCGAGCTGCGTTGTCCCCGCCCTCGTCCTCGGTGGCTGCTCCTCGTCTGGTTCGAACGGCTCCTCGTCCGCGGCACTCGACGGCGGGCAGTCCCATCCTGCCGCGCAGTCAAGCCGCCAACGTGGGCAGCTGGGTACTGGATCGGCCATGGCCGAACCCTCGATCTGGCGCCCAACGGACTCGGGCTGCTGGTGATCAGCCTCACCGGAGGGGGCGAAGGGCCATTCGCCACGATCCAGCTGCACGTCATAACCGCGCGGCCTCGAGTCAGGCGACCGTGGTGATCGACAGCAGCGACGATCCGAAGACGGCGGTCGGCTCCACGCACGTCGTCCGCTATAGCCCAGCCGCGGATGTCATCACGGTCGACCTCGATCAGCAGAGCCAAAACTTCTGCGGCGTGACAGCGGCGCCCGGCACCTGCGGGGCTTGATCTCAGGTTCAGGGCTTGTACGCCGTTACGGATCACTGACCCCAGATCGGGTCGCCGGCGAACTCGTGTAGGGCCTCGATGTTGCGATGGGCAGGATGCGCGACGCCAGCCGGCCCGGCGCTGAATGCCAACAGCAGGTTGGTCAGCTCGCCGCCGATAACCCGAGCGACCACGCCCTTCGCGCCCGCTTCGGGCAGCCCGAGAGGGAACCAGCTGGTGCCGGCATCGAACACGCCGGCACCGCTGCGAACGGTGTAGTAGGCGCTGTCCGCGAAGCTGTTGACGCCCTGGCAATTGACGGGGAATGGGTGATGACCTCGATGTTCTTCGGAGTCGGCACGCCGGGATTGACCCGGTCGTACTCGCTGCCGACGAGGTGTGGCAACCGCATACCCAGCTTCGCGCCCGTGCCCGCGAACAGCCAGTTGCGCGGATTAGTGATCACCATCGGCGCGTCGACCGGATTGCACTCTGTAATACGCGCCAGTGAGGGAGCTCTCGGGATCGGACAGCGGTGGTTCCCGCCAATCGACGGTGACCTCCGCGTTCTTCTTCCGTACAGCGGATCGGTCGATCCGCTTGTAGTTGATCTCGATGCGATCTGGCCCAGTTGGCGAGGAGGCGAACCGGATGTGCCGGAAGACGCGCGTTGGCACTCAGGAACGCCAGGTTCACGCCGGTGTCGCGGGCGGCGGTAACCGCGTTGCGCATCGCGGTGGACCAGTACTCGTCATGTCCGAGGCTGATCATCGCAACGGCACCAGCGAGTAGCTGCGGATTGTCATGCAGATCGACATCGGTGGCATACGCCAGCGGGATACCGAGGCGCTCGGCGTGCGCAATGAGCGGCAGTTGGCTGCCGACGAAGTCCGACGCGCCATCAGCGCGTGTGAGGGCCGATCGAACGACACGGCTACCGATCGGTTGTCGAAGTCGTTCAGTCCTCCTGGCCCGTGGTAGAGGCTGTAACCGCCCCAGTCGTTGTAGGCCTGCCAGGTGGTCACCGGAAGGATGAGTACGGTGCGTCCCGCGGTATCCGGTGATCGGATGGTGAGCGGCACGTACCGCTGGCCGGTTCGACCATCCAGCCGCAACAGGTAAGCGCCCGGCGGCCAATCGGCCGTCGGCAAGGTCAGACTTGGCCGCCAGGCTGTCTCGCACGGTGTTGGTGGCGGGACCGGGTCGGTTTGGGCTGACGGACGCCCGGCTCGCTGCCGGATTGCCAGACTCGCATGCGCCAGTGCGCCCCCATACCAACCCATCCGATAGGCGGTCACCTGCCATTGGCGGTCGACGGTCGACACATGCAGCTTGACCGCCTGGCCGGGTAGCACGCTCACCCGATCGACCCATCCCTCGATCGCGTTTGACCGGCCCAAGCCGCGCGATCCGCCATGCGGGGTCTCCGCATTGCCGACTGGGCGCTCGGCGCCTGGGGCGAGCCGTGAACGCGGCCGACAGCGTCGTGCCGCTGACCCGCGTGAGGTCTGGCGTCGAGTTCGCGGCATGGGAACACGCCGATGACGCACAGCAGGGTGCAGCAGACGAAGAGCGAGGCCCGCAGCACAAACTGAGCGTAGCGGCCGAGTTCGTCACGCAGCCCCACCGTTGTTGGCGGCAATTGCGCATCGCTCATCATGTTGCCGCGGGTTTAGTACGTCGCGACAGCCGGGTAGATCTTGGCCAGGACAATCTGCGTGACCTGAACCGGACTCATGTCCACTTGGCTCCGGTCAGCGAGCCGCCGATTGGAGAGGAACGCACCCAATGTCGACCACCGGAATTGTCGTCCTTGTTGTCGTAGTCGTTGCGATCGTGCTGATCGCAATGGCGGTGTGGAGCATTGTCAGACGCCGGCAGCTGCAAGCACGATTCGGCCCCGAATATGAGCGAACTCTGGCCGAGCAGCCCAGTCGAGCGGCCGCAGAGAGTGAATTGCGCGCGCGCGAGAAGCGACATGCAGAGCTCGACATCAAGTCGCTCAGCCCACAGGATCAGGATCGTTACCTGAAGGAGTGGACTCGGGTCCAAGCCGCATTTGTGGAAGATCCCAGCGACGCGGTCAACTCGGCCGATGCGCTGGTCAGTCGAATCGATGCGGGCGCGCGGTTATCCGACTGGCGAATTCGACGATCGCGTCGGCACATTGTCGGTCGAGCACGCGCGAACGATCGACCACTACCGTTCTGCGCACGAGATCTTTGAAGCCAACCTGCGCGGTCAAGCGAGCACCGAGCAGCTACGCCAAGCACTCGTGCATTACCGGGTACTAGCGACCGACCTGCTCGAGGTCGACGACGCCGGCGATCGGCACGGCGCCGACCAGCTGGATTCGTGAAAAGGAGACACGTGATGAATCAGCCAACGCACGCCGCCGACGAGACGATGACGGCCAGGGGCCGACGCGAGGCCGGGTACGACGACCAGGCGACGACCGAAGGCCGACGCGAGGCCGGGTACGACGACCGGGCGACGACCGAAGGTCGACGCGAGGCCGAGTACGACGACTACGCGACGACCGGAGATCGACGCGAGACCGAGTTCGATAATCCGGCCCGCGTCAGCGGCCGAGCGGAGGACTACGTCGAAGAGACGTACCGATGTGATCGACCGGCCAACCGGGGAACTGACCCGAGAGCAGCGGATGCGAGAAGTGGACGACGAGCCCGCACGGGCACCAAGTGACGGGAATCTCGGGCCTGGACAGGCCCCGAACGATCCGGTCGCGGCTTTGTGGGGTGCAGATCTCGTCGAGCGGTACCGAATCCAATGGCGTGAGTTGCAGCTGACGTTCGTCGATGACCCGCAGCGCGCATGACTGGCGCGGCCGCGAGCCTCGTGGATGACGCTGTCGCCTCGCTGACGAACACCCTAACTGGCGCAGAAGCAGGCGCTCGACGGCTGGCAATCGACCAAAGGCGACGACACCGAGGTTGATGCGGGTGGCCCTACGGAACTACCGGGATTTCCTCGATCGGCTGCTCGGTCTCTGAGAGATCAAGGAGGACACCATGGCATGGCGATCTCGCACGGACCGCGCCGGTCATGCGGCGACGCCGTCCGCTCGGGCGACTGGTGAGCCTGCTTCTCGTCCTGTGGCTCGTCATCGGACTCATCGCGGCCTGGCAACGTAACTATTTCAGTGGTTCGGATACGAACTGCGCCAAGATCGGCACGATCACGGTCACCATCTTGGCTGGCCCGCTGAATTATGCCGGGTGTGAACCCCAAGATCGACTGCACATTGCCGCAACCCAGCAAGTAGCTGGCCAGGGCCGGCGTCGCGCTTCCACGATGATCAGTGGGGCCGATGCCGGCTTCCCGGCCTGACCGGCAGGCGATGTCGCTCATGACACGATGACCCCGTGGCGAGCGACGACCTGCTGCAGGACGCGATCGACGAGCTGTATAGCGTTGCCCCGGCGCAGTTCATCGCGCAGCGCGCCGCGCTGGTCGGCGCCGCGAAGCAGGCAGGCGACCAGGCAGCCGCCAAGGCCATCGGTGAATTGCGGCGACCCACGCAAAGCGCGTGGACGGTTAACTGTCTCGTCCGGTCCGATCCGGCGGTAACGGGCGAACTCGCCGATCTTGCGGAGCGGTTGCGCGGGGCCGAGCGGGCCTTGGACGGCTCTGCTATGCGTGAGCTGTCGAAGGAGCGACGGCGGCTCATCGACGATCTGGTTGAGCGGGCATTCGCCACCACTGCACAAACTGACCCGTCTCCCGCGCTGCGGGACGAGGTGACGGCCACGCTCGAGGCAGCGCTGGCTGATCCGGACGTGGCTGGACAACTCGAGACCGGCACGCTGCTTCGAGCGGTCCGCTGGTCAGGATTCGGTGCCGCCGGTCCGGCGCTGAGCGCGGTGCCGGCGCGATCGCCCTCACCGCGGGACGCGGCATCGGGCAAGAGCTCCGATCGCAAGCGCCTGACACCGTCGAAGCGAGTCTGAGCCGTCAGCCCGGCGAGCAGCCGATCGGGAACGCGAACAGGACCGGCAGCGCCAGCTCGCGGAGGCTCGTGACCGGCTGGCGGTCGCCAAACGGGACAATGCCCGACAGAAGCAACGTTCAGATCGACTTCGACGGGAGGTCGAGACTCTGCGCCAGCGGCTGGACGAGGCGCGCACCCAGCTCGGGGAGGCGGAGCGCGCGTTACGGGCGGCGCAGCGTGACCGGCAGGCTGCCGATCGGGCGCTGGCTAAGCTGCTCAGCGATTCGAGCCATCGGTAGCGTCACGCCGGCACGGAGTCGACGGTGGCCGGGAACCGCTTGGCACTGCGCGCCCGCGCCTTGGCCGTCTCGACGGCACGGTCCTTCTTCGGCGCTGTCGTGACGAGCGTGTCGAGCAGATGGTGCGTGATATGGGCGATCTGCGCCACGGCATCATCGAACGCCGCGCGGTTAGTGGCCGATGGTCTGGTCGAGCCGCTGACCTTCCGGACGAATTGCAACGCCGCCGCGTAGGCCTCGTCTTGCGTGGCCGGCGGCTCGTAGTTGTTCAGTGGGCGGATGTTGCGGCACATGACCCCAGCCTGACACGCCAGCACGCTGCCCGTCATCTGATTGTGATTGCGTGCCGCGCCCGTCGCGTCAGCGGAGCATAGAGCCGCACAGCTCGTAGCCGTCATGGCCGCAACATTCCGGGTTGGGCCGGGTGCCGCGCCCAGGCGTGATTACCATGATCGGATGGGTGCCGCCGGTGGTGGTTTCGACGCCGATGAGTCGTTCGCGGTTCTCGCCAGCGATCTGCTCGCCCGCCACCCGGAGGTGACGGAGGGGACCGGCTTCGGGTCGAACCCTGGCCTGCGAGTGCACCGCAAGATATTCGCGATGTTGGTGCGGGGGCAGCTGGTGGTGAAGCTACCCGCGTCGCGCTGCGCACAACTGCGCGATGACGGCGACGCATGGGCCTTCGACGCGGGCAAGGGTCGTCCGATGCGCGAGTGGATCGCGGTAAGCGACGACTCGATGGCCCGTTGGCCGGACCTCGCCGTCGAAGCACTGGAGTACGTTCGGTCCACGGTCGCGAGGCGAGGAGCGTCGGTCGGGTCTGCCGGGGGTGAGTATACCACGTGGCGATGCCTAGTGCCACCGATGAATTCCGCGCCGCACGGGATTTTCTTCTGACCCATCGGACGGACTACGCGACCGCCTACACAAAGTTCCGCTGGCCGCGACCTCGAGCGCTTCAACTTCGCGATCGACTGGTTCGATGCCGTGCTGGCCGCGGAGCGCCCCAACCACACCGCCCTGCGGATCATCGAGCCGGACGGGACCGATGAGTCCTACAGCTTCGGGGCGCTGTCCGAGCGATCGGATCAGGTCGCGGGATGGCTGCGGGGAGAGGGCGTGCGACGCGGGATGCAGATCCTCGTCGTGCTCGGCAACCAGGTTGAGCTGTGGGAGATCACGCTCGCCGCGATGAAGCTGGGTGCGGTCATCATCCCAGCGACGACCCTGTTGTCGACGGATGACCTCCGGGACCGGATCGACCGCGGGCATGTAGATGCGGTCGTCGCTCGCTCGGACATGACCGAACACTTCCGGGATGTCCACGGCGGCTACCTGCGAATCGCGGTCGGAGATCCGGTCGTGGGCTGGCTGCGCTATTCCGACTCGTTCGACAGCCTCGAACCGTTCGAGCCGGACGAGCACACCATGGCCGACGAGCCACTACTGCTGTACTTCACCTCAGGCACCACCGCGTTGCCCAAACTCGTGGAACACACGCACGTCAGCTACCCGATCGGCCATCTGTCGACGATGTACTGGATCGGGCTACAGCCGGGCGACGTGCACATGAACGTCTCGAGCCCAGGCTGGGCCAAGCACGCCTGGTCGTGTGTATTCGCTCCCTGGATCGCCGGGGCGACGATCTGCTTGTTCAACTACGAGCGCTTCGACGCGCGGGCGCTGCTCGACGTCGTGCGCGACACGAAGGTGACGACGTTCTGCGCGCCGCCCACGGTGTGGCGGATGCTCGTGCAGCAGGACCTGACCTCGTGGCAGATGTCGTTGCGGGAACTGGTCAGCGCCGGCGAGCCGCTCAACCCCGAGGTGATCGAGCAGGTCCGGCAGGCCTGGGGGCTCACCATTCGCGACGGGTTCGGCCAGACGGAGACGACCCTGCAGATCGGTAACTCACCTGGCCAGCCCACTCGGTTGGGGTCAATGGGTCGGCCGATGCCCGGATTCCGCATCGCCTTGGTCGATCCACTATCGGAAGCGATCGCCGACGAGGGCGAAATCTGCGTCGAATGTGAACCCGAGCGCCCCGTTGGGCTGATGGTGGGTTATCAAGGCGACCACGAGCGGAACGCGGACGCCTTCGCAGGTCACCGTTACCACACCGGCGATGTCGCCACCCGAGATCAAGACGGGTTCATCACGTATGTGGGCCGCACCGACGACGTGTTCAAGGCCAGCGACTACCGGATCAGTCCGTTCGAGTTGGAAAGCGTACTGATCGAGCACCCCGCCGTGGCCGAGGCGGCGGTCGTACCAGCACCCGACGAACTGCGGTTGGCCGTACCGAAGGCCTTCGTCGTGCTCGTCAGCGGATACGAACCGAGCCCAGCGCTCGCCTCGGACATCCTGCGCCACTCTCGGGAGAAACTCGCTCCGTACAAGCGGATTCGCCGCCTGCAATTCACGGACCTGCCGAAGACGATCAGCGGCAAGATCCGGCGGGTCGAACTGCGGAATCAGGAAGCGGAACGCACCGGCGTTCGGCCGGAGGGGAGTACCGCGAGGAGGATTTCGCGCGCTGACGTCGTCGACGACGCTATCCGGTGATCAGGCCATCGGCTTGTCGGTATCCAACGGCACATCCGAGGGCCGAACGAGTCCGAGTTGCACGGCCTGGCGGGGCAGGACCGCCTCGGTGAGCCAGTCGAGTCGCCGTTCGCACCCGGTTCCCGGGAGTGACAGGAGATGGTAGCCGCGGGTCACCGCCTTCGCCGGCACGCCAGATAGCGGCACCTGGAGCGGATTAGCCGCGGCCTCGAAGCCTCCGAGATCCACGACGAATCCGAGATCGTGGTGCTTGTACGGCCGGCGCCTACCGCGACCAAACGTCGCGGCGATGTTTACGGCTGCACGCTTACCCTGCCGCTGGGCGTGCTGCGCGGTCATCGGGGTGATCTCGCCGGGCCGAGTCAGATCGGGGACCGCGGCGACGTCTCCGCAGGCCCAGAGATCGGGCTGTCCAGGGACCTCGAGGAACTCGTTCACGACCAGCCGCCCGCGCTCGGTCGCCGAGGCCGAGGTGCTCGACGAGGGTTCGGGTCGGACGCCGACGCACCAGATGAGCGATCGGGTGGGGACAATCATGTCCGTCACTCAGGCGTACGGCATCTGCGGTTGCCTCCGCGACGGACGTTCTGGTGCGCACGTCGACGCCTCGGTGCCGCAGCACGCGGTCCGCCGTCCGGGCCAGGCTCTCGCCGAGCCCGGGCAGCACCCGGTCGGCCGTGTCGATCAGCAGCCACCTCGGCTGATGGCCCGCCAGCCGAGGGTGGTCTCGGGTGAGCTCCGCCGTCATGAGTGCGCCTTGGGCGGCGACCTCGGTGCCGGTGTAGCCCGCGCCGACAACGACGAAGGTCAGCCGAGCGTCTCGCTCCGCCGGATCATCGGTGCTATCCGCGAGTTCCAGTTGCAACGTGATGTGATCCCGCAAGAACAGCGCCTCGGCAATGTCGCGAAAGCCGTGGGCATACTGCGCGACACCGGGGATGGGCAGAAGCTTGTTGACGCTGCCGGTCGTGAGGAGCATTTGATCGTAGCCGAGCGTGGCCGCTCGGCCCTCCGGGTCGACATATGCGATCAGGTGAGCGGCGATATCGACGTTCTCGGCGGAGCCGAGTACCAGCCGGACCTTCTGGCAACGTGCCCGGGATCGACACGGTGACTCGCCGCGGGTCAGGATGCCGCCGGATACCTCCGGCAATAGCGGCAGGTAGAGAAGTAGTCCCTCGGATTGAGGAGCACGACCTCGGCCTGGTCGCGCAGCTTCCGGCACAAGGTTCGAGCCGCGTGGTAGCCGGCGAAGCCGCCGCCGACAATGACGATCCTGGGTGGGGTCATGCGCACTGATCTTGCCAGGCGCTCGGCCTGCGCCGGGCGCAGGAGCGATCAGCTACCCGACAGCGTGAGCTCGAACGCGTAGCGATCCGCGCGGTACACGTGCGTCCCGAAGTCGACAACCCGACCCATCGCATCGAACGCGGTGCGTGTCATCGTCAGTAGCGCAGCGCCGCGGCGCTCTTGCAAGATCCGGGCGTCGGCGGCGGTGGCGACCCGGGCACCGATGACCTGCGTGGCGATCCGCGGTTCGCTGCCTGCCGGCCCGGAGCAGGTTGTACAGACCGTGCTTCTCCAGGCTTTCTCGATCGAGCTTCACGACCGAGCAGGGAATGGAGTTGGTCATGATGGCCAGCGGCTCGCCGTCCGCATAGCGGACCCGTTCGAAGTGGCTGACGTCGTCCCCCTCGGTAATGCCCAGTTCGGCCGCGACACCCAGCGAGGCCGGCGCGATCGTGAAGCTGCGCACCACGGTGGACGGCGCTCGACCCGACTTGGCGAGGTCGTCATACAAGCTGGAGAGCTCGATCGTGCGCCGCACCTTCGGGTGCACGACCTGGGTACCGACGCCCCGCTTGCGCACGACCATGCCGCGTTCGACGAGATATTGCATGGCCCGCCGCATCGTGGGCCGGGACACGCCAAGTCGCTCGGCCAGATCGACTTCGTTCTCGAACCTCGTGCCAACCGGGATGACGTCGGATTCGATCAGCTTCTGCAGTTGCGTCGCGACCTGGAAGTAGATCGGAATAGGGCTCGAGCGGTCGACGATGACGCCCCGTCCGGCGCTGAGCTCTGTCTCCCAACTCATAATGCCTTCCCTTACTTTGTCATGACAAAGTATTGACAGATCTGCGCTATGACGGTATTACATCGCAGATGCACCACGGGAGTGCTGGTCGACGTGCGAAGCCGGCATGGCTCACCCGAGTTCGATGATTTCGCCCATGACCGCCGAGTTCAACCCAAGCACCGGGTCATCGTCCCCCTCCGAACCCCCTAAATCACCCACACGTTGCAGGAAAGTCATGAGGTACGGACAAGATGACTACGCTGTTCCGCCCAGAGGTATTGACGATGGGTCGGATCAGCGTCGACATCTACCCGCTCCAGATCGGCGTGTCGCTGCGAGAGGTGGCTACCTTCGGCAAGTTCCTCGGTGGGAGCGCCACGAATGTCGCCGTCGCCGCCGCCCGTTATGGCCGGCGAGTGGCCGTCATCACCCGCACTGGCCGCGACCCGTTCGGTGAGTTCCTGCACGACGCGTTGCGGGGCTACGGCGTCGACGACCGGTACGTCACGCCGGTGGACGGCCTGCCAACACCGGTGACTTTCTGCGAGATCTTTCCGCCGGATGACTTCCCGCTGTACTTCTATCGGTTGCCGAAGGCACCGGATCTCGAGATCTACCCCGAAGAGCTCGACCTCGAGGCGATCGCTGCGGCCGACATCTTTTGGGTGACTGTCACTGGGCTCTCGGCGCAGCCGAGCCGAGAAGCGACGCTGACTGCGCTGAAGGCCCGAGATCCATCCAAGATCACCGTGCTCGACCTCGACTATCGGCCAATGTTCTGGTCTTCGCGTGAACAGGCCCGGCGCTCGGTTGCGGAGGCTTTGCCGTTCGTCACCGTCGCGGCAGGAAATCTCGACGAGAACGAGACGGCCGTTGGGACTCGGGATCCAGAACGGATCGTGGCTGCCCTGCACGAAGTTGGTGTGCAGCTCGCGATCGTGAAACAAGGGCCCGGCGGGCGTGCTTGCCTCTGACGGAACACAGGTGATCCGGGTGCCTCCGGCCCCGGTCGAGGTCGTCAATGGCCTCGGGCCGGGTGACGCTTTCGGCGGCGCGTTGTGCCACAGCTTGCTATCCGGCTGGGATCTGGAACGGGCCATGCGCTTCTGCAACGCGGCCGGTGCGATCGTGGCCTCGCAGCTTTCGTGCGCAGACGCAATGCCGACCGCGGATCAGGTTGAGCGCAAGCTGGAGGCGGCACGTGTCTGACGAGCGCTTCCGCGCCCTGATCGAGGCGCGGGTCACCTCACCCGGCGCCGTCGCCGAGGCCGCTCAGACCCGCAAGCCAGCCGCCAGTCTGCTCGGCGAGCACGGCAAGCTGATGATGATCGCGGCCGATCATCCAGCCCGCGGCGCGCTGCGGGCCGGGCCGGATCCGTTGGCGATGGCCGACCGGACCGAGCTGCTCAACCGGCTCTGCCTCGCATTGTCGCGACCGGGCGTCAACGGCGTGCTCGGCACTGCGGACATCCTCGAGGACCTGCTCTTGCTCGGCGCCCTCGATGAGAAAGTGGTCGTCGGTTCGATGAACCGGGGCGGCCTGGCCGGGACAGCGTTCGAGATGGACGACCGGTTCACCGCCTACGACGCGCACGAGCATCAAGGCCGCTGGCTGGAACGGAGGCAAGATGCTTCATGCGCATCGATCCCGAGGATCCGGCCACCGTGGTCACCCTGGAGGCGTGCGCAAATGCGGTGAGCCAGCTGGCCGGCCTGGGCCTGATGGCGATGATCGAGCCGTTCATCTCGCATCGGGCGGACGGGCGAGTCCACAACGAGTTGTCGCCGGAAGCCATGATCCGCGCAATGACCGTCTCCGCCGGCCTCGGAACGACATCCGCGTACACCTGGCTCAAAGTGCCGGTCGTCGAGGACATGGAGCGCGTGATGTCGGCGACGACGCTGCCCGTGCTGATTCTCGGCGGCGAGGTGTCCGCGGATCAGGATGCGGCGTTCGTTCGCTGGCACCAGGCACTGAAGTTGCCGACGGTCAAGGGCCTGGTCATCGGCCGATCGCTGTTGTATCCACCGAACGGCGATGTCGCGGAGGCGGTCGATGCCGCGGTGAGCCTGCTGTGACGTCCGGCGTGCTGCCGCGACACGTGCGCCACGGTGCCACGGCGGGTGACCAATTCAGCCTGCAGATCAGCCCCGAAGCGGCCGGGTGGGACTACAGCGGGCTGCGTATTCTCTCGCTCGGCAAGGACGGGCGAGCGAGCTTCGCGACCGGCGATGACGAGGTGATCGTGCTGCCGCTGATCGGATCCGGCGCGGTCACCTGCGACGGCGCGACGTTCACGTTGCAGGGGCGGAGGAGCCGTTCGCCGCAGTGAGTGACTTCGCCTACGTTCCCCGGGATGCCGAGGTCACGGTCAGTCCGCACTTGGTGGCCGGTTCGCGCTGCCGTCGGCGCGAGCAACCCAGCGGTTGCCGTTTCGGTACGTGTCCGCCGCGGACGTGTCGATCGAACTGCGCGGCGCCGGTCAGGCGAGCCGGCAGGTCAACAACTTCTGCGCGCCTGACGCCTTCGCCGCCGATCGCCTCATCGCCGTCGAGGTGCTGACGCCAGGTGGCAACTGGTCGTCCTACCCACCGCACAAGCACGATGTGGAGCGGGACGTCGAGTCGGCGCTGGAGGAGATCTACTACTTCGAAGTTGCCGATGCCGCAGAAGGCGAGCCGGGAGTCGGCCGGGCCTACCAGCGTGTCTACTCGTCTGGGCCGGACCGGTCGATCGACGTGTGCGCGGAAGTCGCCACCGGCGACGTCGTGCTCATCCCGTACGGGTACCACGGTCCATCCATGGCCGCTCCGGGGTACGACCTCTACTACCTCAATGTGATGGCGGGGCCGGGGAACGGGTTTGGCGCTTTTGCGACGACCCGCGGCACGCCTGGATCCGCGATAGCTGGAACGGTATGACGGTTGATCCTCGCTTGCCGCTCACCACAGCGAACAGTGCAGATAGCGAGGTACGTGGTGACGATACGGCTAACCGTCGCCCAGGCGACGATCCGCTTCCTGGCCAGGCAGCACAGCGAGCGGGACGGCGTCGAGCGGCGGCTCATCCCTGGATGCTTCGGCATCTTCGGTCACGGGAATGTCGCTGGCATAGGTCAGGCCCTGCTCGAGGCCAAGCTGACCGGCAGTGCGGACCTGCCGTACTACCTGGCCCGGAACGAGCAGGGCATGGTCCACGCGGCCGCGGGCTTCGCCCGGATGAACAACCGGCTGCAGGCCCTGGCCTGTACCGCGTCGATCGGGCCGGGCTCGACCAACATGGTCACCGGTGCGGCCGGCGCGACCGATTAACCGCATCCCGGTGCTGCTCCTGCCCAGCGACATCTTCGCGACCCGTGCGAGCGGACCGGTGCTGCAGGAGCTGGAGGACCCCGCTCGTTCGACGTGTCGGTCAATGACGCATTCCGGCCGATCTCCGGTTCTTCGATCGGATCAACCGGCCCGAACAACTGTCCGTCCGCGCTGCTCGCCGCGATGCGCGTTCTCACCGACCCGGCCGATACCGGCGCCGTGACCATCGCGATGCCACAGGACGTGCAGGCCGAAGCGTTCGACTGGCCCGAGGAGCTGTTCGCCCGGCGGGTGTGGCACGTGGGCCGTCCGGAACCGGAGCCGGTCGCTGTCGCGCGGGCCGCCGATGTCATCCGGGCCGCGAAGCGGCCGCTCATCGTGGCCGGCGGGGAGTGCTGTACGCGGAGGCCAGCGACGCGCTCCGTCGCTTCGCCGAGCGCGACCGGGATCCCGGTCATCCGACACTCAGGCCGGCAAGGGCGCGCGTGCCGTGGGATCATCCGATGGCCGTTGGCGGCGTCGGCGCGACCGGCACCCCGGTCGCGAACGCGTTGGCCCGCGACGCCGACCGTCGTGATCGGCGTAGGCACCCGGTACAGCGACTTCACCACCGCCTCCCGGACGGCGTTTCAGCGCGCTGACGTACGGTTCGTCAACATCAACGTCGCGTTGTTCGACGCCGCCAAGCAGAGCGCGACGGCGATCGTGGCCGACGCCCGTCGCGGCCTCGAATCGCTCAGCGAGGCAACGGCCGGCTACCGGGTCAGCGCGGCCTACACCCGTGAGTTCACCGAGCACACAGAAGCCTGGACCAAGATCGTCGACGCGGCGTATCACCTGGGAAACCAGCCACTGCCGGCCCAGACGGAGGTCATCGGCGTGGTGAACGAGGTCGCTGGCCCCGGGACGTCCTGGTTCAGGCCGCCGGCGAGCCTGCCTGGTGACCTGCAGATGCTGTGGCGATCCCGGGATCCCGAAGGGTTACCACGTCGAGTACGGCTACTCCTGCATGGGCTACGAGATTGCCGGCGCGCTCGGGATCAAGATGGCCGACCCGAGCCGCGAGGTGTTCGCCTTGGTCGGCGACGGTTCGTACCTGATGATGGCCCAGGAGATCGTCACCGCGGTGTCGGAAGGGATCAAGCTGACGATCGTTCTCATTCAGAATCACGGGTTTTCCTCGATCGGCTCCCTGTCGGAATCTCTCGGATCGCAGCGATTCGGCACCCGTTACCGCTACCGCAACCCCGCGACCGGGATGCTGGACGGCGACACGCTGCCGGTCGACCTGGCGGCCAATGCGCAGAGCCTGGGTGCCGACGTGCTGCGCGACGTCGACCATCGAGGAGTTCCGATCTGCGCTGGTACAAGCCAAGCAGTCCGACCGGACGACCGTCGTCTACATCGAGACGGATCCGTTGGCACCCGTCCCGTCGTCAGAGAGCTGGTGGGACGTGCCGGTATCCGAGGTCGCAGCCATCGAAGTCCACCAACGAGGCATATGGCGTCTACCGCGAGCAGAAGCGGAAGCAGCGGCAGTACTTGTGAGTGAGAAAGGAAATCCGTCCATGACCACGATCGAGGCATTGGGTTGGCGGGGCGCCGTACACCGGCGCATCCACCCGTACCGTGAACGTCTGGAATCCAGCGACCGGCCAAGTGCAGGCGCAAGTCCTGCTCGCTGAGATAGCTGACGTAGACGCCGCGGTCAGGCCGCCGGCAAGGCGTTCGAGAGCTGGTTCGACGTTTCGCTCACCCGCCGCGCGCGGATCATGTTCGCCTTCCGGGAGCTGGTCGAGCAAGAATCTCAACGAGCTGGCGAAGATCGTCAGTCCGAGCACGGCAAGGTGGAATCTGACGCCAAGGGCGAGGTCATCCGCGGCATGGAGGTCGTGGAGTTCGCCTGCGGGATCCCGCAGCTGCTCAAGGGTGAGTACTCGGAACAGGTATCAACCGACGTAGACGCCTACTCGTTCCGGCAGCCGCTGGGCGTCGTGCGCCGGCATCACGCCGTTCAACTTTCCGGCGATGGTGCCGATGTGGATGCATCCCGATCGCGATCGCCATGGGCAACACGTTCGTGCTCAAGCCGAGCGAGCGCGACCCGTCGGCGTCGAATTTCATCGCCCAGCTTTATGCCGACGCCGGCCTGCCTGACGGCGTGTTCAACGTCGTGCACGGTGACAAGGTGGCGGTCGACGCGATACTGGACCATCCCGGCATCGCCGCCGTGTCGCTTCGTCGGTTCCACGCCTATCGCCAAATACGTGCACCAGCGGGCTTCCAACAACGGCAAGCGGGTGCAGGCGCTCGGCGGCGCGAAGAATCACGCCGTCGTGCTGCCCGACGCCGACATGGACTTCGCCGCGAATCACATCACGGCGGCTGGCTACGGTTCCGCCGGGGAGCGGTGCATGGCGATCTCGGCCGTCGTCGCCGTCGGCAGCGCTGGGGATGCGCTCGTGGCCGAGCTCAAGCAGAAGGCGCAAGAGGTCAAGGTCGGCCCGGGTAATGATGGGTCCAGCGAGATGGGTCCGATCGTGACGCCGGAGTCGCGGGACCGCATCGTCGGCTACGTCGACCGCGGTGAACAGGCCGGGGCCACGCTCGTTGTCGACGGCCGCGGGCTCGTGGTTGACGGCCACGACGAGGCTTCTTTGTCGGTCCGACGCTGTTCGACCAGGTGCAGACCCGATATGGACATCTACACCGACGAGATCTTCGGCCCGGTGCTGTCGGTCGTCCGAGTGGCAAGCCTCGACGAGGCAATCGACCTCGTCAACGCGAACCCGTACGGCAATGGCACAGCCATATTCACCAGCAGCGGTAAGGCAGCGCAGCACTTCCAGCGGCACGTGCACGTCGGCATGATCGGCATCAACGTGCCCGATGCCCGGTACCGATGGCCTTCTACTCCTTCGGCGGCTGGAAGGACTCACTGTTCGGAGACACTCACGTGCACGGCGCCGAGGGGTTCGCTTCTACACGCGAGGCAAGGCAATCACCAGCCGGTGGCCGGATGTCCAGTACGCGGAGCATCACAGCGCGCATATGCATTTCCCGACCGCCGTGTGAGCACAATCGACGGCCGTGATCTTGGACTTACCGCCTACGTGTCTTGGATCATCAACGTGAGAGGCGCGGCCGAGCCCAGGAGCGACCGGCCGCGCTGCGCATCCAGCCAGATCCCAGGTGCCAGGTCGGTCAGCCCAGCGTCTTGGCCTTGGCCTGCTGGAACTCGGCTTCGCTGATCACGCCTTTGTCACGGAGGTCCGCCAACCGCGCCAGGTCGTCGGCAGTGTTGCTACTGCTCGACGCGGTCGCGCTCTGGACGTACTGGCGGAACTCGGTGTCCTGGCGCTTTGCGTCCGCCGCGGCGTGCTCCTGCATGCGGCCGCCACGAGCGATCAGGTACACGAAGACGCCGAGGTAGGGCACGATCACCACGAAGATGATCCAGAGGGCCTTAGCCCACCCGGACAGGTCGTGGCTTCGGAAGATGTCGCTGAAGACGACGATCAGTAGCCAGATCCAGATGAAGAACAGGAAGAACCACAGGAAGGACCAGAACACTTGCCCGGTCCCGAACTCAGCGGCAGCTGGCACGACTCACTCTCCCGACGTTGTAGCTAATTGCCCCGTGGACTCCGGATTGAAAGCTCCCGAGCGATCCGGATGGTATCGGCCGTGAATCTTGGCCGTTGCACCGGCCGGGCCACCAGCCTGCCTCCTCGCTCGACGTGAGCGGATAGGCAGCAACTGACAAGCGCCATCACCGGCACGATGGTGGCAAACAGGATGGGACGGCACTTGCCGGATCGACGGCAATCATTGATAACGCTGTTGCAACGATTTAGAGCACGCGCTCAGTGACTTACTCGGCGCGCAAGCGTTTCCAGCAGCTCTAGGCGTGCGCCCGCCTGCCGCCGCAGCTGCAACTCTCAGGCGGGGCGAGAGGTTCGAGCCGTCGGCAACGAGCATGTCTTCCAGGTCTGCTCGCTTCACCTGTAGTGCGATTGGGTCAGCCGCGCAGCGCTGACGGATACTCGTCCTCGGATTCCAGCTCGTCACGGGTGAGACTTACCACGAGCTCCACCAACCGAGCGTCACCAGTAGCGGCGAGCAAGTCCTCAGCGGTCGTTCGCCCGTTCTCGATTACGTCGTGTAGCAACGCGACTGCGAACGGAAGGTCGCCCTCTTCCACGGACTCGCGCGGCGACTCTACGGGCGTGCGATATCTGCAGCCCGCCCATCCGGGTACGCGACCCACCCAGGAGGCGAACGGCCAGCGAGTCAGCCGCTCGGGGCGAGATCGATTGCGGCCCAAACCGCTGATCTCACCGGGTGTCGCGTCCAACATACTGACAGCAGAACATTCGCACGGCGCAGCCGCAACACCCGCAGCGGAGTAGATGCGGCGTGGCGGCGCCGGATGGGTCGCGCGTGCGGGACATCGATTTGAGAGGAGAAGCATCCGCCATGGACGCTACAGAGTCCGGACCCGTCGACATCGTCATGCTCAGGTTTACCGGCAACAGATTCAACGGTGAGATCGCCCCGGCGCTACGGGATCTGGTGGTGCGCGGCCTGGTACGGGTCATCGACCTGCTGTTCGTCTACAAGGAGGCTGACGGCACCGTGGGGTCGATCGAACTCGGTGATCTCGGGGCCGAACTCGAGCCGTCCTTTGTCGATCTGGACGGGCAGCTCGGCGGTGGCTTTGCTCGATGCTGAGGATGTCGAGGAGGTCGCGGCCGGGATAGAGCCGGGTAACTCCGTTGCGACGATCGTCGTCGAGAACCTGTGGGTCGTGCCTTTCGTCAACGCAGTACGGCAATGCCGGCGGCGAGCTCGTCGACCAGGCGCGGATCCCCGCCGATGTGGTGGCGGCCGATTCGTCAGGGTGGCCAGCCCAGTCCATGATCGCGAGGAGCGGACGATGGGACTCATCGGGGCATGGCCCGCACCGCCGGTAGCTGCCGGCACGGCAACCGCGGTGTCGTGAACCGCGTCTCCGCGCGTTCAACCCTTCCCCGAGAAACTGGCAGTAAATAGACGAGATCGCCTGACAACACGATTGAACGACACGCGAACGGCCGATGTACAACTGGTAAACTTCGGCCGAGCCATGGTGTTTCGATCGTCATATCTTCCAAGCGCGCCAGCGAGCACCCGCTCACCTGGGTCGGAGCTGCCGTTCCGCCAGACAAGGCCCGATATCGAGGCGTTATTCGGGGGCGCTCTCAATGGCCATTTCGGCGCTGCGATCCGGCGGCATCGAGCGCCGTTCGCTGGTTTGCCTGGACACCGCGCGATTGGCGGCTGAGGCGGGCCGGACTTGATCTTGTTTACGTCGAGGCGGGACGGCGTTCTCGCCCTGTCTCGGCCCGGAGAGCGGGCGCATTGAGCAGACGACCGGGACGCTTGCGGTGGCCGACGGTAATCAACGGTATTCCGGCCGGAGCCGATCCGTGATGCGCTCAGCGGCCCGGTCTGGCGTACGTGCGCTGCTTCCCATCGCGAAGGGCCGCCTAGTCGGGCTGAGGTTCGCCGTCCTGAACGACGCTGCGAAGACGGTCGCGCGGCTCGTTGTGGTGGGACGGGGCGCTTGCAGGCCCCAGGGCAGGCCGCGCTTCCAGTCCAGAGTCGACATCGAGTGCTTGCGTGGGTACCAGAAGGACGCGGGGGAGGTTGAACGGCTGCTTCGCGCCGGTGCGCCCCTTGCGTCGACGAGCGGCTCAGTGGCTGGACGACGTGCGCGGCATGGCTGGCTTGTGCCGATCGGCACCCGGCGGTTCGAGATGCGGCCGGATCAGCCGGCGGACCTCGTCGTCGCGGAGGCCTTGCTTGCCTATTTGTTCGATCTGGAGGCGAATGTCGCTGGCGTTATCGGCGACATCGACACCGAATACCTGCATGACTTGCGAATGCGCGGTTCGCCGAACCAGATCGATCGTCAAGTTGCTCGGTGACATCTTGCCGGGCGAACTCGCGCGGGCGATGGCCCCGAGTTCCGGTGGTTGGGTCAGGTCACGACGCCCGCGAGGGACCTCGACGTGTGTCCTCCTCAGCGTCGATGAGCTAGCGGCGAGTGTGACCAGACCGGCTGACCTCGATCCCATTCGCGGAGCACATCCGCAGCCAGCGGGTCGCTCGCATATCAATCTCGTTCGCGCACTGCGGTCCCGGCGATTGCGACAGCCTCATGTCGGGTCTGGCAGAGCGGAACTGGAGTCCGTCAGTCGCTGGCACCGGCCTTACCAGCTCACCGCTTCGCAGCTCGCCGACGAGCGGGTTGCGCAGCGCATCTTCCGCAAGGTGCGCAAGCGGGCGCGACCTCATCGACGCCGAGCTGCACCCGCGGAGGAGGTGCACGCGACTTCGGAAGACCTGCAAGGAGTTGCGGTACCTCGTCGAGACTGTTCAAGCCGCTGTGCGCACCGAAGGCCTACAAGCAGGTCATCCGTGACTTCAAGGATCTGCAAGACATACTTGGCGAATTTCAGGATAACGAGGTGCAGGCTGCGGCCGTGCGTTTGTTCGCACAGGAACTTGATCGACGGCGGTGCGGTCAAAGCTGGCACGATCCTCGCCATGGGCGAACTATGCGGCCGATTCGACGCCAGCCAACGTGTCGCGCGGGACGAACTAACCGCCCATCACGATGCCTACCTCGGCAAGCAGGCGCGCACGGCACGTCAAACGTCTGGTACTGCGCTGAACACGATCGCCTCATACAACGTCAAGGGCGGCGTTGGTAAGACGACTGCCGCCGTGAATCTCGCTTACTGTCGGCGAGGGACAATCGGCGGACGTTGTTGTGGGACCTCGACCCGCAAGGCGCCGCGACCTACCTGTTCCGGATCCGCCCCCGCGTCAAGGGCGGAGTCGAAACTTGTCCAGCAGTCCCGACCGTTGCTCGATGCGGTCAAGGCCACCGACTTCGAAGGCCTGGATCTGCTGCCGGCCGACTTCACATACCGGCATATGGACATCGACCTCAACGAGCGCCCCAAACCCGAGCGGACACTGCGCCGGTTGTTGCAGCCGCTCGAGGAGAGTACGACCTTGTCGTTCTCGACACGCCGCCGAGCATGTCTCTCGTCTCGGAGAATGTGCTGAATGCTTCCGACGTCGTCCTGGTACCGCTGATCCCGACCGTGCTTTCTGTTCGCACCTTCGAGCAACTCAGCGGCTTCGTCGCCGAACTGGACGGCCAGTACCCGTCATGCGCGGGTTCTTCTCCATGGTCGATCGCCGGCGTCGCCTCCACCGCGACATCCTGGCTAATCTTCCGACGCAACAGACGCAGGTCAGCACGATTGCCGTGCCGGCAGCGAGCATTGTCGAGCAGATGGCTGTGCCGCCGCGCACCCGTGACCGCATTCGCGCCCGAAGCCCGGCGGCGATCGCCTATAACGAGTTGTGGGCCGAAATCTCCGATCTGCTCGCGGTCCGCTCTTCAACCGCTCCGTGACCGGGCCTACGTCAGGGCCGAAGATCGGATGTTTGGCCGCGATCGCGGCGATCTCCTCGTCGCTGGACTGCCCGCTCACGCCCCTCGAAGAAGACACCGACCTCGGCCTTCCACCTCTTCAGATATGCCCGCAAGATCGGCACTTTATCCGCATCAGCAACCTCGATGGCGTGCGCGGCTCGCGCCGCAGCCGAGCAGCAGGTGAGCTCGCCGTTCGCGGCGCGTAGGTTGCGAACCCATTCTCGGTACCGCGGGCGGACACGAGGTAGTCCTTGTCTTCGTAGTGCAGCAGATTGACCGGCACCTGCCGCGGCTCGCCGCTCTTCCGGCCTCTGACCTCGAGGACCCGGCTACCCCACGCTCACCCCGAGGCGGGTTAATCGCCGGCGACGGCGCGGTTCGCGACGTTGCGGAAGTGAACCACGGGCTTTGGTAGTGGGGCTGCTCGGCCATGGATGGACCATAGCCCGATTCGCGAGGCATATTCGTCCTTCTGCCAACCGAGAGCATGCATACCGTCGGGATCAGCGGCGGGCGGCGTACAACCCGGGTCGTTCGGGCAGCTGAACACGTGACTCGAGGAATTCGTCCGACGGGCTTGCAGCGCGGCGTCCGAGACAACCGCCGCCGCGTAGCCATCCAGGAACTCGGGCCGAGCTCGCCGCCGGTCCGGACGGCATCGGCCCATTCTTGCAGCTCGATGTCATACGCCGGATGAACCGCTCCCGCCAGTCGGCCGGACCCGGTTGACGATCACCGCCATCCGAGCCGCAGCGTAATGCGGGCTCGCCGCACCGAGCGCGACGGTGCCGTTCTCGCCGACGACCTCTCCACGGATGTCGTACCCGTAGCGAATGTTCACGGAGATCTCGACGTCGACCAGGATGCCGCTCGCCATCTCCAGCAGCAGGATGAGCGGGTCCGGGCAGGTCGCCGCCGTTGCGGCTGCGGCGCGGGCTGAGCGTCGCGGTCGCGACGATCTCCTCGCCGAACAGCCACCGCACCATGTCGATCTCGTGGACTGCGGTATCGGTGATCAGCGAGTCGCTGTCGTAGTAGGCCGGCACGCTCGAATTGCGATGCGTGCAGTGCATCATCAGCGGCAGGCCGATCGTCCCCGCGTCGACCGCAGACTTCAGCGCCCGATAGGCCGCGTCGTAGCCGGCGCATGTAGCCCACCTGAACGAGGCGGCGTCCGGCGGCAACCTCCGCCTCAAGAATGCGTAAGCAGGCGACCTCGGAGGTGGCGAGCGGCTTCTCGCAGAACACCGGCTTTCCGGCGGCGATCGACGCGAGAACGTAATCCTCGTGCGTGGGGCCCCACGAGCAGACGACTATCGCATCGACCGTCGCTGTCGTTGATCAGAGCGTTGCCCGTCCGGGTGGACCAAAGCGCCGCCAGGAATGCTGCGGCAGCCGCCTTGGCCATCTCGGCGTCGACATCCGTCACGGCGACCACGCTTGTGCCCGACAGCGCTCGGTCAGTCGACGGATATGGTCCTTCCCGATCATCCCAGTACCGATGACGCCGACCTTCAACGTCACGCTTTGTGTCCCTCCTTCATGAGCCGGGGATAATCGGGATCGACCCCAATCGAATAGTCGCGCGGGCTTTGTCAGCTTCGTGGTGCCAATCTCGGCTACCATCATCCTGTCCGATGGCGCTGGTCTCCGTGTCGCCTTCCTGCTCCAATTCGTGGGCAAGTTGCTCGAGCTCGGCGCCGCCGGCCATCATGCCCGTCAACTCGGCCAGGGCTGATCTCCGATTTGTCGAAGTCACCGAGGCTCTTCCACGTTTGAGCAGCAGGAAGCGATCTCCAACCGGGTACGCATGGTGCGGGTTGTGGGTGATGAAGATGACGCCGAGGCCCTTATCGCGCGCCTGGAGGATGTGCTTGAGGACCACGCCGGATTGCTTGACCCCAAGCGCTGAGGTCGGTTCGTCGAGAATCAGCAGCGCGCGCGCCGAAGTGCACCGCGCGAGCGATAGCCACGCATTGCCGCTCACCGCCGGACAGCGTTCCCACCGGCTGGTCTGGATCGCGAATGTCAATGCCCATATCATGCATCTCCTCGCGGGTGATCTTCTTTGCCTTCTCCTTGTCGAACCGTTTCAAGGGCCAGAAACCCTTTCTAGGCTCTGAACCGAGGAAGAAGTTCCGCCAGATCGCCATCAATGGCACCATCGCCAGGTCCTGGTAAACCGTGGCGATTCCACGTCGAGGGCTTCTCGTGGCTCGTGGAACAGCACTGGCTTGCCGTCCATGAACAGTTCGCCCCTAGATGGTTGATGGACGCCGGACAAGATCTTGATGAACGTGGACTTACCGGCGCCGTTGTCGCCAAGTACACACGTCACCTTTCCAGCCCGCACCGTGGTCGAGATGTCGGACAGCGAAATGACGCTGCCGAACGTCTTGAGTCACGTTTCGGATCTCGAGCATCGGCGTGTCAGAGTCTGACTCTGACGCCGGCGGCGGCTGCTCAGTGACCTCGACACTCATCGCTATCTCCTACCCTGTGTGGCGAGACGACGTACGAATTGGTTGGCCAGCACTGCGAGTAGCAGCATGGCGCCGACGAACGTCTTGAACCAGTCAGAATTCCAGTTGGCGTACACGATGCCGGACTGCGTCATTCCGAAGATCAATGCGCCGAGTGAGGCGCCGATAACCGAGCCATAACCGCCGGTGAGCAGGCAGCCGCCGATGACGGCGGCGACGATGTAGATCAGTTCCTGGCCGATACCGACCTGCGCCTGGATAGTGCTGAACCTGAGGATTTGCGTGTTCCCAACGAACCAGGCCATCGCCGATGTCAGCATGAATAGCGCGATTGTCGTGCGAGCCGTCGGGACGCCGACGTTCTTGCTGGCATTTGCATCGCCGCCGGAGGCGAAGATCCAGTTCCCAAACCGAGTCTGCGTCAGCAGCCAGAGCCGATGATGGTGAAGATGATCCACCAGAGGATAGCGATCTGGAAATCATGGCCACCAATCGAGATCGTGCTGCCGAAGATGTCCTTCAACGCCTGGTAGCCCGGTACCAGGTTGAGATTGCTGACCTGCACCGTATTGGTGACCTGTTTGGTTACGCCCAGGTTGATGCCCTGCAGGGCGAGGAACATGCCCAGCGTGATGATGAAGCTGGGCAGGCCGGTGCGGGTCCTAGGAATCCGTTGATGAATCCGATGAGGCAACAACAAGCACAGGCTCACCACCATGGAGGCGTAGACGTTCAACCCCCAGTACGTGGTCATGATGCCGGTAGCCAAGCCCGCGGTGCCGACCTGCACGCCGGCGGACAGGTCGAAATGCCCGCCGATCATCAACAGCGATACGGGGATAGCCATCAGGCCGACGGTGGACGCACCGTCCAGCCAGTTCGCCGCACCTTCCATCGACCGGAATACGTCCGACTCGAACGAGAAGAACACGAAGATGACGATGACGCCAACGAGTGCGCCGAATTCCGGCTTGACGAGGAGCCGCCGAGCCAGGCTGACCCGCGCGACCCGTTCGTCGGGTTGCGGCTGGGCGGGTGGCCGTTCCAGGGTGGTGGTCATCGGGTACCTGCCGCGGCGAGCTTGAGGACTGCAGCTGCGTTGGCCTTGGTGATCAGGTTAGGCCCGGTCAACACCGGCAACCCACCACCAAGCACATTCAGATTCGCCTTGTACTGGGTGAGCATTACCACCGCTATGTAGCCTTGGAGATACGGTTGCTGATCGACCGCGAACAGGATCTTGCCGTCTTCGACGGCCTTCGCTACATCGGCGTTCAGGTCGAACGTGGCTAGCTTCGCCGTGCTGTTTTGCCCCGCAATGGCCGCCTCGGCCACGCTCGCGACCTGCGCCCCGAGGGTGACGACACCGTCAATCGACTTGTCGGCTTGCAGCTTCGCTTGGATGAGAGACTGAGCGCCGGGCAGGTTGTTGTTGTCAACCTGCAGGTTGGTTACCGTGCCTCCGAGGGTGGATTTCACGCCCGCGCAGCTCTGCTCCAGACCGACATTGCCAGCTTCCTGGACAACGCAGACGACGTTCTTGACGCCAGCCTGCTTCAGGCCGGTGCCAACCGCCTGTCCGCGACGGTCTCGTCTGATCCGAAGTGCGACAGAGCGCCGTAGGCCTTCGATTGTGCCTGGCCAGAGTTGATCGTGACGACCGGTATGCCGGCTGCGACGGCCCGCTGAATAGATGCCTTGAGTGCGTCTGGATTGGCCATCGAGACAATAAGGCCATCCGGCTTCTGGTTGACTGCGGCATCAATCAACTGCGACTGCTGGGTCGGATCACCGTTGCTCTGATACGTGACGGTCGTCACCCATATCCTTGCCGGCTTGTTCACCGCCGGCTTTCACGATGCTCAGAAGGAGTCACCGGCGCCGCCATGGGTGACCATAGCGATCTTGTAGTGGTATCCGCCGGCTCCGCCGCCACTCTTGTTGTGCTGGACGTTCACGGAGTTTGCGCTGCTGCAGGCCGACGCCACGACGGCGGCCGCGACGATGGGCACACCCCATCGGAGCCTTGCTGCGATCGGTCGGAATGGTGCCGATGTCATGTGTTCGGTCCTTCCGGGTACGGGAGCTGGTTACTGAGGTGAGCTGGACGCGCTGTCCGCAGCGGCTGGGTCGAGTGATTCCAGACCGCAGGAATTGAGGGTAGCTGCGAGTGGTCGTCGCGATCGGCAGCGGCACGTCGAAGTCGACGGGATACATGTCCTGCTCGACCACCACGCACAGGTCAGCCTCGAGCGCGCGCAGCTGCTTCGAGTACCGACGGAATGTCGGGAACTCCGGTGGGCGGTATGCAGCTTGCGCCCATCGCAACGGCTTGCCCGAACGCGAGGTCGTCCCGCTCCGCCGCCGCGACAATCTCCGGATCCATCTGCTTGATGTGGACGTAGCCGATCCGGTCGGGATAGCTGCGGATCAGCGCTGGCACGTCGGCCCGCCGGTAGGCGAGATGGCCGGTATCCAGGCAGAGGGAGACGAAGCGCGGATCGGTGTCGTCCAGAAACCGCTCGGTCTGCTTCTGGGTTTCCACGTGGTAGTCCGCGTGTGGGTGAAATTGCAGCGTCAGGCCGTACTCCTCGGCGACGATCCGGCCGAGTACGTCGACCGCGCCGATCATGGTGCGCCACTCGTCCACGTCCAGCTCGGCTGGTGCCAGGTAAGCCCCGTCACGTCGTCGCGATATCCCGGGACTGGAACGAAGATCAGATGCTTCCCCCGACGGCCTCCGTCAACGCCGCAACGCGACGGGTCTGGGCTGCTATGGCGTCGAAATCATTCGGGCGGTGCAGGCCAGACAGGCCGTGCATGGTGCCACCGGTGACCCAGAGCGAGCGCTGCGCGAGTTCATCGCTCAACCGACTGGGATCGGTCGGCAGGTAGCCGTACGGCCCGAGTTCGAGCCACCGATAGCCAGCTCCGGCGAGCTCGTCGAGAAAGCGTTTCCAGGGCGTCTGCCGCGGATCGTCGGCGAACCACACCCCCACGAGTCAGGGCAGCTTCCGAGGCGGAGCCGTCCCATCTCGCAGTTGGTCACTCTCGACCTCCGTCACCTCGGTTGGGAGCCTGAGACACGCCCGCCTCAGAATGACGGCACTGTTATCGGCTTGTTGCATCCGCAGCGCCGTGCCAGGAGTATGTAATTGACCGCTCAGACTGTCAAGAGTTTGTCTAACATTTTCTCAATTGTCACGCCCGCCAGCGAGCGGGTCGGATCCGTACCGACTTCCGGGTGCCTACGCCGTCGCGAGGCGAACTGGGTGAGTCGTGCTGAACAGCCTGTCCCTGATCGCCAGTGCTCACCATCGAGCTGCGGCGTCGAAATCGATCGGTGGGTGTCGGCTGCCGGGCCTAATTTCGTCTGCACCGTCCGATCGCGCCGCGACGGCGCAGCCGGAACGCTATCCGAATGCCCTAGACAGAGACAGCGCAAAGTCCTGGGCCGGATCGGTCCACCACCGCTGCATGGTCAGTCCAGCCCTGCGCAGCTCATCGTCGACCCCGGCCCGCCGGAATTTGGCTGATATCTCGGTCCGTACTTCCTCGCCCGCGTCGAAGGAAATCTGCAGATCGATGGCGCGGATGTGCACAATCTGCGCGACCTGTGATCGCAGCCGCATCTCGATCCACTCGTTCGTCGCGTCCCAGATCGCGACATGGTCGAACCGGGCCGGGTCGAAATCCGCATCGAGTTCCCGGTTTGATGACGGCGAGCACGTTCTTGTTGAATGCCGCGGTGACGCCGGCAGCGTCGTCATAGGCGCTGACCAGCCGCGGCACGGGGCTTGACGAGGTCGGTGCCGAGCAAGAATGCATCGTCGGGTCCCATCGTCGCCCGCACCCCGCGGAGGAACTCGACACCGCGCCACCGGCTGCAGGTTGCCGATCGTGGAGCCGAGGAAGGCGACGAGCCTATGCGGATAACGCGGCAGCGCAGCCAGATGCCGCTCGAAGTCACCAACGATTGTCTCGACCTCGATCAGGGCGGAACTCGGCGGCGACCGCGCGACCTGCTTCGAGCCAGCACGGCCGGATCCACGTCGAAGGCGACGAACCTACGCAACGTCCCGGCCTCGCGTAACGCACGCAACAGCAAGCGCGTCTTCTCCGACGTGCCGCTGCCAATCTCCACCAGGGTCTCTGCGCGCGTGAGTGCGGCTATATCAGCGGCGTGCGCCCGCAGGATCGCCCGCTCCGTGCGGGTCGGGTAGTACTCGTCCAGACGAGTGATCTGATCGAACAGCTCGCTCCCTGCCGCGTCGTAGAAGTACTTGGGCGGCAACGTCTTGGGCCGCGCGCGCAGCCGGCGCGGACGTCGGCGGCCAGCGCAGCCGTCTGTCGGGCCGGATCGAGATGCGTCGTAGTCACGAGGGTTTCTCCAGCTCGGTCAGGGTGATTCGCTCATCGATCACCTGAAGCAGGTGATGGTCGGGGACGTCACGCCAGCCCGGGTCGTCGTCCCAGGATTCGCTCGCGACCACCACCCCGTCGGGTGTCTGGAGGTAAGACAGGGTGTCTCCCCAGGTCGTAGCCAGTAGCGCGCGCCCGTCTGTCATCAGCACGTTGAGCACCGCGAGCGGATCTCGGCGAGCGACATCGGTGACCGTCGCCCCGAGCTGATTCGGGCCGCGGGCGAAGATGTGCGCGGCGAGAAGCGCGGAGTCGCACGTCGATTCGGCGGTCCCGTCGATCGCCAGGGTCGTGCGGTCCACGCGGCCGTTGTGCGACAGCAACCAGCGCCCGTCGGAGAACGGCGCGGTTGCCGTCTCCGCCACCGGCATACCTTTCGTCGCCGATCGAACGGCGGCCAGCACGCACGTCGAGGACAGCACCGGTGCCACTGACGCGAACGACGCATCGCTCCACAGCGGGCGGTCCGACCGCCACCGGATGGGTTCCGCGTGATCGGCCGCATAGAACCCGACGCCCCATCCGTCGGCGTTGAGCAGTCCGCGGCGCTGCCGTCTCGGCGCGTAGGACTGCCGGAGCAGACCGTGCGGCGGGTCGAGCACGAGCGAGGAAATGGTGCGCGGTGCGCCTAGCCAGGCCAGGTGACGGCACATCTCAGGCGTCCCAGGCCAGGCGAACGCCGCAGAAGATCTGCCGTCGGATCGGCAGATCCCAGTTACGGAACGACGGACGGATCGTGCTCGGCGCCACCGCCCAGGATCCGCCACGCAGCACCCGGAAATCTCCGCCAAAGAACGGCGGGCTGTAGCGCTCGTACAGCATCGGGACGAAGCCAGGCCACGGTTCGAACGACGATGATGTCCACTCCCAGACATCGCCGATCAGCTGCTCGGCGCCATAGGCCGACGCACCGGCCGGATATCCGCCGACGGGTGCGGGTCGCAATGCCGCGCCTCCGACGTTTGCCAGCGACGGGGTAAGCGCGGAGTCCCCCACGGCCACCGGCGGCGCCGGCCATGTGCCGGATCCCAGGCGCAGGCTTTCTCCCACTCCTGCTCGGTGGGCAGCCGAGCACCGGCCCACGCGGCGTAGGCCTCGGCTTCGAAGTAACACACGTGCTGGACCGGCTCGTCTGGCGGAATTTCCTCGATGTGACCGAAGCGGCGCCGACTGCCGTCCGGTGACCAGAACAGCGGCCGGGTCAGCTCGCGCTCAACCCGATGGGCCCAGCCGCGTGGCGACCACCACTGGGCGCGGTGATATCCGCCGTCGTCGACGAAGGCCTGCCATTCGGCATTGGTGACCGGCACGCGCCCAATGCGAAGGCAGGCAGGTCGACCACGGTGGCCGGGCGCTCGTTGTCGAGAGACCACGGCTCATACGAGGCGTCGACACCCAGGACGAACTCGCCGCGCCGGGACCAGCACGGCATCGTGCGGCACCGCGCGCGGTTGCGGTAGCGTGCTGCCGCGCCCGAGCAGAGGGGCCCGTCGCGCAGTTGATGGGTGGCGATCATGGTCTCGACGTGCTGCTGCTCATGCTGTTCGACCATCGCGTAGGGGAACAGGTCGTCCGCTCGGTCGAGCTGGTCGAACGCGCGGGCGCGCACCTCGGCGATGAACCGTCGAGCCTCGACCGGAGCCAGCAACGGCATACCGGCGCGGTCGGCTCGAGAGGAACGGAATGCGTCGTAGAGCCGGTCGACCTCCGCCGGGAGCACGCCGTCGCGCTGCGCGTTGCCGCCCCGTAGCAACCAGAGATCCTCCTGCTGGCCCACATGGGCCGAGGTCCCAGACCAGCGGGCTCATCAACGCGTGGTGCTGACGCACGAGTTCGGCGTCGTCGAACTCGTTCAGGGTCAAGGTGCGCTGCCGCGCGTGATCCAAGCCGCGAGCGATCGCGTCACGCATCGGTCACCTCACTCCAGCACGCGGAGCGGCCCGTGCACTCGCGCGCGCTCTCGCAATTCGTCACCAGGCGTCCGGCCAGCCCGGACCAGCTCGGCGTAGGCCTCGACTTCTGATCTCAGAGCGGGTGGGCAGCGCTCCGCCGCCACCTCGGCGCAGCCCCGCGTGGCCGCGCGCAACGCTCGGTGACCGAGACCGTCACGGGCCGCCGCTGTCCACGAGTCGCCGAGCCCGCCACACAGCTCAGCCGCCCGATCCGCCGCGACGTCGTCGTCGACGAGGGTGACGACGAGCGCAGCCAGTGCCGGCCACCACCGGTACGGCACAGCGTCGAGATACCGGATTTCTAGGTAACCGCGCAGCCACACTGGCGGAAACAGGGTCGACAAGTGGTAGTTGAGGTCGGCCGCCGTAGGTGCGCGACCGAGCCGCGCGTGGCCGGACACCCAGTCGGCGAACGGAATTCGATCAGTGACGGCGGTCGTCGCGGTCGCCGAGGGGTTTCACAGCAGCATGACCGGCGCCGCCAATGCATATCGCGCCCAACCCTCCGCTGGATCCGCGGCGTGCAGCGGCCGGCAGCGGGCCTGGTCGAGCTGCCCCAGATCTCTTGCCGCATTGACCGCCAGCCTGACGATCGTCCGGCGACGAGCGGTGAACAGGCGGACAGGGCAATCAGCACCGGACCGATGCGGTGGATGTGGCGAACACGCTCGGCCCACTGCTCCGTCGGACCCGCGTTGAGGTTGATCTGCAACGCGGCGGTCGCCGACATCATCGCCCGGCCCGGAGCGCCGTACGCCAACGCGTCGAAATGCCGTTCCATCGCGACATATCGGCTGGATGGATTGACGCGCCGCGCCACTCGGGCCGGGTCGGCGCCGATCGATGCGATGCCATAACCGGCCGCCCGCACGGCGTCGTTGAGGCGACGGTGGTCGAGTCGTAGGGCCCCGATCGCGGCGACCACGTCCGGTCGGGGCGGCGTGGACAGTTCCAGTTGCCCACCAGGCTCTACGGTCACCGCGCTGCCGCCTGGCAAGGACGGCACCGAGTTCAGCAACCGTCCGATCTCTGGCCAGCTGATGCGCCTGGCTGGTCGGGCGCGGTCGACGAGATGGAATTCCAGCTCGAGGCCGACCGCACCGACCTCCGACGGGGCGAGCGCCGCGGCAGCGGCCTGCTCTCGGGCGGCCGCGACGGACGCCAGTGGACGATCGGCAACGACAAGTGCGTAATCGGCGGTCATCCCGCCCCCTCCAGGTCCGGGCCGGCCGCCCAAGGGCGACCGCGGGTCGGTGCGGGGGCGACCGATGACCGGCCGTCCTCTATCTCGATTGTTACTCGGGCCTCTGACAACGGGACGAACAAGTAAGAACTTTGAAAGGTTCGATCCCCGCCGGGCCGATGAACTCGTTGATCTATGCGGTACTCGTCTTCGAATATATTCGGGCAGAATCGAACGAAACGTTCACGTGGATGCCGGTCGGCCTGGCTCGCGCGGTTCAGGCCGGTGGCTGGCGGCAGCCGGTCAATAGCCGCGTTGTCGCGCTTCAGCCTTCACCGGCCCGGGCCTCGGCTTCGGAGATCGCCCATGCGGCGTTGACCAAGCCGATGTGGCTAAATGCCTGCGGGAAGTTGCCGAGCAGCTCTCCGGTGCTGGGATCGACCTCCTCGGCGAGCAGCCCGACGTCATTGAGGAACGCGATCGCGGTGGTGAACACCCGTCGAGCCCGCTCGACTCTCCGGCCTGTGCGAGCGCCTGGGCAAGCCAGAACGTGCAGAGCAGGAACATGCCTTCTCCGCCCGCCAATCCGTCGACGCCGTCCTCGGTGCGGTAGCGGTAGACCGAGCCCGCGTTCGTCGGTGAGCCGGTCAGCGATCGCGTCGATGGTCGCCAGCATCCGCGGGTCATCAGCCGGGAGGAAGCCCACGATCGGCATCATGAGATTCGACGCGTCGAGTGCCGTCGAGCCCAGGCACTGGGTGAATGCCCCGGCCTCGTCGCTCCAGCCCTCGGTGACGACTGTCAGCCAGATCTCGTCCCGACTGCGCTTCCACTCGTCGACGCGATCGGCCGCGCCGAGCAGCGTCCGCGAGATCGATCGCGCGGTCGAGCGCCACCCAGCACATCACCTTGGAATAGAGGAAATGCTGTGGATCGCCGCGGACCTCCCAGATTCCTTGGTCGCTTGTCCCGCCAGCGGGTTGCCGCCGCATCCGCGCACGCGATCAAGAAGCGCTTGGTGTCGTCGTCGACGGTCGCCAGCTGATCTGCGAGGCGATGCGCCGCCCCGAGTAGTTCGCCGTAGACGTCGATCTGCTGCTGGTTCCACGCGCCGTTGCCTACCCGAACTGGACGGCTGTCCCGCCAGCCGGCCAGATGCCGCAGCTCCCGCTCGGCCAGGTCGTGCTCGCCCCCGACGCCGAACATGATTTGCAGGCCGTGGTGCGGTCCAATGCCTGAGGCGGCAGCCGTGGCCATGAACTCGAAGAAGTCGCTGGCTTCGTCCGGACACGCCGCCACCCACAGCGCCTCCATGGTGAAGCTGGCGTCGCGGACCCACGCATAGCGATAGTCCCAGTTACGTTCGCGGCCGACGCTTTCGGGCAGTGAGGTCGTCGCTGCTGCCACGATGGCGCCACTCGGTTGGAATGACAGGCCTTCAGGACCCGGCCGCTGTGGTGCACCAGATCGCGCCCAGGGACCGTGGTAGGTCTGATGAATGGCCGACCACGACTGCCAGGCGCGGACCGTGTTGTCTGCTTGCGCCGCGAGCTCATCCTGCGACCAGACGCGCGCCGGCGTCTGCTCCAGCGTCGAGCGGTGCAATGCGAAACCATCGTTCGCCCGGCGGTCAGCGTGTGCCGCCCGTGCCCCGCGATCCGTCCAACGTCAGGAGGATCGGGCACGTCAGCACCAACCACTCCGCGCCGCCCCGCGCGGTCACGCCGCCATCGATCGCGGAGAGCAGAGGCACTATCAGCCCGTACTCCGGTCGTGGTTGATAGGAGACGTCGATCTCCACCGAACCGGCAGCGCAGGACACCGTGCGGACCAGCAGATGCGGTACCTTCCGTCCCAGGCGATGCCCATCGTTGTCCGGGCCCATCGCCAGCAGGTCGACGAGGACCAGCGTTCCGCTCGGCGTGGTGAACGTCGTCTCGAGGGCGAGCGTCCGATCCAGGTAACGACGCTGGCTCGTCCACGGGCCGATCGGGCGGATCTGCCAATGTCCGGCCTCGGGATCGAGCAGCCGTCCGAAGACCGACGGGCTGTCGAATCGGGGGCAGGGTCAGCCACTCCACTGAGCCTGCTCGGTCCACCAGCGCGCTCGAATGACGGTCGGACAGCAAGGCATGATCGCCGATTGCCGTGGCTGACATCCCGGCTCCCCTCGTCCTGGCTCAACCCGTACAGACGTCGCGGCGTGGCTGCGTTGTGCCGGTCGACGGCACCGAGTGTCGCACTGCTTATCCTGCGCGCTGGCTGGTTGCCAGCTGTCCGTAGCCGGCGCGGAACCCCTCACGCCAGCTGGGGTAGCGCGTCCAACCGTGCCTCCGCGGGACTTGCACGCTACGCGCCTAGGGTCGGTCGGGCCCCGGGCCCTGGTGGCTGCAACGGCTTCGCGCCACAGCTCGATGAGGAAGCGCGCGAAGGCCTTACCGCCTGGGGTCTGGGTGCCGTCAGGCGCTCCGTTGCTAGGGGCGTCGCCGGCACCGGGCTGGTCCCTGGCGCGGCCGCGAATCCCCACTCGGTTTCGGGCCCACCAGGTATCGCCGGTCGCGATCCGCTGGCCCGCCTTGACCACCCGTGCCGACCGGTACCAGGTCCGTCAGGCTCTCGGCCACGAATATGTACAAGCCCGCGTGATTGCCAGACGTCAGGCCATAGGCGATGAATGCGCCTCCAGGCCACCCGGTTCCGTCCATTTTGGAGTACGTGACGATTCCGTCGCCGATCGCGACGCACGGGATTCAGCCGGCTCGCGTTCCAGTCGACTCCTTGGTCGGTACGTGACGGCGTCCATTGGCCGTAGGCCATCGGATTCACGTACCCGGTCAAGCCACCGCAGGCCCCGTTGACGGCGCATCCGCATCCGCCTGCTTGGCGCACGATGCTGCCCACCGGACGATGGCGGCGGAGGTTGACGCCGCTGTCCCAGCTCGTTCGGCGAGGGTCAGCGTGGCGCGCAGCCGGGTGTACATCGCGGCTTTCGCGGTGATCTTCGCGCGCTGGGCGCCGAGCGAGATTGCGCCGAGTCTGCGCGGCGGCGAGTAACGACCCGGCCGTGTCCGGGCGGCAGGCCGCGCGATCCGCACCGCCGAAACCTGTGCGATCAGATCCGCGCGGCGACTCGCGAGCATCCGCAACGTGTCCATCGCCTCGAGATAGCGCTCCTGGTCGGAGCTGGTCACGAAGGCGGTGACCGAAGCCAGCGAACCCTGCTCGTACTCGGCGGTCGTCAGGTGCACCAGCTCGTGGCGAGCCGCTTCATACGCGGCCTGAGCCTGCGTCGCGGACTTGGTGGCGATGTCGGCTTGCATCTGCGCGAGGCGAACCCCGGCCTGCGCCACGTTGTATCGCTGGGCGAGCGATCTGGTCTCGTCAGCCAGCGCATCGAGCTTCGCCGTGATAGCGGACACGGTCGGTGCCGGCGACGGTGGCGCGGTTGCGGCTGCCTCAGGGATGACGAGCCCACCAGCACCACGACCACAGCAATCAACCGGGCAGCCCGGCCACGTCGGCGAGTTGACGCCACCCTCGGCGGAACTCCGTTCTTCCTCAGTCCGCCTACCGGGTTAGCTGACGGGTTCGGGCCGGAAGACGCCCTACAGCACACCGAAGCCGACGGCCGTGAGCCATCAGCCTCGCTGGGCCGATTCACCCCATGGGACCTGGGTCCCCGGTTCGCTTGCCGCGGTCACGGAGAACTCGTGGCCACCGAACGCGCGATTCGGCGAGTGACCTGCCGGCGGTCCCCGGCGGGACCGGTCGACCGAACAGGCCGCGTCGAGGCTGCTGGCTCGCGTCTGGGAGCACCAGAAGCCGGGTTGTGTCCTCGTCGATCGGCCGGGTACATCTCTCGAGCTGGCTGCTCACGAGGGTTGGATAGCCCGGACACCTGATCACCAATCGACCAGCGGGAGACACCGGTGAGCGAACTCGAGTCGGCCAGCAAGCTCGCCGCAACGCGGGATGGGTGGCACCGTGTCGCCGAGCATGTCCTCGCCGCCGCCCAGTACGCCGACACCGGCAAGATCGGGCTGCAGGCCGTCGACGGCCGGTTTCGCTACTGCTCGCCCGCTACGCGGGGACGCCAGCTCCGGGTGGCGGAGGCGCAGCTCATCGTCGTCGACGCTTCGGGGACCGCAGCGCGCCACTCCGCACGGTCAGCGCGGCCGCTCAGTTCGCCGGCGTCACACCGGGGATGCCGGAGCGCGTCTACCAACCAGCGAGCGCCGCTGGACCTCGATGATCCATTGGCTATCGACCCGGCGAGTGCCCGGGTACTCGCCGACTGGTATCAACTCGGCGACCATGCACTGCGGCGGTTCGCCGATGAGGTCGGGGCGGACCCGGGTTGCCGATCCTCTGGCCGGAGCACTTCGACCTTGGGATCACCATCGACCGCGCGCGAACTACGGCGTGTCGCCGGGAGACGTCTACCTCGAGCGCCCATACCTCTACGTCGGGCCCCAGGCGGGACCTCCGGTGCGCGACACGTTCTGGAACGCCTCGTTCGGCGCGACCGTGACGATCGACGAGATACGCATCTGCCGACCATGCGGTGGCGTTCTTCCAGGAGGGCCGCAAGCGGCTACCGGCCTGATAGCGCTACAGATCGGCCAGCACCCGGACCGGTGACTCGACGCAATCCGCGACGTAGCGGAGAATCCACCGGCCACCTCCGCCGTCGCATGCCCGGTGATCAAACGCGAGGGTGAGCTGACTGGTCTGGCGCACCCGCAGCTCCCCATCAACCACCCACGGACGAGGCATGATCCGGCCAAGGCCCAGAATCGCGACCTCCGGGTAGTTGATGATTGCGGCTGATCCATCGACGCCGAAGACGCCGTAGTTGTTGACGGTGAGACGTTCCGCCGGTGAGCTCGCGAGGCGTCAGTGACCCGAGCGAGCACTGGCCGTGAGCCGGGCGATCGCGGCGGACAGCGAACGCGGTTGCTGAGCTGTTGCGCGTCCTGGACGACGGGCACCACCAGCCCGTGATCGGTTTGGGCGGCGAAGCCAAGGTTCACCCGATCGACGAGGACGACCCGGTCAGCCTCGACCCGCGAGTTCAGCTCGGGATACCGGCCGAGGCCGGCGATCGCAAAGCGCGCAAGCAGGCCGAGGATGCTCACCGGCGTGGCGTCCGGATTCGCGTTGAGCTCGGCGCGGGCCGTAGAGCAGCTCGGTCGCGTCAACGTCGACCCATACCGTCGCCTCGGGAATCTCATGACGTGATCGGGACAATCGGTCGACCGCGGTCGGCGCGCGCCTCGCAACGGAATCGTCCGCTGACGCACTATCGGACTGGGCGCGCGTCGACTCCGCGCAGCATCAGGTGCCTTCCGCGCGATCACTGACTCGACGTCGTGACGCAAAACGATGCCGTCCGGACCGGAGCCGCGGACTTGTCGCACGTCGACACCGTGGTCGTGGGCCAGCCGCCGCACGAGAGGAGAGTGACCCCAGCTCGGGAGGGCGTCGAGCTGTTGCGCTCGCGGGCAGGGCGGGAGCGCTTTGCTCCAGCCGGCCGAGTCGCTGATCCCGTGTCCGACGAGAACCGGGCCGCCGTCGGCGGGCGTGGCGGCCTCGACGGTGAGTAGCGCCGCCTCGACGGAGACGAGAGTCCCCGCCGCCCGTGCAATGCCTGCACTGTTCCGGAGAACTGGGCTCGGCAGTTCGACCGTTGCTTTTCGCGGTTTCGACCTCGACGACCGGTTGATCGACGGCGACACTGGTCGCCAATCCCGACCAGCCAGCGGATGATCTCCGCCTCGGTGAGTCCCTCGCCTAGATCGGGCAGGAGAAATCTGGCATCAGGGCTACTAGCCCATCTCGTCCGGCAGCACGACGTGGTCGTCCCACTGCAGGCGTTCTATCAGCGTCCACTATCCGATCGGCGCTCGGCAAAGTGGTGGCTCTCCAACATCGGCGGCGGGTAGGGAATGTCCAGTCCGGTGACGCGCAAGATCGGCGCTTCGAGATAGTGAAAGCAAGACTCGGTGAGCCGCGCGGCAACCTCGGCGCCGTAGCCGCAGAACCCGGATGCCTCATGCACCACAATCGCTCGCCCGGTCCGGCGCACGGACTCGCTGACCGTCGCGTCGTCGTCGAACGGCGCGAGGGTCCGCAGATCGATGACCTCGACGTCGTAACCGAGGCCCGCGGCAGCCTCGGCCAGCCTCGAGCGCCGTGGTCGCCATCGCCCCGTAGCTGATGAGGTCACACCTGATCCGGGGCGCCGAACGACACGCGTGGGTGAGCGAGCGAGCGTCGAGACGGCGGGCAACCACTCTCTTGGCCCAGTACTGCCGTTTCGGCTCCAGGAAGATCACCGGGTCCGGACTGTCGATCGCGGCCCGCAGCATGGTGTAGGCGTCGTCGGGCGTGCCCGGCGTGACGACCCTGAGCCCGGCCGTGTGCGCATAGAAAACCTCGGAGGAATCGCTGTGGTGCTCGACGCCGCCAATTCCGCCGCCGTACGGAATGCGGATGACGACCGGCATCTCGATGCGACCGCGAGATCGGTTGCGCAAGCTTCGCGAGGTGGCTCGTGATCTGCTCGAACGCTGGATAGGCGAAGGCGTCGAACTGAATCTCGACCACCGGTCGCAGTCCGTTCATCGCCATGCCGATAGCGGCGCCGACGATGCCCGCCTCGGCCAGCGGCGTGTCGAACACTCGCGTCTCACCGAAGCGCCTGGCCAAACCGTCCGTCACTCGGAATACGCCGCCGAGCGTGCCCACATCCTCGCCATACACGACGACTCGCTCGTCGGCGGAAAGGAGCGTCTGTGAGCGCCAGATTCAGCGCCCCGGCCATGCTGACCGGCTCATCAGTCGACAGAGCCGGAGCGTCGTGCGCGGTCTCGGTCATGCCGCGTCAGCGGCGACTCGGCGAGCCTGTCGGCGCAGGTGCTCAGGCAGGTCGGCATTACACATGGCGGAACAGATCTTCCGGTGTCGAGATCGGGATCGACGCTCATCCGCTGTCTGAACGATTCCGCAAAGGACTCGGCGTGATCCGCGATCGCCTGCCGCGCGAAGGTGTCTAACGATCCGCGCGCCGACAGGTAGTGATCCAGCCGGTCGACGGGATCGCGGGCCAGCCAGAGCAGGACCTCGTCATTGCTGCGGTACCGGCTCGCGTCGTCCGCGTTGGTATGCGCCTCGATCCGATAGGTGCGAGCCTCGATCAGCGTCGGTCCACCGCCGCGGCGGGCGCGCTCGAAGCATCGCCCACCGCGACCGTGACCGCGGCGGCGTCGTTGCCGTCGACGTACTGGGCGGGCATCCGTAGCCGACGCCCTTGTGGGCGAACGACTGCGCCGCGCTCTGCTTGCTCGTTGGCACGCTGATCGCGTAGCCGTTGTTCTGCACCAGGAACACGACCGGTGCGCGCCAGACGGCCGCGAAGTTGAATGCCTCGTGGGCGTCGCCCTCGCTCGTTGCGCCGTCACCCATCATCACCAACGCGGCCGTCGACTCGCCCTTGAGCGCCGCCGCGCGGGCGAAGCCCACCGCATGGCAGGCATTCGTCGCGAGTGGCGTGCACTGCGGCGCGACCCGATGCTCGTGCGGGTCGTAGCCCAGATGCCAGTTCCCTCAGAGCAGCGTCAGTGCAGCGACCGGATCAACGCCGCGCGTCACGATTGCGACACTGTCGCGGTAGGTCGGAAACAGCCAATCCTGCTGCTGCAACGCCCTAACGGCCCCGACCTGGCACGCCTCCTGCCCGCGTGAGGATGGGTAAACGGCCAGCCGCCCCTGCTTCGGTCAACGCGGTTGCCTGGGCGTCGAATCGGCGGCCGAGCACCATCGCGCGGTAGAGGTCCAGCACCACGTCGTCGCGCCGGGCGGCGCAACCCGCATCCTCGACGGGCGAGCCGTCGGCGGCGATGAGGTCAGCGGTTCGTCGGTCGGGAGCGCCCCGGCTGCCGACCCTGCGAACCGTTCGGTGGTGGTCATCGCACCTCCAACTCGGTCGGCGCACCCCGCGGTGGTCCGGTGACAGCCATTGTCCGGCGGCTGCGAGCCATAGTCTCCACCGATGCTCGTTACTCGTGGACGATTGGCTCCATACTAGCGTTAATCTCGTGCAACATGGATCTCGCCCCACCCGCCCGGGCCGATGACTCTGGACATCCGGCATCGCTGGATGAGACGGACTGGCGGATCGTCCGCGCGTTGCGCGCGGATGGCCGGTTGGTCCATGCGCACCTCGCCGCTCGGCTGCACATCTCGCCGGGCCGGGGTCATGCCCGGGTCGAACGGCTAGAGCGTGCCGGGTGATCGTTGGATACTCCGCCGTCGTTGATCCGGAGCGCTGCGGTTACGGCATCTCGGCGTACGTCCACATCAAAATCAGCCAGCATTCCGTGGAAGTCCGTGCGCCAGCGCGTGCACGAAGATCCCGGAGGTCTGGCACGCCGCACTCAGTCTCGGGCGAGAACGACCTCGTGCTGCTGGTCCGCACCCGGGACGCGGCAACCATGCGGGACCTGGTGCTCAACCGGCTACAAACGATGCCGGACGTGCTGTCTACCCAGACGGTCCTCATCCTCGACGAGCCGCGGGTGACTGGCGCTGCCGACGAATTCGAGATCGGAGTGCCGGATGACCGACGCCGGCGTGCGCCTGGACGCGCGGATCGAGGGCTGGGTGCAGGGCGTCGGATTCCGCTGGTGGACGCGGGATCAGGCGCGCCGGCTCGGCCTGTCGGGCACGGGCGACCAATCTCGGTGACGGTTCGGTACGAATCGTGGCGGAAGGGTCGCAGCGCGACTGTGCGGCGTTGCTGGATCTGGTCCGCAGCGGCCAGGCCCCGGGCGTTGTGCGATCAGTGGACGTTGAATGGGGCCAGGCAGCCGGCGGATTCTCAGGATTCTCCGTCGGTTGAGACGCTCTTTGTGCAGCTTCGCCCAGCGCAGTGCCAGCGGTAGTGGCCATCACCATTCCCAGGAAACCTGCGAGGGCGAGGGCTTGCTGCACGCCGAGAACCTGCGCAAGGGCGCTGAACAGGAGGATGCCCAGTCCCTGAACCCCGAGGAGCCCAGCGGCGGCCAAGCCGAACGCGCGGGCCCGCTCGGTCGGATCCACCAGTTGGACGAATGTGATGGCGGCTTGTGCCTGGTACGCACAGCACAGGCCGGTGATGACCCAGAGTCCGATCGATCCCCAGAGGCTCGGCCCCGAAAGGCACGCAACGAGCGGGGCACCCGCGAGCAAAGCCAACCAGCCGATGAACGCCGCGCGCCTCCGAGGCGGTACCCAGCGTATGAACAACCAGGTAGCGACGGCAGTGCCGGTTGGTATCGCGGCGAGGAGCAGGCCGACGGAGCCGGCGCCACCCGCGCCGATGTGCTCGGCGTAACGGCGCCGCAAGTCCTTCCGGCGCCGTGTAGAACGCGGCCAGCCAGGCCAGCAACATCAGCGTTCGCAACCGCGGATCGCCGAACACCAGCCGCACCCCGGACGAGACCATGCGCAGGTAAGGCTCCGCCTGCCGAACTCGTCCCGCGCGCCGTCGAGGGCCGGTCACGAACGAATAGCCCGAACGATCAGCGCCGAGAAACCGAATGTCACGGCATCGAGGAACAATCCCCAGTGGGCGCCGATCGTCACGATCAGCACTCCGCCAGCCGGCAAAGCCCACGAGCTGCGTGACCTGCAGCGTCGTCGTCCGCAGACCGGAACCAAGCGCGTAGAACTCGCCGCTCAGGATGTCGGGCAGCAGGGCGTTTTCGGCAGCGAGGAACGGTCGGCCGATCAGCACGACGACCACCAACACCGCGCGCCAAGGCCGGGAGTGGCAGCCACGGAAGCGCCATGACCGATCGAGCAGCACCATCCGGCTCCAGTCGCACCAGATCATGACCGTGCGCCGGCGGATACCGGTCGGCCAGGGGTGAGAGGAATGCCCGCCCACCACCGACGGCAGGTAGGTCAGCGCATAGGTGATGGCCGGTGAGCGCCGCCGATCCGGTGCGGGCGAAGACCAGGACCGTCAAGGCGACGCGGGCGATCTGGTCGCCGACAAGGGACTGCACATCGGCGAGCCAGATGGCGCGAAACTCGGTGACCCGCAGAACGTCGGTGTACGTGGGGCGCCGAACAGCGCTACTCACGGCGGCTCCCATGTCTCCCACTGTAGGGTGTGTCCGGTCATGCCACCTTTCGCGGTAGTGGCGATAGTTTCGTCGGAAGGTATTGACTCGGTGCCGGGGTCCCAGTCCGTGATCTGTGGACCTTATGGCCTCAGGGCGACGATATCTCGAGATCACGTCGGTCCGGGATCAATCGGCCGGCTGAGAATCATTCGTCGGTCTTGGGATCGCGCGCGGGGACAGCCCGCAGTGCGTAGCGGGCCCGTTCGACCGCCAGGCAACGATCTTCGACGTAGGCGACGCCGGCCTCGTCGGCGATCCGGTGCGCCTCGGCCGAGACGATGCCCCTGTTGCAGCCACAAGGCGCTGGGCGCCCGCTGCGACCTGCCTGCCGAGCGATGTCAGCCGCGTCGCGGGACGGTCGGAAGACGTTGACCAGACCGATTGGGCCGTCGGAATGTCGGCGAGCTTTCGGTACGCCCGTTCGCCGAAGATCTCATCGGCGTGCGGGTTGACCGGGATGATCCGCCAGCCGTAGCGCTGCATCACCGCTGGGATCGCGTGAGCAGCCTTCTCCGGATGCACGCTCGCACCAACGACAACGATCGTGTCGTATGTGCGGAGAAGTTCCTCGGTGTCCGCGTACCTCACGACGCCACGGTAGGCGCTGCGACGCTCGGCGCCGTCGCGGCTCCGGTTTGAGTCGATCGGGCAGCCGCTGGACGGCCGCGCCGATGATGATCGTCAACAAGACGTAGCAGGCGGTCAGCGGCCCGATGTGTGCCTCGGCCCCGGCCGCGACGGCGAGCGCCGCCATCACCACGGAGAACTCGCCGCGAGGGTATCAAGCGCGACGGCGGCGCGCCACCGCCCGCGCCGCTTGACCTTGGCTCGCTTGAGCGGCAATGTAACCCGTTGCCAGCTTGGTGACGGACGTGATCACGGCGAGCGCCAAGGCTGGCAGCAGCACTGGCGGGAGGGATCCCGGGCTGGTCGAGAGTCCGAAGAAGACGAAGAACACGGCCGCAAACAGGTCTCGCAGTGGAGTCAGCAGCTCCGCCGCTGTCTGCGCAACCGTTCCCGAAACCGCTATGCCGACGAGGAAGGCGCCAACCGCGGCCGACACCTTGAGCTCCTCGGCGATGCCGGCGACGAGCAGCGTCAAACCAAGGACGCCGAGCAGCAGCGACTCGTTGTCCTTCGCTCGCGACCAGCGTGGTCACGTGGTGTCCGTACCGCGTGGCGACGAGCATGACGACCGCGATGGTCGCGACGGCGATCGAGATCGCGAGGAAGATCCCGCCGGTGCCACCTCCGGCGAGCAGCGCGGTGAGCAGCGGGAGATAGAGACGCCATCGCCAGGTCTTCCATGACGAGCACGCCCAAGACGACCGGCGTCTCGCGGTTACCCAGCCGGCCGTTGTCGCGCGAGCAGTCTTGGCGATGACACCGGACGAGGACACCCAGGTGATACCGGCGAGGGCCACCGTCGCCGGCACCCCAGCCGGCGATCAACGCCAGCGCAGCACCGGGCAACGCGTTCAGCGCTCCGTCGATGACTCCGATATGGCGCCTGAGTGCGGATGCTTGCCGTCAGCTCATCGGCGGAGTACTCCAAGCCAAGCATGAGCAGGAGCAGGATGACGCCGATGTCCGCGGCGACGTTGACGAAATCGTGACTAGCCGATAGGGCGAGAAATCCGCCCTGACCGAAGGCAAGTCCGGCCAAGAGGTAGATGGGAATGACCGGGATCCCGATCCGCTGCGCGAGTCGGCCGAGCAGGCCGAGCACGAAGAGGATGGCCCGGAGTTCGATGAGCAGGATGGCGACGTGCGCGCCCGAGGTCTCCGCTGCCGCCACGACCTCCATCTGAGAATCAGCCGTTCGGTGTTCTGTCCGCCGAATCGGCTGTTCCGTCAAGGATTTGCGCGACCTGATCGATCGCGGCCTGCGTGCCCACGGTCACGACGAGATCACCGGGCAGCAGCACGAAGTCCGGTGTCGGCGACGGCAACGCCGCACCCTGGCGGAGCACCGCCACGATGGACGCGCCAGTACGCGTGCGAGCCTGCGTATCCCCAAGCGGACGGCGAGCATAGGGCGAGTCGAGCCGGCACTGGCAGCTCCTCGACGATCAATCCCTCGGCGTGGCGCTGAAGCACGGCAAAGTCGAAATGTCAATGCTGGAGCGCCCAATACCTCTGCGATCGCGTTCGCCTCGTCTACGGAGAGCGATACGGCCGCGGCCGCACCTTCCCCCTCCTCGTCGTAGAAGATCAGGTCCCGCAGGCCGTTTCGCCGGGTCACGACGCCGATACGGTGGCCATCACGAAGGTCGATCTCCTGGCACACACCGATCCCGGGCAATACCCGGTTGGTGATGTCGACATTCATCTTGTGCAGACTACGGGCATGACCTCGGTAGGGACGTTGACGTGGACGTCCGGCGATCGAACCACCTGGTGGCATTGCCCGTCGCCGCGGCGTTGGCTGGATTGGCCGCCGGCGCAACCTGGTTCGCGCGGCGCCGATTGATCCAGCGCTTGCGGACACCGCGGAGTTTTTGCGCCCGCTACGACGTTCCGCTCGAGCAGTCCGCGAACTGCGTTGTCATCGCCGGTCGACGCGCAGGCCAGACGTCCTATGCCGCGTGCGTCGTCCTCGCCACGACGCGGGCCGACGTGAACGGTGTCGTCCGCCGGTTGCTCGGCGCGCGCAAGGCGTCGTTCGCTCCGATGGACGATGCCGTCGAGCTGACCGGGATGGAGTACGGAGGGATCACGCCGATCGGGCTGCCGGCGGGCTGGCCGGTGCTGATCGACCCGGCCGTACTCGACCCGGAGTCGGTGGTCATCGGCAGCGGACTGCGTCGCTCGAAGCTCCTGTTGCCGCCGAAGCTGCTCACCGAGTTGCCCGCGCGCCGACGTCGTCGAGGAGCTCGCCTCGTAATCCGGGCCGAGAGCGCTCAGCGGACAGAAGGGTGTCCGCCGCAACAGTGACGGGAGGTACTGGCGCTCCGGCACCAGCAGCAGCGGCGACGTCGTCCGGGTTGGACATTGCGCAACGCTTGAGTGACAGGCACCCGCAACCGATGCACGAATCGAGTCCGTCCCGGAGCGCCTGCAGGGCGTTGATCTGCCGATCGAGGCGCCGCGCGCCAGCCGTGCGACAACCGGGCCCAGTCGGCGCGTGTCGGCGTCCGGCCCTGCCGGGAGACGAGTCGAGTGCGGCCCGCACTTCCTCGAGCGTGAGTCCGACATTGCGGGCGGCCCGGATGAAGGCGAGTCGGCGCAGCACCCCGCGCTCGTAGCGGCGCTGGTTGCCGGTCGTCCGCGTCGCCTTGATCAGACCTTCCCGTTCGTAGAAGCGCAGGGCGGAGCGCAGCATAGCCGCTGCGCTGTGCCACTTCCCGCCCACTGTCAGATGATCCGTTGTTCGAAGCAAGTCTCTGTTCCTTGACTTGAAGTCAGCTTTAGGTATCAGGATGGCACAAAGGATCCGTCACCAGCAAGGAGGCTCAGATGCCAGTCGCGCTCATTACCGGGGCATCCGTGGGTTAGGGCGGGCAATCGCCCGTTCGTTGCGCGACCGAGGGTGGTCGATGGTCATCGACGCGCGAGGCGCTGACGCCCCTGTCGGCGGTAGCTGCCGAAATCCCAACCGCGCGAGCAATCGTCGGCGACGTGACCGATTCGTGGCACCGCGCGGCGCTCGCTGACGCGGTGGAGTCATTCGGTGGGCTTCACCTGCTCGTGAACAACGCCAGCCATCTCGGGCCGAGCCCGCAGCCGCAGCTCGCCGACTATCCGCTCGCCGAGCTGGCAGACGTCTACCGAGTGAATGTCACCGCGCCGCTCGCGTTGATCCAGCAGGTTCTGCCCGCGTTGCTCGCCAGCGGCGGCACGATCGTCAACGTCAGCTCCGACGCGGCCGTCGAGGCGTACGCCGGGTGGGGTGGCTACGGATCGTCCAAAGCCGCGCTCGATCAGCTGACGGCAATTCTCGCCGGCCGAACAACCCACGTTGCGCGTGTACTCCTTCGACCCCGGCGACATGCGGACCGAGATGCATCAACGGGCCTTCCCCGGCGAGGACATCTCTGATCGCCCGGAGCCGGAATCTGGTCGTCCCATCGTTTCTGCGGTTGCTCGAAGAGCGGCCGGAGAGTGTGGCCGGTATCGCGCGAGCGATCTTGCCGTTCCGGCCCTCCGGTGAGCCGGCGTGATGGGTGAGGCAATGCCGGATGGCGAGCACGCGCTTTGTCCTTCCGGACGAGCTGCAGGCCGCGTGAGCCACCGGAGGCCCGCGGCCTGCGCCGAGACGGAGTGCCGGCTGCTCGTCGCTGGGCGTCGGCCGGGCTGCGACATTTGCACTTCGTGGATCTGCCGACGCGTGCTGGTGCCCGGCGATCTCGTCGTCGTGAACACCTCTGGCCACCCTGCCGGCCGCGCTACCCTGGTCGCGCGGGCATGGCTGACCTCGTCGCTGTGCATTTCTCCTCGCCGGGTCGCTCCGTGCGTAGTGGCTTCGGTCGAGTCTCGTCCACCGGTCGGCGCCGCGGGTCCGGTTACCGACGGCGCACGCCGGGGACCAGGGCTGACCTGCCTGACGGGCGTGGGCCGACCCTCGTGGCCCCCGCACGACCCGCACCCGAGACGGGCATCGTCCGGCCGGCTCTGGCGGGCGTCCGTTGCAGTCGAGGCGACGTCGCGCAGTACCTCCAGCGCGGTCGGACAACCCATCAGCTATGGCTATGTATCCGGGAGCTGGCCGCTTCGCTACTACCAAACCGTGTTCGCCCGGGAGCCAGGCAGCGCCGAGATGCCGAGTGCCGGCCGGCCCTTCACGACCGACCTGGTTACCGCCCTGGTGCGCCGGCGGAGTGGCTCATCGCGCCCGTCTACCGCTGCACACCGGCGTCTCGTCCCTCGAGGCGGGAGAACCGCCGGTCGCGAGACGCTACCTCGTGCCGCCGGCAACGGCGCGGCTCGTCAACTTGACCAGACGCAGTGGCGGGCGGGTCATCGCGGTCGGCACGACCGTGACGCGGGCCTTGAGACCGTCGCCGACGATCGAGGAGAGGTCAACGCCGGCGCCGGATGGACCGGATTTGGTGCTCGGTCCCGGCCGGCCGGCCCGAGTGGTCGACGGGCTGGTGACCGGGTGGCACGCTCCGGGTGCGTCCCATCTGCTGCTGCTCTGAGGCGCGCTTGCCGGCGCCGAGCTGGTTGCCGCGGCATACCGCAGAAGCCTTGCGCATGGGCTATCTCTGGCACGAGTTCGGCGATCAGCCGCGTTTGCTGCTCGCCGACCGGCGGATAAGGCACGCCGAAAGTCGGGCTGGTCCCGGACGCTGCGGCGTCGGCGGGGACCATCCGGGCGGTGCAATGGCGGAGACGGACTGGCGTGCTGACCGTGTTCGCTGCCTCACCGCTTGCGGCGGTGGCGGTGCGGCTGTTCCGGCGAGAACTCGGCGGGAGCTCCGCTGCGCCCCGTCGCCCCGGCCGACCAGCCCGGCGACGGTTGGCCTCAGCCTGCGGCCGGGGAGCAAGCCGCCGATGTTGGCCGCCGCGGCAAAGACCCACACTGGCCGCTGGAGCGAAGTCGTTCGCGACATATTTCGTCCAGGCCGTGGATTGGGGACTGGCCACTACCGACCCGTATCTGATCTCCGCGATAAGCGCGCCGAGCTGCCGCGCTTGCGCGGAGCTACGATCCAGAGCCTGACCGCCATGCGTGCTCGGGGCGACACGATTCGACGGCGCCCGGATTCAGGTCGTGTCGGCGGCCGTCATGCGGGGATCTCTGCCGGTGAAGGTCGAACTACGGCGTGCGAGCTCGTGATCAGAGAGCAAGCTTCAGTCGCGGCGTCGGCCGGGAGCGCTGCCCCGTCGACCGACAGCCAGAAGCAGAAATCAGGACTACGCGCGGGTCTATCTCGACTGGACGGCTGGCCGGGTGGCAGGTGGTCGAGCAGACGGAGCGCTAACGCTGCGGCATAGCGCCCGTCAGCTCGGCGGCGCCGAACCGCCGATGACGGCCAGGGCCGCACTGGTGGAGCAGCGCCATTGCTCGCGATCGCGCTGCCCTCGTGGACGCCGTCACGACCGTTGAGACCGGGTGAAACCGGCCGCCGGCTTCCACCACGATAGGGTGCCAGCGCGGCCATGTCCCACAATGACAACTCCCGGCTCCGCGGCCAGATCGACCGCTCCTCCGCCACCAGCATGTACGACCAGAAGTCGCCGAACGCCCGGCTGCGCCACACCTCGTCGATCAACGTGAGGATCGCTGCGCGCTCCGTGGGTCCACTCCCACCCGCCGAGCGACGAGTACGGACAGGCTCGCATCGGCGAGCAGCGCGTACGCCGGACACGCCGAAGCCGGCGTACGTCGCTATCGATCGCGCTGCCCCACGCGCCGTCACCGCGCGCCGCCCACCACCGGCGGCCGAGCGCCGGGGCTGACACCACGCCGACGACTGGATCGCCGTCGTCGAGCAGCGCAATGAGCGTGGCCCACACGGGCACGCCGCGGACGTAGTTCTTGGTGCCGTCTATGGGATCGATCACCCATTGGCGCGAGCGAGTCGCCGGTCGCGCCGAATTCCTCACCGCAGACCGCGTCGCCCGGTCGCGTGTCCGCGAGCTCGGCCGCGCAGCGCCTGCTCTACCGCCCGATCGGCGTCGCTGACCGGCGTGAGGTCGGGCTTGGTCGTCAACCTGCAGGTCACTCGCGCGCGAAATCGGGCGAGTGGAGACGCGCGTCGGCGATATCGGCCAGGGAGCGCGCAAGATCCAGGTCGGTCAGGTACGCGCCCACGATCGAACCGTAGCGCCACCTCCTCGCTGCTAACGTCCGGAGGGTGAGCGAACCCGGCCCGGACGTGCTCACGACGCGCATGATTGTCGGTCAGCTCGCGTCCCCGAGTCGGCTGCGGGTGGTCGCTGCGCTCACGCTCGGGAGCGCGCAGCCCGTCGGAGATCGCCGATCCGAGGCCCAGCTGCCTGAGGATGAAGCGAATGCGGCGCTGACCCGGCTGCTGAAAGCTGGCCTCGTCGCCGTGCGCCGATGGCGAGTTCATCCTGCGTGAGCAGGCGTTCGCCGACGCGGTCCGCGCGCGAGACGCCGCCCCGGCCCGCGCCGTCGTTTGGCCCGGTCGACGGCGACGACGAGCCGGGTACTCGGCGCGTATCTGCGCGACGGCCGGCTGATCGCGATTCCGGCGGCCGGACGCAAGCGACGAATGGTGCTGGAGTACCTGGCCTCCGCCTTCGAGCCCGGTCGGCGCTACGACGAGTCGTGCGTGACACGCGACGCTTCGAGAGCTGGCACGAGGACGTCGCCGCGCTACGTCGCTATCTGGTCGAGGAAGGGTTGCTCAGCCGGGAGAGGGGAGTACTCGGCGCACCGGCGGCTGGGTCGACGTGAGCGAATGAGCGTGGAGCAAGGGGAAGGGGAGCATTGCAGCGAGTGAATGTCGAGCGACATGCGGGGGCCCCACGAAACCGCGGGGCGTTTTCGTGGAGTGCGGGTGCGCGATGAGCGTTGTGGGGGTGTCGGCCGCGCGGTCAGGTGCCGCCGTTCTACGTCATGCGGATCTTGGAGGCCGTGGCGCAACGCCGCGCTTGCGGCCTCCCGGTGTACGACCTCACCGCCGGCCAGCCGTCGACGCCGGCGCCGGCGCACGTGCGAGCCGAGGCGCACCGGGTGCTGGACGCAGACCGCATTGGCTATACCGGCGCGCTGGGGCTACCCGTCCTACGCGATGCCATCGCGGCGCATTATCGGCGCACCTACGGCATTGACGCTGCAGCCCGGCAGACGTGGCGGTGACGACCGGCTCGTCGGGCGCGTTCCTGCTCGCATTCCTCGCGGCGTTCGAGCCCGGCGACGTTGCTCGTCGTCGCGCAGCCGGGATACCCGGCGTACCGGAACATGCTGACCGCGCTTGGCTGCACGGTGATGCCCATGCCCTGCGGGCCGGAAACGCGGTTCCAGCCGACGATCCGCATGCTCGATGCGCTCGATGCCGTGCCTGCCGGCCTCGTTCTCGCGAGTCCGGCCAATCCGACCGGGTCGATGGTGCCGCCGAACGAACTCGCCGCCATCGCGCGTTGGTGTGACGGTCACGGCACGCGACTCGTCAGCGACGAGATCTACCACGGAATCTGCTACCCAGCCGCCCAGCTGCGCGTGGGCGACGAGCCAGCGCAGCATCGTCGTGAACTCCTTCTCAGGTACTACTCGATGACCGGTTGGCGACTGGGGTGGCTGCTCATGCCCCCGAACTGGCCGACTCCGTGGACCGGCTCGCTGGCAACTTCGCGCTCTGTCCTCCTACCCTCGCGCAGCACGCGGCGGTCGGGGCGTTCGAGGCATATCGCGAGCTGGACGACAACGTCCGCGCTACCGCGAGAACCGTGACTTGCTTCTCACCCGGCTCCCCGGCGTCGGAATAGACAAGATCGCGCCGGCCGACGGTGCGTTCTACCTGTACGCGGACGTATCGCGATATACCGAGGATTCTCAATCGTGGGTCGCGAAGCTGCTGAGTGACGTCGGGGTTGCTGTGGTACCGGGCATCGACTTCGACCCGGTCAACGGCGGCCGATTCATCCGGATGTCTTACGCCGGGGACACCGCGGAGATCCGCCCAGGCGGTCGGACATACTCGGCGAGTGGTTGGGCTGACCCGGCGCAATCGGCGGCGCGCTGGCGGGCGCTGATGGGTTGCCGGCATTGCGCGTTCGTCAGCTGCCGGCCGTCCGGCTGGCCAGCAGCCGGCGGAAAGCCGCGAGACGCTCAGCACTCGAGTGCCCGGCTGCGACCCAGGCGTCGAGGGTGCATCCGTCCTTGGCGGATGCATGCTCGCAGCCCGGCGGACACTGCGTGGCTCCGTCCTCGAGGTCGGGGAACGCCCAGAGCAGATCGTCCGGGCTGACGTGGGCAAGCCCGAACGAGCGCACTCCCGGGGTGTCGATGACCCAGCCGCCTTCGGGAAGGGGCAGCGCGATTGCCGAGCTGGAGGTGTGTCGCCCTTTGCCAATCGCGCTTCACGGCGCCGATCTCGCGTCGGGCGTCCGGCACCAGGGCATTGATCAGCGTTGACTTGCCCACTCCGGAGTGCCCTGACGAGCACCGAGACCTGTCCGGCGAGCGCAGCCCGCAGATCGCCAAGGTCGCTGCCGGAGTCCGGTCACGACGGACGGTAGGTCGAGCTCGGCGTAGCGGGCGAGGGCCTCGTCGGGCGGAGCAAGGTCGGACTTGGTGAGGCACAGCAAGGGCTCCATGCCTTCGGTGAGGGCGGCGACGGACACCGGTCGATCAGCCCGTAGCGAGGAGGCGGATCGGCCAGCGAGGCGACGATGGCCAGCTGATCGGCGTTGGCGACGATCACCCGCTCGACCGGATCGGTGTCGCCCGCCGTCCGGCGGAGCACTCGTCTCCCGCTCCGCAATGCGCACGATGCGCGCCAACGCATCGGGCGCGCCGGACAGATCCCCGATCACGCTCACTTGGTCGCCGACCGCGATACCTCGGCGGCCGAGCTCGCGCGCCCGCATCGCGATCACCCGAACGCCGGGGTTGTCCGGGGCGCCCATCAGGACCGTGTACCGCCCGCGATCGACCGTGACGACCATGCCGGTGACAGCGTCGTCGTGAGCGGGGCGCTGCTTCGACCGCGGTCGGCTGCCCCGCCCGGGGCGGATCCGGACGTCGTCCTCGTCGAGGTCTCTGTGGTCGCTGCGCCGCGCTCGGTCGGCCCCGTCATTCCTGGGCGCCTAGCGGCCGATCAACCCGGACCACAAGGCGGGGAAGTCGGGCAGCGCGTCTTGCTCGTCACCGAGATGTCGTCGACTCGCACGCCGTCGACGAGCAGGCCGGAGCACCGCGCCACGCGGTCGCCATTCGATGGTCTCCGTACGCGTGCCAGACCGCGCCGTGCAGTGGACGTGGCGTGATGGCCAGCGCCGTCGTCGAGTTCGGTGACCGACCCGCCGAGCCGGCGGAGCTCGGTGGCGAGTGCGACGATGCGGTCGGTCTCATGGCCGCGGGTGTGCGCCAGGCCCCGCAGCCGCGATGGGCCATCGGCGACGGCGGCTATTGCGGCGATCACCGTGGCGAGCTCCGTGACGTTGCGCAGGTCGACATCCAGACCGCCGATCGATCCGGTCCCCGCGACGGTGACGGCATCGGCGTCCCGTTCGACGCGCGCCCCCATGCGGGACAGCAGTTCCGGTAGGCCGTCACCCGGTTGGGTGGTCCGCTCGGGCCAGCCGGGAACGGTCACGGCCCCACCAGTGACGACCGCGGCGGCGAGGAACGGTGCCGCATTCGAGAGATCCGGCTCCACCGTCAGCGTGCCGGCTCGGATCGGACCGGGAGCGACGTGCCAGGACGTCGCCGACGGCCGGGAGACATCTACCCCGCGCGCCGCGCAGCATGTCCATAGTCATGTCCAGATGTGGCTGGGACGGGACGGGGTCGCGACCGGTATGGAGCAGCTCCAGCCCTTTGTCGTAGCGAGCGCCGGCAAGCGAGGAGGCCGGAGATGAACTGGTGAGGACCCGGAAGCGTCGACTTGCACTCATCCCGCCGGCAACCGCGCCATTGCCGCGGACCGTGAACGGTAGCCGCTCGCGGCCGGCGTCCTCGACGACGACAACCGGCCTGACGCAACCCGTCGATGAGCGCCCACATCGGCCGTTCCCGCGCTCGTTCGTCGCCGTCGAAGGTCACCGGTCCACGCGCCAGCCCGGCCAGCGCCGGAACGAAGCGCATCACGGTTCCGGCGAGTCCGGTGGCGACGATGGCACCGTGCAGCGGTGCCGGTTCCACCCGCCAATCGTCGTCTTCGTCTGCTACGTGGACGCCGAGTGCCCGGAGCGCCGCGACCATGAGCTCGGTATCACGCGCCCGGAGCGGGCGATGGATGAGGGATTCGCCATCGGCGAGGCAGCCAGCACCAGCGCCCGGTTGGTGATCGACTTTGATCCCGGCAACACGATTCGGCCCCGCACCGGTCCGACCGCTCGCGGCGCATTCCACGGCGTCGGCGCATGAACGGGCTCGGATCCGCACGAGCCCAGTCTGCCGGAAATCGCACCGGCCGCGGCACGGTCACACCCCGTGGCCGTGCGGGGCACACTGGTGAGCATGTGTGGTCGCTACGTCAACGTCGCCTCGACCGCGGACCTGGCTGAAGAGTTCGACGTCGAGGAGACGCTCGGCGAGGACCTTCCGCCATCATGGAACGTCGCCCCGACTGATCCGGTCCGGATCGTCGTCAAACGGCACCCCACCCACGACCGCGCGGCGCCAGCCATCAGGCAGCTACGCACCGTGGATTGGGGTTTGCTGCCCAGCTGGTCCAAGTCCCGCGCCGGAGGCGCGAAGATGATCAACGCCCGCAGCGAGACCGTCACGACGAAGATGGCCTTCAAAGCGGCTGCCGCCCGGAGACGGTGTGCCTGGCCCCGGCCCTCGGGTACTACGAGTGGCAACACGACGGCGGCCGCACCATCCCGTATTTCCTCCATGCGCCGGATGATCAACTGCTTGCCATGGCCGGCTCTCTACGAGATCTGGCGCGACGACTCGCTGCCCGAGGACGATCCGCGACGATGGGTCTGGACGTGCTCGATCATCACTCGCGCCGCCACCGACATCGTCGGCGAAATCCATGATCGTTGCCCGGTGCTCGTCCCACGCGACCTGCAGGAGTCGTGGCTCGATTGCAGCGCCGACGACCCGCGGATAGCCGAAGCAGCTACCGCGGCCATGCCTGAGCCACATCTCGAGCCGCGGCAGGTGCCGAAGGCGGTCGGCAATGTCAAGAACAACGGGCCGGAGCTGATCGAGGCCACTGGCGAGCAGCCCGGACGACGTGCTGCCCTGCAACTCGACGACGCCCAAGCGAGACGCGCCCGGTCATAAATGCCGGCGTACCAGGTGATCGCGTCTCGCCGTGCCAGAGCGTGCGACATCCACATCCAATCCGGAGGAACACCATGAGGACCGAACAGCGCACCGAACACCGCGATTGGCTCGGCGCCAGCGAGTACGCGAAATGACCGCCGCCACGACGGCCGCAACCCAGCTGCATGCGGGCGCCGCGGCAGCGTACTCGATGCCACCGTGCGCCAGGTCCGCGACGACCAGTGGGCGCTGCCAACGCCGTGTGCGGAATGGGACGTACGGGCATTGGTCAACCACCTCGTCGGGGAGGCCTGTGCTGGACCGCCCCGCTGCTCGCGGGGCAGACGATCGCAGGTGGGAGACAGGTTCGACGGCGACTTGCTGGGCCTCGGACCCGCGCGCCGCCTGGGCGGCCGCCTACGACGAGGCGGTCGATGCCGCCGACCGCGTGAAATCCGAAGAACGCATCGTGCACCTGTCCTTCGGGGACACCTCCGGCGGAGGAGTACCTGCACCAACTGACGGCCGACTACCTCGTCCACTCCTGGGATCTGGCTGGTCACCATCGGCGCTCCCGACCGGCTCGACCCGACCTGGTAGAGGCGGTCGCCGGCTGGTTCGACGCTTGGGCCGCCAGCCATCGCGACACCGGCGCCGTTGCCGAACCCATTGCCGTCGCTTGCCGGTGACGGCCCGCAGCAGCGGCTGCTCGCCGACGTCTCGGCCGCGACGCACGGCGATGCACGACCATTGCTGCGGTCGCACGGTTCGATGCCGCGTTCGGCGCGGCACGACGTCGACGCCGTGATGGCGGCCATGACGGATGACTGCGTCTTCGAATCCACCGCACCTCCGGACGGTGCCCGCTACGTCGGCCAGGCAGCGGTGCGGGCGGCCTGGACGGAGTTCTCGAGGCCGCGCCCAGCGCCGTCTTCGAAACCGAAGAGCTGATCGCCTGCGGCGACCGGGTCGTCGCAGGCTGGCGGTATCGCTGGGCTGACGGCCATGTGCGCGGGATCGACGTCTATCAGGTCCGCGATGGCCTCGTCGCCGAGAAGCGGTCGTACGTGAAAGGGTGACATTGGTGGCGACTGGGTCAGTCGGGTGATCGGAGCGGTTGATGGCTCGTCCGGCCCGTGCGCAGCGCTACCCGTCGAGATCGAGGTCACCACGCCCCGCGGCGTGGCATGGGCCGACGTGGACCGACCGTCTGGTAGGCCGGTCGGCCTGCTCGTGCTGGGACACGGTGCGGGCGGTGGGGTCGAGGCAGCTGACCTGCTCGCCGCGCGGCGGGCCGCTCTCGAGGCCGAATGGGCGGTCGCGCGAGTCACCCAGCCGTATCGCGTCGCCGGTCGCCGGTCGCCACCGGCCGGTCCGGTCCTCGATGGCGCGTGGCTACCCGTGGTCACGAAGGTGCGCTCGGGCCGCGGTCTCGGACTCCTGCCCGTGGTGTTCGGAGGGCGATCCAGTGGAGCTCGGGTGGCGTGCCGCACCGCGTCGGCCGGACATGCGGCCGGTGTCCTCGCGTTAGCCTTCCCGCTGCATCCGCCGGGTCATCCCGAACGGAGCCGGGTGGACGAGTTGGCCGAGCCGACCGTCCCGGTGCTTGTCGTGCAGGGCGATCGTGACCCGTTCGGCATGCCGCCCGCGGCCGTCGGACGTCGCATCGTCGTCGTGGCGGAGATCACTCGCTGCGCGGCGCGGCCGAGCCGATCCGCCTCGCAGTGACGGCGTTTCTCACCACGCTGGTCGGGTAGGAACGAGGTCGGCCGGCGTCGGAACTAGCTCACGCAGATATGGGCGCGACCTCTCCCGATGTGAGATTCACCAGGTCAGCGGGCGCGAGCTCGACCTGGAGCCCGCGCTTACCGGCGGAGACGAACACCGTCGCGAATTGCTGCGGCGGTCGAGTCGATCACGACCGGCAGCCGAGTCTGCTGGGCGAGCGGCGAGATGCCGCCGATCACGTAGCCGGTCGCGCTCGCGCAGCTGCCGCCGGATCGGCCATATCCGCCCGCTTTCCGCCGAGGGCGGCGGCCAGCGCCTTGAGGCTCAACCGGCCGGATACCGGGACGACGGCGCACACGAGCTTGCCGTCGACAACGGCAACGAGCGTCTTGAACAGTCGCTCCTCGGACACGCCCAGCGCCCGGGCCGCCTGCTTCGCCGAAGGCCTCGGCGCGAGGGTCGTGCGGATAGGCGTGGATGGTGTGGGTCACCCGGTTACGCACGAGCAGCGCAGTTGCGCGTGTCGCCGGTGGCCACGCAGCCAACCTATGTCGTTGCTCACCCGTCGGTCGCGCTGACCGCGCGCCAATCGCGTCGCTTCCTGCGCGTCCTTGGTGCTGGTGGGGGTGGCGGGATGTGCGGCCGTGATCAGCTGTCGCGATTGTGCGCGGGACGCGACCTGTAGCTGGGCGGGACGGGACGCTTCGCTGGCTGGGGCGGCCGATCCCGAACGCACGGCGGGAATGCGCGAGCCGAGTCCCGCCGTTCACCACACAGTGGCCTGACTCGGCACGGGCAAGCGAGCAACGGAAGGGACGAACGAGTGAACGCGGTGTTGACACCGATGAGCCTAGGGGCTGTCGTGGCCCGAGGAGTCGATCACCGTCCGGTCCGTCAGGCTCAGATCCGGCCGCCGTATCCTGGCCAGAGCGAGGCGGAAAGGCTCCGGCTCGAGAGGAGAGCGCGGTGCCTGAGGAGACGGTCGAACAGCGACGAGCGCGTTTCGAACGCGACGCTCCTGCCGTTCCTCGATCAGCTGTACGCAGCGGCCATGCGGATGACGCGGAATCCGACCGATGCCGAGGACCTCGTGCAAGAGACATACGTCAAGGCCTTCGCCGCGTTCCACCAATTTACCGAGGGCACCAACCTCAAGGCCTGGCTGTACCGCATCCTCACCAACACATTCATCAATAACTATCGCAAGAAGCAACGGCAGCCGCAGGAATCGAATTCGGACACCGTCGAGGACTGGCAGTTGGCGCGCGCCGAGTCGCACACCTCGAGCGGATTGCGATCGGCGGAGATGGAAGCGCTGGATCACCTGCCTGACAACGACGTGAAGAGCGCGCTGCAGGCATTGCCGGAAGACTTCCGGCTGGCCGTATATCTCGCTGACGTCGAGGGATTTTCGTACAAGGAGATCGCCGAGATCATGGGTACGCCGATCGGGACGGTGATGTCCCGGCTGCATCGCGGTCGCCGTCAGCTGCAGGGTTTGCTCGCCGACTATGCCCGCGATCGAGGCCTCATCGGAGCGTCGGCCGGCGGTGAGTCCTGATGGTCATGGGATTCGGGCCGGGCGGCATCGACTGTGACGACGTGCTGCGTGATGTTTATCTGTATCTGGATGACGAGACGGACCAGGAGGCGCGCCACCGTATCCGGCAGCACCTGGACGGCTGCGGACCCATGCCTGCGTGAGTTCGAGGTTGGAACAGGACCTGAAGGCGCTGATAGCCCGGTGTTGTGGTGGTGACGTCGCGCCCGCGACGTTGCGCGAACGGATCCGCGTGCGCCTCACCGAGGTGACGGTGGAGACGTCCTACCTCGAATATCGCGCCGAATAGCAACGCCCCCGTCCGCTCTCCGCAAGCCTGAGGAGGGCGCCCGAACGCTGCGCGCACCGGACTGCTGCGCTGGGCTCAGCCTCGGCGCTCCACCTTGAGACGCCGCGCTGCTGCTCAGGGATTAAGCGCTAGACACGCCATGACATGCTCGGGAGCGTGTCGGCCCTCTCGGATCTGCTCGCCGCCCGCACCTCCCTGAACGAGGCCCAGATCGCTCACGCTCCAGCGGCTCGTCGTGGAATGGCAGCTCCCTCGCGGATCTGGCGTTCTCGGATTTGCTGCTGTGGGTACCGGTCGACGTAAGCAGCGACGGGGACGTCACGTTCCTATGCGCTGCTCAATGCCGTCCGACGACGGGCCCGACGGCGTACCTCTTCGACCAGGTCGGCAGCCTGCTCTACGGACACCGCGCGGCGCCGTTGCGCGTCGCGCTGCAGGAGGGACGCATTTACCGGGAGGGCGAGGCGTACTGGGACGGCGACCTGCCGATCCGTCGCGAGGCTATACCGATCCGCGTCGACGGGGTCGTCGTCGCCGTTCTTGGACGCGACAGCAACCTGGCGAGCGTCCGCAGCCCCAGCCAACTGGAGCTGGTTTACCTGCAAAGCGCCGCCGACCTCTCGGCGATGGTGGCGGAGGGTAGCTTTCCGGGCCCCGAGTCCGGACGGGGAGGATTCCGACGGTCCGCGAGTCGGCGACGGGGTCATGCGCGTCGGGGTCGACGGGACGATCACCTACGCCAGTCCGAACGCGCTGTCCGCGTTCCGGCGCCTTGGCGTTGCCGGCAACGTCCTCGGCGAGCCGATCGACAGCCTGACCACGGCCCCCGAACCCGAGGCCGAGTCCTTCGACGGGGCCGCTCTCGGATCGGCGCTCGACGCCGTCATGTCCGGGGTCGGTCGACCTTGCTGGAACTCGACGGCGCGGGTGCGAGCGTGGCGTTTCGCGCGTTGCCAGCTGTGCCCCCGCGGGAGGCGCTGGGCGCCCTCGTGCTGGTTCAGGACGTCACCGAAGTGCGACGTCGTGATCGCGCCCTCGCTGAGCAAGGACGCGACGATCCGTGAGATTCACCACAGGGTCAAGAACAACCTCCAGACGGTCGCCGCCTTGCTTCGGCTGCAGGCCCGACGGGTGAGCGTGCCCGAAGCGCGGGTGGCGCTGGAGGAGTCCATGCGGCGGGTGACGTCGATCGCGCTCGTCCACGAGACCCTCTCGGTCTCCATCGACGAGGAGGTCGCGTTCGACGACATCGTCGACCGACTCCTGGAGATGCTCGCGGATGTCATGGGCTCGACCGGCCGCGTCGAGTTGCGGCGGACGGGCACGTTCGGCGAGATCCCAGCGGAGGCGGCGACCGCACTCGTCCTGGTACTCACGGAGCTGGTGCAGAACGCCGTCGAGCACGCATTTACTCCCGGTGACGCCGGCCACGTCGAGGTGTCCGCCGAGCGGGATCGAGGTACCTGTCGGTTGCCGTCACGGACGACGGAATCCGGCGTTGCCCCCGGATTCGCCGCCGAGACGAGCGACCGGCTCGGCCTGCAGATCGTGCGGAAGCCTAGTAACCGCCGAGCTTGGTGGCGGATCTGCAGTTGCAATCGCGACCGGATGGCGCATCCGGTACCCGCGCCGTGGTCTCCATGCAGCTCGCCCGCCGCAACGCTCAACCAGTTGGTTGAGCGTCAGGTCGCTTGGTGATGTGACGAGCGGAGGGCGAGCAGCTCCGGAGTGCGGCCGATCAGGCCAGCCGAGCCCGGGCCCGCGCGTTGCGCCGCTTCAGTGCACGACGTTCATCCTCAGACAGTCCGCTCCAGACCGCCGGCGTCCTGGCCACTCTCGAGGGCCCACGCGAGGCACTCCTGAACGACTGGGCAGCGCCGGCACACGGTCTTGGCCTGCTCGATTTGGAGTAGCGCGGGCCCGGTATTGCCGATGGGGAAGAACAGCTCCGGGTCCTCGTCACGGCAAATCGCGCGGTGACGCCAATCCAGTGAGTCGATCTCTCCTTACTGGGTTGGGAGAGTTCCACGAACGCGCTGCTGCTGGTGAATTCTTTCACGAGCAGCGTTCATACGGCAAGATCTTCCTGCAGTGGATCCGCTTGACGGGGCACATCCTTCTGGTACGACCGGCTGGCAGCAGCCTGCGTCTGGTCCGCCGGACCAGCGTGACCGAAGATCGGGCATCCGGCAAGGCGTATGAGGATACCGTTTAGTAATTTCTTGGCCACAAATGCGGAGTAATCGTACATAGCGGTCAGGTTATGACTGAAATCGCTTCCAGTACCCGGCGGAAGTGTATCTTCTCCCGATCGCCAAGGAGGTCCCCGTCGACCTGGATGGGCACCGCGGAATCTGCCCGGATCACGAGGCCGGGGAGATCGTGGGTGACGCTAGACCCAATTCCAGCGCGTGGCCGCCGACGCGCCATCGAGACCATGCTGAGCGACGCGCTCCACACCCCCATCCGAGTTCGCGGCATGAGCTCCAGTCCGCCGTCCAGCGATGCCTCTGGCGTTGGCCGCAGCGGCCGCTGGCCGACATAGGTCCACGGATCAGCGTTTGCGACAACCGCCATGTACACGTCGTCGATCACCGTGCCGTCGGGAAGATCGATGTGAAGTTGCGGGCGCCGGCGATCAGCGCGGAAGAACTCTCGTAGCGCGACCCGGGTGTACAAACCGATCGTCGACTTTCGGCCTTTCTGCCGCTGACGTTCCACGCCGGCGATCACAGCGGCGTCGAAGCCCACGCCCGCGGCGAAGACGAACCAGCGTTCGTCGAGCCGCCCGACGCTTACCCGCCGCCGGCGTCCGGCTCGAAGCGCCTCCAGGAGCGCGCCAGTCGCCTCGATCGGGTCGTTCGGAAGGCCAAGGGCTCGAGCGAACACGTTGGTGGAACCGGCCGGCACGATTCCGAGTGCCGGTATTCCGGTCGTGCCACACCGTCCGTGAGTAGGCCGTTGACGATCTCGTTGACGGTCCCGTCGCCGCCAAGAGCAACGACGACATCGACCTGGCTGCGCATGGCGCGACAGGCCAGCGCGGCAGCATGCCCCCGATTGGCTGTCTCCTCGATCTGGAGTTCGTCCGCGCCGCCAAGTGCGTGGGCGAGGACATCACGTTCTCGCGCGGACATGGCAGTCGCCCGCGGGTTGCCGACGACCAGAATCCGCACGGAGTCAGGCTACCCGCGGGTATCGTCCGAATCGTGGTTGCCCAGGACGCCGACGAGGCGCGATCCGAAGCGGGTCGCCATCGCTGCCGGCACCGCTTCGGGTCGCCGTAGCGGTCATCGTGCTGCAGGCTGCGGCGCTCGCTGTGATCGCCGCAATACTGCTGGTCAAGACGGTTGCCGGGCATCCGGACAACGTGGCCCGGCGCAGTGCTCGACGCACTGTTGGCGCTCCTCGGCGCTGAGGTGCTTGCCGCATGCGCCCGCGGGTTGCTGCACCTGCGTCCGGTTGCGCGCTCGCCGGTGGTCGTGATCGAGCTACTGACCGCGGTGGTCAGCTTCAGCCTGGGCTTCCAGGCCGGGCTCATTCAGTACGGCGGCCCGCTCATGCTGACCGCAGTCGTCGTGCTGTATCTGTTGTTCACCCTCCGGTGCGCGCGGTCCTGGATCGGCACTACGACTGATCGTCGGCGGACTCCGCGTCAGCGCGCTGCGAAGCTTGGCGAGGCTTCCTCGTGACGAGGCGCGAGACCTGCATCTGGGACACGCCGACGATGCTGGCGATCTCGGTCTGCGACTTGCCGGCTACGAAGCGAAGCAGCAGAATGTGCCGCTCGCGCTCGGGCAAGGCCTCCATCGCCGGGCGCAGCATCTCGCGCCGCTCGACCTGCTCGAATCGCTCATCGAGCTGAGACAACATGGCCTCGCGCGGCGTTGCCGCCGTGGTCCTCGTCAGTGAGCGCGTCGAGCGGCACGCCAGAGCAGCCGCGAGCCGCGTCCAGGGCTTCGATGATGTCCTCTTCGCGAAGGCCGGTGCGCTCGGCAAGCTCCGCGACCGTCGGAGCCCGTTGCCAGTTCCTGGCTGAGCTCGGCCCGACTGGTGGCGAGCGTCGCCTGGAGTTCCTGCGCCCGCCGGGGCACGTGTACCAGCCATCCGGAGTCGCGGAAATACCGCTTGATTTCTCCGAGAATTGTCGGCGTCGCGTAGGTGGAAAACTCAAGCCGCGGTCGGGATCGAAGCGATCAATGGACTTCAGCAGTCCGATCGCGCCGACCTGCACCAGGTCGGGCAGTGGCTCGTTGCGACCACTGAACCGGCGGGCGAGGTACTCCACGAGCGGCATGTGCATCTCGACGAGCTTGTCCCGCAGCTCCTGGCGCTGCCTACTGGATTCGGGCTAGCCGCTGCAGCTCGGTGAGCAGCCGAATGGCCTCTGACCGTTCGGTCACCGGCCCCGGACCAGACGTTGCTTACCGATCGCGACTGACAGCACTCCGTCGTCGTTACTCACAGACAGGTCGTCGGCCAGTGCCGACAGGACCGTCCAGGCCAGTCCACTTCGGTCCGGCTTCGCGGACGGGTCAGCTGGCACGCTGGCGACGACACGGAGCGCGCCGGGTTCGGAGCGTGAACAGAGCGGTCAGGTGCGCGGGCGCCGCCACGTGTGGGAGCAGCAGCGAGCACGCTTCGTCCACGGCGATGCGGAGGTCCTCGATCTGGTCGATGGTCAGGTCGCAGCGAGCGGCCAGACCCGCGGTCAGCGTGCGCAGCGCCGACACGAACGCTCCGTCGGCGGAATCCGCAGCTGAACCTCGCTCGCCTCATTGCGATGCTCGGTCACTTACATTGCCTCTTCGCGCTCGGTCGCTTGAACCTCCCGGGCCACGGCTGGATTAGGCAGGTTCCATCGGTGGATGACGGAAATATCGTGCTCGGTCCCCCAAAACGGATGGCGCCGCGGTATCCAGCGCAACCCGCGCACCGTCGGTTGCCTGCAGACCAATCCACCGCGCGCCGATAACTCTGGCACACGTGCCCGTGCGCGACGAGCACGACCGGCCCTTCCTCGAGCCGGGCGGCCGCGCGCGCCAGGACCCGGTCCGCTCGGGCCGCTACCTGGGACGGAGATCTCCCCGCCCGGCATCGGATGGGTCCACAATGACCAGCCGGGCACAGCCTTGCGGATCTCTCTTGCGTGGTCATGCCCTCGTATTCGCCGTAGTCCCACTCGACCAGGTCGTCGTCGATGGCGTCCACGGCCAACCCGGCGAGCTCGCGCGGTGCGCACAGCCCGCTGTCGTGGGCTGCACAGCACGAAGGCAGGGATGGACATCTGCCAGCATGCCGCGCAAAGCGCTCGCCTGCCGCTCCCCGTTGGCCGTCAGCGGAACGTCGGTCCGGCTGGTGTGCTGACCTCCGCGACTCCATGCGGTCTCGCCATGCCGGATCAACCACAGCTGCGCATCGGCGAGCCCGGAGCCGGACCACGAAGGCCGGTTCCAGGTCGGAACCGGCCTCCATCGACGCGTCTGCGCTCACGCCTTCTTGGTCTCCCAGAAGATCGTGTCGATCTCGGCGATCAGGTCGAGCAGTTTCGGCCTTCGGCCGGGTCGACCGATGCCCTTGCGCGCCGGCGGCCCCGGCCGCCTTGGTGGCCTGGTTGAACAGGTCGTGCAGCTGCGGGTACTTCTCGAAGTGCGGCGGCTTGAAGTAGTCGGTCCACAGCACCCACAGGTGGTGCTTGACCAGCTCGCGCGCGCTGCTCCTTGATGAACAGCGCGCGGGTGCGGAACACCGGGTCCTCGTTGCCCTGGTACTTCTCGCATGATCGCTTTCACCGACTCGGCCTCGATCCGGGCCTGCGCCGGGTCGTACACGCCGCACGGCAGGTCGCAATGTGCGTATGCCGTGACAACGGGTGGAACAACCGCATGGTCGACCTCCTGCTTTGCCACTAGTCGGACACTTCCTCGTGGACCCTACTCTGAGCGCGGAGAGGAGCATGGAGACCGTGTCGGCTGTCTTGTTGCCGTACCAGCGCGTTCGGATCAGCGGCCCGTCGATGGTGCCGACGCTCTACGACGGTGACGTCGTCGTCGTACGCCACACAACCCGTATCCGCTCGGGGGACATCGTTCTCGCGCGGTTTCGCGACCTTCCGGAGCGCTGGTGGTAAAGCGGGCAGTCGCGCCTGACGGCAGCGGTTGGCACATACGCAGTGACAACGAGACTGCGGGCGGGGACAGCCGGACGCACGGCCCGGCCGATGTTGTCGGCCGAATCGTATGGAGGTGGTCGGCGCGAGCGACTCGTCGCCCACGGTGGCTTCCGGCTCGAGTCTGATCATGGCGAACGTCACGGTTACCTATCCCGGCCCTACCACCCATGCCACACTCGTCTGATCGGGCGATCCCGCTGCGCCTGCCCTGCGCCGTGACTCCCGCGCGATGGTCTCCACCGCATCAGCGCGTTCGCGGTCGCCCAGAGAATGTGGAGCAAGCCCCGTGACTTTCGATCCCGCCAGCCCGGTGTTCCGGGCGCACGAGGGCGGCAAGCTCACCGTGTCGAGCACCATACCGCTCGTCGATCGTGAGTCGCTCTCGCTCGCGTACACCCCTGGTGTCGCGAGAGGTCTGCCTGGCGATAGCGGACGACATCTCGCTTGCTGATCGCTATACCTGGCGGTCTCGACTGGTCGCGGTTGTCAGCGACGGGACTGCGGTGCTCGGTCTGGGCAATATCGGCCCTGCGGCGGCGTTGCCGGTGATGGAGGGCAAGGCCGCCCTGTTTCGCGAGTTCGGGGGCTTGTCCGCTGTGCCGATCGTGCTCGGCACGACTGATCCCGACGAGATCGTCGATACGGTGACTCGACTGGCCCCGTCATTCGGCGGGATCAATCTCGAGGACATCTCGGCGCCCCGGTGCTTTGAGATCGAGGACCGGTTGCGGCGGCGCTTGAACATCCCGGTCTTTCACGATGACCAGCACGGCACAGCGGTCGTGGTGCTCGCTGCTCTGCGCAACGCAGCGCGGGTAACCGGGCGGGAGATCGGCGACCTGCGGGTCGTGGTGTCGGGCGCCGGGGCGGCTGGCGTGGCCTGCACCCGGATTCTGCTCGCCGCCGGCATCGGTGACGTGGCCGTAGCCGACTCGCGCGGGATCCTTTCCCGGGTCGGTCCGGGCTGACCGATGTGAAGGCGGAAATGGCGGGCATCACCAACCGTGCCGGGTTGGTGGGCAGCTCGGAGGACGCGCTGGTTGGCGCGGACGTGTTTCTCGGCGTCAGCTCTGGACTCCTCGCCGAGGAGGCGGTGGCCGCCATGGCGCCGAACTCGATCATTTTCGCGCTCGCCAACCCCGGCCCGAGGTGGCGGCAGACGTCGCCCACCGGCACGCGAGCGTCTATGCCACGGGTCGCAGCGACTATCCGAATCAGATCAACAACGTGCTGGCCTTCCCCGGCATTTTCGCTGGGGCGTTCGACTGCGGTGCGTGCACGATCACCGAGGGTATGAAGCTTGCAGCAGCGACCGCACTCGGTGACGTCGTGGGTGACTTCCTGGAGCCGGAGCGGATTGTGCCGACCCCGTTCGACGCTCGGGTCGTTCCGGCCATTGCCGCCGCAGTCGCGGAACAGGCTCGACGGGAAGGCGTCGCGCGCGACCCGAGACGGGGCGTGGCGGCCGGTCCCTGAGCAGAGTCCGAGGATCAGGCGACGACGAGTTGGCGTAGCCCGGCTCGCGACCGGTCAAGCCCGCGCCAGGCGTCGGCCAGCCGGCTCACCGCCTCCTCCAACCGCGGTACGGGCAGCGAGAACGGTAGTCGCAGAAACCGTTCGAGCGTGCCGTCGACCCCGAAGCGCGAGCCCGAGACCAGGATGACGCCGTATTGTGCGGCCGCTACGGTGAGCGCGGTCGCCAGCGGCGCGTCGAGTTCCGCCCAGACGGACAGGCCGCCTGCGGGCACGGGTGCCTGCCATTCGGGAAGTTGCGCAGCCAGGGCCGCGAGCAGGGCGTCGCGTCGCGGACGCAGTTCGGCCCGGCGTCCTTCGACAATCTCGTCCAGGCGAGCGAAGAGCTCGATCCCGACGACCTGATCCAACGCCGAACCGGCGAGGTCTGTCGCAGCTCGCTGGGCGGCGAGCCGACGGACGAGATCGGTCGATCCGCGTACCCAACCCAACCGCAGGCCGCCCCAGACTGGTTTGGACAACGAGCCGATCGTGACGACCGACGGGTCGATTCCGGCCGTGGTGATAGCGGTGCCGTCGTAGCCGAGCTCGAAGAACGACTCGTCGATGACGACTGTGGTTCCGGTAGTGCGTGCGGTGCGTAGTACGTCCCGCCGGTCGTCCTCGCCGACCAGCGCGCCGGTCGGATTGTGGAAATCGGGGATCAGCATGGCCAGCCGTGGGGCGGTCTGGCGGAGGGTGGCCTGCATGTGACCGACCTGCCAGCCTCCGCTGGGCGCCACCGGGACCGGCACGACTCTGGCCCCGTTCGACCGAAGCGCATCGAGCGCACCGGGATAGGTGGGCAGCTCGACCAGCACGCGATCACCCGGGCCAAGCAACAACCGGAGCAGCAGGTCGAACGCGTGCAGTGACCCGTTCGTGACGATGATCTGGTCCGCATCGGTAGCGACGCCGCGAGCTCGGAACCGGGCCGCGACAGCTTCCCGCAGCTCGGGAAGTCCGAGGGGGTCGTAGCCGCTGCCGCGGCCGAGCTCGGCGATTCGGACATCCGCGCCGATCAGCACGTCGGGAAAGAGTCCAGGCGGCGCCGGAAGCGCAGCACAGGACAGGTCGATCTCGTCCGTGTGGGTTGCCGGCGGGAACCACCGCGCGACTGACGGCATCGGTCGGGTCCCAGTCGGCAGCGTTACGTAGCTGCCCGCCCCGGTTCGGCTCTGCAGGAACCCCTCGGCTCGCAGTCGGTCGTAGGCCGCGGTCACGGTGGCCCGGCTAAGCCGTAGCTGTAGAGCGAGCTCGCGTTCGGACGGCAGCCGAGTCTCCGGCGCGACCCGCCCGTCGAGGACGAGGGACACGATGGCGTCGCAGAGCGCCGAGTAGACCGGTCCGGGCAGATCGCGGATGTCCGGGAGAAGCGCCTGTAGGGCGCGGCCGCTCATCCGTGGCATGCCAACAGTCACCGGGCCATCATCACACATAATTGGCTATTTTGGACTGGCCATCCAGTGCCAATTGGTCCGAGTGTTGCGCGCAAGGAGCCGAGATAGTGGGTGTCGTGGCAACAAACGGCCTGGTTCGGCGGCTTACGCAGCTCTACATTGGCCTGATCCTGTACGGGGCGTCCTGCGCACTCATGGTGCGAGCGCGCCTCGGGCTGGATCCCTGGGACGTATTTCATCAGGGCGTGTCCCGCCGGGTCGGATGGTCAATCGGGACCGTGGTCATCGTCGCCGGGCTGGTCGTCCTCGCTGTGCTGGATTCCCTTGCGGCAGCTCCCCGGCCTCGGCACAGTCAGCAACGTCGTGCTGGTCGGGCTGTCCATCGACGGCGCGCTCGGCGTGCTGCCAACGCCGGGGCCGCTCGCCCTGCGCATCGGCTACCTCGCGGGTGGCGTCGTGCTGTGCGGTGTCGCCACGGGCCTGTACATCGGCGCGGACTTCGGGCCAGGTCCACGGGACGGGCTGATGACTGGGCTGGTGCGCCGGACCGCATGGTCGATCCGGTCGACGCGTACCGGTATCGAGGCCACCGTGTTGCTCGCCGGGTTCCTGCTCGGCGGCACGGTGGGCGTCGGCACCGTCGCCTACGCGCTAGCCATCGGACCGCTCGCGCAGGTCTTCTTACCGATGTTCTCAGTTCGGCCGGACGGGGCGATCGCCGGGAGTCAGTCGTCTTCGTCGTCCGCGCGGGCTAGCCAGGTGGCCAGGCGGTCGATCGCGACCTCGAAGTCCGGATGAGCGTCGACGAACACCTGTAGTCGATCCGCGAGCCAGAGAGGCTGACTTCGTCGTCTCCCCGGCGTTCGGCCAGCTCCTCGATTCCCCGGTCGGTGTAGTACACCGCTACTCCTCGTCCGCTTCGTAGCGCACCCCGATCTGCGCGCGGGCCTGGTCGATAACCTCGAGGATTTCCACGGTGTCCTGCAGCGGCATCACCGCGCTCTCGGTCTCGCCTGCGCGTAATGCACGTTCCACCTCAGCTACCTCACGTTCGTAGCCGACGGAGTCGCCGGCGATAACCTCGGTCTGATCGGCGCGATGCACCGTGAGCTGCGTCGGCCGATGCAGCCGCCCATCCACGGAGATCCAGCCGCCGGTGCCGTGTATGAGCGCAGTCATCGGGCTCCGGCCAAGGGTCGTGCACGATAACTGCGCGAACTGGCCGCCCGAGTATGCCCCATTGCTGGGCTGACGTTGCGTCCGAGCCAGTGGGGGAGAGCGCGCCGATTGCCTGAACGCGGCTGGGTCGGCCCAGGAACATCCATGCCAGGTGGGCCGGATAGACACCCAGGTCAAGGGAGAGCTCCGCCGCCCGCCGCGAGGTCGTAAAGCCGATTGTGCGGGTCGAACGGGAATAGTGCGGACAGGTCAGCGTGAACGCTGATCAGGTTGCCGATCGCACCGTCGCGAGCTAGGTCGACCGCCTTCCGGATCAACGGGTTGAAGCGCATCCACATGGCCTCCATGCAGAACAGCCCTGCGTCGCGCGCCACGGCGACAACGTCTCGGGCCTGGCGAGCGTTCAACGTGAATGCCTTCTCCACGAGGATCGGTTTGCCGGCGCGCAGCGCGAGCAAAGCCTGCTTCATGGTGTTGGGCGTGCGTGGTGGCGACGTAGATGACGTCGACGTCGGCATCGGCGACTAACTCTCGATAGGAACCGTAGGCTCGCGACGCGCCGAGCTGACTGGCCAGCCGGGCCGCCCGATCGCGGTCGCGCGCGCCTACGGCGGCGACCTCGCTGTCCGGCGAGCGCGCGATGTCAGCGCCGACCGTCGCCGCAATGTTGCCGGCGCCGAGGATGCCCCACCGGATGAGCCGACTGGAGTCAGGTAGCGAACGCCATGGGCGCCAACCCTATCGTTGTCGATGATCTTGCACTTATCGTCGTCAGAAGACATCAAGTCCAAGATCACGACCGATCCCGCCGGCCGGTCGAATAGTTGTCGGTCACCGGTTTGCGGCTTAGCGGTCAGTTGAAGGTAGTGGCGATGACCTCGCGCTGCTGCGTTTCATGAACCTGGGTCGATCCGACCGCCGGCGACGGGGCGGCGCGCCGGGACACCCGAAGCAGCGCTCGACCACCGAGGTGCTCCGGCAAGTTGAGCGCCATGAACGGCCAGGCACCCTGGTTCGCTGGTTCCTCCTGCACCCAGACGATCTCGGCATCCGGGTAGCGGTCGAGCTCCGTCCGGATCGCCTCGGCCGGCAGCGGGTAGAGCTGCTCCACCCGGACGATGGCAACATCCTCGCGTGCCTGCTGCGCGCGGGTTGCCGCCAGGTCGTAGTAGATCCGGCCGGAGCACAACACCACCCGGCGGACCGTGCGCCGCGTCCACGGTCGAGTCACCGATGACCGGGTCGAACCGCCCGTCGGTGAACTCGTCGATCTGGCTCACCGCCGCCTTGTGCCGGAGCAGAGACTTCGGGGTGAACGCGACCAGCGGACGCCGTACCGGCGATCAACGCCTGCCGCCGCAGCAGGTGGAAGTAGTTCGCCGGGGTGGAGCAGATCGCCACCGTCATGTTGTTCTCGGCGCACAGCTGCAGGAAACGCTCCGGACGCGCCGGACGAGTGATCCGGCCCTTGCCCTCGTAGACCGTGCGGCAGCAGCAGCGTGAACCGCCGAACGCTGGCCCCACTTCGCCTCACCAGACGACACGAACTCGTCGACGATGGTCTGCGCCCCGTCGGCGAAGTCGCCGAACTGCGCCTCCCAGCAGACGAGAGCGTCCTCCGCGGGCGACCGAGTAGCCGTATTCGAAGCCGACCGCGGCGAACTCGGAAAGCAGCGAGTCGTAGACGCAGAACGGCGCCTGGTCGGCCGAGAGGTGGCGCAGCGGCGTGTACTCCGCTCCGGTATGGCGATCGACGAGGACCGCGTGCCGCTGGGTGAACGTGCCGCGCCGCGAGTCCTGCCCGGACAGTCGAACGGCGTGGCCCTCGAGCACGATCGACCCGAACGCGAACAGTCTCGGCGGTGGCCCAGTCCACATCGCCGGCGCTCGCCATGGCCACCCGGCGGTCGATCTGCGGCTTCAGCCGCGGATGGACGGTGAAGCCCTCGGGCAGGTTCGCGTACGCGTCGGCGATCGCGCTTGATCGTCTCGAGCCGTGACCGCCGTGCTCCACTGGCTGGGCCGGGCTGCAGCCGTCCATCTACCGGCTCCGGACCGGCGCCCGCCCGCTCGCGTTGCGGGTCTCGACGAAGACCTGTCTCCAGCTGCTGCGTGGAAGTCGCTGCAGCGCCGCCTCGGCCTCCTCGAGCGTGATGTCGCCCCGGCCGACCAGCGCCTCGGTGTAGAGCTTCCGGACGCTGCGCTTGTTGTCGATGATGTCGTACATCATGCGGCTGGGTGAACGACGGATTGTCCGCCTCGTTATGACCCGCCGCCGGTAGCACACCATGTCGATGACGACGTCCTTCTTGAACTCCCGTCGATAGTCGACGGCGAGCTTCGCCACCCGCACGCACGCCTCGGGGTCGTCGCCGTTGACGTGGAAGATCGGCGCGGCGATCATCCGGGCGATGTCGGTGCAGTACAGGCTCGACCGCGACGCGGACGGCGAAGTGGTGAAGCCCACCTGGTTGTTGACGACGACGTGCACGGTGCCGCCGGTGCGGTAGCCGCGCAGCTGGGACAGGTTGAGCGTCTCGGCGACCACGCCCTGTCCGGCGAACGCCGCGTCACCGTGCATCAGGACCGGGAGCACGGTGAAGCCGGATCTCGCCCTTGTTGAGCTATGTCCTGCTTGGCCCGGGCGATGCCCTCGAGGACCGGGTCGACGGCTTCGAGATGCGACGGGTTGGCGGTCAACGAGACCTGCGACCTCGCGCCGCTCGGCGCGCGTGAACGTGCCGTGCGAGCCGAGGTGGTACTTGACGTCGCCGGAGCCCTGCGCCGTGTCCTGGGTCGATGTTGCCCTCGAACTCGTTGAAGATCTTCCCGTACGGCTTGCCGACGATGTTCGCCAGCACGTTCAGCCGGCCGCGGTGCGGCATGCCGATGACGACCTCGTCCAGTCTCGCTGGTCGGCGGCTCGGCGCCAGCACCGCGTCCAGCAGTGGGATGACCGTCTCGGCGCCCTCCAGGCTGAACCGGCTGCTGACCCGACGTACTTGGTCTGCAGGAACGTCTCGAAGGCCTCGGCCGCGTTGAGCCGGCCGAGGATGTGCAGCTGCTCGTTCCTGATTCGGGACGGTCGCTCTTGACCTCGATGTGCGGACTGCAGCCAGCGCCGCTGCTCGGGATCGGTGATGTGCATGTACTCGACGCCGACCCTGCGGCAGTACGCGTCGCGCAGCACGCCGAGGATGTCCCGCAGCTTCATGACCTTCTCGCCGGCGAAGCCGTCGACCGGGAATGTCGCGGTCCAGATCCCACAGCGTCAGTCCGTGCCTGGTGATGTCCAGGTCCGGATGAGTGCGGACCGTGTACTCGAGCGGGTCGGTGTCGGCCATCAGGTGGCCGTTGGTGCGGTAGGCGTTGATGAGCTCGATCGACCCGGGCGCTCTTGTCGATCTGGCCCTCGTGGGTGAACTCCCGGTCGACCAGCCAGCGCACCGGCTCGTACGGGATGCGCAGCGCCGCGAAGATCTCGTCGTAGAACGTCGTCGGCGAGCAGCAGCTCGTGCACGCGGCGCAGGAACTCGCCGGACTGGGCGCCCTGGATGATGCGGTGGTCGTACGTCGAGGTCAGCGTCATGATCTTGCTGATCGCCCGCGTCGGCCAGAGCGTCTCTCGGCTCATGCCGCTGAACTCGGCCGGGTACTCCATCGCTCCGACGCCGATGATCGTCCCCTGGCCCGGCCATCAGCCGCGGGACGGAGTGGTTCGGTGCCGATGGTGCCCGGGTTGGTCAGGGTGATCGTGGTGCCGGCGAAGTCGTCGGCGCTGAGCTTGCCGCTGCGGGCCCGCCGAATGATGTCCTCGTACGCGCTCCAGAATTCGGCGAAGGACCATGGTCTCGGCGCTGCTTGATGTTCGCAACGACCAGCGAGCGGGCAGTTGTCGCTTGCCGACGCAGGTCGATGGCGATGCCCAGGTTGACGTGCTCGGGCGTCGACCAGTGTCAGGCCTGCCGTCGATCTCGGCGAAGTGGCTGTTCATCTCCGGGTTGTGCGGCCAGCGCCTTGACGATCGCGTAACCGATCAGGTGGGTGAAGCTGATCTTGCCGCCGCGCGCCCGGCGCAGGTGATTGTTGATCACGACCCGGTTGTCGGCCATCAGCTTGGCCGGCACGGCGCGGACACTCGTCGCCGTCGGCACGGTGAGGGACGTGGTCATGTTCGCCACGACGCGGGCCGCGGCGCCACGCAACGGGCTGGCGGTGGCATCGGCTATGACGGCTGGCGCGGCGCTTGGCCGTGACTCCGCGGTTGGCGCGGCGCTTGGCCGTGACTCGGGGTCGGCGCGGCCTTGGCCGTGACTCGGGGCGCGGGGGGCCGGCTGGGGTTCCTTCGCGACTTTCGCGACATGTCCATCTCGACCCTGCTCGGCCGGCGTCAAGCGAGCGGTCGCAGGCTCCAGCCGCCTCAGATCCGCATCGGTTTGCGCCTCGGTCGGGACCGGCCGGGCGGGCGGGCCGTCGTGGGTCAGGCCGCGTCGGCGGGCCGATAGTCGACGAAGAAGTCATGCCAGGCCGCATCGACGCTCGCGGGATCGCGCCGGTACCGCTCGTACATCTCTTCGACGAGCCATTCGTTGGCGCCGAAGTTGCCGCTAGCGGCCGGGCTCGATGGGTTTGCTTCGGACTGCTCCGTGCTCGCCACGTTGGCCTCGCCGTTGTCGTGTGCTGTCGAGAAGACTCCGACTATTTCCTGGGGTCGATCGGCTTCCCAGATTACGCCCGCGTCAATCGCCGGCCGGGCCTCCGTGCGGTCGCTACCACGTGGTCGGCGGGACGGAGGGCGTGAACAATGCAGCGCACTTGTCAGAGGCGTTGCGCCAGCAGGTAACCGGCATCGACGCCGACCGTGCCGGTGACGACCGCCGACGCAAAAGCGCTGGCCGCTGCATCGCGGTCGGCCCTGCGCACGGCCTGCCGCAGGCGTTCCAGCTCGACGGTTGCGGTCCCGAGCGACGTTCGAGCCGGCTGGAGCCAGCGGTCGCGTAGCTCGCGCCCGGTCTGACCGTCCGGGAGCCGTGAATCGGTCAGCGTGGCGACCGCCTTCTCGACGATCACATATCGATCGAGCGTGTAGCGAAGCGCGGCGCTCAGGTCGCTGGCCGCGCGGAGCTTTGTGATCGCCGCGCTCGCGTGCCCGCAGGTCGCGTTACTGCGGGCGGTGAATCCGAGGGCTGCCCGACCGCGCAGCCGGCGAGGGTGGTGATGGCGAGCAGGCTGAGTGCGGTGGCCCGGATGCCAGATTCCGCGGGAGCCGGGCTCACGCTGGAGCCGGCCAGGATGCTCGGGCATTGCCGGTCACGTGATATCGCGACGCATCGTGATGGCAGCGCCCAGCAGGGCCATGCCAATGCCCCAGATCACGAGCACTACGGCGGCGGTGCCGGGCGCCAGCAGGGTGACGTCGTTGAACGTGCGCTCGGCGTCGCTGCGAGTGACGATGGCGTTCACCAGGCCGGTCGGCAGGTACGCGTATGCGTACTTGAGTCCTGGAATTACCAGGATCAGGTTGGCCAATACCACGATGAAGATGACACCGACCGTGACCGCGACAACCTGATTTTTCAGCAGCGCCCCGCGCCCAGCCCGAAAAGGGTGAACAGCGTCAGTACCACAAACACCGCAAGCAATGCTCCGAGCTGGTCGCTCAACGAGTAGTCGATACCCCGGGCTGCGAGCCACGGCACGGCGACCGCCAGCTCGACGATCAGGCAGGCGAGTGCGTACGCGATGCCCACGATCACATAGGCGATGATCTTGGCGTTGATCAATGTCCACCGGGACGGCGTGGTGAGTACGGTCGGAGTGATCGTCTGGTAGCGGAATTCGGTCGTGATGGCAAGAACGCCCAGGACGAACAGCGGCACGTAGGTGAACGCGGCCGAGCTGGCGACGAACACGTCGCGCACCTGGGCCGCGAGTATGGCATCACTCTCCGCTCCCACGATGGTGCCGACGACGCCCAGCACCGTTAGCGACATCGCGACAACAAGCATCCAGAACCACACTTGGGTGGTCAGCAGCTTGCGGAACTCGGCTTTGACGAGACCGGTCACGGAGCCCTCTCCGGGTCCGGCTTCGTGGTCGAATCGGCCGCCGCGAACTCTCCCCGCGTCAGCGAGAAGAACAACTGCTCGAGGTCGAATCGATCCACGCGCAGCTCATGCAGCTCCACGCCCGCCTGGAATGCGAGATGACCCACGATCGCCGGGTTGTCTATACGCACTCGTAGCGCGCCGTCCTCCGTCGCTTCCCAGGGCACGCTGTGGCTGGAAAGCGCATCGGCCAATTGCTGTCCTTGCGGCGTGCGCACGACGACGGTGTCGGTGCCGGCCGTCAGCTCGGCGATCGAACCGGAGACGGATCAGCCGGCCGTGGTCGAGGATGACGACCCGGTCGGCGAACTCTTGAACCTCATTGAGCTGATGGCTGGAGACCAGCACCGTCCGTCCTTGCGCAGCGAGCTGGCGAAGAAGCTCCGCAACCACACGATGCCTTCCGGGTCCAGTCCGTTGGCCGGCTCGTCGAGCACGAGGACATGTGGATTGCCGATCAGGGCCGCGGCCAGGCCCAGTCGTTGCCGCATGCCCATCGAATAGGCGCGGACCTTCCGTTTGCCGGCGTCGCGCAATCCGACCAGGTCGAGCACTTCGTCAGCGCGCTGGTCCGGAAGCCCCGCTGCAGCACACATGACGCGCAGGTGATTTCGGCCGCTGCGGGCGGGATGGAAGCTGGACGATTCCAGAGCGGCACCGACGACCGTCAATGGCTTGTCCAGTCGATGGTAGGGGACTCCATTGATCGTCGAGCTTCCCGACGTCGGCTTCACCAGGCCGAGCAGCATCCGCAGCGTAGTCGTCTTGCCGGCACCGTTCGGTCCGAGGAAGCCGGTGACGGAGCCCGGCTCCACACTGAAGCTCAAGTGGTCGACGGCCCGAACCCGGCCGCCGAAAACCTTGGTCAACGCGGTGGCGACGATCCGCCCGTACTGCGGCACCGCGTCGGACGGTAGACCGTCGATGGGCGCGGCGGACTGGCTCATCCAAGCATCCAAGCATGTCGAGCTTGGGCGCCCGCTGTCAGCAAGACAGGCCTACGCGTCGGGCTAACGGGAGCTGACCGCCGCTCGGTCGGCGAGCCGTCGCACGAACTTCAAGCCGGACCAGGTGGCGTCTATCGCCGCAACCTTTACGTCAACGAAGTCCAACCAGCAGCCCATGCTCGCGAACAACGTTCTCCGGTCAGATCCGTGACCACCCCGCTGGCCCGCTTCGGCCAGCACACCCACACGGCACCATCTCGCCACGATGCGGCCGCTGAGCTGCACGAAGCGCGCCTCTAACGCGTGCCGCTCGGTCACGAACAGCAGGACGATGTCGTAGGGATCTCCCGTGCGGCGGCGGTGCACAATCGCGCCGCCTGGTAGCGGAGCAAGGACGAGCGTCGGCGGCGCGCTTGACCAACAGCACTCGACTGCCTTCGCCGATGCCGAGCTTGCGAGGTAGCGGTGTTCCTGAGTAGCCGGCGTCCACCGACGTGATCCCATCTGATACGGATGATTCGGACTATCCACCAGATTGTCAGTTGCCCGTTGGGGCACCGTGCGCCGTGACCTATTTACCTGCCGCCTCGGCGTCGTCATCGTATGGCCAGTGACTGATGACTTTGCCGGCACTGCGCCGGACACGCCTGCGGCTCCAACCGCGCGAACGATCTCTCGATACGGCTGGGTGCGTGATCTACCGGACGCACGCGACCTCATCTATGCGGCACCGCGGCCGACCGTGGCTGCCCTCCCGGCCAAGGTCGACCTCACCTCGCAATTCGGCGCGGTGTACGACCAGGGACAGCTCGGTAGCTGCACCGGAAACGCGCTCGCCGGTGCCTTCGAATTCGATTTGCGCAAACAGAATCTGCCGGAGTTCATTCCATCCAGACTGTTCATTTACTACAACGAGCGGCGCATCGAGGGAACCGTGAGCTCCGACAGCGGCGCACAGATCCGCGACGGCGTGAAGACCCTCGTCCGCCAGGGAGTCTGCCCCGAGACGGCCTGGCCATATGACATCACACAAGTTTGCCAACAAGCCGCCGGCTGCCTGCTACACCGACGCCCTCACCCACCAGGCCACGAGCTACCAGCGGGTATCTCGGACCCTCGAGCAGATGAAGGGGTGCCTCGCGGAGGGATTCCCGTTCGTCTTCGGCTTCACGGTGTACGACAGCTTCGAGAGCCAGGACGTGGCCAAGACCGGTGTCGTGCCGATGCCGTCACCCGACGAGTCGGTCCTCGGCGGCCACGCGGTAGTGGCCGTCGGTTACGACGACGCCGATGAGCGATTCCGGGTCCGCAATTCGTGGGGCACCGGATGGGGCCAAGAGGGCTACTTCACGATGCCCTACGCCTACCTGACCAACAGCGGGCTCGCGGCCGACTTCTGGACGCTGCGACTCGTCGAGGGTAGTCGAGGGTAATCAGGGCCTGCGCCCCTATTGGCGCAGGTTCTTAGCCACCGTCACGATCAGGCAGCTGCCGGAGGCGGTGGCCACGACCTGCTCATCGAGGTTGCGGACATCGCCTTCGGCGAATGCCACCCGACGGCCAGGCTTGATCAGTCGCCCGTAGGCCATCGAGTTCGCCATCAGGGTGCACCGGGCGTACATAGTTGACCTTGATCTCGATGCTCGCGTACCCGACGCCGGCGGGCAGCGTGGACTGCACCGCGCACCCGAGAACGGAATCGAGCAGGGTACAGACCAGCCCGCCGTGGATTAGGCCTATCGGGTTGTAGGCCGACTCGTCCGGAGTGCAACTGAACGTCACTGTGCCGACGTCGACCTCGACCAGTCGCATGCCGAACAGGGCACCAATGGGTGGCGCGGGAAGTAGACCATCTCGCATCGCGCGCAGGTAGTCGATGCCGGCCATGCTCGCGCCAATCTGGGCCGCGGCCAGAGGATCGTGCCAGGTAATGGTCTTCGTTCGCGGCTCACCCCAGTCCGGTCTCCGCTGCAGCGATCGGGTCCCGGTCGCTCACCGAGTACGCCGAACCTGGGCCTGGCTGCTCGTGCCATCGGTCGGATCCGGCCGGTCGGCCACAATTTGGGCCAGCTGTTCACCGAGCCGTCGGGCCCTGGTGATTTCGCGTGCCGTCCATCGACGGCTGTCGTGGCGGCTGAGATCGAGAACGCCGATTGCCACTCCCTCCGCGATGATGGGCACGATCAGCAGGCCTTCCAGCCCACGGGCGGTCAGGTAGCGGCGCGCAGCTGGATGCAAGTCCTGATCGGCCAGGTGGGCTTCGATCAGCGCGCCACTGTCGAGTGCGCGCCGGAGCGCCGGAAAGTCGGAAATGCGATATGCCGGGTCCGCGACGCTGGGATCGGTGGCGGCGACCGTGCGCAACCGGGAGCCGTCGACGAGCGAGACGCTGACGAGATCGACGTTGTAGCTGTCGGCGGCCATCTGAACGACTGCGGCGAGATCGGCTGCCGGCGGCGCGCCCATTCGGGCCGCGGCTGGGGAGGTCGTCGAGGCCGCCTTCGACATGGTCGTACGGGGGTGCTCCGGACAGCAGCCGCTTGCGTACGGTACGGCACGCCTCCACCGCTGCGGGGTCGACAGCGAGGCATCAGGTCAGCCGCGGCGGCGATGATCCTGCCTTGCGCGTAGTCGACTCCGATCTCGGCCAGCGCGGCCAGATCGCGAAGCGACTCCGACGCCCTCGCCCAGCACCCGCCAGCCGAGTCGGGCGGAGAGCGTGACCAGCGCCTCCACGATCGCGGTCAATGGCAGGCTGTCCCGCAGGCCAGTGACCAGCGTCCGGTCGAGCTTCACGATGTCCGGGTCGAGCGCAGCCAATCGCAGCAGCCCGGCATACCCGGATCCGGTGTCGTCGACCGCCACCTGGGCGCCGCGTCCGCGAAGCCAGTCGAGCGACGAACGAACGGCCGACGGATCCGAGGAGACGTGCTCGGTGATCTCCACGATGATGCCGTCGAGGTCACCGGCGAACGCCGCCGATATGGCGGGATGGCTCAGGGCGTCCGGACTCACGTTGACGGACAGTCGCACGCCTGCTGGCAGATCCGGGCCGCCGGAGCAGAGCCGCTCGAATGCACGCGGCTTCGAGTTCTGCGCCGCGTCCCGGACGCATGGGCCACGGCGAAGATCTGCTCGACGGGGGCTGGGGTCCCCGCGAACCGGAGCCAGAGCTTCCGCCGCCACAACCGCACCGGTAGCCACCTCGATGATCGGCTGCAGGACAATCTGGACCGAGCCAAAATCGTCCGTGCGGCTTCGGCGCCGACGGCCCAGGCGCCGGATGCCCGCTAGTCCCTGCGTCCATTCAGTGACCGCCCGAGTCGACGCCTACTGGTGTTTCCCGGTCCACGGTCGGTAGCCGGTGAGCAACTCCACGTCGATGTGGTGAGCCGGTGATCCGAGGTCTGCCCGGCGCACCGGAGTCGGAGCGACCCGACATGATGTCGGTCACGCCCGACGTATGCGTGGCGTGAACTTTACTCCAATGACGCATCAACGGTGATATCGACGCCGGTCAATGCCTTGCTGACTGGACACGACACTTTCGCTTGTTCCGCTGCCTTCAGAAAGCCGTCAGCATCGAGGCCGGCTACCTCACCCCGCACCGTCAGCGCGATACCGGTGAGCCGAGAACCGCCGGCCGGATCGGGTCGAGCGAGACATTTTCGGTGATGTCGAAGCTCTTCGGCGTACCGCCGGCTGCCGCGACCACCGCAGACAGCTGCATCGCGTAGCAGGACGAGTGCGCTGCCGCGATCAGTTCCTCCGGACTGGTCGTACCGCCGGCGTCGTCAGCCGTACGTTTCGGGAACGACACGTCGAACGTCCCAACCTTGGAGCTGCTGAGTTCGACCTGTCCGGACCCGTCCTGCAGCCCGCCGGTCCAAGCGGTATGCGCGGTGCGTGTAGACATCGTGTTCCTCTCGGGGCGAGTGGTCGTCATGCCGACCGTAGTCCCATCACGGATGCACGCGATCGACAGGCGACCGGCCGCGATCGCTCGCCCGGACGCGCGTCGGTCAGGCGACCCACCCGTCGTTGGTGGTCCACGGTGCGCGCGCGGCGATGCCGTCATGGACGGTGCGGGGGCGCCCATTGTCGGCGGCCATCAACCATCGCACGGCCCCCAGCCTCGAACCGCGGCCAGGCGTCGCAAGTGGGCCAGCACGGCTGAGGCCGCGCCTTCGCCCCGGGCCGCGGGGTCTACGAAGAGGTCGTCCACGAAGCAGCCCTGTCTCGGGCCGAACGTCCGCGGGAACGCGCGGTAGTGCGCCAGCCCAACCGGCGGCGCGCTGTAGGTCCGGCGCACGACCAGCCCTTGCACCACATGGTTGCGATCGTGCAGCCTGCGCCACACTGCCTCGATCGTCTCCGGGCTCAGCTGGAGGCGGTGAGACCGCCGCATACGCGCGGAACAGCGCCGCCCAGTGGTCGTGATCGCTGGTTCGAACGGGTGTGACCACCCAGCGCCCGCGCCTGCGTGAGGTTGACCACGCGCTGCTGATGTCTCGTCGTCACAGGTAGCCACCGTAAGTACGGGATTGGCGTCGAAGAAGGGCCAATTCAGGTCATCATTTATGGGCCAATGTAGGGTCGCTGGATGGAGGTGCACATCAGCCTCGACGGCACTGGTGACCGGACGGATCGGATCTATCGCCAGCTGCAAGACGCCGATCATCGATGGACGACTACGCCCAGGCGAGCGATTGCCGCCGACGCGGGAACTCGCCGAGCGGCTGTCCGTCTCGCGCAGCACCGTGTCCGTCGCGTATGACCGGCTCATCGCCGAAGGATTCCTCGTAGGGGCGGGTGGGAGCGGGCACGTTTGTGAGCGGGGACGCGGAACGAGGCCGCGTCGCCGGTCCGCACCTCCGGGCGCCGCGGTCCGTCCCCGCGCAGTGTGGGAATCCGTCCGTCCGTTCCCGGCCCTGTCCGGCGTCGGCGCACGCTACGACTTCCGCGTTGGCATGCCCGATGTCAGCCTCTTCCCCCTCGATGTGTGGCGGCGACTCCTCAACCGCGAGCTCACCCGAACTGGCATCGGCCGAGGCGAGTATGTCGGTGCCGAGCGGTCAACCCGTGCTGACGGAGGCGATCGCCAGGCATATCGGGGTATCGCGGTCCGTACGCTGCGGCCAGCTCGGACGTCCTCATCACGAACGGAGCCCAGCAGGCACTCGACCTCATCGCTCGCGGTGCTAATCGAACCCGGCGACACCGTCGCCGTCGAAGAGCCCGGATACCCGGCTGCGCGCCAGCTCTTCCGCACGCATGGAGCACGGGTGGTGTGTGTGCCAGTGGACACCGAGGGCCTCGACGTAACGCGACTCCCGGCCTCGGCCCGACTCGTCTACACGACTCCGTCACATCAATTCCCGATGGGCATGTCGATGTCGCTGGGGCGGCGCACCGCTCTGCTCGAGTGGGCCGAGGCGCACGGGAGCCGTGATCATCGAAGACGACTATCGACGCCGAGTTCCGGTTCGCGCACCGACCCCTCGAACCGCTGCAGAGCCTCGACCGTTCGGGCCGCGTGCTGTACGTCGGCACCTTCGCGAAGACGATGCTTCCGGCGCTGCGGATGGGTTTCCTGGTCGCGCCGGCTTCGCTCCGGAAGGCGCTCAGGCTAGCCAAGCAGTTGACCGACTGGCACAGCGATCCCACGTTGCAACGCGCCCTGGCACGGTTCATCAACGACGGCGACTTGGCCCGGCACGTCCGCCGGGCCAACCGGATCTACGCCGTACGTCACGCGCATGTCGTGAACACTCTCGAGCGAGGCCGCCGATCTCCTTGACGTCGTGCCATCGGTCGCCGGCCTCCATGTCTGCGCACGGGTCCGCGAGTCCCGGCGACTGGACCTCGCACCGGCGATCGCGGCCGCCGAAGCCCGCGGCGTCCGCGTGATCCAGCTCGCCGACTACTGCCAAGACCCACCGGTTCCGGACGGTCTGGTGCTCGGGTACGGCATGATCACCGAGGACCGGGTCGTGCCAGGTCTTCGCGGAGTTGATCGCTTGCCTGCGCGCGGCCAGCCACTTTCCAGCTCGACAAGGATGGGACGCCGGTGACCGGACGCGAGCTGACCGAATATCGCCGCAAGCGGCGGCCCGGTCGTACGCCAGAGCCGATTCCGACCGCTCCGCCGTCCTGAGGCAGACGACGGCCATCGCTTCGTGGTACAGGAACACCACGCGCGAGCGCTGCACTGGGACTTCCGGCTGGAACGAGGCGGCGTGCTCGTCTCGTGGGCGGTCCCCAAGGGCATCCCGCAAGACGCCAGACGGAACCACCTTGCCGTGCAAACGGAGGACCATCCGTTGGAATACCTCGACTTCGAGGGGACGATCGCGGCGGGAGAGTACGGCGGGGGAAGCGTATCGATCTGGGACCGCGGTACCTACCAGTTGGAGGAATGGTCGGACCGCGAAGTCAAAGTCGTTCTGAACGGCCACCGCACGCAAGGCCGCTTCGCGCTGATCCACACGGGTGGCAAGAACTGGATCATGCATCGCATGGGCGCCGCAGCGCACCCCGACTGGCAACCGCCGCGTCGGGTCGCACCGATGCTGGCCACACTAGGTAGCCTCCCGCCAGCGTCGCAGGACCGGCAATGGGCCTTCGAGGTGAAATGGGACGGCGTACGCGCGATCTGCGAAATTGACGGCGGCCGGATCACGCTGTGGTCCCGCAACGATCGAGACATCACGGTCAGCTACCCGGAACTGCGTGAGCTTGGCGCACAGTTAGGGACGACGCAGGCTGTCCTGGACGGCGAGATCGCGGTCCTCGACAAGGATCAACGCTCGAGCTTCAGTCGACTGCAGCGCACGGATGCATGTCGCCAGCGCGTCTGAGGCAGCGCCGGCTCGCTAGACCAAGATCCAGTCGTCTACCTGATCTTCGACTTGTTACACCTCGATGGCCGATCGCTGCTCGAGCTTCCCTACTCCGACCGCCGGCAGCTCCTCGATGGACTCGAGCTCGAGGGCGCGCACTGGCGGACCCCACCGGTCCTGCGGGGCGGCGGCGCCGCGGCACCTTCGGGCGAGTCAGCGACGGGGCCAGGAAGGCATCATCGCCAAGCGGCGTTCGTCGCACTACCTCCCCGGTCGGCGCTCTCCGGATTGGGTGAAGATCAAGAACATTCGCACCCAAGAAGTCGTCGTCGGTGGCTGGCGGCCCGGTCAGGACGGCGAGCGAGGCACGATTGGCTCGCTGCTGCTCGGCCTGCCGAGCGAGGACGGGCTGCGCTATATCGGCAACGTCGGTACCGGCTTCACCGAGGACATGCTCGCGGATCTGATGACGCGACTGCGGAAACTTGCGCGGCGGACCGCACCGTTTGCCGATGGCGTGCCCAATGTCATCGCCCGAGAGGCGCACTGGGTCAGTCCACGCCTCGTCGGGGAGGTCAGGTTCACCGAGTGGACCGGAGATGGCCGCCTCCGGCACCCGTCGTGGCGTGGCTTGCGACCAGACAAGCAGGTCGAGCGACGTGCGCCAAGAGAGCTGACAGGCTCAGGACACGCCGGCGCGGCGGCCAAGCTCGCGAGCCGACGCACGCGCGTGCCTCGCCAGCGATTCGCTGTCGGCCGTGCGCATCTCGCCGGCCTCGACAACCACCGAGCCACCAACGAGCAGCAACTGCAGAGTGGCAGGCGGCCCGAGAACGATGGCGCACATGGGATCGGCGATGTCCGCGTGCCCGAGATCGTCGATCCGCCACAGGGCGACATCAGCCAGCTTTCCGGCCTGCAGTGTGCCGATCTCGTCTTTCCCTGAGGTCAGCGTCCAGGTGGCCGCCAGACGGGATACAGCGTGGTCAGCCATTCGAACAGCGTCCCGTCCTGCGCATAGCCGCAAGTAATCCACTGGTACAGGTGGTGATGGACGTTGATGAAGCCGGGCGTCGCCAGGCAGCCCTGAGCCGTCGACTCGGCGCGCTCCGTCGACGGCCGGTGCGGGGCCGTCAGCAACGACGTCGATCCGGCCGTCCCGGGATCACAAAGGTGCCCGCGGGCGTACTCCTGGTCGGCGTCATCCACCGTGGCGATCGCGCAGCCGTCGATGACCAGAGCTTCGGAGGTCATGTGGACACCGCGATCGAATCGGCATCCAGTCGGTCGGCTCGGTCGGTCAGTGGGATCTCGAGGTCGAGGTCACGCCGTGGTGAGAACACTCATCATCCCGTCGCGGGATCCGTTCACCTGTGCGGCTGTACCCCGGGCCGATGATCGGAGTTAACGCGCTGGTTGGCATTAGGCCCAAGATCAACTCTGCCGGAGGGTCGACGGCCCGGGGTCGAACGCGCTCGAACCCCTCGGTCGCCTGTCGGCTACTGCTGATCGTCGCTACCGGTGGCTTCTTGCGCCTTCTCGACGACTTGATCGATCTGCTCACCGTGGCCGAATTTCGACTCCGCCATGTCGCCGGCCTTCTCCAGGCCCGCGTCGACCTGGTCGTCGTGTTCGTCGACCATCTTCTTGATGTCATCGAAATCTGGCATGTCGCGTCCTGTCCTTATCCGGTTGGCGGCCGGACACCACGACGGCGCCCGTCACACATCGGTCTATCGGAAACCCGCGGTTGACGCCAGATACGATCTGCGTCGCGAAGCGCCAGCACACCAGGCAGGAGCACATTACGCTCAGAACGGTAGGGCGTGTCTCCGCACTGAATGATGGGTGGTCGGTCAGGCTGACCGGGTGACACGGATTAGGGGCTATCGGTGCTGCGATGTGGAATCTGACCCAGCGGACGTTCGTCGGTTCGGAGGGCGGCTTCGCCCGGCCGGCCACGATCGCCCGGCTACTCGCGGTCGGCGTACTGGTGGTCGCCGCGCTCGGCAGCGTGCACGAGGCGCCCTCCTCGTCGTCCACCCATACGGTGACAATCACGGCCTCCGGACCGACCAGCGGAAGCTCGTCGGCGTCGTCGTCGAGCGCTAGCAGCGCTACGTCGAGTCAGCCGGCCACGCCGATGACCAAGTTCTCCGGGAACTGCTATGCGCTCCTGACGTTGTATGACGTTCAGCGCGCCGCCGGCTACACGATCGGCGGCAAGACGGCGTTCATCGTGGGGATTCCGGACAAGACGGCTTGGGCGCTTGAGCTACCTGAACTGTCGGTACGGCCGTTCCGGCCGCTGCGCCGGGGCCGGTCGGCGACACCGCAAATTGAGATCAACGTCGCGCTGTACAGCACGCCTGCGCAAGCTCAGAAGCGGGCCGCCAGCACGGTCTCAGACTATGTCGCCAACGGTGCGACGGCGACGCAAGTGACCATCAGGGACGTTCCGGGACGATCTTGACTGGCGGACTTGGCGCGGGTTACAGCGTGCCGCTGCTCGTCACTTCACTCCGGCCAGCGAACAGTGGCGGTGAGCCTCAACAAGTCAGGTTTGTCAGCGGCGCGTCGGACTCAGATCCTGTCCAACATAGGAGCGCTTGCCCTCACCAACACCGCGTCTAAGCCGAGCTCATGCGTATCCGGTATCCGCAGCTCGGCAGTGATTTTGGCGCTGCGCAGCTCGGCCCGGACCAGACTCCGGCCAGCGAGTTGATCTTAGAGTTAATGCCAGATAGCGACGGCAAGTCATCATGGCCCATTTGATCATCGCTTCGGAGTGTTCGGGAAGGCGTTCGTAGTCGTGGGCCAGGCGACGGCATCGGCTCATCCAGGCGAAGGTGCGTTCGACGACCCAGCGGCGGGGCAGCACGTGGAAGGTCTTGATTCCCAGCGGTTTGCGCACGATCTCGACCAGCACGCGCAGCCGATTGCGGGCCCAGATGACGAGTTGGCCGGCGTAGCCGCCGTCGGCCCACACCAACGCAACCGAGGGCATGGTGAACCGCAGCCGGTCCAGCACCCGTCGCGCGCCGTCGCGGTCTTGCACCGCCGCGGTGGTAATGATCACCGCGAGCAGCAGGCCCATGGTGTCGACCACGATGTGTCGCTTGCGGCCGTTGACTTTCTTTGCCGGCGTCGAAGCCCCGCGAGTCGGCACCGACGGTGTCCGCGCCCTTGACCGACTGGGCGTCCACAATGCCCGCGCTGGCCAGCGCGGATCCCGGCCGGCCTCGTCGCGTACCCGATCGCGCAACGCGAGCTCGTCGGCATACATCCGGCGCAGCACAGCGGCGCGAAGATCGCTCGAAGAATCCTCCGACGCCGCCGGCACCGTCCCAGGTCGTCGATATCGGCACGCGGCAGGTATCACCGGACGGGGCAACGGTAAAGCTCGTGACGAGCGACGGAGGATTAGTCAGTCTCGGTGATTACCCGGCCCGGCTCTGGCTCTGCGACCCGCATCGTGTACTCCCGCGTGCGACCGCCCGCGCTGACGGTGAACCGGTGCAGAGTCCCTGCGCCTATGCCCCCTTCCAGCACCTCGAAGTCCGGAGAACCCCTTGGGCAGGAAGCGCTGATGGTGCTGGTCGTCGGCTGATGAGCCGGTAGACGAGTTGGGCCGAGGCACCAACGGCGCCTTCTTGCTCGACCTTGAGCTTCCTCATCCGATTGAGCATAGAGCCGGGAGAATGGCCCTGGCCGCGCCGCTTGCCATGCCGAGCCCGATCCCGGCAGGCTAGGTCCGCCGTCGATCGCAGCAAAGGAGCCCGCATGAAGATCGGCATTGGCTTACCGAACCGGTGCCCGGCACGCCTGGAACTCGTCTCGTGGAGTGGGCAAAGCGCGCCGAGGAGCGAGGGTTCTCAGGGCTGGCCACGATCGACCGGGTGGTGTATCCGAGCTACGACTCGCTCGCTACCTTGGCCGCTGCGGCCGGCGCGACGACGCGGATCGGGCTGCTGACCAATGTGCTGCTTGCCCCGCTCTACCCGGCACCGCTGCTGGCGAAAACGACCGCGAGTATTGACCAGCTTTCAATGGCCGGCTGACTCTCGGGCTCGCTCCGGGCGGTCGAGCCGACGACTTCGAAATTGTGGGCGAAGACTTCCACACCAGAGGTCGCGATTTCGATCGCGACCTGGAGACGCTACATCAGGCGTGGCGGGATGAGCGCGTCGACGGCAACGCCAAACCGATTTGTCCCACGCCGATCCACGAAAGCCGGGTACCAATCCTCATTGGCGGTACCAGCGACAAGGCGGTGCAGAGGTCGTTGACTGGGCCGCCGGATTGACCATCGGTGGCGCGCCGCCCGAGCAGGCCGCGGCTCTCGTCGAGCGGGTAGCAGCCGCGTGGCGGGAGGCCGGTCGGGTCGAGGAGCCGCGGTTTGCGGCCTCGCGTACTTTTCCCTCGGCACTGACGCCGACGACGACTCCCGCCGATACCTGCGCGACTACTACGGATTCCTCGGGGACTACGCCGAGATGATCGCCGAAGGCGCCTCCGTTCCGAGGCCGCGATCCGCGGTGCCGTGCAGGCGTTCGGCGACGCGGGAGTCACCGAGTTGTAGCTTCGATCCGACCACCGCGTCGCTCGATCAGATCGATCGGCTCGCCGACGTGGTCCTCTAGTCCGCCGCGCCACCTACTGGCGTCGCCCGCGGTGCGTGTGCGTCCACTCCATAGCCGGTGCACCGATACCCTGAGGGTCGCTTGCGCGCGCGATCGCCTGGTTAGCCGCGTCGGGAAGCCTCTCGTGATGCTGTCGTCCAGCAGCGAAAGTTCGGTGTGAATGGGTTCGCGACGATCGGGCGCGGCCACGACAAGCAGGCCGTTGAGCAGCGATCGCAACCGTCGGCAAACCTGGACGGAGTGAGTGCCATACGTTCGGATCTCAGTGACTGCCAGCTGCAGGTACTCCACCCAGGTGCGTCCAGGGATAACAACTCGCGGAATGCCTGTTGGATCGGCATATGTGTGTTGGTCGCGCAGGTCCGCGGTGCAAATCCGGTGCAGGAAGATCTCGATGTAATCGAGGATCTGTATCGTCGTCGTCGGGTCGTTCACGGCCGGCGACAGTGCTTTGATTCCGATGTCGACGAGAATGCGAAGGGCGAAAGCAGGATCCTGCTCAATCGTGCGTTCGACACCCAGAGCGACCAGTCCGCGCAGCTGTTTCGGGTCGGGTGAAGTATAGGTTTTGCCGTCAGTCCTGGTCTTGATCTCGACGAGTACGTCGCCGGGCGCGACGAAGTCGCCCGCAGTGTGGCCAAGCACCATCAGGCAGTCGTGTTCCGTGGCCGTGGCCGCCAAGCCGCTCAGGTGTATCGCTTGAATCGCACCCGCCTGCTCGAATAGCACCGGTGGGTTGGACGTGGCGTCGAATTCGCTCGTAGTGTGATCGGAATTCAGAGTCTGTGTGCCAAGGATCTCCTGCCACTGATCAAACACTCGCTCGCCGGCCTGTTCAACCATGGCCGCCACCGCGACCGGGCGCAATGCGTGCGTAAATCGATTGAGGTACACGAGCAGCAGTATCAAGCTCACGGCGACGGCAATTCCGGCAATGGTAACGCCAAGATCGGGGACAGAATTCGTATCGACGCGGCGGAGCAACGCCAAACGAATAAGTGAACGTTCCGGCAAAGGTGGCAAGAACGACCTTCTGCAGCCGGTCGCGATACCAAAGCCGCATGAAACGAGGAGACAAGGTCGCAGTTGCCTGTTGGATCACGAGAACGCCGATCGTCACGACAAATCCGAGAAGGGCAACCATGGCGCCGATAATCGCAGTGAGCACGCCGGTGGCGGTGCTGGAAGAATAATGCATGAGTGCCTTGATGTGCACCGTGCTGTCTATCCACAGCAGCAGTTGCGCCAGCAATACACCAATGACGCAGCCGCATAACGGGAGCGCCCACAAGGCTGCCTTTGAGGTCCTGGCGTCGCCTGAACCTCGTGGCCCAACGGCTCCATCACTTCTCCGAGAGTGCAAGTCTGACCCTGGCGGGCACAGAGGTCGAGCGTCCTCATTATCGTCGGGCGCAGGCAACGCGCCAGGTAACGCGCTAGGTAACGCGCCAGGTAACGCGCCAGCACGCTCGTCCAGGCTGCCTTGGTGCAGCTACCCGCGCATTCGTGGTACTGGTGGGACGCCTGATCACCTCGGATGTTGACTCGCGTCCCACCAACCCGCGGGACGCGCCAAGGCGATGTTGCTCGAGTTCGGCCCCGATGCTTGACCCGACTTCTACAGCAGAGGTTTTGCCTTATACCAGCGCCGGCTGCCGGCCCCGCTGGCACAATTCATCGGCGCGGGTGCGGTCATCCTTGTGGAAGGCACGGGCCTCCTCGGTCTCTATGCCTTCCAACCCGTCCGTTGTGATGACGTCAACCTCGACCGGATCACCGCACCTGCTGCATGGCTCGGCTCGGTCGGTCCGGGTCACCTTCGCCATGGTGATCATCCTGGCCGCCAATGTCGATCTCAGTCGATAGACACGCCGAAGCTATCGACGCACGCCGGGCGTCAATCGAAGCGGGACGCTTCCGGGCCGGTGATCCGCGACATCATCGGCAAGGTCGAGCCGAGAATCGCCAGCGCGGCGACGAGCCCCAGGGGCAACGATCAGGTAGTACTGGAGACCGGGCGCGACGAGGGTCTGGTCGAGTTGGGCCCGCAGGAACAGCGCAGCGGCCAGGAAGCCGATGGCGATCGAGGCGGCCGCGGTGAGGACGAGCGGTACGACGGTTTCAACGCGACGACCCTCCGCAACATCGCGAGCGGCACGCCGGTCAGCCGCAGCATGCTGAACGGACGTCGCGGTCGGCGAGTCCGCCGCGACGGCGACCGCGCGGCTACCGGCGATCGGCAGGCTGAGGAGGATCACGACGTGGCCAGCTGCTTGTACCGGCAGGAGGCGATCGGAGTCGGGCTCATCGACGAGCGTGTCGGGAGGAAACCGACTGGTCTCGAGCCAGGCGATCGCCCGCCCGTTGATGGCGTGATCTCTCGGCGAGTGCAGCAGCAGCGCCGCCGACGGTGGCGAGAACGCGATCAGCGCGAGATCGGTCAGCACCTCCCCGGCCACCGCACGTGAGCGTGGCGCAGGCGGAGTCACGGGGCACCCCCAGGGGCCTGCGCTGCGCAGATCGGCGGTCGACCTGGTTCGTCGGCGCGCACCTCCGGGCGGCGCGCGTGTCGAGGTGACTCTTGAACCGCGCGACGCTTCCATGAACTCTTGCCAGGTGACCAGTATCAGAACTCGGAGCGAGACTTTGGCCGTTGGAGTTTTGCTCACGGCCGTGGGCGGCTTCCTCGACGCATATACCTTTGTTGGGCACGCCGTCTTCGCGAACGCGCAGACCGGAAATATTGTCGTGTTCGGCGTCGAGACCGCTTCGCGTCACTGGCATGCGGCCCTCCTTCGTCTGATACCGATCGCCGCATTCATGGTCGGCGTCGTCGCTACGGAAACGTTGGCTCGACCGAGCGTTCGCCGCCAGGTACGCCGACCGCTGCGGGTGGCGCTCGGCGCCGAAATTGTCATTCTGGCGGCGGTTGCGAGCTTGCCCGACGGCGCGCCAGCACTACTAGTCACCGTTCCCGTTGCTTTCGCTGCCTCCATCCAGTGGTCAACCTTTCGGATGTTGGTCGACGCCCCATACAGCACGCTGCTGGCGACCGGAAACCTACGCACCGCGACAGCTGCCACGTATCAGTGGATCGTGGACCACGATCCGTCAGCGAGACGGCATGCCGGCAACTTTGGCGCTGTGGTGGTCGCCTTTGTCGCAGGAGCAATCATCGGAGCGATCTGCACTAACAATCTAGGGCCGCCTGCGGTGGCCATCGCGGCCGGCGTACTGCTCATCACGCTCGTCGCCCTTATCTATGAAACTCGCCAGCTGGAACGCCGAGCCGCCAACGCTCCAGTGGAGGCAGGTGCCGAAGAACCAGCGTGAGGAGGAGCGGTGCGCGCAGTCTGGTACGACCGTCAGGGACCGGCTAGCGACGTCCTGCAGATTGGGGAGCCTGCCTGACCAGGAGCCGGGGCCCGGCGAGGTCCGAGTGCGCGTGCGGTACTCCGGCGTGAATCCCGGAGACACGAAGAAGCGCCGCGGCTGGCTGGGCTCGTCAATGCCCTACCCACGAGTCATCCCGCATAGCGACGCAGCTGGGGTCGTCGACGCCGTTGGCGAGGGTGTCACACGCGATCGAGTAGGGCGTCGGGTGTGGGTGTACGGCGCGCAGTCTACCGACCCGTTCGGCACCGCGGCCCAGTACACCGTCGTCCCCGAGCAACTCGCGGTCGACCTACCGGATGACGTGCCCGATGACGTCGGCGCGTGCCTTGGCATTCCTGGCATCACTGCTCATCGGGCGGTGTTCGGTGACGGGCCGGTCGCTGGTGCGACGGTGCTGGTGCACGGCGTGCTGGGAGGCGGTCGGAGGCCTGGCCGCCCAGCTTGCCCGCTGGGGCGCGGCCACCGTCATTGGCACGGTCGGAGCAGCAACGACCCGATTGAGGTGGATACGCCGGCGGTCGATTACGTCGTCCCGCTCGACCGGCCCGATCCCGCTGCCGACATCCGGGCCGTCGCGCCGGACGGCGTCGACCGGATCATCGAGGTCGCCTTCTCCGGCAACGTCGATCTCGACGCCGCCGTCGGCAAAATCGGTACGGTCATCGCCGCATACGCCAGCCGGCAGGACCGACCCACCTTCCCTTTCTGGCCCATGCTCTTCAACAACATGACCATCCGCCTGCTCGGCAGCGATGACTTCCCGAGCGAGGCCAAGGAACAGGCCGCCACAGACCTGACCGCCGCCGCCCGCGATGGCGCGCTGTCGATAACTATCGGCGAGACGCTTCCGCTCGAGCGTGTCGCCGAAGCGCACGATCTTGTCGACGCTGGCACCCGGCACCGTGTTGTTGTTGCCCTGTCCTGATTGACAATTCGTCGCCAGGGTCAGGTCAGCCGAGTGCGCGCAAGAGCGCTGCCGTGCCGGCCGCCGCGAGTACCACGAGCAAGAATGGTGCCCGCCGCCAGACCAATATGGCGGCGACGCCGAGCGCCGCCACGCGGGCGTCGAGCACGAGCCGGTGGCCGTTGCCGAGCGTCTGGACAAGGATCAGCGCAGCTAGCAGCGGTACCGCGACCAGGTCGAGCGTTCGGCGGACTCGGGGCCCGAGCTCCCGGCCGCCCGCGAGAACCGGACCGACCGCCTTCAGCGCATACGAGGCGCCTCCGAGTGCCAGAGCAGAGTCCAGCTCATGCTTTGGCGCTTCCTGCTTCAACGCCTCGGGCCACGAGCACGCCTGGCACGACGCCGGCGAGCGCCGCGATCACGGGCACGCCGGCCGGGGCGAACGGAAGCACCGCGATGGCGATCATGGCCCCTGCGACCGCGGCGACGGGCGCGCCCGGACGGCGCAGTTGCGGCGCCAGGAGCGCGAGAAACGCTGCCGGGAACATCGCGTCGAGGCCGAGCGAGCGCGGGTCGCCAAGGCCGCCGCCCAGCAGTGCGCCCGCGAGCGTGCCAGCATTCCAGCACAGCCAGACGCTGAGACCGGTGGCCAGGAAGGCACGCCACGCTGCGCGCGGTTCGTCCTGTGCCCGCGCCATCGCGGTGCTCTCGTCGATCACCAGGCTGCGCGACGATCGCGCGATCGCGGAGCCGTCCCGGCAGGATCGGGAGGAGCGACAGCCCATAGGCGGCGTTGCGCAGGGCTAGCACGACCGCGGGGCCGATCGCCGCGAGTGCTCCACCTCCGCCGGCAAGCACGCCGATGAACGCGAACTGCGACGCGCCGGTGAACACAAGCATCGACATCACACACGCCTGGGCCGGGCTCAGCCCGGCTGCCACCGCGAGACACACCGAAGGAGACGCCGTATACGCCGACCGCGATCCCGATGCCGGCCGCACCGCTCAGCGTCCGGCTCGACGTTTTCTCAACCGTGGTGGGCATAACCGCGAGGATAGTTATGAAGGCGCGCCATTTCCTTGCTTTATTGCGCGCTGGCTCACTCAGTTGCGGCATGATCTGCCAATGGATGCCATAGATCGCGCAATTCTGCGTCAGCTCCAGGCCGACGGGCGGCTCACGAATGTCGAGCTCGCTGAGCGTGTTCGGCTCTCGCCCTCCCCGTGCCTACGCCGGGTCCGGGCGCTTGAGCAGGCCGGCGTCATCCGGGGCTACCACGCGGACATAGATCCCGCTGCGGTCGGCCGCGGTTTCGAGGTCACGGTGCACGTCGAGCTCACCCTCAAAGACCGGGCGACGGTTGGGGTAGCAATGCGTA
>ERZ1370068.9465-contig-8241_pt1 | contig 103178 bp, 157 predicted proteins | sample MGYA00561227_ERZ1370068 | MGnify/ENA primary metagenome ERZ1370068 (study PRJEB38410, sample SAMEA6850437) | metagenome | study: Metagenomic assessment of the ecological functions of the soil: analysis of the soil microbiota associated with the...
TTGTACTTCGTTCAGTTACGTATTACTTGAAGCGCGACGGCGGCCGGCGGATTCTCCTCCGAGCACCTTGCGCATGGTGATGGTCGACGAGCCGGTGAACGGTCGCTCGCCGGTCAGAAACTGGTACAGGATCACGCCGGCGGAGAAGAGATCCGAGCGGCCGTCGACCGGCAATCCCTGGATCTGCTCCGGCGACATGTAGCTCGGCGTGCCGAGCACCGTGCCGACCTGCGTCAGATTCCGACGATTCGATGTGGGCGATGCCGAAATCGGCCACTTTCACCGAGCCGTCGGCGAGCAGGAAGATGTTCGCGGGCTTGATGTCGCGGTGGATGACGCCGCTGGCGATGCGAGTAGCCGAGCGCGTCGAGGATCTGCGTCATGATGCGCACGACGTCGGCAGTGGCTGAAGCGCTCGTTGCGCCTCGAAATACTCCTTGAGCTCGCGGCCCTTGACGAATTCCATGGCGATGTACCAGACGCCTGCCGTCCTCGCCGAAGTCGTAGATGGAAACGATGTTGGGATGGTTGAGCCGTCCCGCCGCCTGCGCTTCGCGGCGGAAGCGCGCGATGACGATCGCGGCGATTCTTCGCCGGCCAGCTGGTCCGCGCGGATGGTCTTGAGCGCGACGACGCGCTTGATCATCGGGTCGTAGGCCTCGTAGACCACGCCCATCGCGCCGCGGCCCAGATCTCCCGCCGGATCTCGTATTTCCAGCTTCGAACGCTGTCATGCGCTGCTGCCGATGCTTGCGTCGCTCGCTTGCGCACCTGAAAACGGCGACGCCGGCGGCGGGCCGGCGTCGCGGAGTCGCGCGCCGTCAGCGCGATCACTTGTACTTGTTGTCGATTTCCCACACCGACTTCTGCACCAGCGCGCTGCACCATCGTATCGAGCGAGACGCCGCCCTGCTGCGACTCGGAGACGCCGAGCACCGACGTCGACTTCGCGCCGACCTCCATCTTCTCCTCGGTGTAGCCCTGCGCGACCTGCTCGGTAGTCTCGGCGTTGATGATCTTGTAGCGCATGCCGATGATCCACACGCCGCTCGACTCGCTGGTATGCACCGAGCCGATGCCGGCGCCGGCGACCGCGCCCGCCTGCGCCGCCGCGTGAACCGCCGAAGACGCCCAGCAGTCCGGCCATCTGCCCGAGCGCGCGGCCGTCGAAGCCCGGACTGCGCCGCGGCGACCTGCTCGGTCTTCAGGATGTCGAACTTCACGACGTACTTGGTGCTCTTCAGCTTGCCCATGCCGCAGGAACTTGCGCGCCGCATCCGGATCGCCGAGGTTGTAGGCGAGCGCGAACTCGTTCAGCAGCGGGCCCGAGGTTCGAGCGCTCCAGCACCTGGAAGTTGGCGGCCGAGAGCTCGATCTCGCCGAAGTCGGCGATGTTGTTCGGCGTGAACTTCTGCAGGAAGGTCGCGTTGTTGCTCTTGATCTCGCCGGGAATGACGACCAGCGCCGGCCCTTCTTGTTGACGTTCGTGTACTCGACCGGCTGGTAGATCGCCTGGTCGGCCGACGGCATTCGCCTTCTGCGACGTCGCGCTGCCCGCGGTCGGCGACGGGTTGCCGAACGTCGGCTGCGCGATCGCCAGCGACGCTGCCGGCGAGCAGCGCTGCGCCCGAGCGCCAGTTTCGTGAAACGGTCCAGGATGCGATGTGTTCATGGCGGTCTCTCACTATCGAAGTCGCGAATCGGTCGAATCGTCACTGCGGGTCTACTTCGGCTGCGGCTTCGGCTCCGCTGCGGCAGTCCGGCGTTCCGGCAATAATCGCGCGTAGAGCTTGGCCACGACTTCGTCGGCCTTCTCGTTCACCAGCGTCAGCGCCATCGCGCGACACGTCGGCGCCCGCGTACGAGACGCTGTGAGCTCGCGTCGCGTATCGGAGATCGATGCGGCCGTTGCTGCGCCGTCAGCGTGAAGTCCATGTTCACCGAGACCTGGTTGACCGGCATCATCGGATTGCAGACGGCCTGCGCGGTGATCAGGCCCGCGCAGCATGAAGCTCGCGCCGAGCTGCTTCGACGCGGCCAGCGCCGCGTCGGGATCGTTGCGGAAATAGGCGTCGATCTCGGCCTGGGCGATCTGCGCGCGGATCTCCTCCGGCGTGTACGTCCGCAAGCCCGAGCGAGCGCAGCCGCGCGTTGATCGCCTGGAAGTGCGGCCCGTAGTTCTGCTGCTGCGCGACGATGTCGCCGTTCGATTGCACCTCGCCGATCACCACCATGATCTTCTTGCCCTTGAGGTCGGCGCGGCACGGCGTGGCCAGTTGGTACCCGATGCGATTCGCGCGGCGTCGTCCTCGGCCTGGGCAGGCGGCGCGTCGGCCGCCTCCCGCTGCGAAAAGCTGAAGCCCTGCGCCGCAACGGGGCCGGTGGCCAGCGGGAGCAGCAACGCGAACAGCGAAAAAGTGTGCGCATCCGGAGTTGCACGGAGTTCTCGGTGAATGACGGGCGGAGACGCAAGTATCGAATTTTGCCAAGACTATTCCATTGTCGTAGGAAAATCCGCCCGAAAAAGTCCGCAGGTGAATATTCGCAAAGGTCAGCATGTTCAGCGTTGTGAACGACAACCCATCGGCCTCGTTGGAACCTTCGCCTCATTGGACCCTCATTGGGCACCTATTGGCATCCGGCGTCTTGCCACCGCCGCCGATCAGCTGCGTGGATCACGGTGCTGCCGTCTCTGCCTTTGCAGGCAAGCAGAGCGCGATGCCGTTGTTGCTGCCCCGCTCGTACTCCGGCAGCTGGTGGGTCACTCCCGCGCGAGGACCGGGCAAATTGCGCGCGTCATCTTGATTTTTGTGCGAGTCGTGGGAGACTTGCTTCCGGCCGCGCGGCATCGGATGATCCGCGCCCCCGTTACGAACTGGAATCCTAAGCGAACGCAACAGCACTCGCATCCGCTATCTCCGCCAAATGGGACGAGGAAATCGTTCACGCAACTGGTCGACTACATCCGCATTCCCGCGAAGTCGCCGCACTTCGATCCGCAATGGGAGGCCGCACGGCCACATCGAGCGCGTCATCCGCCTCGCGGAAGCGTGGGTGAAGAAGCAGCCGGTGCGCGGTCTCGACGGTCGAGATCGTGCGCCTGCCCGGTCGCACGCCGCCTGCTCTATTTCGACGTCCCGGGAACAGGCGATCGCACCGTGCTGCTCGTACGGCCATCTCGACAAGCAGCCGGAGATGAGCCGGATGGCGCGACGGTTACGGCCCGTGGGATCCGCTGCTCGAGGACGGCAAGCTCTACGGCCGGGGCAGCGCGGACGACGGCTTATGCGGTGTTCGCGGCGCTCGCCGCGATCGGCGCGCTGCAGGCGCAGGGCGTCGCGCACTCGCGCTGCGCGGGCATGATCGAAACCTGCGAGGAGAGCGGCAGCTGACGACCTGCCCGCGTATCTCGAGGCGCTCGCGCCGCGCATGGGCAGCGTCGACTTCGTCGTCGGGCTCGATTCCGGCTGCGGCGACTACGAGCGCCTGTGGGCGACGACGTCGCTGCGCGGGCTCGCCGGCGGCACGCTTGACGGTCGAGGTGCTGACCGAGGGCGTGCACTCGGGCGACGCGAGCGGCATCGTGCCCTCGTCGTTTCGCATCGCGCGCAAGCTCCTCGACCGCATCGAGGACGCGGGCGACCGGGCGCGTGCTGCCGCGCGAATTCCATGCGCCGATTCCGGCGGAGCGCGCCGAGCAGGCCAGGCGCGCGGCAGCGATTCTCGGCGACATCGTCGATCAGCAAGTATCCCTTCGCGGCATCGACGCAGCCGATGGTCGCGGACCGTGCCGAGGCATTGCTCAACCGGACCTGGCGGCCCGCGCTGTCGATCATCGGCGCCGAGCGGCCTGCCGCGCGCTCGCCGACGCGGGCAACGTGCTGCGTCCGCAGACTGTCGCTGCAAGCTGTCGCTGCGCCTGCCGCCGACCGGTTGACGGCGCGCGGCGCCCAGCGTCGTGCTGAAAGCGCGTGCTCGAGGCCGATCCGCCGCTACGGCGCCACCGTGCGCTTCGACAGGCGAGCCAGGCGCGACCGGCTGGAACGCGCCGCCGACCGCGCCGTGGCTCACGCGGCGCGATCGACAAGCGTCGTCGCGGTTCTACGGCAAGCCCTCCGCGGCGATGGGCGAAGGCGGAACGATCCCCTTCATGGCCATGCTCGGCAAGCATTTCCCGGACGCGCAGTTCCTGATCACCGGTGTGCTCGGCCCGCATTCCAACGCGCACGGCCCCAACGAATTCCTGCACGTTGCCTTACGCGAAAAAGCTGACGGCGTGCGTCGCCGACGTGCTGGCCGCCCATGCGGTGGAATCATCGGCCTGACACCTGGGGCGACACGCTAGCGACACGCGATGAACGTCGCATGGTCTGGCCGCGACCCCAATGCCCATGTGCGTAACGCGCACGTCGCTCATGTTGCGCTCGTGTCCGGCGAATCTTCCCAGGCGGCCAGTTGCTTCGCGGGCGTCGGATAATTCCAGCCGACATTCTCGACGCACATTGCGTGGGCGGAATCGCGAAAGCGCGCTCTCAAACCCGTCGTGGCTCAAGCGGCCGGCGTTCGCCATGTCGGCGCTGGAGCTGGCGCGCGAGCGCATGCCAGCCGGTCCTCGGCGACGAGCGGCGCGCACGCCGTGGCGACTGCGGTACTCATTGATGAGCGCGCCGAGCCGCGCGGCGAAGTCGTCCGCGAATTTGTCCGGTATTTGCCATGGCTTCCGCCGTTGCCGACGGTCCCCGCACGCGATGACCAAGCGCCGTGACGATCGCGGCTACCGCGCTATGAAGGGCGAGAGTGGCAATGGTAGTCACATCGGATTCCATTCCCGGGCCCAAAGCGGGATTTCGGGATTACAATTGTTTCAACCATAAGCGTAGCGCATGAAAGCAGCGTTGAATCCGGAAGGAGTGTCGATCATGGCGACTTCGGATCCAGTCGACCGCCAGTGGCGGCGAACTGGCGCGGATGGTTGCTGAACTGGAACAGGCGGAACTCTACGAGCAGCGACTGCGTGGGCTCATCGTTGCCGTGCGCGATCAGTTGGCGGCCGGCACACCGAGCGCGCGTTGTCGATGCTGAACCAGGCGCTCAACGAGATCGATAGCGCGACCGACGTTCTCGTGCCCGCGCGGGGCGATGTCAAGAAAAACTGTAGTCCAGTCTCCCGCCGTCGCTTTTCAACACCTGCTAGGGCGAAGCGGTCGCTGGAATCGGCAGCAGCGGCAGCGTGCCGGCCTTGTGACGGCGCAGCAGGAGCCTCGGCGATATCGATGTCGAATGCGGGTCGCGGCGGCGCCTCGATGATGCGCGCGAGCTCGCCCTCGTCACGCGCGGTGCCGAGCCAGCACCAGTCGCGCAGCACGTGGACGTCGACGCGCTCGCTGCTCGCCGAGTGTACTCGCGCAGCGCGCGCCAGTCCGGGTGCGGGCCACGCGCGGATATGGCGCACGGCGCCAGTGCAAGCCAAGCCGCGCCGTCGTGGGCCGCCGGCGACTCCGCGCCGACACACGCGCCCGCGCAGCGGCTGAGTCTGGCGCGCGAAGCACGGCCCCGGCCGCCGTTCCAGCCCAAGCGCGGTCCAGCACAGTGCGTGTTCCGCCGCGAGCGAACGCAAGCTCTCGCGCGCCTGCACGCCGCGATGCAAACGGGCCATACCGCCCGGACAATGTCGCGGATCGATCGCCGCTGCGTCGGATATATCGCGGCGGCCCGGGTTCAGCCGGCAATTCCAGCACGCCGGATTCGGTCTTCCTGCGCAACGCGTGGTTGTGCGCGGGCAAGCAGCGTCTTGATCAGTGTGCGATTCGCGCAGGAGCGCGCCGATTTCACCAGCCGTTTCCTCGAATTCGATGCGCCGGATTTCCTGCGACAGCCGCAGGTCGGTCTCGCGCTGCCAGTCGCCGCAAAAATGCGCGGCGACGCGATCGCGCAAGTTGATGCTCTTGCCGACGTAGAGCGGCAGCGGATTGTCGCCGTAGAACAGGTAGACGCCGGGCGCTTCGGGCAGCGCGATCGAGCGTGTCCGGCGGCAAGCTGCGGCGGCAGGCTCGGAATCCGCAGGATGCGCTTGACCGCCGCCGGCGATCGACTCCGCGGGCACTTCGCGATACAGCGCCTCGCACGAACGCCCAGAGGGCGCGCGCATCGCCGAGCGCGCGATGACGATCGGTGATCGCCAGCGCCATGGCGCGCGACGACGCGCGTCGAGACCATGTCCGTGCGCGTCGGGAAACAGCCGGCGCGACAGGCGTCACCGTGCACAGCGGACGCGCCGAGAACGGCCGGCCGATGCGCGCGAACGCGTGCTTGAGGAAGCCGTGGTCGAAGCGCGCGTTGTGGGCGACGAAGACACAGCCGTCGACCGGCGCTCCTCGATGTCGGCGGCGATCGTCGAAAACGGTCGGCGCGTCCGGCGACCATCGCGTCGGTGATGCCGGTCAGCGCCTGGATGACCGCCGGGAATCGGCATCTCCGGGTCGACGAGCGAGCTCCACTCGTCGACGCGCGGCGGCCCGCCGCGCGGGTCCGCATCGACCCGGACGATGCCCGACCTCGGTGATGCGGTCGGCGGCCGCGCGCATGCCCGTGGTCTCGAGGTCGACGAAGGCGAGCGACGGGGCAAACAGCTGCATGGGGCTGAGACGGCAAGTACTTGACAGGGGCTTGACTTCGACGAACGTTCGTTCGCTATTCTACGCGCTATGTCGAACGATCGTTCCTACCTGACGTCGCTGCAGGACTACTACGCGCAGCTACCGCGCATTGCCATCCTACGCGTCGATCGGGCAGCCTGCTCGGGCTCAAATCCAAGTCGTCGGTGGCCGCGCTGGTCGCGCGGCTGAAGCTCGCCGGCTACCTCGAGTCGACGCCGGACCGCCGCCTGGCGCCGACGCGGCGCTTCTTCGCGCGGCCGCTGGCCGAGACGCCGGTGCGCGCGGGCATGCCCGATGCCGGTCGACGATGCGCGACGCCGACGCGCTGACGATCGACGACTACCTGATCGAGCGGCCGTCGTCAGACGGTGCTGATCCGCGTCAAGGGCGACTCGATGATGGATGCCGGGATTTTCGACGGCGACCTCGTGGTCGTCGAGAAGCGGCCGATCGGCGCAGAAGGGGCGACATCGTCGTCGCGATCGTCGACAACCAGTTCACGTTGAAGCGGCTCGAGCTCGGAGCAGGGCCGCTTCGTGCTCGAAGGCCGAGAACAAGGCCTATCCGGTCATCCGTCCCGAAGGCTCGCTGGAGATCTTCGGCGTGATGGTCGGGCTCGTACGCAAGCTCTGTAGCCGGCCAGCTCGCGGTACATCCCAGCCGTTCTCAGCCGACTACGCGATTGCGGCCGCGCGGCCTTGGCCAAGTAGAGGTTGCGATCGGCCGTCGCGAGCATGCGCTCGTGGCCGGCAAGCGTCGTGTCGGCGCACACGCCGATCGAAAGCGTCAGCGCCAGTCCCGGATGGATCGCGATCCCACGCGATGGCGCTCCACGGCGACGCGCAACTTTTCGCACACGACGCGCGCGGCCTCGGCGTCGGATTGCACCAGCACCAGCACGAACTCCTCGCCGCCGAAGCGCGCCACGAGGTCGGTGTGGCGCACCTGCGACGCCAGCAGCTTGGCGAGCGCAGCGCAGCGCCGCGTCGCCGACCGCATGCGAAAAGCGATCGTTGACCGACTTGAAGTGATCGAGGTCGGCGATGGCCACGGCGAGCGGGCGCCCGTGGCGCAGCGCCAGCGCGAACTCGTCGGCGAGCCGCTGGTCGAGCCGGCGCCGGTTGGCGAGGCCGGTCAGCGCGTCCTCGTACGTCTGCCGCTCGAGCTGGTCGAGCAGCATCGTCTTCTGCAGGTTGGCCTCGGTCAAGCGAGATGTTGAGCGCGTCGAGTTCCGCGTTCGCGCGTCGTCAGCACCGCCTGCCGCTCGCTGCTGCAGTTCGGCCTCGCGCTTGGCGGCAGCGACCTGGTAGCTGGATCGCGAACGCGCGCAGCTTGTCGCTCGCCGACTCCGACTGCACTTCGTGCTCGAGCTCGTGAAAGCGCGCGGAAGTGCAGCAGCGCCGTCGGCCGGATCGCCGGTCTGCTCGTGCAGCTCGGCCAGCGCCTCGTGGCATTCGTACCACGTCAGCTTTGATGTTGTGCGCTCGCAGATGTCGAGCGCGGCGTCGCAGCCGCGCCTGCGCCTCGTCGTGACGCGCCTGCGCCGTGCACAACCGTCCGAGCGCCAGGTGCGCATGCGCGACGCCCTGAGCGATAGCCGGTCGCCTCGAGAGCTCGAGCGCCGTCGCGCAGCGTGCGCTCGGCGCCGGCGGCATCGCCCAGCTTCTCGTGCACCAGCCCGAGGTTGTTGAGCGTCGCCGACTGCCGCAGCGGCACGCCCATGGATCGCGAACGACGCTGCAGCGCCTCGGTCAGCGTCGATCGCGCGCTTCGTCGAACTGGCCCAGGTTCTTGAGGTTGATGCCGATGTTGTTGAGCGTCTTGCCGCGCTCGAGTCGCATCGCTCGGCTGCGTGCACAGCGCGAGGCTCTTGCCGGTAGAACTCGAGCCCGGCGGCATGGTCGCCGGTCTGCGAGTACACGAGGCCGATCGTGCGCAGCGTCGCCGCGCGGCTGCGCGGTGTTGCCGGTGCGCTCGTCGATCTCGAGCGCGCGCAACTGGTAGTCGAGCGCGCGCGGAAAATCGCCCAGCGTGTCGTGGACGAAGCTGATGCGCGCGCAGCGTCTTGGCCGTCGCGCCTCGTCGTCCTGCGCCGCCTCGAACGCCCGCGAGCGCCTTGCGCGAACGAGATCGAGCGCCGTCGCCATGGTCGAGCAGCAGCTCCGCGCAGCGTCCCTGCAGATACAGCGCCTCCGCGCGTGCGCGACGCGTCCGCCGAGGTTCGCCGCGACCGCGGCCGCTTCCAGCGCGAGCTCGAGCGCGCGCCGCGCGTCGACGGTCGCATACGCCGTCGGCCGCGCGCCAGCAGCAGCGGCAGGCGCTCGTCGCGGCTGCGCGGCCGCGGAGTCGAGCTCGGCCAGGATGCGTCGACCGACGCCGCGTCGGCTACCGCGTCACGCACGCGCGACCTCGACCAGGCAATCGTAGAACGTCGCCGCGCGGCCCAGATCGGTGAGCGCCTGCGACGTCACGGCGTTGGCGTTGCAGCCGTCGGGCGCCAGCTTCTGCCACCAGATCGACGGCGCCACCGCCACGCCCGGACGCGCGCGTGTCGGCCGACGCGGCGCGTCGCGGTGAAGCTGCCGCGGTCGTTGCGGATGCGCACGATCGTCGCCATCCGCGATGCCGCGCGCGGCGGCATCGGCGCGGATTGAGATCGAGCTTCGGCGTGCTTTCCTCGGCGACGAACGCGCGGCAGGTTCGCGAACGACGAGTTGAGGAAGTTGCGCGCCGGCGGCGAGATGAACGCGAGCGGATAGCGCCGCGCCAGCTCCGGATTCGGTCGCCGCCGATTCGCGCGGCGCGAATGTAGTCGGGCAGCGGATCCTGGCCCTAGCGCACGCGTGCGTCGCGCTCCAGAATTCGCATTTGCCCGACGGCGTCGGAAAGTTGCCTTCGCGCGAACGGCGCGTAGGCCGCGGGCACGTCGAGGCGCCGCCAGCCGTCGCGCTTCAGCACGTCCCAGTCGAGATCGCGCGCGCGCGCGGATCGTCGCGTCTCCACGCCTGCCGCGCCATGTCGTCGTCGCTGTCGCGAAAGCACGGCTCGGTGAAGCCCATGTGCGCGGCCAGGCGCCGGAACACCTCGGTGTTGGGCAGCGCTTCGCCCAGCGGCGCGATCGCCGGATTGTTGGCCAGCGCGTAGAGATGCCCGTACGAACTGTGGACGTCGGATCTGCTCGAGCTGCGTCGTCGCCGGCAGCAGGATGTCGGCGAAGTCGGCCGTGTCGGTCTGGAAGATTTCGTGCACGACGACAGAACAGATCGTCGCGCGCGAAGCCGCGGCGCACCTTGCGCGACTCCGGCGCCACCGCGACCGGGTTCGAGTTGTAGACATAGATCGCGCGGATCGGCGGGTCGCGCCGTCGAGCAGCGCATCGCCGATCGCCGACATGTTGATCGTGCGCGGCGGCCGCGAATCAGGTCGGGCCGCTCGAGCGCCGCGTAGTCGACCGGGTAGGTGCCCGACGACGACAGCAGCGCGCCGCCGGCCGGATCGCGCCAGGCGCCGACCAGCGCCGGCAGGCAGGCGATCGCGCGCACGGCATTGCCGCCGCCCGCGCACGCGCTGCATGCCGTAGTTGACGCGAATGGCGGCCGGCTTGATCGTGCCGTAGTCGCGCGCGAGGCTCGGTCGACCTGCGCGGCGGCGATGCCGCAGGTTTGCGCGACGCGCTCCGGCGTCCACGCGCCGCGCGCGCCGCGAGTTCGCGCGAAGCCCAGCGGTGTAGCGGTCGATGTAATCGTGGTCGAGCAGGTCCGTCGGCGATCAGCACGTGCATGAGCCCGAGCGCCAGCGCGCCGTCGGTGCCCGGCAGCAGCGCGATGTGCTCGTGGCATTTTTCCGCGGTCGCGCTGCGGTAGGGATCGATCGCGATCAGCTTCGCGCCGCGCCGCTTGGCTTCCTGCGCGCGCGTCCAGAAGTGCAGGTTGGACGTGACCGGGTTGCTGCCCCAGATCACGATCAGCCGGCTGTTCTCGAATTGCTCGACGTCCATGCCGACCGATGCGCCGATGGCCGCGGCCCAGCCCGCCTTGCCGGCCGAGGCGCAGATCGTGCGGTCGAGCAGCGACGCGCCGAGCCGGTGGAAGAAGCGGCGGTCCATCGACGCGTATTGCAGCAGGCCCATCGTTCCCGCGTAGCTGTACGGGACGAATTGCCTGCGGTCCGTCGCGCCGACGCGGCAATGGCGGCTGAACCGCGCGGCGATCGTCGCCAGCGCCTCGTCCCACGCGATGCGCGCGAACCGCCCTTCGCCCTTTGCGGCCGACGCCGCTGCATCGGATACAGCACGCGCTGGTCCGAATAGGTACGATCGAGGTAGCGCGCGACCTTTGGTGCAAAGCACGCCGCCCGTGGCCGGATGATCGGGTGCGCCGCGAATCGCGATCGCGCGGCCGTTCTCGACCGTCGTCAACAGCGCGCACGTGTCCGGGCAATCGTGCGGGCAGGCGCCGCGCACGACGTGCCGGCCGGCGATCAGGGCGTGATCGAGCGGCATGACGATGAAATGAACATGGTACATTCTACTTGACTGGCCGCGGCAGGCACGAAGCGCGATTATTCCGACGCAATGAGCTGGACGACGCGCGCTCTCGCGACGAGTCGCCCTCGGCCGACGGCACAGCGGGTGCCGGCGCTTGGGCTGGGCACGTGGACGATGGGCGAGCGCGCGGCAGCGCGGCGCGCGAAGTCGCCGCGCTGCAAGCGCGGCCTCGATCTCGGCATGACGCTCATCGACACCGCGGAAATGTACGGCGACGGCGGCGCGGAGGAAATCGTGTGCGCGCGCGATCGCCGGCCGCCGCGACGAGGTCTTTCGTCGTCAGCAAGGTCTATCCGCAGAACGCGGGTGCGATGCAGGAGACATAGCATCGCCGCGTGCGAGCGCAGCCTCGCGCCGCCTCGCGACCGATCGCATCGATCTCTATCTGCTGCATTGGCGCGGACGCATTCCGCTCGCGGAGACCGTCGATGCATTCGAGCGCCTGCGGCGCGCCGGGCAAGATCCGTGCGCTGGGGCGTCTCGAATTTCGACATCGACGGACATGGAGGAGTTGCATGCGCTTCCCGACGGACGCTCGCTGTGCAATCAACCAGGTACTGTACAACTTGGCCGAACGCGGAATCGAATGGCGCTTGCTCGCGTGGTGCCGCGCGCACCGCATTCCGATCATGGCCTATTCGCCGATCGCGCAAGGCGACCTGGCTGGCGAACCGGAAGCTGGCAGCGATCGCGCGCGACGTGCGATCTCGACACCGGCACTGCTCGCGCTGGCATGGGTGCTCGACGCGACCCGACGTCATCGCAATCCCGAAGTCGTCGAACGCGGCGCATGTCGACGAAATCCGCGCCGCGGCGGCGATCGCGCCTCGACGACCGCGTTCTCGCGGCCCTCGATGCGGCGTTTCCGCCGCCGCAAAGGGAAACGCCGCCTGTCCGTAATCTGACCTGCGGTGCCGCTGCACGGCGGCCCTGCAGCCGAGGCATCCGGGCCGCGTCGGAACCTCGCCATTGTCTGCGGCGCGCGGAAAAACTACGTTCGTATATATCAGTGGACTTGGAATCGAGTGCCGGCATGCCCGGTGCGTTGGCACGCTTGCTGCTTTTAGTTGGGCATCCGGTGGAGCTATACCGCCGAATCCAGACAGGAGAAGTACCGTGAATTACACCCACTATGACTACCTCGACCTAGCGCCCGGCGCGAGCAGCGCCCGGATCGAAGCGGCTTACGCGCGCGGTGCTGGAACGATTCCAATACGGCGCGACCGAGGCGGGCCAGGATCTTTCGGGTCTGGTGCGGATGATCCACGCCGCCTACGAAGTTCTCTCCCGGCCGGAATCGCGCCGCAGCTATGACGAGAAGCCTCGCGCACGGAAGCTGCCGATGCGGACGCCGAGCTGAAAGCCACGCTTGACGGCGCTGCCGGCCGGTCCGTCGCGGCGCGTGCAGGACGTGCCCGCACTCGCTGCGCGACGCGTTCCCGCGCACTCGCGGCCTGACGCATGTCAAGCCGAGCCACATCTTACGGCCGCCGGGAAGTAACTCTTCCAGACTGCAAACAGCGATGCGGTCGGCGGCCGTAATCCTGACGCCAGCATCGGAGATCGCGCAGGTCGGCGATTCACCGGTTCGAACGCGCGCTGCCGCGGCGCACCGATGCAATCGCGGCGCAACTCACGGCGGGAAGAGGGCAACGCAGTGCCGCGAAGCCGCGCGTGCGGTGTCGCGCCACAATTCGGGCAAGGCACGCGCAGTGCGCGCGCCGCCACCGTCCCGACGTGCTCATTCCGCGCGGCTACCTGCCGCTCGTCGTTCACTAGAAGCAATGCTTCGCATTCCCGGCCGCGACGTCGCTCGTCGCGCCTCATCGCTCGGCCATTCGTCCAGTGGGCGGTCGCTGCAATTGCTTTGCAATCGGAGCTTCGCTGTGCTGCAAATTGCGTTGCCATCGGAGCTTCGCTGGCAAAGATCTTGCATTAGCAACTCGATGCAACTGGAACTAAAGCTATCAATCGCGGCGCCGACCCATGCGCACGCATCGAGACGGAGAACAGCACCATGGAAAAATGTCAGATGTGCCAGTTCTACGACCGGCAGAACGTCAAGCCGAACGACGGCAAGGTGACGCAATGGGGCCAGTGCCGCCGCGAGTCGCCGATGCTGCATCCGATCAATGCCAAGACGTTACATGATCGAAGGCGTTTGGCCGCACGTGCGCGACGACGACTGGTGCGGCGAGTGGAAACTGGCCACGCGGCGCGTCGACACCCGCATCACGGAAGTGAGCACCGGACCCCTGGTCCCGAGCGCCAATCCGCCGTCGCCGATGCCTCCCTCGATGCCCGCACGACAATCGCGCAGTTGCGACGCTCGCGAGCATCGGCCCGGCCCGTCAATCATGCCGCTGCCAGGCGTGGTCGATGGCCTCATCGGTCGCGGCGACTGAAACCGCAAGAGCAACGGACAACGACAGGCGCCGAACAGCGCAAATCGGCGTGCTGCGGCGTTGCAGCTGCGCAGGGTTGGCCCCTCCCGGCCCTGCGCAATCCGTGCCTCGCAGCGCACCGATCTGCGTTAGCCGACACGCCGATCGCCGCACGCCATGCACTGCGACCGCGAGTTCTCCGTGACAGCCGGGGACAGTCTACCGAAACCTCGCTACAGTTTCACGCGTCCGCGCCGCCGACGTAATGGTCACGGCGTGGTCCATCCGGCCGCTCCCATGACCGCTTTCGACCTCGCCGCGGCGCTGCGCCGAAGGCGCCACGCTCGTCACGCCGAACAACCGGCTCGCGCGCACGCTGGTCGCGCGCCACGATGCCGCGATGGTGCGCGCGGGCCATCGGACGTGGACCGCGGCGCGCGCTTGCCGTGGTCCGCCTGGCTGACCACGCTCTGGCGCGAGGCCGGCGACGCGCAGGCAATCGTCCCCGCGGCACGGCTGCTGGCGCCGGTTGAGGCCGGCTTTCTGTGGCATCGTCTCGTCGCGGCCGACGGGATCGTGCGCGCAGCCGCTGCTCGATCCGCAAGGGCGCAGCCGGCGCTGGCCGCCGATGCGTGGGCACTCGTGCACGCCTGGGGCGCCGGCGGCGAGAGTTGGCGCGCGTGGGCGGTGCCGCGGCGGGGCACGCTGACGATTCCGATCCGGCGCTGTTTGCGGCGCTGGGCGGAGCAGTATCGGCGCGAACTCGAACGCCTGGGCGCGGTGGATCTGCGCATCGTGCCGGACATTCTGGCGCAGGTCGCGCACGCGGTGCCGGATTGGCGCGGGCGGGACGTCGTGCTGGCCGGATTCATCGAGACATCGCCCCAGCAGCAGCGACTGAGCGACGCCTTGGCGGCTGCGGGCATGTCCATTCGCAGTCGCTGCCCTCGGTTGCGGGAACGGCGTCTCCCGATGCGATTCAGCGCGGCGACGCACGTCGCGACGAATTGCGCGCGGCGCTCGTTTGGGCGCGCAGGCAAGCCGAAGCGACGCCCGCGTGCCGCATCGGCATCGCGATCGAGGATCTCGCGCAGCGCCGCGACGAAGTGCGCGCGCTTGGCGGAGGATGTGCTGTGTCCCGCGCTGCAGCTTCCGGGCAATGCCGCGGCGCCACGTGCCCTACGACCTCTCGCTGGGGACGCCGCTTGCCGATACGCCGATCGTCGCGTCGGCGCTCGCCCTCATGACGCTCGCGCAGGGCCCGTCGCGCGCCGCGGCAGCCGCGTTGCTGCGCTCGCCGTACTTTCCGGGACCGTGGCAGGCGCGCGCGCCATGCGAGCGCGAATGGCTCGACGAGAGCCGCGCACTGGTTCACTGGGACGACGCGCTCGCGAGTCTCGGCCGTTCCGACGTTGCGCTTGGCGGCGCGCTGGCGCACCGCGCGCGAGGGCGCGCGGCGGCCGCCGCCGCAGTCGCCGCGGCAATGGGCGAGCCATTGGCGCAGCCTCCTCGAGCGTTGCGGCTGGCCGGGGAGCGAAGTCCTTGACCGCCACGGAATTCGCCGCGCGCAACGCGTGGGAGGAACTGCTCGAGGAGTTTGCGCGCATCGGTACGCTGGACACGCGGATGACCGGTGCGACGGCCTTGTCGGCGGTGCAGTCAGCTGGCACGCCGCAGCATTTTCCAGCCGAAGACGCCGCCTGCCGCGATTTCGATCCTGGGCATCCTGGAAGCGGCGGGCTTGCCGTTCGATGCGCTGTGGGTTGCCGGATTGTCGGCGCAGCGCTGGCCGCCCGCGCCGCAGCCGAACGCCTTCCTGCCCATCGCCTGGCAGCGCGATCGCAACGTCCCGCGCTCGAGCGCCGCGCGCGAGCTCGCCCATGCGCGCGCGCTCACGACGACGCTGGCGCAGGCCGCGCCACTGCGTCGTCCTGAGCTACTCCGACGACGATCGACGGAGAGCCGTCGCGCGCCGTCGGCGTTGATCGATACCCAGGCGCCGATGCTCGACGAAGACCGTGAGCGCCCGGATAGCGCGGAGGTGATCGCGGCGGCGCGGCGATTGCGAGTCGATCGCCGACGAGCGCGCTCCCGCATTGGCGGCCGGCAAAGTACGCGGCGGCGCGGAGTGTCGTCGCCGCGCAAAGCGATTGTCCGTTTCGCGCGACGGCGCGCCATCGGATGCGCGTCGAGCCTGGCCGGAGGCGGCGGAGGGCTTGAACGCCCGGGAGCGCGGACAGCTGGTCCACGCGGCGATGGCGGCATTCTGGCGCGACGTCGGCACGCACGCGGCGCTGCAGGCTGCGCGACGACATCGCGCTGACGCGCAACGCGTCCGATCGGCGCGGTGGAGAGCGCCTTGCCCACGCTTCACGCCCGCGCGCTGGCGACTGCTGCCGCCGGCGCTGGCGGCGCGCGGAGACCGCGCGCATCGCGAACATCGCGGCGCAATGGATCGAGAGAATACGAACGGCCCCGTCCCGGCTTCGCCGTCGACGAACGTCGGAATGGTCGCTGCCGCTGGAAATCGCGGGATTGACGCTCACGCTGAAGCTCGACCGCGTCGACGCGCTCGATAGCGGTGGCCACGCCATCATCGATTACAAGACCGGCGCCGGTCGACGCGCCTCGCGACGCTGGTTCGCGCAGCGGCCGCGCGCGCCGCAGCTTGGCTTGTACGCGCTCGCGCTGAAGGCCGAGTCTCCCGCGCATCGACGTTGCGGGCGGCAGCGTACGCCAAGCTCAAGGCGGGTGAGATCGGTCCGGTCGGCCTCGTCGCCGACCAGGAAGCGTGGCCCGGACCTGACGGCGGTTGCCAAGCTGCGGCGAGCCGAGACACTTGGGAGCGGTGTCGGAGCACCGCTGGGAGGCGCTGCTGACCGAGCTTCGCCGTCGAACTGCGCGACGGTGTAGCCACCGGTGACGCCGCGCGACAACGGTGCTCCGTGCCGCACCTGCGGCCTGCAGCCGCTGTGCCGGATCGAAGCCGCAGGACTGCACACGCTCGCCGTCGACGATGACTGACGCCGACGACCTGCTCGACGCGCGACATCGCGCATCGCGCGTTGGCGCTCGATGTCCGGCAATCGTTTCTCGTGCAGTCGCCGGCCGGATCCGGAAAGACCGAGCTCCTCATCCAGCGCTATCTCGCGCTGCTCGGCATCGTCGAGCGCCCGGAGCAGGTGCTGGCGATGACGTTCACGCGCAAGGCCGCGGCCGAGATGCGCGAGCGCATCATCGACGCGCTGACGCACACGCGGCGGACGGCGGTGGCGGCCAGCCGCTGCGTGCGCTCCGACCACGCACGCGAAGACGCGCACGCTGCGCGGCCGCAGCGCTGGCCAGGGACCGCGCGCTGGGATGGCAGCTGGTCGCTCACCCGCGCGCCTTGCCATCTACACGATCGACGCGTTCTGCGCCTCCATCGTGCGGCAGGCGCCCATTGCGACCGGCTTGGGCTCGCTGCCACGATTCGAGGAGCATGCCGAGCATGCTGTATCGGCAGGCCGCGCGTGAAGCGCTTGCCGCGGCACCCGGCCGACGATGCCGACCTGGCGCCTGTTGCTCGCCCATCTCGACAACGACGCCGAGCGCGTGGTTGCGCTGCTGGCGGCGATGCTCGGCCAAGCGCGACCAATGGCTGCGCCATCTTGGCGTCGCGCAACCGGGATGCCTTGAGGCGAGCGCTGGAGCGCGCGTTGCAGCAGGAGATCGCCGGCGAGCTCGAGCAGGTCCGGCGGCTGTTCGCGCCCGGCACGCTCGCGGCGACTCGCGCGCTGTGCCGCGTACGCTTCCGCCAATCTCGAGCGCGATGGCGGCGACGAGGAGCTGGCCGCCGGCGCTCGCCCGCTGCGTGGCGGCGGGCGGGCTGCCGCCGGCGCAGTGGCAGCAGCAAGACGACTGGCGCACGTTGGCGAACTGGCTGCTGGTGAAGGACGCGCCGCGCTTCCGCGAAATCGATCGACACGCGCGGCGGCTATCCCCGCGAAGAGGCAGCGGGCAGCAGGCGCCGCGGAACGCGCCGCGCGCAAGGACGACGTGGAGCAACTGCTGCGCAGCCTCGACGCGCGAGGAAGGCACTGGCCGACGCGCTGCACATCGCGCGCAGCCTGCCGCCGCCCGCCTACGACGAAGGAGCTGGGCGATCGTCGCCGCGCTGCTGGCCGTCCTGCCGCAGGCCGCGGCGGAGCTCGCGCTGGTCTTCGCCGCCGAAGGTGCCGTCGACTTCGTCGAGCTGACGCTGGCGGCGCTGCGTGCGCTCGGTCACGGCCGACGACGCCGACCGACCTGCTGCTGCGCCTCGACTCGCGCTACGAGCATCTGCTCCTCGACGAGTTCCAGGACACGTCCGATGTGCAATACGAGCTGCTGGCAAGCCTCACGGCGGGCTGGACCGACGGCGATGGCCGCACGCTGTTCGCGGTCGGCGATCCGATGCAATCGATCTACCGCTTCCGCGACGCGGAAGTGCGCCTGTTTCTCGACGCCCAGGCAAGGCGACGCATCGGCAACGTCACGGTGCGCGTCGTCGATCTCACTCGCAACTTCCGGTTCGCAGGGCGCGGTGGTGCGAGTGGGTCAACGACGGTGTTTCCGGCGGTGCTGGCGCCGCGAGCAATCCATGGCGCGGGGCGGTCGTCGTTCGCGCCGGCCGTGGCCACGCGAGCGGCAGTCCGCGACGCGCGGCCCACGATCGACCTGCGTGCGACGACGCCTGCAGCCGAAGCCGAGCGCGTGGTCCAGCGCGTGGCGGCGGCGTTGGCCGCCGGCGCCACCGACATCGCGATCCTGGTGCGCATGCGCTCGGCGCTCGACCTGATCCTGCCCGCGTTGCGCGCAGCGCGGCATTCCCTTTGCGGCGCGTCGAGCTCGACGCGCTGGGCGACGCGGCAGTCGATGCTCGACCTGACCTCGCTCGCGCACGCGTTGCTGCAGCCCGCCGATTGCCTGGCGTCGCTCGCCGTGTTGCGCGCGCCGTGGTGCGGCCTTCGCGCTTGCCGATCTCGCTGGCCGTGGCGCCGCACGCGCAGTCATGGCCTGCACGTGACATCCTGCGTCCGGCATCACGAAATCGCCGGCGATCAGCGGCGACGGCCATGCTCGACCTCGATCGCGTTGCCGCGGCGCTGCTGCCGGCGTTTGCCGAGCGCGGACGCAGTGCCGTTCAGCGAATGCGTCCGCGGGGCGTGGCTGGCGCTGGGCGGCCCGGCGACGGTCGACGAGGCGATCGACCTCGATGCGCGCGTCAGCGGTTTCTGGCACTTGCTCGCCGAGCACGAAACGGGCGGCGACATTCGCGACTGGAACCAACTGCTCGATGCGCTCGCCACCATGTATCCCACGCCGGCGACGGGAAGCGCGGCGCGTGTGCAGGTGATGACGCTGCACAACGCCAAGGGCCTCGAATTCGACACGGTGATTCTTCCCGGCCTGGCGCGCGAATCCCACAGCGCGACGACGACGACCTCGTTGCGCTGGCGCACCCGGCCCGCGCGGTCTGCTGCTGGCGCCCATCAAGGCGAGCGGCGGCGACGCAAGATCCGATCTACGCCTACCTGGACGTGCTGGCGGCGGCGGAAGCCGATCACGAGCTCGGCCGCCTGCTCTACGTCGGCGCGACGCGCGCGCGACGCGGCTGCACCTGATCGCGACCGCCGAGATCGCCGAAGGGACAGCGCCGGCGAAGCGGAATGGAAGCCGCCGCGAACGGACGCCGCGCTGGCGAAACTGTGGCCGGCGCTCGCAGCTTCGCTGCCACCGCAGCCGACCGGTTGCGCCAGGTCCGGCGTGCGAATGCGGCGACACTACGCGCCGCCACGGCTGCTGCGCTTTCCTGCCGGATTCGCGCTGCCGGCGCTGGCGGCGACGTACCGGTCTGCCAGCGCGCCGTGCTGGCGCGCATGTCGCGCTGATCGTCCCATTCGAATGGGCGCACGCCACCGCCGCTGCCGATCGGCACCGTCACGCATCGGTTGCTGGCGCAACTCGCGCGCGAAGGCATCGCGCAGTGGAATGACGAGCGCGTGGCGGCACTGGATCCGCGTATCCTGCATGGAGCTGCGCAAGCGAAGGCGTGCGACGATGCAGCAACTGGCGCAGGCCGCCGCCGACGTCGATCGCGCGCTGCGAAACGTGCTCGCCGATCCGCGCGGGCGCTGGCTGTTCGATCCCGCGCACGCGGAGGCCGCCAGCGAATGGACGTTGGCAGGCATCGATGATGGCGCCATCGTTCACGTTTCGCTGGACCGGACGTTTGTCGCGGACGGCGTGCGCTGGATCGTCGATTTCAAGACCGGGCGCCATGAAGGCGGCGACACGACCGCGTTTCTGGCGCGCGAAGAGGAGCGCTATCGCGCGCAACTCGAGCGTTATGCGCGCATCGTGCGCGCGCTCGATCCGCGCCCGATCCGGCTGGCGCTGTACTATCCGCTGGTCGACGCCGGGTGGCGGGAATGGGCGTTCAGAGCGGGCATGATAGAAATACTGATATAATTCAAGCCTCTGGCTTGACATGCTTGCGCGGCGCATCAAGCTCGCGGCGAGCGTTTCCGCGGCCCACACAACATGCGGATATATCGCGGACTTCCGGCGCGCGCGCGATGAACCGGTCGCGCTGACGATCGGCAATTTCGACGGTGTCCATCGCGGCCATCAGGCGATGCTCGCGCGGCTTCGCGAAGCCGCCGACGACCTGCGCCTGCCGCCGGCCGTGCTCACCTTCGATCCGCATCCGCGCGAATTTTCGCGCACGGACGCGGCGCCGCCGCGCCTGTCCCGGCTGCGCGCAGAAGCTCGAGCTGTTCCGCGCGTTCGGCGTCGCCAACGACGATCGTCGCGCGCTTCGATGCACGCGCTTGCCGGCGCTGACGCCGGAGACGTTCATCGACGACGTGCTGGTGCGGCGGCTTTGCCGCGCGCTGGGTGCTGGTCGGCGACGATTTTCGCTTCGGCAAAGGCCGCGCGGGCGATCTCGCGGTCCTGCGCGCGCATGCGACGACGTTCAGCGTCGAGGGCATGCGCACGGTGGCTGTCGATGCGGAGCGCGCATCGTCGACCGCGGTCCGCGAGGCGCTGGCCGCAGGCGACCTCGCGCGCGCGGCGGCGCTGCTCGGCCGGCCCGTACGCGATCAGCGGGCGCGTGGCGCACGGCGACAAGCTCGGCCGCAATCTGGGCTTTCCGACCGCGAACATTGCCGCTGCGCCATCCGCCCGCGCTGCCGGGCATCTTCGCGGTGCAGCGTGCACGGCTCGGGCGCGGCGCCGCGCGCCGGCGTCGCGAGCGTCGGCGTGCGACCGACGGTCAAGCAGGACGCCAAGCCGCTGCTCGGAAGTGTTCGTGTTCGACTTCGACGAGACGATTTACGGCCGCCGCGTCGACCGTCGAATTCCTGCACAAGCTGCGCGACGAGGAGAAGTACGACGACGCTCGACGCGCTGACGCAGCAGATTCGCGCCGACGTGGCGCACGCCCGCGACTATTTCGCGCGCGGCATGACGACGTAGCTTCACGCTTGCATGCCCGACGATCCGCAAAGCCGACTACAAGACCACGCTCAACCTGCCCGACACGCCGTTTCCGATGCGCGGGCGATCTCGCGCAAGCGCGAGCCGGACTGGGTCAAGCGATTGGCAGGAGCGCAAGGTCTACGAGGCGATTCGCGCCGCGTCGCACGGGCCGCCCGCGCTTCATCCTGCACGACGGCCCGCCGTACGCCAACGGCGACATCCACATCGGCCACGCGGTCAACAAGATCCTCAAGGACATCGTCGTCAAGAGCAAGCAGCTGGCGGGCTTCGACGCGCCGTACGTGCCCGGCTGGGACTGCCATGGCATGCCGATCGAAGTGCAGATCGAGAAGACGCACGGCAAGCACCTGTCGACGGCGGAGACGCAGCGGCTCGCGCGCGCCTACGCGACCGAGCAGATCGCGCAAGCAGAAGGAGGGATTCCAGCGGCTCGGGCGTGCTGGGCGACTGGGAGCATCCGTACACGACGATGGACTTACAAGAACGAGGCCGACGAGATCCGCACGCTCGGCACGGATGCTCGAGAAGGGATTCGTCTATCGCGGGCTGAAGCCGGTCAACTGGTGCTTCGATTGCCAGAGCGCGCTCGCCGAGGCGGAAGTCGAGTACGAGGATCGCGTCGATATCGCGATCGACGTCGGCTTCACGCTCGATCCGCGCGAGGACGCGGAAACTCGCCGAGGCGTTCGGGCTTGCGCGCAGCTGCCGGCAGGGCCGCGTGCTCGCGATGATCTGGACGACGACGCCCTGGACGATTCCCGCCAACCAGGCGCTGAACGTGCATCCGGAACTCGTGTACGCGCTGGTCGACGACACCGAACGGGCCACCTCGTCGCTCGCGCAGGACCTGGTCGACGGCGTGCCTGCAAGCGCTATCAAGCTCGACGGCAGACGTCGTCGCGACGGCGACGGGCGCGGCGCTGGAACTGATCCGCGTTCCGCCATCCGTTCTACGACCGCGCGTCGCCCGTGTACCTGGGCGACTACGTCACGCTGGAGCAGGGCACCGGCATCGTGCACTGCGTCGCCGGCGTACGGCATCGACGACTTCCGGTCCTGCCGCCGCTACGGGATGAAGGACGACGACATCATCAATCCGGTGCAGGGCGACGGCCGCTACGCCGGCAGCCTGCCGTTCTTCGGCGGCGCTGAAGATCTGGGAGGCGAACCCGCAGATCGTCGACAAGCTGCGCGACGTCGGCGCGCTGTTCCACGCGACCAAGTACACGCACAGCTACATGCACTGCTGGCGGCACAAGACGCCGATCATCTATCGCGCGACGACGCAATGGTTCGCCGGGATGGACGACGTGCCCGGCTGCCACGGCCACCGTGCCGACGGAGACGCTGCGCGCGACCGCGCTGCGCGGCATCGAGGCGACGCAGTTCTATCCGGCATGGGGCAAGGCGCGGCTGTACGGCATGATCGCCAACCGTCCCGACTGGACGCTGTCGCGGCAACGCCAATGGGGCGTGCCGCTGCCGTTCTTCGTCGACAAGCGAAACCGACGAGCTGCATCCGGATACGATGGCGCTGCTCGAGCTCGCTGCGCTGAAGGTGGAGGCAGGGCGGCATCGAGGCGTGGTTCGACGCGACGCACGAGGACTTCGGCGTCGACGCCGCAAAGTACCGCAAGCTCACCGACACGCTCGACGTGTGGTTCGATTCCGGCTGCGACGCTTCCAGACGGTGATGGGCGGACCCGACGGCCGCACGACGCGCATGGGCTCGCACCCGCAGCCGACAGGCTTTCCGGCCGACCTCTACCTCGAGGGCTCCGACCAGCATCGCGGCTGGTTCCATTCGTCGCTGCTCGATCTCGTGCATGCTCAACGGCGTGCCGCCGTACAAGGCGCTGCTCACGCACGGCTTCGCGGTCGACGGCGAAGGCCGGAAGATGTCGAAGTCGAAGGGCAACGTCGTGTGCGCCGCAGAAGGTGTGCGGACACGCTGGGCGCGGAAATCCTGCGCCTGTGGGTCGCCGCGACCGACTATTCGGGCGAGCTCATCGATCTCCGACGAGATCCTGAAGCGCGTGGTCGAAGGCTACCGCCGCATCCGCAATACGCTGCGCTTCCTGCTCGCGAACACGGCGGATTTCGATCCGGCGAAGCACGCGGTCCCGGTCGGCCGAACTGGTCGAGATGGATCGCTACGCGCTCGCACAGGCGCAGATCCTGGCCGCGGCCGTGCGCCGCCGACTACGACCGCTACGAATTCCATCTGGTCGTGCAGCGCTCGCAGACCTACTGTTCGGAGGACCTGGGCGGGTTCTATCTCGACGTGCTGAAGGACCGGCTTTATACGACCGCGCCCGACAGCCGCGCGCCGCCGCTCGCGCGCAGACCGCGCTTGCGCTGATCCGCGACGCGCTCCTCAAGTCTGATGGCGCCGATCCTGTCGTTCACGGCGGAGGAGGCATGGCGGCTGGTCCATGCCGAGGACCCGACGATCTTCGTGCGCACGTGGACGAGATGCGCTGCCGCACGGCGCAGGACACGCCGGACCTGCATCGCGAAGTGGCAACGCATCCCGGCGGTGCGCGCGGCGGTGCAGAAGGAACTCGAGGCGGTCCGCCAGGTCGGGCGCGATCGGCTCGTCGTTGCAGGCCGGAAGTCGCGATCACCGCGCCCGCGACCACGGATTACGACAGCGCTGGCGGCGCTCGGCGACGACCTGCGGTTCGTCACGATCACCTCGGCCGCGACGCGTTGCCTGGGCGATGCGTTGGCGATCCGGTCACGCCGAGCCCCCACGCCGAAGTGCGAGCGGTGCTGGCATTGGCGCGCCGACGTCGGCGCCGATCCCGCGCATCCGACGTTGTGCGGCGCGCTGCGTGGCCAACCTGTTCGGCGCCGGCGAACCGCGCGCGTACGCATAGAGCTGCGGGTTGCCCGAGACGTCATGACAGCGATACCTCCGCAACAAGTCTGGTGGATTGCAGTGGCTGTGGCTCGCCGCGCTGGTGATCGCGGCTCGACCGGCTCACCAAGGCTGCTCATCGTCGCGTCCTTCCGCGCCCGGCGAGGCATTGCCCATTACCGGATTCATGAGCCTTGTGCTCGCCTACAATCCGGGCGTCGCCTTCAGCTTCCTGGCCGGTGCTCCCGATTGGCAGCGCGCTGGTTGCTGGCGGCGATCGCGGTCGTCGCCAGCGTATTCCTGACCTGGATGCTGAAGCGCGGGGCAGCCGCACTGTTGTGCGCCGGGCTGGCGTTGATCCTGGGCGGCGCGCTCGGCAACCTTGTGGGACCGCATCGTCGATCGGCCAGCGTCGTCGACTTCCTGCTGTTCCATTACGGCGCCTGGTCGTGGCCGGCATTCAACGTCGCGGACAGCGCGATCACCGTCGGCGCGGCTTTGCTCATACTCGACAGCTTCCGGCCGCGCGGCGATCGACGTGCCCGTCGCGGCCGACGAAAGATCGCTGACCATGGACATCATCCTCGCCAACCCGCGCGGCTTCTGCGCCGGCGTCGACCGCGCCATCGCGATCGTCGAGCGCGCGCTCGCACAGCACGGCGCGCCGATCTACGTGCGCCACGAAGTCGTCCACAACAAGTTCGTCGTCGACGACCTGCAAGCGCGAAGGGCGCGGTGTTCGTCGATGAGCTGGACGAGAGTGCCGTCGGCGCGACGGTCGTCTTCTCCGCGCACGGCGTGTCGCAGGCGGTGCGGCTGCGAAGCCGTCGCGCGCGGACTGCAACGTGTTCGACGCGACCTGTCCGCTGGTCACCAAGGTCCACGTCGAAGTGGCGAAGATGCGCGGCGCAGGGCCGCGAGATCGTGATGATCGGCCACGCGCGGGCATCCGGAGGTCGAGGGCACGATGGGCCAGGCGCGACGGCGGCATCTACCTCGTCGAGATCGGTGGCCGACGTCGAGCGCCTCGCCGGTGCGCGATCCGCAGCGGCTCGCCTACGTGACGCAGACCACGCTGTCGGTGGACGATGCGGCGGCGGTCGTCGGTCGCGCTGAAGGCACGCTTCCCGACATCGTCGGGCCGAAGAAGGACGATATCTGCTACGCGACGCAGAACCGGCAGGACGCGGTGAAGGCGATGGTGCCGCAGGTCGACGTCGGTGATCGTGGTGGGCAGTCCCGAACAGCTCGAATTCGAATCGCCTGCGCGAAGTGGCGGCGAATCGCGGCGTGCCGACGTACATGATCGACCACGCCGGCGAACTGCGTCCGGAATGGGTCGCGGGCAAGCTGCGGGTGGGCGTCACCGCCGGCGCGTCCGCGCCCGGAGGTGCTGGTGAAGCAGGTCATCGTGCGTCTCAAGGAGTTGGGCGCGCATGGGGTGAGCGAATTGTCCGGGATCGTCGAGAACGTGACCTTTCCCTGCCCAAGCGGACTGGCCGGAAACGCCGTGGCGAAGGCGCCCGAGGTCGGGCCGCCGCCACTGAAGGCGCGCCGTCAGCCGCGGCTTCGTTCCGGCGCGGAACCACAGGAGCAGCGCCACGAACGTCGCCACCGCGATGGTGGCCGCCAGCCGCGGCGACGATGCGCTTCGTCCCGACTCGCTCATCGCGCGTGTCAAGCGCTTCGGCGAAATAGAAGGGCAGCAGCAGCGTCAGCCACTGCCGCGGCCTGCGTTCGCCGCGAGCGACGCCGGGAAACAGGATTGCGAGCGGAACAGCCTTCAGCGCCAGCCAGATGCCACCCGCCGGCATGGGCGCCAGCACGATCTCCCATAGCAGCTTCGAGGAGCCCCAGCGCGGCCAGTCCGACGATCGTCCAGCGCGCGGCACGTCAGGGCCACCGGCGTCCTGCGGAAGGGTCATCCGACCGAGACGAATTCGTACAGCTCGAATCCCGGACCCTGTTCGACGAGCTTTGTCAGCACCGCGAAGCCGGTGTCCTTGCCGCGCTTCAACGTGATCGCCTGCTCGAGCGCAGAACGCGCCCGTCGGGACCAGAATTTGCGGCGGCGCCGCGCTCGGCGCTGGTGCCCTTTCCTCCGGGAGCACGACGACCGGCGTCACCGAGCTCGCGGTGCGCGTCCTCCATCGCTGCCGCGGCCGCTTCGGGAGCGTCGGACAGCAATTCGCAACCGAACTCGAGGCCGCTTCCCGTGAAGCGTGTTGCGGAACCAGCGGACCATGGCCACCTGCAGGCTGCCGCGGCCCTCGATGCGCAGCGCAATGAGTTCACCGATTCGCAGCGCCGCCGGGCGCCGGATCGGTCTGGCGCAACGCGTAGCCCGCGGGCGTGTGGTTGATCACCTGGCAATTGGCCATCGGCGGCAGGCCGGATGGCGGATTGGGGATGCCCGAATGCAGGCCGCGGCTGTACTGCCAGACGCCGCTCAGGCCGGAGCACATGACGACGCGGGCGCGCGAAGGCAGCCGGTTGAACTGCCGCGCCGGCGGGATGGCCCATTGCCGCAGCAAGCGCTTCAGAAGCCTGATGTACTGCGCTCGCGCCAACGGATCCCGGCTGATGCCGGCGGGCGTGTCGCCGCCCGCTTCGAGCGCGCGAAGCTGCTCCTGAATCTGGAAGGCGAGGTCGAAGGTCAGCAGGAAGAGCTTGCTGCCGTCGATCGAGCCGCCCTTGTTGGCGCGAAAACGGCGGGAAATCGTGGCCCACCGGCACGATCGCCACCGCCTTTGCCATCCGGTGCACCGGCACCACGTCGGTGAGCTTCGCCCAATGCGCATATTCCTGCACGTAGCGGAGCACGATCGGCAGCTGGCCCGGCAGGAACCCGTACGGATTGGCCAGCGCCAGCAGCAGCGACTGGATCGTCAGACGCTCGGGCGTGGCCTCCGGCTGGTCCGACGCGATCGGCGTCAGGTGGATACCGCGCTCGCGCGCGAACACGTAGATGAGGTGCGAGTCGTGCCACGTCCGCGGCGGCACCGGGGCAAAGGACAGGTAGCTGTTGACGAGAATCCGCGCCGTGCACTGCAGGCAGCGATGAACCAGCGCCAGCCATCAGCCGCTGGCCGCCCAGTGAAATCCGCTTGTCCGCCTCGCTGAAGAGCAGGTGCTTGTACGCGGTGGCCAGTTCGGTCGACGAGCGTCAATGCGAGCCTTGGCCGCCTCCAGCGCTTCGCCGGACAGCGGATGCGATGCGCGCACGAACTGCTTTCTCGAGCAGCGGCCACAGCGTGCGTGGCGGCGGTCCAGTATTTCTCGGCCAGCTCAGGCGTTTGCTGTCGCTCATGGCGACGCGGTTGGTGGCGGCGAGCGCGTCGCCGATCACGTGGGCCGCATCGGCCGGTTCGCGCCGCAGCGTCTCGTCCAGCCACGGCCCGACCTTGGCTGGCCGGATCTCGGGCGGATTGGCCGGGTTCGTCACCACGCGGCAGGGACAGGGAAAGCGGCATGGAAGGCTAGAAGGGCATGAAGAGCTGAAGGGGTCTAGGTGTCGATTGGGTCGGCGAAAGCGGCAGTGCGGCCAGCGATTGTAAGCGAAAGCCCGCGCCCGGACTGCGTTCGGCACGGCGGGTTCAAGCGGAAAGCGTGCCATCGAAGCTCTCCGGGCCAGGGCTTCCAATCAACCGATGCCGCGCAGGAATTCGACGACGGGCAGGTACTGGTCGGGATCGAGCAGCATCGGGCGCGTGCCCGACTCCGGCAAATTCGATGACCCGCGGCTTGGGACCGCGCGCCGCCATCTGATCCGCGACTTCCCGCGACAGGAGGTCCGACTGGGCGCCGCGCAGCACCAGCGTCGGGCAGGTGATCGCATCCCACACGGGCCACAGGTCCGGCGGCGCGGGCGACTTGCGAAAGGGGACTGCGATGCCGGGATCGTAGGCCACGCCCCAGCGCCCGTTCGCGCGCTGGCGGACGTTGGTTCGCGTCATGAATTCCCATTGCGCATCCGTGAGCGCGCCGAACGGCGCCGAAATTTCGCGGATATAGGCTTCGATCTCCGGGTAGGTCGCGAAGGTCGGGTCCTGGCCGAAGTAGCTGCCGATGCGCGCCAGCGCGGCGGCTCGATTTGCGGCCCGACGTCGTTGATGACCAGGCGGCGGAGCGGGTGTCTTCGGCTGAGCGGCGATGACGATCCCCAGCAGTCCGCCCATCGATGTGCCGATCCAATCGACGCTCGACGGCGCCGCTGCGCGCAATGAGCGCGGTCAGCGTGGAGAGGTAGGTAGGAAAGACGTAGTCCAGCGGATCGGCCAGCCAGTCGGATTTGCCGCGGCCGGGCATGTCGACCGCCAGCACGCGATGGGTCGGCGCGAGCGCTCTCGCCGAGTCACGTCGAAGTCACGGCCGTTGCGGCCCGACGCCGTGGACGCAGATGACGACGTGCGGGGTTGGCCGCATCGCCCCATTCGTAATACACGACGCGATGGAAGCCATGCGGAGAGAGGCTGCGAAACTCCAGAGTACGCGGTACGGATTGCGTCAGCATGTCTTAGTTCGGATGGGTGGCGCCGTTTGGCGCCGGAATTCGATTGTATGCGGTTGCGCGGTGCGCGCTCCACGCGGCAAAAGCTGCAATAATCCTCCGTCCCGATCGACACCATCTACCGCCATGAACCATTGCCGCTGCCTCTGCAGCTTGTTTCGCCGTTGTACTGGCGGCTACGTCCGGGTTGCGCGCCTGACGCGTGGACAAACGTCAGGCGACGGGATTCAACGGGTATCTCAAGACAATCCAGGTGCAATGCTCGCCGCTGCTCCTGGGTGGAGCAGGAAATGTCGTGGGCGCTGCAAACCGGCGCCGGCGACAACAACTACAACTATTTCCTCGACCAGACTTCGAAGCTCTACTATCAACGGATCAGCGCGGCGGGCTATGGCGAAAGCCCTCACCGCGTTCTTCGGCGCCGGATATGATCGCGCGATCAATTGCGTCATTGCCAAATTGCCCGCCGAACGAAACTGAAGGCTCGCGCGTCGCCCGCGCCCGTTCCCCTAGCTGAATTCGCGCACTGACAGGGGAAGGAAGCTGGCGGAATCGCCGGCAAGAAATGCTTCCAGTTCATCGCGACGCGCCATCGGCGTCCGCGAAACCCAACGCCAGCAGCGCACGGCAGAATCCGCGATCAAACAACAGGTAGGACGTGAGATTGGCACCGCGCCCTGCGTGCTGCCGAATCCGCGCAGCACCGCCCGCACGGCCCCCGGGCAATGTGTCGACGTACTGCAGCGCCAGACCGGCCACGTCGCGCGAAGGTGACAGAACGAAGGCGTCGACGTGGTTCACGCTCAGTCGCTGCGCTTCGCGTGCTGCAGCCGGCAGCAGGTCGATCATCCGGTTGTACTGGCTCAGGCGCTCGATGTCGGCCCCCATGTTATCGAGGAACACCGACGACAGCGCGTGGCCCGCGACCTGGGCAAACGACGGATATTGCGCGGCGCTCGCTGGGCGGACGCTGGCCCGCGAACTGGCCCACCGCCAGCACCACGATGCGGGTTGCACCCAGATGCAGCGCCGGGGACAGCGGCGCGATCTGCCGGACCGAGCCGTCCATGTAGTAGTCCTCGTCGATCCGGCCGGCGGGAAACACGAACGGGATCGCCGTGGACGCCATCAGGTGCGCTCGGTTGCAAGCCGCGTCGGCTGGCCGCGGCGGCGCAAACGGTGCCATGACCGCAACGACGGCTCGCCCTGGAAGAACGACACCGCATGGCCCGACGTGTAGCTCGTGGCGTTGATCGACAGCATGCAGATGTCCCGCTTCGATCTGGTGGTCGAGCCGGCGCGAATTCGAGTTCGCGCGTCAGCAGGTCCGTCAGCGGCGCGTTGTCGAACATCGACGCGACTTTCGCGGGCACCGCGCCGCCGCGTCAGGACGCTGGCCAGGAATCGGGCACTGTGCCGCGCCAGCGTCGCCAGGTCGGCGTGGTAGATGTCCTTGACGCGTCACGCGGCGCCACCAGCGGGTGAGCCGCGCGACGCCGCGGCGGAAAGTCGTCGGCATTGATCGCGAGCAGCGTCGCGTTGATGGCCCCGGACGACGTGCCGCAGATCACTGGAAACGGCATATGTGCGCCGCGGCCCAGGATATGCGCGATCGCGCGCAATGCGCCCACCTGATAGGCGGCGCGCGCGCCGCCGCCGGAAAGGATGATCGCCGTTTTTGCCAGTGGCAGTGGCCGGGCCATCGCGGTCGTTGCCCGCTCTAGTCCGCGCGCAGCGTGCGGTCGAGAATCAGCAGCATCGCGGCCGTGGCGCCCCAGATATAGCGGTCGCGATAGGGAATTGCCCAGAAATCGCGGCGGATCTCGCCCAGCATCCGGAAGTGGCGCTGCTGGTTCGCGGGATCGAGAACGAACGCGAGCGGCACCTCGAAGGCTTCGGCCACTTCGATCGGGTCCGGGGTCAGCGCGAAGGGGCGGCTCGACCCAGCCGACGACCGGCGTGACGCGATAGCCGGTGACTGTTTCGTACGCGGCCAGCTCGCCCAGCACGTCGACGCGATCCGCGGCAAGGCCGACTTCTTCCGTCGGCTTCGCGCAACGCCGCATAGGCGAGCGTCGGATCGTCAGGTTCCACGCGCCCGCCGGGGAAACTGATCTGGCCCGGATGGTCCGGAAGGTCCGGCGCTGCGTTGCGTGAGCAGCAGCGTCAATCCCTCGGGACGATTGACGAGTGGAACCAGCACCGCCGCGGCGTCGGCTTCGCCGCTGCGTCCGGGCAGGCGAAAGCCGTCGCTCATGCCGCGCGCGGCCGGCGGCGCGGGACGCGCGAGGCGTTGCGTCGATCCATTCACGTTCTGGGCGGCGCGGAGAGGTGAACAGCGGCAGGCGGCATGCGGTGCGTGCATGGTTCCGGTCACCGGCGCGCTGGCCGCGATTGCTACCGTCCGCGCTTGCGCCGCGTCAGGCCGGTGGGTCGGAACTGATGCAGCCGGGTCGGCGTCAGGTAGGCGATCTCGCCGGGACGAAGCGAAAGTTCGCGGAAGCGCTCGCGCGGCAGTTCGACGTTGATCGTCTGCGCTCGAGGACTCGAGCGCGAACTCCAGCCGGGCGACCGGGCCGACCGCGGCAGCCGTGCACGAAACGTGCGGCCAGCGCCGTCGCATCCGGGATCGCGACCGACGGCGATGTCGTGCGGACGCGCGAACGTCGTCGGCCGCCGCTCGCCGGAGCGGCCGGCAGCCGGTTCACGTGGCCCGAGGAACTCGAACACGAACGGCGTGGCCGGATGATCGTAGACGTCGTCGGGCGTGCCGATCTGCTCGATGCGGCCGTGGTTCATCACCACGACGCGATCGGCGACTTCGAGCGCTTCCTCCTGGTCGTGGGTGACGAACACGCTGGTGACGTGCACCTCGTCGTGCAGCCGGCGCAGCCAGCGGCGCAACTCCTGGCGCACGCGCGCGTCGAGCGCGCCGAACGGCTCGTCGAGCAGCAGCGACGCGCGGCTCGACGGCGAGCGCGCGCGCGAGCGCGATGCGCTGGCGCTGGCCGCCGGAGAGCTGGTGCGGATAGCGGTCGGCCAGCCAGTCGAGCTGCACCAGCTCGAGCAGCGCGTTCACCTCTGCGCGATCGCGGCCTCCGGTAGCCGCTGGCGCCGCGGCCTGCACGCGCAGGCCGAACGCGACGTTCTCGAAGATCGTCAGGTGGCCGAACAGCGCGTAATGCTGGAACACGAAGCCGACCTGGCGGTCGCGCGCGTGGCGTGTCGGTCGCATCCTTCGCCGTGGAACGAGCACGCTGCCCGCGTCCGGCGCTTCGAGGCCGGCGATGATCCGCAGCAGCGACGTCTTGCCCGAGCCCGAGGGCCCGAGCAGCGCAAGCAGCTCGCCGGTCTCGACGTGCAGGTCGACGTTGTCGACCGCGACGAAGATGCCGAAGCGCTTGGCGATGCCGCGCAGTTCGATGCTCATGCGAGAGTCTCCCGCGACGTGCCGCCGGCGCGCTGCGCGCGCCGCTCGACGAGCGAACTTTGCCGCCAGCGTGACCAGCGCCAGCAGCGCCAGCAGCGACGCGCACGGCGAACGCGGCGGCGAACTGGTATTCGTTGTAGAGGATCTCGACGTGCAGCGGCAGCGTGTTGGTCGCGCCGCGGATGTGCCCGGAGACCACGGACACCGCGCCGAACTCGCCCATCGCGCGCGCGTTGCACAGGATCACGCCGTACAGCAGGCCCCACTTGACGTTGGGCAGCGTGATCGCGCCAGAACGTCTGCCAGCCGCCCGCGCCGAGGCACGCGTCGCGGCTTCCTCCTGCTCCGTGCCCTGCGCCTGCATCAGCGGGATCAGCTCGCGCGCGACGAACGGAAACGTCACGAACGATCGTCGCGAGCACGATGCCCGGCACGCGCGAAGATGATCTTCAGGTCGTGCTCGCGCAGCCACGGACCGAACCAGTCCCTGCAGCGCCGAAGATCAGCACGTAGATCAGGCCGGCGATGACCGGCGACACCGAGAACGGCAGGTCGATCAGCGTGATCAGCAGGTTCTTGCCGCGGAAACTCGAACTTGGCGATCGACCACGCCGCCGCGACGCCGAAGACCAGGTTGAGAGGCACGGCAATCGCGGCGGTCAGGAGGGTCAGCTTGATCGCGTCCACGGCGTCCGGCTCGAGTGATCGCCGCGAGGTAGACGCCAAGCCCTTCTTCAGGCCCTCGACGAAGCACGAACGCCAGCGGCACGAAGCAGGAACAGCGTGAGGAACAGCCAGCGCCATCGCGATCAGCAGCGCGCGCACGAGCGCCGGCTCGCCGGTGGCCGTCGGCCGCGGTCGCGGATAAGCGCGCGAGGATGGGCGCGTGACAAATGAGGTGCCGTCGATCAGGCCAGCGCGCCCTGCCGGCGCCGCGGTCCATGCCTGCAGCGCGTTGATCGCGAGCAGCAGCAGGAACGAAATCACCAGCATGCACGGCCGCGATGGCGGTCGCGCCGGTGTAGTCGTATTGCTCGAGCTTGGTGATGATGATGAGCGGCGTGATTTCCGAGACCATCGGCATGTTGCCGGCGATGAAAATCACCGAGCCGTATTCGCCGATCGCCCGCGCGAAGGCCAGCGCGAAACCGGTCAACAGCGCCGGCAGGACGATCGGAAACACGACGCGGCGAAAGCTCGTCCCAGCGCGATGCGCCGAGCGTGGCCGCGGCCTCCTCGAGTTCGCGCGGCAACTCTTCCAATACCGGCTGCACCGTGCGCACGACGAATGGCAGCCCGATGAAGGTGAGCGCGACCATGACGCCGAGCGGCGTGAAGGCGACCTTGATGCCGAGCGGCGTCAGCAGCGACCCGATCCATCCGTTGCGCGGTGAAGAGGCCCGTCAGCGCTATGCCTGCCACCGCGGTGGGGAGTGCGAACGGCAGGTCCACCAGCGCATCCACCAGGCGGCTTCCCGGGAAGCGATAGCGCACGAGCACCCAGGCGACGAGCAGCCCGAAAACGGAATTGATGATGGCAGCCGCCAGCGACGCCCCGAACGTTAGACGGTAGCTTGCCATCACCCGCGGCGCCGTGACGATGTCGACAAACGCGGGCCACGTCGAGTTGCGCGGTCTTGATGAATACCGCCGACAGCGGGATGAGCACGATCAGGCTCAAGTACGCGATCGTGCAGCCCATGCTCAGCCCGAAGCCCGGCAGCACTCGCTTCCCCTCGGCCGCGCGCGGCCTGCCGAGCCGCGGACGGCGCATCGGCGCTGACCGCTCGTGGAACGGCGGAATCGCGATCCATTGCGAAAGGTACCACTCAGTTACCACTCATTTACCACTTCGCGCCGGGCTTGTAGATCTGGTCGAAGGAGCCGCCGTCGGAAAAATGCGCCTTCTGCGCCGCTTGCCAGTCGCCGAAATATTCCTTCAGCGGAAACAGCGTCAGCTTCGTGAATTGCTTGTCGTACTTCTTCGCCACCGCATCGAGTGTGGGCCGGTAGAAATTCCTGGCCGCGATTTCCTGGCCTTCGGGCGTGTACAGGTATTCGAGATAGGCTTGCGCGACCTTGCGCGTGCCCTTTTGTCGACGACCCGGTCGATCAGCGCGACCGGCGGTTCGGCCAGTATGCTGTACGACGGCACGACGATTTCAACCTTGTCCGGACCCAGTTCCTTGACCGCGAGATAGCGCCTCGTTCTCCCACGCGATCAGCACATCGCCGATGCCGCGCTCGACGAAGGTGGTGGTCGCGCCGCGCGCGCCGGAATCGAGCACCGGCACGTTGCCGTAGACCTTGCGCACGAAATCCTTCGCCTGCGCTTCGCCGCCATACTTCCTGCTGCGCATAGCCCCACGCGGCGAGATAGTTCCAGCGCGCGCCGCCGACGTCTTGGGATTGGGCGTGATCACCGCAACGCCCGGCTTCACCAGGTCATCCCAATCCTTGATGCCCTTGGGATTGCCGCGGCGGACGAGGAACACGATCGTCGATGCATAGGGCGAGCTGTTGTGCGGGAAGCCGCGCCTGCCAGTCAGCCGGAAGGAGCTTCGCCTTCGCCGCGATCGCGTCGATGTCGTAGGCCAGCGCCAGCGTGACGACGTCGCGCGTCGATGCCGTCGATGACGCTGCGCGCCTGCGCGCCTGAGCCCCCGTGCGACTGCCTGATCGTGACCTTTTCCCCGGACTTGGCCTGCCAGTATTTTGCGAAGGCCGCGTTGAAATCCTGGTACAGCTCGCGCGTCGGATCATAGGACACGTTGAGCAGCGTGACGTCGGCGTGCGCGGTGGATGCCGCGAAGGCCATAGCCGCGGTCGCAAGCAGCGAGCGGAAAGTTCGAAATCTCATTACTCATCTCCATTGTGCATAAGCAAGTCTACCAAACGAACTCCTGGCTATATATGTGCGCAAAGAAAAGCCGCTGAGGGCGGCTTTTTGCGAGGCTGGCGAGACGCCGGTGCCGCATTCACCCTTCAGCGCGCTGCGCTCCGCGTTTCGTTGCGCCATTGCTCCACCACGTCATCCGCGACGATCGAGGCCCGCGCCGCGAACTGCGGTCCCAGCAGTATCAACGCGGGACCCGGTGATCTGCGCCGCAGCGAGTCGCGGCAGCGCGGACAGCGTGGTGTAGCGGATGCGCTGGTCGGGCAGCGATGCGTTTTCGACGATGGCCACCGGCAACCCTGCCGGCTTGCCCGCGGCCAGCAGACGTAGCAGCGATTGCCGATGCCTCACCGACGCCCATGTAGATGGCGCCCGCGTCGGAGGCCTTGAGACCTTCCGCCCAACTGCTTGCCTGTCTCGCCGACGCCGACGCGCGGCGTGGCGAAGGTCACGCTGCGCGCAACGCCGCGTTGCGTCAGCGATGTCTTGAGTTCGGCGGCGGCCGCAAGCGCCGCGGTGATGCCGGGCACGACCTCGCAACGAATTCCTGCAGCTTCAAGCGCGGCGATTTCTTCCTGCGCGCGGCCGAACAGCATCGGGTCGCCGCCTTTCAACCGGACCACGACGGAGTGCTTGCGTGCCGCGTCCACCAGCCGCTTGTTGATGAATTGCTGGACGGTCGAGTGGCGCCCGCAACGCTTGCCCACGGCGACCTTCTCCGCGTTGACGGCGAGGCGCGACCGTGTCCGGATGCACGAGCGCATCGTGGAAGACGATGTCGGCATCGCCCAGGATCCGCGCCGCGCGCAGCGTCAGCAAATCGGGCGCGCCCGGGCCGGCACCAACCAAGTAGACCGTGCCGTTCATTCGAGGATGCTTCGGCTGCGGGCGGGCGCGTCGGTCCCGGAGCGGCGGAACCACGGTGTACGCCTGTTGGTGGACTGATATCCGTCGGAAAAATCGCGCAGCGACCGCAGAGCCTCTTGGGCATCCTTGTCGTCGCGCACCGCAAACGCGTCGAAGCCGACCTGATGCAGGTAGTACAACTGGTCGCGCTGGATGTCGCCGATCGCGCGCAATTCGCCCCTGAAGCCGAAGCGCTCGCGCAGCAAGCGGCCGATGGAATAACCACGGCCGTCGGTGAACTTCGGGAATTCCACGGCAATGAGCGGCAATGTCGCGGCGTCGGCGGCGAGCAGAGGCAGGGTCGTCGGCGGGTGCCAACCACACACCGACGTCGCGCGCGCGCACGCAGGTCGTCATGCGCCGCGAGCCAGAAAGCGAGCGGCACGATCACGCTGATTCCCGGCAAATCGGCTACCGATGCGGCTTCACGCACGAGCGTCCAGCCATCGGCAACCAACGCGCCGTTCTTAATGAGCTGCGGCATAGACGCGCTCCTTGAAAGGGTCCAGCCCTAAGCGCTGGACCGTGTCCACGAAGCGCTCGTCCTGCGTGCCGGTTGTCCACATAGACATCGAGCAGACGCGCGACCACGTCGGGCATTTCGTGCGCGGCGAACGACGGGCCGATCACCTTGCCCAATGCCGCGTGCTCGCCCTGCGTGCCGCCGATCGTCACCTGGTACCACTCGGCGCCGTTCTTGTCGACGCCGAGCACGCCGATGTGGCCGACGTGATGGTGGCCGCACGCGTTCATGCAGCCGGAAATGTTGAGGTCGAGCTCGCCGATGTCGTGCAGGTAGTCGAGATCGTCGAAGCGGCGCTGGATGGCCTCGGCGATCGGGATCGACTTCGCGTTGGCCAGCGAGCAGAAATCGCCGCCCGGGCAGCAGACGATGTCGGTCAGCAAGCCGATGTTCGGCGTCGCGAAGCCCAGATCCCTTCAGTTCGCTCCACAGCGCCAGCAACTCGCGACTGTCGCACGTCGGTGAAGATCGAGGTTCTGCTCGTGCGACACGCGTGAGCTCGCCGAAGCTGTAGCGCGTCGGCGAGATCGGCCACCGTGTCCATCTGATCCGACGTGGCGTCGCCCGGCGGCACGCCGGTCTTCTTGAGCGACAGCGTGACGATGGCGTAGCCCGGCACCTTGTGCGGGAAGACGTTGCGCTTCACCCAGTTCGAGAACGGCGCGGTTGTCGGCGACGGCGGAGCGGAATGCCACGTCGTCACCCGCCAGCTGTTTCGTACGGCGGCGGCGGAAAGAACGCGGCGAGGCGCGCGATTTCCTCGTCGGGCACCGTCGCGGGGCCTCCGCGCAGCTGCTCCCATTCCGCTTCGACATGCTGCGCGAAGACAGCGGGTGTCTGCTCCTTGACGAGGATCTTGATGCGCGCCTTGTAAATGTTGTCGCGGCGGCCGAAGCGGTTGTAGACGCGCAGGATCGCGTCGAGGTAGTTGAGGATTTCGGCGCGCGGCAGGAATTCGCGGATGACGTGCCCGACGATCGGCGTGCGGCCGAGGCCGCCGCCGACGACGACGCGGAAGCCGATCGTCGCCATCGTGCCATCGCGCACCGCCTGCAGGCCGATGTCGTGCACGAGGATCGCGGCGCGATCGGTCGTCGCGCCCGTAATCGCGATCTTGAATTTGCGCGGAAGGTACGCGAATTCCGGATGCAACGTCGACCACTGCCGGCATCAGCTCGTTGTACGGGCCGCGGATCGATGACTTCGTCGCCCGCCACGCCGGCGAAATGGTCGCTCGTGATGTTGCGGACGCAGTTGCCGGACGTCTGGATCGCGTGCATCTCCACGCTGGCCAAGCTCGGCGAGGATGTCGGGCGCGTCCTCGAGCCTCGGCCAGTTGAACTGGATGTTCTGGCGCGTGGTGAAGTGGCCATAGCCTCTGGTCGTACTTGCGGCCGATGTGCGCGAGCATGCGCAGCTGCCGCGACGACAGCAGGCCCATAGGGAATGCGCGATGCCGCAGCATCGGCGCGTACTTCTGGATATACAGCCCGTTCTGCAGCCGCAGCGGGCGAAACTCGTCCTCGGTCAGTTCCCCGGCGAGGAACCGGCGCGTCTGGTCGCGGAACTGGGCAACGCGTTCGTCGACGAGGCGTTGGTCAAAGGCGTCGTACCGATACATGCAAGGCGTACCTGCTGGGGTGATCTAAGGCGCAGGGTAGGGTAACGCCCTAATAAACAAAAGGAATATCGCGCTATGCCGTTATCGCCATGGCGCATATGACGATCCCCGTGAACTGCGAGGGCCGGTCAGGACCCGCGCATCACGACCGTATAATCGTTCGATGCCCGCCGCCGGCCTCGTCCTGTTTGCCCATGGTTCCCGCGATGGCCGCTGGGCGGAGCCGTTCGAGCGGCTCCACGCGCGCGTGGCCCGAGCGCTTCCCGATGCGCAGGTCGTGCTGGCCTATCTGGAGCTGATGCCGCCGGACCTGCCCACGGCCGCGGCCGCCTTGTGCGCCGCCGGCTGCCGGGCCATCGTCGTCGTGCCGGTTTTCCTGGGGCAGGGGCGGCCATGTCCGCCATGACCTCCCGCTGCTGGTGCAAAGCGCGGCCGCCCGCCATCCGGAGTGCGAATTCCGCCTTGTCGGCGCGGCCGGCGAAGACGATATCGTGCTGGCGCCATTGCCGCATTCTCATGCGGCAACTCGCGCATGATCCTGTAGCCCCTGCGTCAGTTCCGCTACGGTTTCTTTGGTGGCCAGGCGGGGAACGTCCTGATCGCGTTCGCTCCAGGGCCCTAGCTTGAAGGCACACTGCGTTTCAGCGGTCGAAACAATGCGACAGGAAACTGCGCGCGATGCGACTCCGGTGGCTATGCGGGGCGTCGAACACGCGCGGACGACTCGGCGTGCAGGAATTCCGGCGTCGTCCGGGGTCGACCACGAACCAGCGCAGCGACGGCGGAAAAGCCTGAATGAGGCGGATGTCGTCCACCAGCTTGTCGAGGAACGCCTCGCGGGTCATGCCGTTGTCGCGCGACTGCGCCGCGTGGGCAATGAAGTCGCCGCCCTCCGAAGCACTCCTGGGGTGACAGAGGCATGGGCGCCGCACCGGGGAGGCGGCGCGGGCGACTAGAGCGCGAGCAGCCCCAGGGCGAAGGCGACACGCGTGGTTGATGCCCATGATGCCATATCTCGTAATTTGACATAATACCAATTATGCGACATTGAAAGGTTGGGCAATGGCGGCAGGAGTCACGCACGCGAGGCGCCAACCCACTCTGCCGGACATCCCCATCGTTCAGGGCCGCATTTTGACTTGTCCCGGCGTTGCCGGAGAGAATCCGACGGCGCACGGTGAATCCGGTGCGCAGTCCGCGCCTCGCATGCGGCCCGTATTGGCCATGATCCCAGCCTCGCCGCCGAATTCGACCGCGCCTTCCGCCTGCACCAGCAGAGGCAAATTACGCGAAGCGTTCCTGCGCTACGACGCTATCCTGAAGGCCGAGCCGCGGCATGCGCCGGCGCTGCATTACTCAGGCGTGGTGCTGCACCAGGCTGGCATCCTGACGCCTGCCGTCGAGCGCATCCGGGCCTCTGCTGCGATCGATCCTGCATCACCGGAAGCATGGTCGTGATCTGGCTGCCGCCCAGCTGGCACTCTCCCATCACGCTGATGCCGAAACTTCGGCGCGGCGGCCATTGCGGCGGATGCCGAGCTACGCCCCAGGTTGGTATCAACTCGCGCTGGCGCTGCGCCTCGATGACGCGTACTCCCGGAGGCGCTCGACAGCGCGCGGCGTGCCGCCCGGATAACACCGGGCAACGCGCGCTACGCGGGCCTCCAAGCGGAGCTCGCGCAACTTCAACGGGTTTCATTCAAAGGATAAGCCCGCAAGTCTTTGATGCGTGACCCTGTTGACTCTCGGCTGGCTTGCTAGTCGCGCAGCAGCGCCAGGGCCTGGTCCCACGCGGTCGACGGCGAGGATTTTCACGCCGTCGATCCCCTGCTTTGGCTCTGTTGGCGGTCGGGAACGAGCACGGTCGCAAAGCCCCGCTTGCGCGGCTTCCTTGATGCGTTCCCTTGCCCGCGTTGGACCGGCCGTATTTCCCAGCCAGCCCGACTTCACCAAATACAAGAGATTTAGCCGGTAACGGCTTGTTTTCTGATGGATGAATTGATCGCCAGCAGTACCGCCAAGATCCGACTGCCGGTTCCTGGATACGCACACCGCCCACGGCGTTGACGAAGACGTCGTAGCCGCCGGTGTCGACGCCGCCGTGCCGATGCAGTACCGCCAGCAGCAGCGCCAGCCGCTGCGCGTCGAGACCCACCGCCAGCCGCCGCGGCATGCCGCCCTGCACCGGGTCGACCAGCGCCTGGATTTCCACCAGCAGCGGCCGCGAGCCTTCCAGCGTGGCGACGATCGCCGAGCCCGGCACCGGCTTCGGCGTGCTGCGACAGGAACAGCGCCGACGGGTTGGCCACGCCCTTCAGCCCGCGCTCGGTCATCGCGAACACGCCGAGCTCGTTGGCCGCGCCGAACCGGTTCTTGATCGCGCGCACGCAGCCGGAAGCTCGAATGCGGGTCGCCCTCGAAATAGAGCACCGTGTCGACGATGTGCTCCGAGCACGCGCGGACCGGCGATCGCGCCCTCCTTCGTCACGTGGCCGACGAAGATCACGACCACGCCGCGCTGCTTGGCGAGCCGCGTCAGCTGCGCCGCGCATTCGCGCACCTGCGCGACGCTGCCCGGCGCCGACTGCAGCGCCTCGGTGTAGACGGTCTGGATCGAATCGATGACCACGATCTCCGGCTGCGGTCGCGATTGATCGCCGCGACGATCGCCTCCAGCTGCACCTCGGCCAGCAACTCGACCGGGCGCGTTGACGAGCCCCAGCCGCTGCGCGCGCAGCGCAACCTGCTCGACCGACTCTTCGCCGGTGACGTAGAGCGTGCCGTGCGCGGCGCCCAGCGCGGCGCAGCCGCCTGCAGCAGCAGCGTCGACTTGCCGATGCCCGGGATCGCCGCCGATCAGCACCACGCCGCCCGGCACGCAGGCCGCCGCCCAGCACGCGGTCGAATTCCTCGAGGCCGGTGGGAATGCGCGGCGTTCTGCTGCGGCTCGACCGCCGCCAGCGACGCGATCGCCGAGCGCGTTGCCGGCCACCGTCTGCGAAGCGCACGGCCGCGGGCGTCGCCACGTCTCGACCAGCGTGTTCCAGGCGCCGCACGTGCGGGCACTGGCCCTGCCACTTGGGCGCCGAGCCGCCGCATTCGGTGCAGGTGTAGACGGTTTTGGCTTGCCGCCGCTGTTGCCATGCTCAGGCAGTTCGTTCGGGTGCACGACGGCCGTGCCGAACTTGCCGACCACGACGCCCGCGGCCTCGATTGGCGATGCGGACGGCGTCGCGGCAGCGACGCGCCCGCGGCCAGCAGCACGCCCAAGCGTCGCGATGACGGTGTCGCCGGCGCCGGAAACGTCGATAGCACCTCGCGCGCCTGCGCCGGAATCGTCAGTGCGCCGTCGGCCGAGTAGAGGCTCATCCCCTCCTCCGCGCGCGTGACCAGCAGTGCGTCGAGCGCGAGGTCGCGGCGCAGCGCTTGCGCCTTCGCGGCGAGCTCCGCTTCGTCCTTCCAGCGGCCCGACGACCTGCGCGGAATTCGCTGCGGTTGGGCGTGAGCAGCGTCGCGCCGCGATAGCGCGTGAAGTCCTCGCCCTTGGGATCGACCAGCACGCGCTTGCCTGCGGCCCGCGCGCGCTCGATCATCGTCGCGATGTGCGCGAGGCCGCCCTTCGCCGTAATCGGACAGGATGACGAGATCGGCGTCCGGCACCAGGCGCTCGTAGTCGGCGAGCTTGGCGGCCAGCACCTCGTGCGACGGCGCGGTCTCGAAGTCGATGCGCAACAGCTGCTGCTGGCGGCCGATCACGCGCAGCTTGACGGTCGTCGGCAGCGACGCGTCGCGCAGGAACGACGTCGCACGCGCTCGCGCGGCGAGCAGGCGCGCGAGCGCCGCGCCGGGCTCGTCGTCGCCGACGACGGACAGCAGCGATCGCCTGCGCGCCAGCGCTGCCGCGTTGCGCGCGACGTTGGCGGCGCCGCCCGGGTCGTTCCTCGGTGCGCGCGATCTTGACCACCGGCACCGGCGCCTCGGGCGAGATGCGCTCGACATCGCCAAACCAGTAGCGGTCGAGCATCACGTCGCCGACGACCAGCACGCGGGCGCGCGCGGCGCGGCTCGCGAAAGGTCGAGAAAGCGGTGCGTCGGTCATGTCGCAGTCGTCGAGTCACCGGCGGCCGATCGCCGACGTATTCGAGTCCCGCGCCGCGCACGTGCGGCCGGGTCGTAGAGGTTGCGCCCGTCGAAGATCAGCGGCGATTTGCAGCCGCGCTCTGCAGCGCCTCGAAGTCCGGGCTGCGGAACTCCTTCCATTCGGTCACGACGACCAGCGCGTCGGCGCCGTCGCATGCCGCCAGCGGCGACGCCGCGTAGGACAGCCGCGGCGCGTCGCCGAACACGCGGCTGCGCCTCGTCCATCGCCACCGGGTCGTACGCGACGACGCGCGCGCCGCGCGCCGAGCAGCGCATCGACGATCACGCGCGACGGCGCCTCGCGCATGTCGTCGGTGTTGGGCTTGAACGCGAGGCCCCACAGCGCGAACCTGCGGCCGGAAGGTCCTCGCCGAAGCGCGCGACGATCTTGTCGACCAGCACGCGCTTTTGCGCGTCGTTGACGGCTTCGACCGCCGCGATGACGCTGCAGCGGACGGCCGAGCTGCGTCGCGGTGTACTGCAGCGCCTTCACGTCCTTCGGAAAGCAGCTGCCGCCGTAGCCCACGCCCGGGTAGAGGAAGTGATAGCCGATGCGCGGATCGGAGCCGATGCCCTGGCGCACCATCTCGATGTCGGCGCCCAGCCGATCGGCGAGGTTCGCGACCTCGTTCATGAAGGAGATGCGCGTGGCGAGCATCGCGTTCGCCGCGTACTTGGTGAGCTCGGCGGAGCGCACGTCCATGACCAGCAGGCGCTCGTGGTTGCGCATGAACGGCGCGTAGACGCGTGCGCAGCGCGCGATCGCGCGCTCGTCGTCGGCGCCGATCACGACGCGGTCGGGCCTCATGAAATCGTCGACCGCGGCGCCTTCCTTCAGGAACTCCGGATTGGACGCGACGCGCGAAGGCGATCGTCTACGCCGCGCGCGCGAGCTCCTCGGCGATCGCGGCGCGCACGCGGTCGGCGGTGCCCACCGGGAACGGTCGACTTGTCGACGACGACCTTGGCGTCGGCCATCCGCCGGCCGATGTTGCGCGCCGCCTCGATCACGTACTGCATGTCCGCGCTGCCGTCCTCGTCCGGCGGCGTGCCGACCGCGATGAACTGCAGCGTGCCGTGCGCCACCGACGCGTCGACGTCGGTCGTGAACTGCAGCCGGCCGGCGGCGACATTGCGGCTGGACCATCGGCTCGAGGCCCGGCTCGTGGATCGGCACGCCGCCGTCGTTCGAGGATTGCGATCTTGCGCGCATCGACGTCGAGGCACAGGACGTCGTTGCCGACCTCGGCCAAACAGGCGCCGGTGACCAGGCCGACGTAGCCGGTGCCGATCATCGTGATCTTCATGCGCGCCGACTCCCGATGCGAGCGACGTTGATCGCAGCGAGCGCCGCGACCGGATCGGCGGCCTGCGTGATCGGCCGCCCGATCACGAGATAGTCGGCGCCGTTGGCGATCGCTGCCTCGGGCGTGACGATCCGCGCCTGGTCGTCGCGTCGCGCACCGGCGGGCGGATGCCCGGCGTGACCAGCTTGAACGCGGGCCGCAGCGCCGCGCGCATCGCCGGCGCCTCGACGGCCGAGCACACGACGCCGTCGAGACCGCAAACGCGCTGGTCATTCGCGCCAGCTTGACCGCCTGCGCCGCGGCGCTGTCGGTCACGCCCTGTTCGCGCAGGTCGGCGTCGGCGAGGCTGGTCAGCACGGTCACGGCGATCAGCAGCGGCGGCTCGGCGCTGATCGCGCTGCGGCCGTCGTGTCGACCGCATCTCGCGCGCCGCCGTCAGCATCGCGCGCCGCCGCTCGGCGTGCACGTTCAGCATCCAGACGCCAAGCCGCGTCGCCGCGGCGCACGCCTGCGCGACGGTGTTCGGGATGTCGTGGAACTTGAGGTCGAGGAAGACGTTGAAGCCGCGCTCGATCATCCAGCGCACCGGGCTCGGGACCGGCGACGACGAACATCTCCTTGCCGACCTTCAGCGCGCAGGAGCGCGGGTCGAGGCGGTCGCGCCAGCGCCAGCGCGCGCATCGGGTTGGCGAAGTCGAGCGCGACGATGACTTTCGGATCCGGACGTGCTCATCGGCGATGTTCATCAGATCAACGAGTGCTGATTCGCCGGCTACGCGTAGCCGTCCGGGCGTCTTCGGTCCGCCGCGGCGAATACGTCTCCCACTTGAGGCATCCGGGGCAGCGCCAGTAGTACTGCTTGGCGCGGAAGCCGCAGTGGTCGCATTTGTACATGCCCGAGGCGCTTGATGTGCTGCGCGACCAGGCCCTTCACCAGCTCGAGGTCGTGACGGCGCTCGCGCCGGCGCGGCAAGCAGCTGCGCCTCGAGCAGCCGGTCGAGACCGAGCAGCGTCGGATTGCGCGCGAGCTCGTCCTTGATGCAGCGCGGCCGCGGCGTCCGGCCCTTCCTGTTCGAGCACCAGCGTGAACAGGGCGTTGAGCAGATCGAGCGACGGATACTGCGCCTGGTAGTTGCGCAGCACGCGGATGCCCTGCGCGGTGTCGCCCTGCTTGCGGTACGCATCGGCAAAGCGATCCGCGGCCAGCGACAGGAACGCCGGGTTCTGCGTCTCGATCTTCTGCCACGTGGCGACGCCGCGGCACGCGTTGCGCGCCTGCTGCGCCTCGCAGGTCGCCTGGCGAGCAGCGTCGCGCGCGCGCAGCCGCGATAGGTCGCGAAGGCCGCGTCCAGCTCGGCTCTGCGCCGTCGCGTCGTCGGCCTTGAGCAGCGCCGCCTGCGCGAGCTCGCAGTGGTACTGCGCGATCTCCTTGAAGTAGGGCTGCTTGGCGAGCTACCTCCATCCGCTGCGTCGCGGCGATGGCCTTGGTCCAGTCCTTCTCGGTTTCGTAGATCGAGATGAGATGCGACAGCGCCGAGTGCTCGAACGTCGTGCCGTCGAGCTTGGTGAACAGTTCCTCGGCGCGGTCGAGCAGGCCCGCGCGATGGAAGTCCTGCGCCAGTTCGTAGGTGGCGATCGTCGCGCTTGTCGGCGGGCAGGTCGGACGCGGTCGAGCAGGTTCTGGTGCATGCGGATCGCGCGCTCGATCTCGCCCTGCCGGCGAAACAGCGAGCCCAGCGCGAAATGCAGGTCGATCGTCTGCGGGTCGACCTTGACCACTTCGATGAACGACTCGATGGCCTTGTCGGGCTGCTCGTTCAGCAGGAAATTGAGGCCGCGGAAATACGACAGCGGCAGCGCGCGCGACTCGCGCAGCAGGTGCTTGATGTCGATGCGCGCGGCGATCCAGCCCAGCGCCGAAGAAGATCGCCGGGATCGGCAGCAGCCACCACAGCTCGAAGTCCATGCCGGTGCGGATCTAGTGCGCCTAGGCTCGGCTGATCACAGGCCGTCATGCAGGCGGTCGCCGCGGCCAAAGCCGGGACCTGACGCGGCGCGGTGCCGGGCGCCAGCCGCGCGCGGTGTGACCGGCGACGCGATCCGAGGCTGCGCTGCTCGCGGCGCAAGCCGTTGATCTGGCGCTTGAGGCGCGACGCCGCGCAGCGCGCCCGCCAGCAGGCCGATCGCCACGCCCGAGCGCGAAGCGCGATGAACACGACGACGACGAGCGGCGCCTGCCAGGCTCGCAACAGTTGAAGAACTTGAGCTCGCCGGCTCGCTGTTCTGCAGCGAGAGGAACAGCAGGGCGAGGAAGACGGTGGCGCCGACGATCCAGCGGACGATGTGCATCGGCGCAATTATGCCATCTGAAGAAGCGGCTCGACGCTCCCGGCTGCGCAAAATGCGGTGGAGTCGCCTCCACCGCCCACATGTCACACCGGAATTCACGTACGTCCGTCTTCGGCAAAGTCGACGCGCTCGCGCAACTCCTTGCCGGCCTTGAAGTGCGGCACGAATTTCTGCGGCACCTGCACCTTCTCGCCGGACTTCGGATTGCGTCCGGTCCGCGGCGGCCGGTAGTTGAGGCCGAAGCTGCCGAACCCGCGGATCTCGATGCGCTCGCCCTTCGCCGAGGCTCTCGCCCATCGCGTCGAGGATCATCTTGACCGCGAGCTCGGCGTCCTTGGCGACCAGCTGCGGAAACTGCGCCGCCAGGCGGTCGATCAGCTCCGATTTGGTCATTGCGCTCGCTCCTGCCGTCATCCGTTGGTCTTGGTGTCGGACAGCTTGGCCTTCAGCAACGCGCCCGAGGTTGGTCGTGCCGGTGTTGGCGCCCTGAGTTCTCGGCGGTGATCCGCTGCATCGCCTCGCCCTCTTCGGCGTTGTCCTTCGCCTTGATCGAGAGGTTGATGCTGCGGTTCTTGCGGTCGATGTTGATGATCATCGCCGTTGACGGCAGTCGCCTTCCTTCAGGTGCGTGCGCATGTCCTCGACGCGGTCGCGCGACAACTCCGGACGCGCGCAGGTAGCCTTCGATGTCGCCACCGAGGTTGATCACCGCGCCCTTGCCGTCCAGCGACTTCACGGTGCCGATCGACGATGCTGCCCTTGTCGTGCATGGCGACGAAGTTGGTGAACGGGTCGCCTTCGAGCTGCTTGATGCCGAGCGAAATGCGCTCGCGCTCGACGTCGATCGCCAGCACCACGGCTTCGACTTCCTGGCCCTTCTTGTAGTCGCGCACGGCCGCTTCGCCGGTAGCCGTCCACGACAGGTCGGACAGGTGGACCAGGCCGTCGATGCCGCCCGGGAAGGCCGACGAACACGCCGAAGTCGGTGATCGACTTGATCATGCCCTTCACCTTGTCGCCCTTCTTGTGGTTCATCGCGAAGTCGTCCCACGGGTTCGGCATGCACTGCTTCATGCCGAGCGAGATGCGGCGGCGCTCCTCGTCGATTTCGAGAATCATCACTTCGACCTCGTCGCCCAGCTGCACGACCTTGGTCGGGTGGATGTTCTTGTTGGTCCAGTCCATTTCCGACACGTGCACCAGGCCTTCGATGCCCGACTCGATCTCCACGAACGCGCCGTAATCGGTGATGTTGGTGACCTTGCCGAACAGGCGCGTGCCCTGCGGATAGCGGCGCGACAGGCCGACCCACGGATCTTCGCCCAGTTGCTTCGATGCCGAGCGAGACGCGGTTCTTTTCCTGGTCGAACTTGAGGACCTTGGCGGTGACTTCGTCGCCGACCGCCAGCACTTCCGACGGATGCTTGACGCGACGCCAGGCGAGATCGGTGATGTGCAGCAGGCCGTCGATGCCGCCCAGAGTCGACGAACGCGCCGTAATCGGTGATGTTCTTGACGATGCCCTTGACGACCGCGCCTTCCGACAGCGTCGACAGCAGCTTTTCGCGCACTTCGCCCTGGCTCTCCTCGAGCACGGCGCGGCGCGACACGACGACGTTGTTGCGCTTGCGGTCGAGCTTGATGACCTTGAAGTCGAGCGCCTTGTTCTCGAACGGCGACGTGTCCTTGACCGGACGGATGTCGACCAGCGAGCCCGGCAGGAACGCGCGGATGCCGTTGATCATCACCGTGAGGCCGCCCTTCACCTTGCTGGTGACGAGGCCCGGAGACGATCGAGGCCCTGCTCCATCGCGGCTTCGAGGTCGTGCCACGCCTTGAGGCGCTTGGCCTTGTCGCGCGACAGGCGCGTTTCGCCGTAGCCGTCTTCGAGCGCTTCGATGGCGACGGTGACGAAATCGCCGGCCTTGACCTCGACTTCGCCCTTGTCGTTCTTGAATTCTTCGATCGGAATGAACGACTCGGATTTGAGTCCGGCGTTGACGACGACGACGTTGAAATCGACGCGTACGACTTCGGCGGTGATCAGTTCGCCCTGGCGCATTTCCTGGCGCGAGAGGGATTCCTCGAACAACGCCGCGAAATCTTCCATCGGCGGATTGGCGGTGGCTGCGGTGTGGTGTCATGGCAGTGGCGGTAGCCATGGGGTTGGTTCCTTCGCTGATCAAAGCCGCCGGCGCACGAGAACCCTTTTCTCGCGACGGGCGGGCTGGTTGGATCAATCCGCGCGCGGAGCACCGGCTAAAGTGCGCGCCTGCACGGCCCGGTTATTCCACTGCACACCGTGTAACGTCCTTGCGTGTGATCTTACGGTCGTAGTTAGCGGTTTCACTGTCCCTTATTGTCCTATCGTCCGGCCGCCCGGTACAGCGCGAGCACGCGGTGCGATGGCTGCTTCGATCGTCAGGTCGGTCGTATCGAGGAGCACGGCGTCGGGCGCGGGCTGAGCGGTGCTGCCGCCCGGCCCTGTGTCCCGCGCGTCGCGCTCGCGGATATCGCGCAAAAGACTCTCCATTGTAACGGAGATTCCTTTTGCGATCAACTGCTTATGACCGTCGCCGCGCCCGCTCCTCGGCGCTGGCCGTCACAAAACACCTTCATCCAGGGCATCCGGGAATACCACGGTGCCCATGTCCCGGCCGTCGGCCACCAGCCCGGGCGGACGGCGGAACGCCTCTGGCGTCCGATCAGCGCCCGCCCTGACGGCGCGGATGGACCGCGACCCGCGACGCCGCGGCCGAGACCGTCCTCCTGGTCGGATGGCGTCGGTCGCGTCTGGCCTGCCAGCACGATCGTCCCCGTCGTCGAAGCGTGCGACGTCGAGACCGGCCGCGAGCCGGGCCAGCTGCCGGCTCGTCGTCGCAGCGGCGTGCCGGTCTGCAACGCCCGCAGCGCGACCAGGCGGTACAGCGAGCCGCTGTCGAGGTAATGGAAACCAAGCGCGCGGGCGACGCCCGCCGCGACGGTTCCCTTGCCGGAGGCGGCCGGGCCGTCCACGGCAATCACGCGCGCTGCGTCGGTCGTCATCGGACGATCCGCTGACAAACGCGTCGAAGTAGCCGGGATAGGTCTTGCGCACGCAGCCGGGATCGTCGATCGTCACCGGCACGCCCTTGAGCGTCGCCAGCGCGAAGCACATCGCCATCCGATGATCGTCGTAGGTGTCGATGACGTCGACTGGCGGCTTCGCACTCGGTCGGAGGCGCCACCCGCAGCCAGTCGTCGCCATTGGTCCACCGCCGCGCCCAGCTTGCGCCAGCTCGGTGGCCATCGCCGCGATGCGGTCGGTCTCCTTGACGCGCCAGCTGCCGATGTTCGTAAGTGTCGTCGGCGCATCGGCGAACAGCGCGGTCATCGCGAGCGTCATCGGCGGCGTCGGGAATCGCGACACAGTCGATCGTTGCCGCCGCGCAAGTTCAGCGCCGGCACTGGCTTCGATCCAGTCCGGGCCGAAGCGCACGGCGGCAACCGCGCTGCGCGAGCTACGTCGGCGAACGCGACGTCGCCCTGGATCGAGTCGCGACCGACGCCGGTGACCCGCACCGGGCCGCCACCCACCAGGCGCCCGCGGCAAGAAATACGAAGCCGACGACGCGTCGCCTTCCACAGCTCAACGTTCCCGGAGCGGCGGTCAGTGCCCCGCCGGCGACGACGAAGGTTGCGTTGTCCGCGCATCGCGACCAGTCACCCCGAAGCGGCGCATCAGATTGGTGGTGATGTCCACATACGGCCGCGAGATGCAGCGCGTCCCAAGACCTGACCGTCGTGGCAGAGGTCGGCGCTGCAGCCGCGCCAGCGGCAGCGCCTGCAGCGAGTGCCGGTCAGGAACTGGCTCGACACATCGCCACGGATGCTGCACCGTTGCGCCGCGCGACGCCGTCCGCGGCGCCAATCGCCAACGGCGGATAGCCGTCGCGCGCAAGGTAGCGGACATCGCCTCAGCGGGCGCAGCGCATCCACCAGGTCGCGCGACCAGGGCGCTCGTGCATGCGGGCAACGCCTTCGACGGCGGTAGTGCGCCGCCCGACGATCGCAAGCACCGCGACGTCAACGGACGCAACGCCAGTGCCCGACAGTTGCCCAGGGACAGCTTCGGCCTCGCTGCACCGGGAATGCGCCACCAACACCGGGTCACGCGTATGGCCGTGGTCAGCCAGGATCGCGCCTGTACTTGATGCCCAGCGCCTTCAGCGCATCGAGCATCCGGTCCGTATCGTCAGCGGCCAGACACATCGACCAGCGTCGTCGTGCCTTGCGCCAGTGCCGCCAGCAGCAGCATGCGATTGAGATGCTCTTCGACCCCCGGCAGCGCAACGGTCCCTGCGGCATGGGCCGCGGGCTTTAACTGCAAAGCCAGCGCTGCAGGCATCCTGCTCACTCTTCGCTCGCGCTGGCGTCGCCGAACGCGGCATGCCAACGTTGCCGCGCCGCGCGCGATCTCGCGAAGATGCCTGGTGAAACATGGCGGCGCCGTCACCCGTCATCCGATGCCGATCGCGAGTCGCTCGAGCGCGGTCGCGGTGCGTTGCCGTAGCGATCGATCTCGGCGTGCGACGTCGCGTTGGCCAACGCGCGATATCGCGCCACATTTCCGGCGGACGCTGCGGCGATGCGCGTGAAATCGCCGAAAGCCGCTGCCGGCGTGGTCGCGAACGGGGCATCGGACGTGCCGCAAGCTTCGGGTGCAACCAACGCGTCGACGTAGGCACGTGCGAGCAGATGCGCGACACGGCGGCGAATAATCGCGTGTCATGCGCGTCGGGTCCCGAGTGTGCTCACTGCGCGCGCCACATGTCTGCCAGAGCGCGCCGACACGCGTTCCGGTCGCTTCCGCGATGCGGTTTCCGATGGGCGTCGTAGGATCACGGTTGCGGCCGTCGTACAGCGACGCAGACGGCCGCGCGGCTTCCGGTGCGTGCCGTCACCGGCGACGGGATGGCCGGGAACGAAATCGCGGCGATGCGATCGCCGAATGCGCGCGGGCCGCGGCGGCGATGACGTCCTGTTTGGTGCTGCCGGCGTCGGTGACGACGGTGGCTGCGGCCCGATGGCGCGGCACAATCGTCGCAAAACAGCGCCGCGAATTGGGCGACCGGCGCCGCGACCAGCACGACGTCGGCATCGGACAGTTTCGCGCGCCCAGTCCTGCGTCGAGACGCCGCGCATGGTCGATCGATCCCGAGGCGCGACGGCTGCATCGAGATTCGCCTGCGTGCGGCCGACGCCCGACGATACGGCCGACCACGCCGGCGCGTTTCAGCGCCAGCGCGCACGAAGCCGCCGATGAGACCGACGCCGACGACGGCGAGCTTTGGCTATGTGCAAGCTGGAACGGCAAATAGGAGTGAAGAAAGTGGCGCGCGACGCGGCGCCGTTCAGCGCCCCAGTGCCGACGCGAGCGCGGTCGAGGAAGCGCTCGTTCTCGCTTGCCAGGCCGACCGCGAGATGCGCAGACCACTCGGGCAATCCGTAATTCGCGACCGGACGCACGATCACGCCTTGCGCCAGCAGCGACGTGGTTGACCTTCGCCGCGTCGCCGACCTTCGACCAGCAGCGAAATTGCCGTGCGACGGCAGCGTACGTCGACGCCCAATGCCGCGAGCCCGGCAGCCAGCTCGCGCCATGTCCGGCGCGGTTGAGCGCACGGCTCTCATCGACATACGTCCGTATCCGCAAGCGCCGCGACGTGCCGCCGCCTGCGTGAACGAGTTGACGTTGAACGGCTGGCGCACGCGATTGAGCATGTCGGCCACCGTCGCATGCATGATGCCGTAGCCGATGCGCAGCGCCGCAAGCCCGTAGCGCCTTGGAGAACGTCCGCGACAGACGCAGGTTCGGATAGCGCGCAAGCCAGCTGACGCTGTCGCAGCGCTCGGCCGGCTCGAGGTATTCGTTGTACGCCTCGTCGAGCACCACCAGCACATCGCGCGGCACCGACGCGACGAACGCCTCCAGCGCGCGCCGGCGCCACGAACGTGCCGGTCGGATTGTTCGGATTGGCGACGAAGACGATGCGCGTGCGCGGCGTCGATCGCCGCGCGCATCGCCGGCAGGTCGTGCCCGAAGTCGCGCGCCGGCACTTCGATGCCGACGCGCCGCGCGCCTGCGTGGCGAGCGGATAGACGGCGAATGCGTGCTGCGCGTAAACGGCGGCTTCGCCCGGGCGCAGGATAGGCCTGCGTGGCGAGCTCCAGGATGTCGTTGGAGCCGTTGCCGAGCACGATCTGCGCCGGCGTCGACGCCGAGGCGCTTGCGCCAGCGCCGTCCTTGAGCAGCAAAGCCGTTGCCGTCGGGATAGCGCGTGACCTCGGCCGCGCGCCGCGATGGCCGCGCAGCACGCTGCGGGCTCGGGCCGCGCGGATTCTCGTTGGACGCGAGCTTCACGATCGTCGTCGGATCGAGATGCAACTCGCGCGCGAGCTTCCTCGATCGGCTTGCCGGGGACGTAGCGGCGCGAATTCGCGGACGTATGTCGGGTGCGACGGGAGTGGTCGTCGGTCATGCGCGAGTCAGCCATTCAATCGAGCGCCGCCGGATACGAGCCCAGCAACTTGAGGAACGGCGCCTTGTGCGCGAGCTCGGCGAGCGCCGAGCCGACAGGCGGATCGTCGCGATGGCCGACGACGTCGACGAAGAACAGGTATTCCCACAAGCCCGGTGCGCGCCGGCCGCGACTCGAACCGCGACATCGACACGCCGTGCGCGCGCGAAGCGGCTCCAGCAGCTCGTGCACCGCGCCGGGCCGGTTCGGGCACGACATCACGAGCGACGTCTCGTCGTTGCCGGAGGCGCGCGACCTGCTGGCGGCCCAGCACCCAGAAGCGCGTCGTGTTGTTGGGCTCGTCCTCGATGTGCGGCGCGAGTATCGCAAGCCATAGATCGCCGCCGGCATTCTCGCCGGCGATGGCGGCCGCGCCCGGTCTCGGCCGCGGCGAGCCGCGCCGCCTCGGCGTTGCTCGCAACGGCGAATGCGCGGCACGGCGGGCAGATGCGTGCGCCAGCCATTGCACGCATTGCGCCAGCGACTGCGCGTGCGAGTAGACCTTCGTCACGCTCGGTCGAGCGCGCCGCGTTGGACAGCAGATTCTGCTGCGACGCGCAGCTTGACCTCGCCGCACGATCGGACAGGTCGGTCGTGCACATGAGATCGAGCGTGCGACCCGACCGCGCCCTCGGTGGAGTTCTCGACCGGCACCACCGCGTAGTCGGTCTGGCCGCTCTCGACGGCGCGGAAGATTTCGTCGATCGTCGGCAGCGGCATCGGCTGTCGACGAACGCGCCGAAATGCTTCGCGACGGCCGCGTGGCTGAACGTGCCGGCGGGACCCAGATAGGCAATGCGCAGCGTCTGCTCCGAGCGCCAGGCACGCCGACATGATCTCGCGGAACACGCCGGTCACGGCCGCGTTCGGACAGCGGCCCGCGCATTGCCGCCTGCGAGTCGCGCGCAGCACCTGCGCCTCGCGCTCGGGCCGATAGGCGGCGCTGCCTTCCTTGCAGCGCGCCGATCGCCTGCGCGTGCGCGCGCGCGCGTTGAGCGCTCGCAGAATCTCGCGGTCGAGCGCGTCGATCGCCGCGCGGTGGCGCGGCGAGCTCGATCCGTCGGTTGCGCCGGTCTGGAGGTGCGGCATGGCGCCGGTCGGTCGCGGAATGGGTCAATGCGGCGCGCGAGCGCTCTCTCGTCGCTCTCGTCGTCCGGTCTCGACGACGCGCTCCAGCCCCGCCAGCTTTCTCGCCGTCGTCGAGGTTGATCAGCGTCACGCCCTGCGTCGAGCGGCTCATCTCGCGGATCGACTTCACCGTTGGTGCGGATCAGCACGCCGCCGGTGGAGATCAGCATCACTTCGTCGTCCGGCCGCACCAGCGCGGCCGCCGACCACCTGGCCGTTGCGCTCGCTTTGCTGGATCGCGATCATGCCCTTGGTGCCGCGGCCGTGGCGCGTGTACTCGACGATCGGCGTGCGCTTGCCGTAGCCCGTTCTCGGTCGCCGTCAGCACCGACTGCGTCTCGTCCTCGGCGACCAGCATCGAGATCACGCGCTGGCCTCTGTCCGAGCATCATGCCGCGCACGCCGTGCGCGTTGCGGCCCATCGGCCGCACGTCGTTCTCGTCGAAGCGCACCGCCTTGCCGCCGGAGCTGAACAGCATCACGTCGTGCGTGCCGTCGGTCAGTGCGACGCCGATCAGCGAATCGCCGTCGGCCAGGTCGACCGCGATGATGCCGGACGGACGCGGGCGCGAGAATTCGGACAGCGGCGTCTTCTTGACCGTGCCCATCGCGGTGGCCATGAACACGAACTGGTTCGTCGGTGAATTCCTTGACCGGCAGGATCGCCGTGATCTTCTCGTTGTCGACCAGCGGCACCAGGTTGACGATCGGCTTGCCGCGCGACGTGCGCGAACCCTGCGGCACGTTGTAGACCTTGAGCCAGTACACGCGGCCGCGATTGGAGAAGCACAGGATGTAATCGTGCGTGTTGGCGATGAACATCCGGTCGATGAAATCGTCTTCCTTGGTCGCCGTGGCCTGCTTGCCGCGGCCGCCGCGGCGCTGCGCGCGGTATTCCGCCGACCGGCTGCGACTTCATGTAGCCGCCGTGCGACAGCGTGACCACCATGTCGGCCGGCGCGATCAGGTCCTCCAGCGACAGGTCCACGCCCTGCGCGACGATTTCCGAGCGGCGCTTGTCGCCGAACTGGTCGCGGATCGCGGTCGAGCTCGTCGCCGATGATCGTCGTGACGCGCGCGGGCTTGGCGAGGATGTCGAGCAGATCGACGATCAGCGCCATCACCTCGCTTGTACTCGCCGGTGATCTTGTCCCGCTCGAGCCCGGTCAGCCGCTGCAGACGCAGTTCGAGGATCGCCTGCGCCTGCGCATCGGACAGCCGGTAGCCTTCCTTGCTGCCAGCCGAATTCGGGCGGCAGCCCGTCGGGACGCGCCGCATCCGCCGCCGCGCGCTGGAGCATTTCCTCGACGATCGACGAGCGCCACGCTTGCGCCATCAACGCGGCCTTGGCTTCCGGCGGCGTCGGCGACGCCTTGATCAACGCGATGATCTCGTCGACGTTGGACAGCGCGACCGCCAGGCCTTCCGAGGATGTGGCCGCGTTCGCGCGCGCTGGCGCAAGCTCGAAGCGCGTGCGGCGCACGACCACTTCGCGCCGGTGGATCAGGAAGAACTCGAGGAACTGCTTGAGATTGAGAATGCGCGGCTGGCCGTCGACCAGCGCCACCATGTTCATGCCGAAGCTGTCCTGCAGCTGCGTCAGCTTGAACAGGTTGTTGAGGATGATTTCCGGCACTTCGCCGCGCTTCAGCTCGATCACCACGCGCATGCCGGACTTGTCCGACTCGTCGCGCAGGTCGGAGATGCCCTCGAGCTTCTTCTCGCGGACGAGTTCGCCGATGCGCGATGAGCAGGTTCGCCTTGTTCACCTGGTACGGAATCTCGTCGACGATGATCGCCTGGCGTCCGCCCTTGTCGAGGTCCTCGATGTGCGTGCGCGCGCGGATGACCACGCGGCCGCGGCCGGTGCGGTAGCCTTCGCGCACGCCTTCGTGCCCGTAGATGATTCCGGCGGTCGGGAAATCGGGCGCCGGAATGATCTCCATCAGTTCGTCGATCGGTGATCTCCGGCGTTGGCGAGCAGCGCGAGGCACCCGGCGATCGTTTCGGTCAGGTTGTGCGGCGGGATGTTGGTCGCCATGCCCACCGCGATGCCGGACGACCCGTTGATCAGCAGGTTGGGCAGCCGCGACGGCAGGACCGCCGGCTCCAGTTCCTTGCCGTCGTAATTCGGGACGAAATCGACCGTTTCCTTGTCGATGTCGGCCAGCAATCTCGGAAGCGATCTTCTGCAGCCGGCATTCGGTGTAGCGATAGGCCGCCGCCGAATCGCCGTCGACCGACCCGAAATTGCCCTGGCCGTCGATCAGCGGGTAGCGCAGCGAGAATTCCTGCACCATCCGCACCAGCGCCTCGTAGGTCGCGCGTGTCGCCGTGCGGGTGGTATTTGCCCAGCACGTCGCCGACGACCCGCGCGCATTTCACGTACGGGCGGTTCCAGACGATGTTGGCCTCGTGCATCGCAAACAGCACGCGGCGATGAACGGGCTTGAGGCCGTCGCGGACGTCCGGCAGGGCGCGCCCCACGATCACGCTCATCGCGTAATCGAGGTAGGAATGCCGCATTTCGGCTTCGAGGCTGACGGGAAGGGTTTCTTTGGCGAACTGCTCCATGGGCGGTCAGGGAAGTGTTTCGGCGATAAGCAGGGTCGGAAAGCGGCCGAAGCGCTAAAATCGGCCGCGGATGCGGGCTTTTCCGGGTTGGACGGCCGGCGGCGCCACCGTTTTGCGGCGCGCACACGGGCCGGAACCTTTCCGGAGGCCCTTGAAATCACGCAATTTTATCACGGCGTTGTATTGCCGCGACAGTTGTTGCCCCGCGGAGGCGTGGCGTTCCCTTTTCTTTGCGGCGCCAAAACCCGTGTGCTATATTTCCCGAGGAGATAACGCATTTGACGCGTCAGGTACTCACATGATGCGCAAAACCCGCAAGTTCGTACAGAACCTGTTCAAAACCAAAGCCAAAGGGGTGAAACAATGACTCGACGTTTCGTGTACGGTGCACTTGCTGGCGCGATGCTTGTGGCGGTCGCCGGCAGCGCCGGCGCGCAGATAACCATCGATGAAGTCGGATCCGAAGGGTTACGTTCCGGGCACCGCGCCCTGCACCACCGTGGGTATGCCTGCGACGGTTATCCGACGCCGACCGACGGCATCGTGAAGAGCGGCGTCTACAACGGCACGATGGGCCTTTCCGGCAACCTGTGCTATCGCACCGGCTACTGGGCGCCGTCGATGGCGACCATCGAATGCGACCCGGACCTCGTGCCGAAGCCGCCACCGCCGCCGCCGCCGGCCGCCGTCCCGCCGCCGCCCCCGCCACCGCCGCCGCCGCCGCCGCCGCCGCCGCAGGTGCAGAAGATCACGCTGGCATCGAAGGCGCTGTTCGACTTCGACAAGGCGGTTCTGAAGCCCGAAGGCAAGGCTGCGATCGACAGCGAGATCCTGTCCAAGCTGGCTGCGAGTGCAGAAGCTCGAACTGGTCCTGGTCACCGGCCATACCGATCCGATCGGCACGCAGCAGTACAACCAGAAGCTGTCGGAGCGTCGTGCTGACGCCGTCCGCGACTACCTGGTCGAGCAAGGGCGTGCCCAAGGACAAGATCGAGACGCTGGGCATGGGCAAGACGCAACCGATCCCGGGTCTGGTCTGCAAGCCAGAAGAGCCTGAAGGAACAGATCGCCTGCCTACGCGCCTGATCGTCGCGTGGAAGTCGAAGTCAAGGGCGAGATGGTCATCAAGAAGTACGGTCGTCTGCTGGCCGAAAAAGCCCCGCCTCGCGCGGGGCTTTTCTCCATCGGCCCAAAGTGAAAACCTACTTTGGGCCGTTACGCAAACGGAATAATGTTGTGAAATCGCTGGCGGAGCCATTAATTCACAGGAACTCGAGGCCAGTTCTTGAGTCCTCCGAAAACTGCGACACTAGCGCGTGCCTGCGATGAACGCTCTGCGAGAAGTTGACCTGCGCATCGACGCCGGCTGGATCATTCCGGTCGAGCCCGCCGGCGTGCTCACCGGGTCACGCGCTGATCGTGGACAAGGGGCGGATTGTCGCGCTGCTGCCTGCGCAAGCCGCCGACGACGCGCTTCGCGCCGCGCACGACGCACGACCTGCCCGACGCATGCGCTCGATCCCGGCCTGGTGAACGCCGCATACGCATTCGGCGATGTCGCTGATGCGCGGCATCGCCGACGACATTCCGCTTGAAGGCGTGGCTGGAGGAACATATCTGGCCGCTCGAGGCGCGCTTCGTGTCGCCTGAGTTCGTGTACGACGGGACGCTGCTGGGCGCCGCCGAGATGCTGCGCGGCGGCGTGACCTGCTGCAACGACATGTACTTACTACCCGGATGCGGCCGCCGCGCGTACGAAACGGCGGGCATGCGCGCGATGCTGGGCGTGCCGGTGCTCGATTTTCCGACGCCGTATGCCGGCGATGCCGACGCCTACCTGCAGCGGGGCTCGCGGCGCGCGACGCCTTCAAGCATTCCGCGCTGCTGTCCTTCTCGCTCGCGCCGCATGCGCCCTATACGGTCGGCGATGCGTCGTGGGAAGACGGATCGTGATGTACGCGCGCCAGCTCGACCTTTCCGATTCAGACCCACCTGCGCCGAGACCCGCCACGAGGTGGACGATGCCCGCTGCCGCGACGGGCATGACCCCGCTGGCGCGGCTCGACCGGCTGGGCGCGACGGGTCCCGCTTTCATCGCCATCCACGCGGTGCACCTCGAGCCGTCGGACATGGCCCTCCTCGCCGCGCAACATTGCCATGTCGTCCATTGCCCGGGTCGAACATGAAGCTCGCGAGCGGAATCGCGCCCGTCACCGAATTGCTCCGGCGCGGCATCAATGTCGCGCTGGGCACCGACGGGGCTGCGTCCAACAACCGGCAGGACCTTCTCGGAGAAATGCGGCTCGCGAGCCTTCTCGCCAAAGTGGCCAGCGGGCGATCCCGCGTCGGTGCCCGCCGCCACGGCCCTGCGCATGGCGACGTTGCAACGGCGCCGGCGCGCTGGGGCTGGACGCGCAAACGGGTTCCCTCGAATCGGGCAAGCACGCCGACGTCGTGGCCATCGACCTCTCCGGCATCGACACTTCTCCGGTGTACGATCCGCATCGCGCACTTGGCGCATGTCGCCGGGCGCGAATGCGTGACCGACGTCTGGGTGGGCGGGGAACGCATCGTGGCGAATCGCCGGCTGACCACGATCGACGAAGCCGTCTGTCTCACGCGTGTCCGCGCGTGGCAACAACAGCTGGCGTGATTATCGCTCATTTGCCACCATGACACCCCGACCCCGCATCCACCAGCACCGGCAATGTCGATCCCGCGGAACTGGCCAGAGTTTGCGGAGCTCGCGCATCGCTGGTGGGATCCCGACAGCGAGTTCAGCCGCTGCACGACGCATCAATCCGCTGCGCATGGACTGGATCGAGACCGTGACCGGCGGCGATCGAGGGCAAGCGCGCGCTCGATGTCGGGTGCGGCGGCGGCATCCTCGCCGGGCGATGGCCGTGCGCGGCGCGCGCGTGACGGGCATCGATCTTGGCGAGAAGGCGCTCGCCGTGGCGAAGTTGCACGGGCTCGAATCCGTGGCCGTCGACTACCGGCTGGTTGCGGCCGAAGCGCTTGCGGCAGAGCATCGCCGGGCGCGTTCGACGTCGTCACCTGCATGGAAATGCTCGAGCACGTGCCGGATCCCCGGGTCGATCGTCGCGGCCTGTGCAGCGCTCGCGGCGCCGGGCGGCACGGTCGTTTTCTCCACGCTCAACCGCAACCCAGAAGTCCTACCTCTTCGCCATCGTCGGCGCCGAGTATCTGTTGCAATTGCTGCCGCGGGGGAACGCACGACTGGGCAAAGTTCCTGCGGCCGGCGGAGCCGCGCGTTTGCGCGCCGGAGTCGGGACTCGGACCTCACGAACCTGATCGGCATGACCTACAACCCGCTGCACCAAGGCGTATCGGTTGGAATCTGACACCTCGGTCAACTATCTGCCAGCTATCGTAACCCGGCAAACCCGGTCCCAGCGACCACCATGCCGGCTGACACGGCGCGCCCCGCGCCGCGTCCGCTGCCGATCGACGCCGTACTGTTCGATCTCGACGGCACGCTCGCTGACACCGCCGGCGATCTGCCGGCGCGCTCGAATCGCGCGCGCGCGGAGCGCGCCTGTCTCCCGTGCCCATGGCCGGTCTGCGCGCCCACGCGTCGTCCGGCGGCGCGCGCGGCTGCTCGACGCGGGCATGGGCATCACGCCGGAGGCAGCCGACTATCCGGAACTGCGCGAAGCGTTTCTGGCCACTACGCGGCATGCCTCGCGGATACCACGGTGCTCTTCCCGGCGTGGCTGGAATTGCTCGACGCCATCGAGCGGCGTGGCTTGCGCTGGGGCATCGTCACCAACAAGTTCGCGCGCTTCACCGGGCCGGTGCTGAGCGCGCTGGCACTCTCACGGCAACGCGCATCGATGGTGGTGTCCGGTGACACGACGCCTCATCCCAAGCCGCACCCTGCGCCGCTGCTGCACGCGGCGACCGGGCTCAAGCTTCCGCCGTCGCGATGCATGTACGTGGGCGACGACCTGCGCGACATCTCGCGCGGGCAACGCCGCGGGCATGGCGACGATCGTCGCGGAATACGGCTACATCGGCGCCGGCGGAAACCTGCGATGCATGGCCCGCAACCGGCTGGATCGCCGATCCGCTGGCCTTGCTCAATGGCTACCGCGAACGCTGAGCGGCTCAGGGAGCAGGTACCGGCGTTCTGGAGCAGCCATTCCCGCTGCACGCCGCCACGCGAGACCGATCAGGCGCACCGCTTGCCCGGCGGCCAGCGGGCCGCAGAACCGCGGCAACGACATCGTCGGGTGTGCGCAATGGAATGCCGTTGGCCTGCTCGATGCGATCGCCCTTTTCATCGCGAGCATCGCGGAAAAGCCGCTGTCGTCGCGAACCGTCAGAGCGCCGCGGTCCGTCGGCAAGAGCGCGCCCACGTGTCGGATTGCGCGACGATGCCGCCGACCAATTCCGCGTTCAAGCGCAGGATATCGCCCCTGAACCCGGGCGGTGGCTTGCAGGCGGGATTGCCCGGCGCGGCCTTGACAACGCGTTTTGGGTGCCGGCGCCACCGCGACGGCACGCAGCAGATCTTGCGTTCGCCGCCAGCGTCGCGCACCGGTGACGCCGTCTCGCTGGACCGAGACGAGCGTCGCGTCCTCGGCAATCGCGGAGCCCGCCGCAACGAGTCTGGGGCCATCGGGTGAAGCGAAACAGCGCATAGCCCTTGCCGCCGTCTTCGGCAAGTACGCCCAGCAGGCGCATGTCGCCGCCGCGCGCTTCGAACCGGCGCTTCCGCTGCGCTTGGCAGGCGTGCCGCCGGCGCCGTGAACAGTCCCTGACGCCAACAACGCCAGCGCCGGTTCTTGCGGTCCTGCAGGGACGAAATCATTCGCCGGAGGGCCGAGCCAGCGCCAGCCCCACCACGCGAGCACGGCGGCGAGCAGCGCGGCAGCCAACAGCATCGGCGAATCCGGCGAAGGCGGCGAGCACGCGGGAACCCAAGGCGAAGCGGTCGCCGCCGGAATCATCCCCACGTCGCCCCATATAATCGTTCGTCTCTTGCACGGCATCCTCCGCGTGAATCCCCGTCTTGCGCTGTTGCAGCCCTATCCGTTCGAGCGTCTGCGCGCGCTGTTCGCCGGCGTAGTACCCAATCCCGCAAAGCGCGCGATCAGCCTCTCGATCGGCGAGCCCAAGCATCCGACCCCACGCCTGGTACTCGATGCGCTCGCCGCCGGCGGTCCTGGACTTGCGAATTATCCCATGACGATGGGTACGCCTGCGCCTGCGGGAAGCCATCGCCGGCTGGCTCGCGCGCCGCCATGCGCTACCGCCGCTGGATCCCGCGACACAGGTGTTACCGGTCCTAGGCAGCCGCGAGGCGCTGTTCGCCTTCGCGCAGAGCCGTCATCGACGACACGCGCCCGAGCGCCACGGTGGTCGTCCCCAATCCGTTCTACCAGATCTACGAGGTGCGGCGCTGCTCGCCGGCGGAGCCGTCTGGTGCGTCAACGCGAACCCTGCCGCTGCATTTGCGCACGACTGGCGCGGCATTTCCGCCGACCTCTGGTCGCGCACGCAGCTCCTCTATGTGCTGCTCGCCCGACAATCCGCACCGGCCGCGTCTTCGGGCTCGACGAGTGGCGCGAGTTGTTCGCGCTGTCGGATCGGCATGGCTTCGTGATCGCGTCGGACGAATGCTACTCGGAGATCTACTTCGACGAGGCGCGCCCGCCGCTCGGTGCGCTCGCCGCGGCGCACATGCGCTCGGGCGCGACGGCTATCCGCGGCTGGCCGTCTTCGGCAGCCTGTCGAAGCGTTCCAACGCGCCCGGATTGCGTTCCGGTTACGTGGCCGGCGACGCGGCACTGATGAAGGCGTTCCTGCTCTATCGCACCTACCACGGCAGCGCCATGTCGCCGGCAGTCGCAGCGGCCAGCATCGCCGCGTGGAACGACGAGACCCATGTGCGCGCGAATCGCGCCGAATACGCGGCGAAATTTTCCGCGTTGCAGCCGCGGCTCGGCCGCGTGCCTGCCCTGGCGCCATGCCGGATGCGGCGTTCTACCTGTGGGCCTGCGACGCCGATCGACGATGCGCTTTTGCCCAACGCCTGCTGAGCGAGGAAAACGTGGCGGTCGCTTCCCGGCAGCTTCATCGCGCGCGACGCCCATGGGATCAATCCGGGACGGAACCGGGTGCGCCTGGCGCTGGTCGCACCCGGCGCCGAATGCGCGGAGGCCGTTGACCGTATCGTGGCCTTCGCACGCCGGCTGTGACCATCCTGCTCCGGCACGGAACGCTTCATCCCGCTCCCTAACGTCCTAGTCGCGAGCGGCGTCCCGCCGCCAGGGCGGCCGTAGAATCCGGCGCCATGGCTACGATCATCGAACCTCCCTGCCGGCTCCCGGCCTGCTCGCCACGCTTTGCCCGCGGATTTCACGCGTCCTGGCTGACCGTGCTGCTCGCTGTTGGCGATCAACACCGGGATCGCGGCGCTCCTGTCGATCGAGGAATCGCGCCCGTTCTGGCATCCGTTCATCACGGCGCAGAGCGATGGGCCTGTTGATCGCTTACTGCGGTCAATACAGTGCAGCCATGGGGCAAGAGCCACCCCGTGTGGCGCCTCACCGCCGCGGTAGCCATCGGGTCGATCGTCGGGGTGGTGCTCGTCGTCCTTATCAAGGGTTATGTGATCGGTGACCCGAGCTTACCGCCGCCCGGCATCGCACACGGAAATGGGCCGGTTCTGTCGGGACGGCAGTATCCGGTTTCATCATGGGCTTTTGCGAGCCTGGTCTTCCTGCTCAAGTTCCGCGAGGCGCACGCCGCCGCCGCGCTGCACCGGGCGGAAGCTGAACGTCACCTCATGTCCAAGCACGCGATCGAGGCGGAGTTGAAGCTCGATGCAGGCGCAGGTCGAGCCGCATTTCCTGTTCAACACGCTGGCCTCGGTCCAGTACCTCACCGAGACGGATCCGCGCGCAGCCGGCAAGCTGCTCTCGCACCTCATCGACTATCTGCGGGCTGCCTGCCGCAACTGCGCGCCAGTCTCGACGACGCTCGGCAGGAAATCGACCTTGCGGCCGCCTATCTCAACATCCTGCAGACGCGCATGGGCGCGCGCCTCGCTTTCACCTTCGATGTGCCGCCCGAACTCAAGGAGCATCCGTTTCCGCCGAATCTCCTTATCTCGCTCGTGGAAAATGCCATCAAGCATGGCGTGGAACCGGCGGCCGATGGCGGCTCGATCTCCGTCGTCGCGCGCCGCGACGCGCGATTCGCTCACCGTGAGCGTGACCGACACCGGACGCGGCAGCGCGCGGCGGTTCCCGGCACTCCGGGCGATGGCGTGGGACTCAGCAACCTGCGCGAGCGGCTGGCGGCATTGTATGGAAACCACGGCCGGTTTACTCTTGCCGACGAAGCCGCCTCACGGCACGCGCGCACACACCGATCTCGAATCCCGTCCGGAAGTCGCCAACCTGAATCCCATGCCTACCGCGCTGATCGCCGAGGACGAGCCCATGCTGCGCGCGCAGCTGGAAGGCGCGGCTCGCCGAGGCGTGGCCCGAACTCGCGGTGATCGCGGAGGCGGCCAACGGCGCCGAAGGCGCTGGCGATGCACGAGGTGCATCGGCCCGACATCGCCTTCCTCGACATCCGCATGCCGGTCAAGACCGGGATCGAGGTCGCGCATGCGCTTGGAAGGACGTTGCCACGCCGTATTCGTGACCGCCTATGACGAATATGCCGTCACCGCGTTCGAAGAGGGCGCCGTCGACTATGTGCTGAAGCCCGTCTCGCCGGAACGCATCGCGAAGGTCGTCGCACGCCTGAAAGCGCGCCTCGCGAGCGCGCCGCTGGATCTGTCCGCCGTGCTCGCAAACTGGCGGCGCGCGAGGGCAATGCCCACATCAAATGGATCCGCGCCTCGCTCGGCGCGACCATGAAGCTGATCGCCACGGATGACGTCCTCGTATTTCCAAGCCGAGGACAAGTACACGAAGGTCGTCACCGCCGCGGGCGACGCGCACATCAAGAAGCCGATCAAGGGAGCTCTCGAGGAGCTCGACCCCGAAGCGTTCTGGCAAATCCATCGCGCGACCATCGTCAACCTGCGCGCCATCGGCGAAGATCGAGTCGCGACTGGCGCGACCAGCCGGTCATTCTGCTGCAGCGACCGGAACGAAAGCTGGTCCGTCTCGCGGACCTTCGCGCACCGCTTCAAGACGATGTAGCGTCGCTCCCGGCCGGGCAATCCGGGAATCCCGCCAAGTCGCGGTAAAATAGCGGTTTTTCGCGTTTTCCATGGACTCGGTTGGCCGAGACGATCGACGCCGCGTGGGAACGGCGCGCGAGCTCTCTCCCGCCAGCGCGTCCGCCGAAGTACGCGACGCGGTCATGCACGCCATTGCGGAACTCTCGATGCCGGCCGCCTGCGCGTCGCAGAGAAGGTCGATCGGGCAGTGGATTACCCACGCGTGGCTGAAGAAGGCCGTCCTGCTGTCGTTTCGCCTCGCTCGAGAACCGGGTGATCCGGTCGCGCCGGCGTCGTCGCAAGCTGATGCGCCGCAGTTCTACGACAAGGTGCCGACCAAGTTCGGAGGATTACACCGAAGGCGATTTCGCGGCAGGGCGGCTTCCGCGTGGTGCCGCCGGCGTCAGCGCGCGCGGCGCGTTCATCGCGAAGAACGTGGTGCTGATGCCGTCCTTACGTGAACATCGGCGCCTACGTGGACGAGGGCTCGATGGTCCGACACCTGGGTCGACCGTCGGTTCGTGCGCGCAGATCGGAAGAACGTGCATCTGTCCGGCGGCGTCGGATCGGTGGTGGTCTTGGAACCGTTGCAGGCGAACCCGACCGATTATCGAGGACAACTGCTTCAATCGGCGCCCGCTCGGAAGTCGGTCGAAGGCGTGATCGTCGAGGAAAACTCGGTGCTCGGCATGGGTGTTTTCATCAGCCAGAGCACCAAGATCCTACAATCGCGCGACGCGCGAAGTCAGTTACGGTCGTGTCCGCGGGTTCCGTGGTGGTCGCCGGCAGCCTGCCCTCAGGCGAAGGCGGCTGCCAACTCTATTGCGCCGTGATCGTCAAACAGGTGGACGCCAGGACGCGCTCGAAGACCGAGCATCAACGAACTGCTGCGCGCCTGAAAGCTGAATCCGCGCCTAAGCTGCCTCTATCCAAACGCGAAACCATGTCAGTCAGACCTCAAATCCTCAGCCGAGAACATCGAAGGCAGATGCGCGTCGCCGGGCGCCTGGCCTCCGAACTCCTCGATTACCTGACGCCGCATGTCGTATCCGGCGTGACGACGGGCGCATCAACGACCTCGCGCACGAGTACATGGTCAACGAGCAGGGCACGGTCCGGCGCACGCTCAACTACGCGCCGCCCGGCCACTCGCCCTACCCGGCGTCGTCTGCACGTCGGTCAACCACGTCGTGTGCCACGGCATTCCCGGCGACAAGAAACTGAAGGACGGCGACATCGTCAACATCGACGTCACCGTGATCAAGGACGGCTATCACGGCGACACCAGCCGCATGTTCTACGTCGGCGAGCCGTCGATCCAGGCCAAGCGCCTGGTCGACGTCGACCTACGAGGCGATGTGGCGCGGCATCCGCGCCGGTCAGGCCGGGCGCGCATCTGGGCGACATCGGCGCCGCGATCCAGAAGCTTCGCCGAGGGCCATGGCTTCTCGGTGGTGCGCGAGTTCTGCGGCCACGGCATCGGCCGCAATTCCACGAGGAGCCGCAGGTGCTGCACTACGGGCGCCGCCGGCACCGGGCTCAAGCTGCAGCCGGGCATGATCTTCACCGTCGAGCCGATGATCAACGCCGGCAGGCCCGGCATCCGCTGCCTCGCCGACGGCTGGACGATCGTCACCGCGGATCATTCGCTGTCCGCGCAATGGGAGCACACGGTGCTCGTGACGACCGATAGCGGCGTCGACAGTGCTGACGACCTCCGCCGGCGCGCCCGCGCCGCCGCCCGCGGCGTCGCCGATCGATGGCGTCCGCGCCACCGCTGCGCCCGCGACGCCGCGAACGCTCGCCACCGATCCTGCCGCCGGCGGCGTCCCGAAGCGCCTTCTGGCGCGACGAATTCGAAGCGCGGCCGCGGCTGCGCTGCGGCGCGTTCTTGCGCGACCCGACACGCCGAGGCTGCTGCGCGAGCACGCGCGTCTCGTCGATCGCGTCGTCGCGCGGCGTCTGGCGCGAGGCGGCGATGCCCGCCGGCGTTGGCGCTCTCGCGGTCGGCGGCTACGGGCGCGGCCAGCTCTTCCCGCATTCCGACGTCGACGTGCTCATCCTGCTTCCCGCGAAGCGACCGACGCCGAGCCGCCATCATCGAACGGTTCTTCGCGCACACTCTGGGACATCGGCCTCGGAACTCGGCCACGCGGTGCGCACCGTCGACGCAGTGCGAATCGGAGATGAACAGCGACGTCACGATCCGGACCAGCCTCCTCGAGACATCGCTTCCCTCGACGGCTCGCGACCGCTGACCGGCAGTTCCGCACGCATGTTCGCGGAAACGCTCGACGTCCGCGCGTTCTACGCGGCTGAGACGCTCGAGCAGCAGCAGCGGCATCAGAAGGTCAACGACGCCGCGTACAACCTGGAGCCCAACGTCAAGGAAAGCCCGGGCGGCATTGCGCGACCTGCAGACAGTGCTGTGGATCAGCGCGCGCCGCCGGCACTCGGGAGCACCTGGGCAGAGCTCGCGCGGCATGGGCTGCATCACGATCGCCGAGGCGCGCGCCGTCTCCGCGCCAGGAGCGCTTCATCGGCGCGACTGCGCGTTCGCCTGCACTATCTGTCCGAACGGCGCGAGGACCGGCTCGTATTCGACCAGCAGGCGGCGCTCGCGACGCAGCTTCGCCTTGTCGATACACGCCGGCGCGGCGCGCCAGCGAGCTGCTGATGCAGCGCTACTACCGGGCGGCCAGCGCGTGCGCCAGGCGAACATCATCCTGTTGCAGAACCTGCACGCGCGGTCTGTACCCTGCCGCGACGCTCGCCGGTAGCCGCTCGACGCCGAATTCCAGACCGTCGACGAGTTGCTCGACGTGCGCGACGAGGACCTGTTCGACGCAGCGCCCGTCCGCGATGCTCGACGCGTTCCTGATGATGCAGAAGCATCCGCGCTTGAAGGGCATGACGGCGCGCACGCTGCGCTGCGCTGTGGCGCAACCGGCGGCTGATCGACGCGCATTCCGCCGCGATCCGCGGAACCGCGCGCGGTTCATCGAAATGTTCCGCGTCGAGAAGGGCCTCACTCCACGAACTGCGCCGGATGAACCTGTTCGGGATCCTCGGGCAACTACCTGCCGGCGTTCGGCCGCATCGTCGGCCAGATGCAGCACGACCTGTTCCACGTGTACACCGTCGACGAGCACATCCTGATGGTGATCCGCAACCTGCGCCGATTCACCGAGGCGCAGCATGCGCACGAGTATCCGACTGTGCTCGCGCCTGATGGCCGATTTCGAACGGCGCGGAGGTGCTCTACCTGGCCGGCCTCTTCCACGACATCGCGAAGGGCCGCGGCGGCGACCATTCGCACTTGGGTCGCGCGACGCCAGGCGCTTCTGCCGCGCAGCACGGCTTGCCGGCGGAGGATTGCGAGCTGGTCGGATGGCTCGTGCAGCAACACCTGACCATGTCGTCGACGGCGCAGAAGCAGGACCTCACCGATCCCGCCGTGGTCACGGAATTCGCGCGCAAGGTCGGCACGCAGCGGCGCCTGGCCGCGCTGTATCTGCTGACCGTGGCCGACATCCGCGGAACCAGCCCGCAAGGTGTGGAATGCGTGGAAGGCGAAGCTGCTGGAGGACCTGTTCCACGGCGCGCGGCGCTGCGCTCGCCGGGTGAGGCGCCCACGCGCACGATCATGGACAGCATCGAGGCGCGGCGCCAGGACGCGCGGCGTCTGCTGCGCCTCTACGCCGTGCCCGACGACGCCGAACAGCGCTTGTGGCGCCATCTCGACACGCCGTACTTCCAGCGTCACACCGTCCGAGGAAATCGCGTGGCACGCGCGCCACCTGTACTGGCGCGTTGCCGGCGCGGCGCCGGTGGTCAAGGCGCGGCTCGCGCGCGACGGCACCGGCTTGCAGGTGCTGGTCTACCTTCCCGACCAGAAGGACCTGTTCGCGCGGATCTGCGGCTTTTTCGGCCGCTCGGGTCTGTCCATCCTCGAAGCGCGGATCCACACGACGCAAGGCGGGCTACGCGCTCGACACCTTCGCCGTGCTCGACCCGTCCAACCCCAACGCGTCCTACCGCGACACCATCCAGTTCGTCGAGTTCGAATTGACCGCGTCTCTTGACCGATCAGGTGCCGCTCGTGGTCCCCGCCGAAGGCCGCATCTCGCGGCAGTTGAAGCACTTTCCGCTCACGCCGGAGGTGCAGATCTTTCCCGACGACAAGGGCACGCATTACATCCTGGAAGTCGTCGCCGGCGACCGGCCGGGCCTGCTCGCGCAAGATCGCCTATACGCTCGCCCGCGCCAACATCAACGTCGTCAGCGCGAAGATCAACACGCTGGGCGAGCGCGCCGAGGACGTCTTCCTCATCGACGGCGCGCGGCTGCACGACGAGCAGGCGCTGCTGCGGCTGGAGACGGCGCTGTTCGAGGACCTGCGGCTCTAGGGCCCGTCGGCGCCCGGATCACTCGTCGGCGTCGACGCCGACCATGTCGCGGAAACAGAACGTCGGTGAAGCCGAATTGCCGCATGTCGCGTGATGCGCATCGGATAGAGGATGCCGTCGCAGATGGTCGCATTCGTGCTGGACGACGCGCGCGTGGAAGCCCGTGCATTCGCGCACGATCCTGGCTCCGTCCGGATCGAAGCCCTCGTAGCGAAGGCGCGTCCAGCGCGGCACCACGCCGCGAAAGCCGGGCACCGACAGGCAGCCTTCCCAGCCGTCCTCGATTTCGTCGGACAGCGGCGTCAGCACCGGATTGACGAGTTCGGTGTAGGGCACCGGATCCTCGTCCGGATAGCGCGGATTGCTCTCCATGCCGAAGATCACGACCCGCAGCGGTACGCCGATCTGCGGCGCGGCAAGGCCGGCGCCGTTCAGCGCGCGCATCGTGTCGCGCATGTCCTGCAGGAGCGCTGCCAGTTCAGCGCGTGCCGAACTGGTCACTTCGACCGAGCGCTCGCACAGGCGCGGGTCGCCCATCCGCAGCACGTTGCGGATCATCGTGTCTGCGCCCTCCCCGGCGGAACCACGCGGCGCGACGTGGTCGAGCAGCGTGCGCACCTTGTCCATGGCGGCTTCGAGCACGACCGTGATGCCGGCCATCGAAATCATCTGCGCGCTGTCGCCGCGCCCGGCGGCGTGGTTGACGACGACGCAGATCGCCGCGTAGGGCAAGCCCGAGCTCGCGCGCCAGCGCCGCCTCTGGCATGCCGGTCATGCCGACCAGCGTGGCGCCGTCGCGGTCCATGCGGTCGATTTCCGCAGCCGTCTCCAGGCCGCGGGCCGTTGACCGCGCCGTACACGCCGCCATCCTGGAGCGCGAATGCCGGCGGCGTTTGCCGCATCGATGCAGCACGCGCGCAAGCGCAGGCGCGTAGGGATGCGTGAAGTCGACGTGGACGACGCTTGCGGTCGCCGCCGTCGAAGAAGGTCGACGCCCGTCCCGATGTGTAGTCGATGAGCTGAGTGCGGAAGCACGAGGTCGCCGGGCCCGTTCGCGCGCGAATGCCGCCCACCGAGGCCACGGCGAATCACCGCGCTCGCGCCACGCTGTTTCAGCGCCGACAGGTTCGCGCGGTAGTTCACGCGGTGCGGTGGTATCGTGTGCCCGTGGCCGTGCCGGGCCAGGAAGACCGCATCGCGGCCGGCGATTTGCCCGAACAGCAGCGCGCGACGAAGGGTCGCCGTAGGGCGTGCGGACGACCTCCCGGTGCGCCACGTGGAGCGTCGACAGGCGCGTGAGACCCGCTGCCACCGATGATTGCGAGCATGGAACTTGCTTAACCCATTGAATGCACCCGACAAATGCTGCCTGGCGGGGGCTGCCCGAGGCGGTGGAGTGCCGAATGTCGTCCCGTCCGGACATCAGGTGGCAAACGCTGGAAATCGTCGTCAATTCATGACATTATCATAGGAACCACGGCGCGCAGCATCGTTGCCGCACCGACTCCCATTGTAGCTTTCGAGGCGCCACCATGTACCTCGACAGACTGTTCAAGCTGATGGCCGAGAAGCAGGCGTCCGACCTGTTCATCTCCTGCGGCGCGCCGATCAACATGAAGGTCAACGGCGTGGTCGCGCCGGTGTCGACGCAGCCGATGGACATCGAAACCGTCCGCCGCATCGCCTACGAGCTGATGACCAAGGAGCAGGCGCGCGAGTTCGAGAACGAGATGGAGATGAACCTCTCGCACCTCGACCGCAGCGTCGGCAACTTCCGGATCAACATCTTCCGCCAGCGCGGCACCATCTCGCTCGTCATCCGCTACGTGCGCAGCAACGTTCCGCCGTTACGAGCAGCTGCAAGCTGCCGCCGGTGCTGCTCGAACCTCGTCATGGAGAAGCGCGGCCTGGTGCTGGTCGCCGGCGCCACCGGCTCGGGCAAGTCGACGACGCTGGCGGCGATGATCGACTACCGCAACGCCAACCAGTCCGGGCCACATCCTGACGATCGAGGACCCGATCGAGTACCTGTTCGAGCACAAGCAGAGCGTCGATCAACCAGCGCGAGATCGGCGTCGACACGGTGAACTACCATGCATGCGCTGCAGAATGCGCTGCGCGAAGCGCCGGATCTCATCATGATCGGCGAAATCCGCGACAAGGAAACGATGCAGCAGGCGCTGCTGCACACGCTGACCGGCCACCTGTGCCTGTCGACGATCCACGCCAACAACAGCTACCACGCGCTGTCGCGGATCATCAACCTCTTCCCGCACGACGCCGCGCTCGGCGCGTGCTGTCCGACCTTTCGATCGGCCTGCGCGCCATCATCTCGCAACGGCTGGTGCGCAACCAGGACGGCGAGCAGCAGCCCGCGGTCGAGATCCTGCTCAACACGTCGCTGATCGCCGACCTGATCAAGAACGGCGACTTCTCGCAGATCAAGGAAGCGATGGAGCAGTCGCTCTACCCGGGTGCGCAGACCTTCGAGCAGGCGCTGTGCCGCCTCTACCTCGACGGCGTCGTCTCCTATGACGAGGCGATGACCGCATCCGATTCGCCGACCAATCTCGCCTGGCAGATCAACCAGAACAGCCCGTCGTCGCGCGTCGACGCGCATGGAGCAGGACCCGAAGACCGAGCAGCGGCGCGTGGGCGCCGACTTCGCAACGATGACGATCAACACCGGAACTGCTCGACCAGACCGCACTAGGGACGTCGCAGCGTCCGCAGCACGTGCTTCGCCGCCGCGCCGCGCATTTGCTAACATTCGCGGGATGGATACCGCCGCCCTGCCGACGCAGGCACTCGCCCGCGAGCTGATCGCGCGGCGCTCGATCACGCCGGACGACGCCGGTTGCCAGGCGCTGCTCGCCGAACGGTTGGCGCCGCTCGGCTTCCAGTGCGAAACGCTCGTCGTCAACGGCGTCACCAACCTGTGGGCGCGACGCGGCACCGCCCGTCCGCTCGTCTGCTTCGCCGGGCATACCGACGTGGTGCCGACCGGACCTGTCGCTGCGTGGCAATCCGACCCGTTCGTGCCGACGCTGCGCGACGGCTGTCTCTACGGCCGCGGCGCCGCCGACATGAAGAGTTCGCTCGCCGCGTTCGTCATCGCCATCGAGGCGTTTCTCGCCGCGCATCCCGGCGCGCCGGGTTCGATCGCCCTGATCATCACGTCCGACGAAGAAGGCCCCTCGGTCGACGGCACCGCGAAAATCGTCGAGCGGCTGGCAGCGGCCGGAGAGACGATCGACTATTGCGTCGTCGGCGAGCCGTCCTCGGTCGAGAACCTGGGCGACATGATCAAGAACGGGCGCCGCGGCACGCTTTCGGGCACGCTGACGGTCATCGGCGTGCAGGGACACATCGCCTATCCGCATCTCGCGCGAAACCCGATCCACCTTGCGCGCGCCGGTCATCGCCGAACTGGCGGCACACGCAGTGGGACGCGGGCAACGAGTACTTTCCGCCGACCACCTGGCAGTGCTCCAACATCCACGCCGGAACCGGCGCCAACAACGTGATTCCCGGCACGCTGGAGGTGCAGTTCAACTTCCGGTTCTCGACGGCCAGCACCCGCGAATCGCTGCAGAGCGCGCTTCGAGGGCATCCTGCGAAGCACGGGTTGGAATACGAACTGGCGTGGACCGGATGGGGCAAGCCGTACCTCACGCCTCGCGGCAGACTGGCCGACATCGCCGCCGCGTCGATTCGCGACGTGACCGGCCGCACGCCGGAATTCTCCTGCACCGGCGGCACGTCGGACGGCCGCTTCATCGCCGACATCTGCAACGAGGTCATCGAAGTGGGACCGGTGAACGCCACCATCCACAAGTTGAACGAATGCGTCCGCGTCGCGGACCTGGAACCGCTGGCGGCCATCTATCGCGGAATCCTGACGCGCGTGCTGGCATGAGTTCCATTCCCGCCGGCGGAACTGGAGACGCTGCGCGATTGGCTGCGCTGGTCGGTATCGCGCTTTGGCGAGGCCAAGCTCGCACTTCGGCCACGGCAGCGACGAGGCCTACGACGAGGCAGCCTACCTATTGCTGCACGCGCTGCACCTGCCGCTCGACCGGCTCGAGCCGTTCCTGGATGCCAAGCTCACGCAGGCCGAGCGGGCCACCCTCGGCCAACTTTTCACGCGACGCATCGACGAGCGGGTCCCGGCCGCCTACCTCACGCACGAGGCGTGGCTTGGCGATTTCCGGTTCTATGTCGACGAGAGGGTGCTGATACCGCGCTCGTTCATCGCGGAACTGATGCCCGGCGGCCTCGAGGCCCACGTCGGTCCACGCTGGCGAGGTGCGCGCGGCGCTTGACATGTGCACGGGTTCGGGCTGCCTCGCGATCCTGCTGGCGCACGCCTATCCGGATGCGGACGTCGACGCCGTGGACCTCTCGTCAGCCGCGCTGGCCGTGGCGCAGCGCAACGTCAGCGATTACGCGCTGGCCGACCGCATCAACCTCATCCGCTCCGACCTTTTCGCCAACCTGCCGGAAAAGACCTACGACCTCATCATCAGCAATCCGCCCTACGTCACCACGATGGCGATGGAGGAACTGCCGGCCGAATATCGGCACGAACCGGCATTGGCGCTCGCCGGCGGCGACGACGGGCTCGATGCGGTCCGCACGATCCTCAAGGAGGCGCCGCGCTTCCTCAATCCGAGCGGCACGCTGGTCGTCGAATTGGGCGCACAACCGCGCGGCGGCGGAACTGGCGTTTCCGCGCCTGCCGTTCGTGTGGCTGGTCACCGCCGGCTCGGACGACAGCGTGTTCATGGTCAAGCGCGAGGACATCATCAGCGGCCGCTGAACGGCGCGCGGGACGCGAATCCCGCGCTAGCGTTTCTCCAGGTCGAAGAAGACGCGGATGCGCCGCAGGAGCTCGCTGGCAGACCCCGACGCGCGCTTGCGCCGTGCGACTTCATCGAGCGCCTGCAGCGTCGCATCGTTGGCAGCCAGGCGCGCTGCCACCACCTGCGCCAGCGCTTCGGCGATTTCCGGCCGCGCCTGGAGAATCGCATCAATCCGCGCTTCTCCAGCCGGTAGCACAGGACGTCCTCGCGCGCGATGACGGTGGCCGAACGGGCCTGGCCCGTGAGCAGGCCCATTTCGCCGAAGTGATCCGGCGGGGCCATGTCGGCAAGGTGCTTGCGTTCGTCCAGGGCATCCGACGCATCGCGGACGATCTCGACGTTGCCTGCGGCCAGGATGAACAAAGAGTCTGACACCTCGCCTTCGCGCGAAATCACGTCGCCGGTCACGTAGGGCGCATCTCTCAATTCCGCGGCAAGCGCGCGCCGCTCGCCTTCGGTCAGTTCGGCGAACAGCTTGAGGCGGGACAGAACATCCAGCCGGTGGGTGAGTTCGCGCGCGCTGGTCGCGTCATGCTGCGCACTCACTGCGTCCGGCGTCAACAGCACGCGGCGCGGCAGCGGCATTTCCATGTGGTGGCGCGCCAGCGTCGCGAAGACATGGGTACGGATCTGCGAGTCGGTCGCAAGGTCGAAGACGGGGTCGGCTAGCCAATAAAGGACCGCGTAACGGATGGAGTTGTCGTCGAAGGACCGGCAGGTGCAAATGGCGCGCGGCGACGCGGCAGCATGCGCGATTTCCACGCGCGCGAGCGCGGCCTCGACCACGGCAATCACCCGGGACGGCGCGAGTCATAGCCGACGAAGAATTCGACGGCGACGCCGCCAGGGAATCTTCTGGTCGCCGCGCCGCGCCAGCACCGTCACGCGGCTCTTGACCAGCTGGGCGTTGGGCATCATGACCGTTTCGCCGTCATTGGTCGCCACCGCGAGGCAACGCCAGCGGATCCCGATGACCTGCCCTACCACGCCGTCGACGCGGATCCAGTCGCCGATCCGGCAGGTATTGTCGGCCTGCAGCGCGATGCCGCCCCACAGGTTGCCCAGCATCTCCTGCATCGAGAACGCGATGACGCCGGTGAGGACCGCGGATGTCGTGATGAGGCTGGCGAGATTGACGCCGATCTCGTTCATCCGGTAGATGGTGTAGACGATCAGGGCGACGACCATCAATACGTCGGCCATCATCCGCGGCACCGACGACTGGGGGAACAGGCCCTCGAACAGGAAGATGACGCTGATGCGAACGAGCCCGAACGCGACGATCAGCAGCGCGAATTCGCGCAGTACCACCACCAGCGTCCTGCTGTCTATCCCGTCCCCATACCGGGCAAGCACGGCCAGCGCCACCAGGCCGAGTGACATGAGGATGACCATGCTCACCATGCCCTTGCGGAACGCACGGGCCCGCCGCATCGTGATGATGGCCAGCAGCAGCCCTACTGCGGCGAACAGCGATGCGTCGTGGATGGTGTCGTAGGTAGGCATCAGGGAGGAACTCGAGGCCGGGATGCCGGCGATTATAGGAGAGCGGTCGCGTGGCGTCGCGTAGAATCTGCCTGGACTTCAGGCTACCCTTCGCCAATTCCTGCCATGACCCCCGTACGGGCGGCGAAATCCTCGTCGCCGGCCTGCTCGCACAAGGCGCGAACCTCGCATTCGGCGTTCCCGGCGAAAGCTACCTTGCCGTCCTCGATGCGATGTACGACGTGCGCGAGCGCTTCCGCTTCATCGTCTGCCGGCAGGAAGGCGGCGCTGCGTACATGGCGGAGGCCAGTGGCAAGCTGACCGGCCGCCCGGGGCTCTGCGTTCGTGACCCGTGGTCCCGGCGCGACCAACGCCGCGATCGGCATACACACAGCCACGCAGGACTCCACGCCCATGATCGTCTTCGTCGGCCAGGTCGGCAGCGACATGGTCGAGCGCGAAGCGTTTCAGGAAATCGATTACCGCCGGATGTACGGCAGCGTGGCCAAGTGGGCGGCGCAGATCGACCGCGCCGAGCGCATTCCCGAATACCTGGCGCATGCGTATCGATTGGCCATGTCGGGCAGGCCGGGACCCGTCGTGCTGGCGCTGCCCGAAGACATGCTCAGTGCGCGCGTCGAATGTGCGGACGTCGCGCGCGTCGACGCGATTGCCGCAGCGCCCGACGCAGCGCAAGTCGCCGCCGCGCGCACCCTGCTCGCGCGTGCCGAGCGGCCGCTGATTCTTGTCGGAGGCAGCCGCTGGGATGCGGACGCGTGCGCCGCGTTGCGGCGATTCGCGGAAGACGCGCGGCTCCCCGTGGCCTGCGCTTTCCGCCATCAGGATCTATTCGACAATCGCCATCCGAATTACGCCGGCGACGTCGGCATCGGCATCAACCCGAAGCTCGCGGCGCGCGTCCGCGACGCGGATGTCCTGCTCGTGATCGGCGAGCGCCTGGGCGAGATGACGACGTCAGGCTATACGCTGCTCGCGGTGCCCACGCCTGCGCAGACGCTGATTCACGTGCACCCCGGTGCGGAAGAGCTCGGCCGTGTCTATCAGCCGGCGCTTGGCCATTGCCGCGACACCCGGCGCGTTCCTTGCGGCACTGGCTGGCGAAGCGCTGCCGGCGGCGGCGGGACGACGCGAGGCCCTGATCAGTGCGCGGGTCGATTACGAGGCGTGGCAGAAACCGCGCCCGGTACCCGGCGATGTCGACCTGTGGCAGGTCGCGCAGTGGCTCGACGCGCACTTGCCCGACGATGCGATCGTCACCAATGGCGCGGGAAACTACTCGACTTGGATGCATCGGCTCTTCCGCTACCGGAGCTTCCGGACGCAGTTGGCGCCCTACTCCGGCGCCATGGGTTACGGCGTTCCGTCGGCGGTCGCAGCGAAGGTGGTTCATCCCGGGCGGGTCGTCGTATCGTGGAACGGGGACGGCTGCTTCCTCATGAACGGCCAGGAATTGGCCACCGCAGTCCAATACGACCTCGCGGTGATCTTTGTCGTCATCGACAACGGCATGTACGGGACCATCCGGATGCACCAGGAGAAGAATTATCCGGGACGCGTGTCGGGCACGGACCTGCGCAATCCCGATTTCGCGGCGCTGGCACGAGCGTACGGCGCGGCCGGCGAAACCGTGGTGCGCACCGCGGAATTCGCGCCGGCATTCGAACGGGCACAGGCCGCGACCGGCCCCTCGCTGATACACGTCAGGATCGACCCTCAGGCCTTGACGATGAGCACGACGCTGGATGACCTGCGTGCGCAAGGCGAGAGGACCGCCCGCAAGTAAACTGAGCGCGGCAGGAAGAAAGCTAAGCGCGCGGCCCGCATCGCGCGGGCCGCCGATATCAGGGTCCTATTTCGTGGGGGTTTCGACGTTGAGCAGGACAGCCTCGGTGTAGGTGATCTTCACCTTGTCATTGGCCTTGACCTGCTTGAACACGGCGGGGTCCTTGACCTTGACCTCGACATACTTACCACCCGGGCCCTCGAGGACCACGGACTGCGTGGCAGCATCGACGCTCTGGACGTTGGCGACGATCGTCGTCTTGTTGGCCGCACCCACTGCCGGCTTGGCGCCGGGCGCGGCGGTCATCGGGCCGGTCGATGTCTGCGTCTCGCTGCGGCCGGTCGCGCTTGGTTCCAGCGAGACGGAGACCGCTTCCGTGTAACGCAGGTTGACGTTGTCGCCGACCTTGATCTGCGCGAAATTCTTGATCTCGTCGCCGGCGACCAGGGAGACCGCTCTGCCCCTCGGGCCAACGATCGTGACGGTGCGCGTGGCGGGATCGACAGCGGTGACCTTTGCCGTGATCTTGACGGTCTCGGCTACATCCTTCGTCACCTGGGCCAGCGCGGGCGACAGCGCCAGCGCAGCCGACAGCAGGAGTACCTTGCGAATCATTGCACCTCTCCTTGAATTGGCTTCATGCCGTTCGCTCCGCGTGGCACCACGCCACACCGTACCGCCGTCGGCATCGCGCATTCTAACCCGATAACGCGGCGAGCATCAGCGCGCGGGATGCGCCGCGCGCAACGCGCGACCCAGAATAATCCGCCACACGCCGCCTGAAATGAGGCAGAAGCCTACGAGTATGCCGACGAAGTCGATTGAATTCTGCGGCCAGCCCGAGGCGATGAGGATGGCGATCAGGATCCAAAACAGGCCGTCGAACAGCACCCATCCCCAGCCTGCCTTGGGCCGCAATTCGAACCCGAGCAACGCCGTGCTCACGCCGCCCACCAGCAGGAAGGCGCCGATCAGCAGCGCGAGAGACGCAATGGAGGCAACTGGAAAGGCGAGTATGAATATCCCCAGCACGAGCGTCGCCAGTCCTGACAAGACTTTCCACAGGAATCCGTCATGCGCGCGCTGCTGGAAGGCATAGACGAGTTGCACGATTCCCGCGAAGACGAACAGCCACGCGAGCAGCAGCGACGTCGCGAGCGCCGCGGCACTTGGCGCCACGATGGCGACAATTCCGGTTACGATCAACACCACGCCCCACACAATCACCCATGCGCCCGCCTTGCGCAGGTCCGGCACGTTTGCAGTCGCCATGATTGAGTCCTCCCCTGTTCCCCGTTGACGGGGCTGGTCTATCGCCGGTCCGTTGCGGCCCGTCACGCATTATCCACCTCATTATCCACCACGGCGTAGCGGCTAGTCACAAGGCGGATTCTCCGGGAAGCGGTAGTCCTTGAACGTCTCGCGCAGCTTCATCTTCAGCAGCTTGCCGGTCGCCGTGTGCGGCAGTTCGGCGACGAACGCCACGTCGTCGGGCAGCCACCAGCTTCGCCACCTTGCCCTTCAGAAATGCGAGCATCTCCTCACGCGTCACTTCCTGGCCCGCCTTCCTCACGACGACCAGCAGCGGGACGCTCCTGCCATTTCGGATGGCGCAACGCCGATCACCGCCGCTTCGGCAACGCCGGGATGGCCCATCGCCGCGTTCTCGAGGTCGATCGACGAAATCCACTCGCCGCCGGATTTGATCACGTCCTTCGAGCGGTCGGTGATCTGCATGTAGCCGTCGGGATCGATCGTGGCGACGTCGCCGGTATCGAAGAATCCGCTGGCGTCGAGGATCTCGCCGCCTTCGCCCTTGTAGTACCCGCTTCATGATCCACGGCCCGCGCACCATCAGGTGCCCGAAGGCCTTGCCGTCGTGCGGAAGGCGGCGGCCTTCGTCATCGACTGATTTTCATTTCGACGCCGAAGATGGGCGCGGCCCTGCTTGCGCCTGCAGGTCGAGCCGCTCCTCGGGCGTGCACCCGTCGATGCTTGGCGAGCAGGTTGCACACCGTACCCAGCGGCGACATCTCGGTCATGCCCCACGCATGGACAACGAACGCGCCGAATTGCGTCGCGAATTTCTCGCTCATCGCGCGGGGCACCGCCGAACCGCCGATCACGACGCGCCGCAGGACCAAGTCCTGTTTCGGATCGAGGCCGGCCGTTTCGACATGCTGCAGCAGCAGGAGCCAGACCGTGGGGACACCGAGCGCCAGCGTCACCTTCTCGTCGCGCAGCAATTCGTAGACGCTCTTCCCGTCCAGGCACGCACCCGGCATCACCAGCTTGGCGCCGGACAACGCCCCCGCGTAGGGCATGCCCCACGCATTGACGTGGAACATCGGCACGACCAGAAGCACGGCCTCGGCCGCCGATAAGGCCAGGCTGTCGGCGACGCACGCCCCGTAAGAATGCAGCACGGTCGAGCGGTGGGAAAACAGCACGCCTTTGGGATTGCCGGTCGTGCCCGACGTGTAACACAGCGACGACGCGGTGTTCTCATCGAATACCGGCCATTCGTATTCGCTATCCTGCGCGTCGACCAGTTCCTCGTAGCAGAGCAGGTTGGCAATGTTGAGCGCGGGCATGTGCGCCCGGTCGGTCAACGCGACGAAGGCCTTCACGGTCTTCATCAGCGGCCCCAGCTTTTCGATCAGCGGCGCGAAGGTCAGGTCGAAGAAGAGATACTGGTCCTCGGCGTGGTTGGCGATGTAGGTGATCTGTTCGGGGAAGAGACGGGGATTGATGGTGTGCAGCACCGCGCCCATGCCGGATACGCCGTAATACAGCTCCAGATGCCGGTAGCCATTCCATGCCAGCGTGGCTACGCGGTCGCCGGGCTCAACACCCAGCGCCAGCATCACCTTGGCCACCTGTTTGGAGCGGCGGTGGATGTCACCGTACGTGCACCGGTGAATCGGGCCCTCGATCGTCCGCGACACGATTTCGGCGCTCGGGTGGAAGGCATTGGCATGCTCGATCAGCGACGAGATGAGCAGCGGGCGATCCTGCATCAGGCCCAGCATGGGACTTCCTCCATCGGTTGCGGATTTTCTGCTCATTGTGCCGAACGCGCGGGTCTTCGTGCGGGCCATGACTGCAAAAACGTGAATCCCGAGTTAGAATTCGTGCGCTGACCCATCCGCGCGGAAACGTCGATCCGTGCCAGCCCGCCGCGCGCAGGGAATATTGTCCCGCCAATCCCAGTTCGCCGGAGGAGATCGCATGCAGACCCGCTCAATCGTTGTAACAATTCTCGTGGCGCTTGCCGCCCTTGGCTGCCAATCGACCGCGCAGATCATGGACAGCCTGCAGCCCCAGGCACTCTCAGTGGCGACGCGCCGCGGTCAATTCGAGATGAACTGCCCGGCCGCAACGGGCCAGCTCATTTCGCGCGAGCAGGTGCAGCCGGTCATCATGAACCCGCGCTGGGGCGGTGTGGTGCGTGCCGAGTACACGGTGGGTGTTGCCGGCTGCGGGCAACGCGCGACCTACCTCGTCATCTGTCCGGAAGATGGCTCAGGCTGTTTCGCCGCAGGCGGACGTACGGAGATTCGCTGACGATTCTCGGCCCCGCCGTAACCGCGGGGTATTGACAGTCCGTATCGGGAACAGAAGGAATCGCGCAATGAAATGCGGAATGGTCAGCGTTGCCCTGTTAGCGGCGGGCGTCGGCCTCAATGGGCCGGCGAAGGCGGAGATGAGCGCCACGGAACTCGCGAAGCTGGCGCAGAACCCGGTGGGAAACCTGATCAGCCTGCCCTTCCAGAACAATACCAACCTCAACTTCGGTCCGGAAAAGGGCACGCAGAACATCCTCAACATCCAGCCGGTGATCCCGATCTCGATCAGCAGCGAGTGGAACATCATCACGCGCACCATCCTGCCCGTGATCTCGATGCCGGCGCTTGGGTCCGGGCATCGACAGCACCAACGGCATCGGCGACATCGTGCTCACGGCGTTCCTGTCGCCGGCCAATCCGGGCCACTGGATCTGGGGCGCCGGTCCGGTCGTCCAGATGCCGACCAACAGCAACGCGGAACTGGGCAACAAGAACTGGGGGCTCGGGCCGTCGGTCGTCGTGCTGCACCTGGACACGGCGAGCCCGTGGGTCTATGGCGTGCTGGTCAACAACATCTGGTCGCTGACCAGCGACAAGCAGGGCGGCTCGTACAACAACGGCCTGATCCAGCCGTTCGTCAATTACAACTTCGAAGGCGGGCTCTACCTCACGACGCGCACCGATCCTCACCGTCGACTGGAAAGCCGACAGCGGCCAGCAGTGGACGGTGCCGGTCGGCGGCGGCGTCGGCAAGATCTTCCACTTTGGCAAGCTGCCGGTGAACACGCAGCTATCCGCCTATTACAACGTCGTCCGGCCAGACTTCGGGCGCCAACTGGCAGATCCGCGCACAGGTGCAGCTGATGTTCCCGAAATGATCGGCGCAAATCAAGCATAGGCGGACCAAATGAACCTACCCCGTGCCTTACCCTCAGTCCTCATGGGCTTGGTGGTGTTGATCGCCCTGCGCCCCTTTCACCGCCGCACAAGCACCGTCAGCCGCACGCAGCGAAATTGCCGCCCGACCCTGGCCGCGCGATGTCAGCATCTCGAACGCCGCCGTCCTCGTCTATCAGCCGCAGGTCAACAAGTGGGACCGACAACCAGATCGACTTCCGCTGCTGCGCTGGCGATCAAGCCGACCGGCGCGCAAGGAAGAGACCTTCGGCGTGGTCTTCGCCACCGCGCGCACGCAGGTCGACAAGGTCGCGCGCACCGTCGTGTTCGAGAACCTGAAGATCACCAAGAGCGACTTTCCGACGCTGCCCGAATCACGGCGCAGCGCTATGCAGCGGAGCTGCAGAAGCAATTCGCAACGAGCATGCGCAGCGATCTCGCTCGACCGCCTCGAGTCGTCGCTCGCGCTGGCCGGCATCAAGCCGCCGACCGGTCGCCGTCAACAACGACGCCGCCGCAGGTGATCGTCAGCTACTCGCCGGCGATCCTCGTGCCCGATCGACGGCGCGCCGGTGCTGAAGCCGGTGCCCGACCATTCGACGCGTGCAGCGCGTGATCAATACGCGCGCGCTGATCCTGCAGGGCGGGTTCGGCGACGAGTTCTACATGCATGTCTACGACGGCTGGCTCACGTCGAGCTCGATCACCGGACCGTGGACGCAGGCGATCGCTGGGGCCGTTCGCGAAGAGAACGGCCGACGATTGCGCAGTAGCTCGCGAAGGCCGGCACGGTCGACCTGCTCGACGGCGGACCCGAAGGCAAATCCGAAGCCGTCGCTCGCCAACGGCGTGCCGACGATCTACACCAGCCAGGTCCCGACCGAGCTGATCGTGTTCAAGGGCCAGCCCGATTTCGTGCCGATCGTCGGCACGCAGCTCCTGTGGGCGTCGAACACGACGAGCGACGTGCTGATCGACACCGCCGAACAATCACTACTACGTGCTGCTCGCCGGCCGCTGGTTCACGTTCCGCCGGCGCTGACGGGCCCGTGGACCTTCGTCGCGAGCGACGCGCTGCCGCCGGACTTCGCGCAAGATTCCGCCGCGCATCGCTCGCCGGGCGCCGTGCTGCCGACGGTGGCCGGCACGCCGCAGGCGCAGGATGCGGTCATCGAGAATTCGATTCCGCAGACGGCGACGGTGCCGCTCAAGAACGGGCCGAAGTTCACGCCGAACTTCGACGGTCCGCCGCAGTATCGTCGCCGGTGCCGGGAACGCCGCTGTCGTACGTCAGCAACTCGTCGGTGCCGGTGATCCAGGTCGCGCCGAACGCGCTACTACGCGGTCACCGCCGGCGTCTGGTTCACCGCGCGCGCAGCTTGACCGGGCCGTGGGCGATCGCGACATCGGTGCCGACGGTGATCTACACGATCCCGCCGTCCTCGCCGATTTACTACGTGACGTACGTGCGCATCTACGAGGCGACGCCGACAGTCGTCTACGTCGGCTACACGCCGGGCTACCTCGGCACGGTCGTCGCGCCGTACGGCACGGTCGTGTACGGGACGGGCTACGTCTACTCGCCGTGGATCGGGACCGTGTGGTACGCCGCCGCCCTACACCTACGGCGTCGCGGCAGCGCCCATCTACAACCCCTACGTCGGATTCACCTATCGGCTTCGCGCTGGGCCTCGCGACGGCGGCGTGGATGGAGCCGTATTGGGGCGGCGCGTACTACCACCCGGCTACTGGGGCGGCTATCCGTGCTGCGCATCCGCGCAGCGCGAATGTCTACGGGCACTGGGGCGCACAACCTATTCCGGCACGCGCATCCTGGTACGCGGGCGGCGGCGTCGGCGGGCACGACCGCGAGCGGCAGCTACTACAACAGCCGCACGGGCACGTCCGGCAGCTACAACGCCGGCAGACAGTACAACGCCGTGGACCGGCAACTGCACGCGCGGCTACGACCGCACCGCCAACGGCGCGGCCGGCGGCTCCGGCAGCGTCGCGCGCGCAGCAACTACCAACGACTACACCGGACAGCGCTCGACCGGCTCAATGCCGTGTCCGGCGACCGGCGCCGGCGGCAGCACCTACAACCGCGCCGGCGCGTCGACCGCCGGGCCGGAGGGCAACGCGCACGTCGGCGGGGGCTCGACCTACCAACGCCAATACCGGCAAGACCAACACCTGGGGCACGGCGAGCGTCGGCAACAACCATTACGCGGACGTCAACGGCAACGTCTACAAGAACACCGGCGACGGCTGGCAACAGCACTCGTCCAGCGGCTGGAGCAGCGCGTCGGGAGCATCGTCCTGGGGCGACAAGCGAATCGCAGGCGCGCAGTACGGGTGACGACCGGTGGGGCGGATTCTCGAGCGCCGATCATTCTTTCGGCGGTTTCGGCGGCGGCGGCTTGGTGGCGGCGACCGCTCGTTTGGTGGCTTCGGTGGCGGTGGGTGGCTGGGGCGGCGATCGCTTGGCGGTGGCGGATTCGGTGGCGGTGGCTTTCGCGGCGGCGGACGGCGCTAACGTTTCGGGCGGCGGCCGCCGCTTCTCGTGTGGTGGTCGACGCTGGCGCTGGGCGCGCCCTCGATCTGGCTTCGCCATCTGCGCGTATTCCGCGCTGTCGGGATCGAGTTCGCGCAGGCGCTTGACATAGCCCATCGCGAGGTCGCGCTTGCCCGCCTGCGCGTTGAAATAGGCAAGGGCCGGACAGGATGTCGCGATCGTACGGTTGCCGAACCAGCGCCGTATTCAGCACCTTGATCGCGTCGGCTGACCTGCCTCCGGAGTTGAGCGCCACGGCATAGACATACGCGAAACGTCCGCTCGTTGGCGCGAGGGATGCCGCGGTACGCAGTTCCGGCAATCCTCGGCGCTGCGCTTCTGACGTATCAGCGACAGTCCCAGCGCGTGATGCAGCGTGCCTTCCCGCGGATTGCGCGCGATCCCTTGGCGCAGCGTCTTCTGCACCTCGCCTTCACTACCCCCGCGCGATACAGGTCGGCGAGATACGGCGTACGCCGCCACGAACGTGGGATCAATTTCGATCGCCTTCCGGTACTCGGCGATCGCAGTCGCTCGACGTCGCGGCGCTGCACGTACGAAATTGCCGAGATTCGATTCGTCCCTCGGGCCGGTCGGCGTTGTACGTCTGCACCGCCACGTATTCCGCGAGTACGCTTGGCAAGCAGCTCGCCCTGACTCGCCGGCAGACCTTGCTCCGGCGGCACCGGCAAGCGCACGCGCGGCTTCGATGCGCACCGCGCGCACGGGGTCGCTGGAGCATGCGCGGCAAGGTAGCGTTGCCGCGTCGCGTGGATCGCATGCCGGCGAGCGCGCCCACCGCGGCCAGACGCACCAGCGCATCGGGATCGTTGAGCGCGCGCGCGACACGCGCCGGCAGCATCGACGGGCGTCATCCAGGCGTCCCAGCCGGTCGATGGCGCTGGCGCGCACGATCGCCGGCTGCGCCTTGTCGTCGATGAGCGGTCAGCAGCGCGCCGCGTGCGCCGGGCGCCTCCGTCGAGCCGGCGCGACATCGCCTCGGCGAAGTTCTGATAGCTCGCGGGCACCTTGCCGTTCCACTTGACGATTGCGGCCGCTGCCCACTGCGGCGTCTGCTTGGTGTGGCAGTTGTTGCAGGCGTTGGGCACGCCGAGCTTCACGGAGAGATCCGGGCGCGGAATGCGCAGCGAATGGTCATGGCGCGGATCGACGACCATGTACGTCGTCGTCGGCATGTGGCACGCTGCGCACGCGGCGCCGGGCGTTCCGGCACGCGTGGTGCGTGTGCGTCGCGTTGTCGAACTTCGCCGGCTGATGGCATTGCGCGCACACCGCGTTGCCGGGCGCCTTGCAGCTTGAGCGAATGCGGATCGTGGCAGTCCGAGCAGGTGACGCCCTGCGCGTGCATCCTGCTCTGCGCGAACGAGCCCCAGTTGTAGACCTCGTCGCGCATCTGGCCGTCGTTCCAGTAGAGGTTGTCGTCGAGCAGCGCGAGCCGATGCGTGTCGAGCGGCGGCTTGCCGTGCACGTAGTCGTCGGAGATCCGCGCCGCGCGTCCGTGGCAACGCGCGCACGTGTCGATCTCGCGCGTCGAGGCGCGCGGCACGCTGCGCGCGCGCGGTTCCCGGTCTGCTGCGACGGCGTCCAGATCACGCCCTTGCGCTCGTCGAGCGCCAGCGCGAGACCCTTGGTCCGCTGCGAGCGCCTGCCAGTCGCCCTGCTTGCTCGCCCACGCGACGTGGTTCGACCCGGGGCCGTGGCACGCCTCGCAGGACACGTTCAACTCCGACCACGTCGTCTTGTACGTATCCGGCATCGGCGTCGAAATTCTTGCGCAGGTTGGTCGAGTGACACTCGGCGCACGTGAAGTTCCAATTCTGGCCGCCCGAGGTCCAGTGCAGCCAGTCGCCTGCCTTGATGTTCTGGCCCGGATACAGGTGGAACCAGCGTTGCCCGCCCTGCGCTTTCGGACGCGAATCCCAGGCGATGCTGAGCGCCTGCATGCGGCCGCCGGGAAACTCGATCAGGTACTGCTGCAGCGGGTGCACGCCGAACGTGTACTTGATCTCGTAGTCGGCGAGCCTGCCGTCGGGTCCGTCGGTGTTGACGAAGAACTTTCCGTCGCGCCGCGAAAACGTCGACGTGGTTCCCGCGTACGTGAACTTGGCGTTCGGCGAAATCGCCCAGCACCGACTTCTCGTCGGCGACCTGCATCGCCAGGTCGTGATCGGATCCATGCCATGCTGCCTTCTGCGTTGGCGTGGCACTCCGCGCAGACATTGCCGCCGACGTATTGGATCGGCAGCGCAGGTGGCGCGCTCCCATCAGCGGAAGTCTTTGAAGGGGAACCGATCCAGTGGAAGATCGCCGCGGCTGCGAAGAAGGCCACCGCCCCCACCACAGCTACGATGAGGTAGCGGCGCTCCGGAGTGCCTAGGAGTCGCATCCCCTGGACGACGCGGCGTCCGCCACCGGCGCGGGTTGCACCGCGGGCGGTAGCGATTCGGTCTTCGCAGTTTTCGTTCTCTTGCGGACCATCGATTGCTTCGTTTCCCGATCGATGCCCCAATCATTCCGCGTGGGCGCATTCGCCGGACGAGGAAACGAAAAGGGCCTCAGCAATCGATCTCTGAGGCCGCGAGCAACTCCCAAACCGGCCGACCTGCGGCACGGGCACGAGGCGATCGATCCGCCTCAGACAAATCGGCGGGTGGCGATGGGCCACCCGCCGTTCCAGCTTTGTCTTAATTCTTGATGGTAATCTTGACGCCCTGCGCCGCCAACGTGAGGCGAGCGCCTTGCTGCGTGCCATGCAGGCGGAGTACGACGCCGTTCTGGTTCTTCAGAATCTGGTCGGTCGGGCCGCCGGCGATGGCAATGCCTGCTTCACCCGCGACGTAGTTACCGCTGAAGTCGGCGACCTTCGTCAGATTGAATACTTCGCCCGACGTCGTGACGCCTCGAAATGCCGAGATCGGCTACGCTCAGGCCATCGACCGAGAATGTATAGTTCTTGCCGCCGTAGGTCAGCGTACCGTCACCCCAGCTCACGCCGATGCCAACGGCTACAGCCTTGCTGGTCAGCTTGACCGTGCCGGACAGGTGCCGGCTCGGCCGCCATCGCAATCGTGAACACTGCAAGGCAACCCAGTGCGACGACCCACTTCGATGTCAACTTCTTCAACATTGCATTTCTCCTGAAATTGTAGGAACTCCCGATCATCCGGGCACAATCAACGGCCCGGCATTGTAGTCCTATTTTTGCACTGCACAACGCAGCCCGGGCATGGCACGCTCATTAGAGCCCGAACGTGGGATCCGCTTCCAGTGGTACTTCATGCAGATCGCCGTCAGACAAATACCGACATTACGGTGTGTCCGCCGTGACCAAGCCGGCCACTGCGCCCTGGCGGGCCAAGGACGTACACAGTGGACGTCTGCCCCGCAACAAGGGAATTGCCTTCCAGCGTCAGGATCGTCGCCCCGCTGGCCGAGTCTTTGAAGGTGAATGTATAAGTCGAAGCGAACAGTTGGACATAGTAAGGAGAAGCGGTGTAGGCGGCTATCGCGGAGACTTGCTTGGTGTCGCCGGCATACACGTCGAACGGAGGCAGATTGGGCGAGGCATTGACGAAGCGGACCGCCGCGAAGCCGTTCGCGGGCGGCAGGTTGTTGTCGGAGAGGGCAACGGCGCTGGTCGAACCGGCAAAGCCCGCCACAAATACCGAATTATCGGTGGCCGGCACGAAAGTTCCGGTCAGAGAGGCAATGTTTGCGCCTGGCGCCGCACTGGCCTCGAACGTCGCCGTCCCCGTGCCGGACGGGACAATGAGATAGACCGCTGCGGCGGGGAAAAGGAGATTGTAGATCTCGGCGACGCCGTTGAAAAACTGATTGACGGGCCCGGTCTGGAACGCGGCATTCACGGCCTTGACTCGCGCGAGCAGATTGTTCGGCGACCACCTGCTGTCCTGCGCCATTGACGTCGTTCAACAGGACGTTGGCGAGAACCTCGCTGCCCCGGGAATAGATGATGACGTCGGTTGCCGTCTGTTCCGGAACGTGAGCGGACCGGAATCGTAGATGACGGACTTGGTGCCGGCGACCGTCAGTGCGCAGCTGATATTGGCCGGCCGAGAACTGCCCGTGAACAGATTTCCGGTCGCAAATTGAAACGAACGTGAACGTGGGCGAGACGTTGTCGAGCGCCTGACCCGGCGGTGTCAAATAGATGTCGATCGGGTATGCGCCGAGCGAGAAGCCGCTGGCAACGGCGCGCCGCGTTGAAGAAGCTCAGCGTGAACTTGCCGCTTGGCGGCTGTTGCTGATTCCCATCCGGCATTACGCCAAGCCCAGGCGCATAGATGGTCCCGTAGACGACCAGCGTGTAGTTCTCATTCCCGGCGGGGACGTACGTCTGCTCCAGCAATGGAGTGCTTGTTCCGGGAATACTCACCGAGAAAACCGTGGAGTTGTTGGTGAAATCCTGGTAGCCCGTCATCGCTTCGAATGGCAGCCCGGACCACGCCACGACGCCGTTGGCGGCAACATCGATCTGCGGCGCGTTCCCCAGGACATTGACGACGCGGAAGTGCGCGGGCGTGGGCGGAAAATAGTTGATGCTGTTGATCTTGCAGCCGGCGAGAACCAGCGGCAGCGCGAGAAGGAGCGCGAGGGACTTGTGCAATTTGGGCATCGGAATGTCCTGGAAGAGCCGCGCATTATGCCATGCGGATTTGACGCCCGATTCGCTTCCGGACGGTCGCTGCAGGGGCATTAGAACGTGACGGGCGAATAGCTTCGAAACATTCCGTTACGACTTCGAAACGGCCCCGGCCTGGACGAAACCGGCCGCTTGTTGTCGATATTCAGAGAGTCCCGGATGCCGACAGTCACTGCGGCAAGCGTTCGGGCCAGTGACATCCCATGCATCGTCCGATTTAACAGATAGTTACAAGCATCGTGTAACGAATCAGTTGATAATCCCGGACAATTCCCTTGCTCTGGCTGCCCTGACGAAGAACACAATGACAGCGAACATGCACCACCCGCTCCCGGTCTTGCCCACGCGGCGCCCGACCCACCCCCGTCGCGCCTCGACGCCGGCGCTGGCCGTGGTTGGCGGCGATCGTTCTGGTCGCGGTTCTCGCGCGGTGCCTGGTACTTCTGGTGGAGTTCGGCGCCGGCGGCGCTCGCCCCGCAACGGGCGGCGGTTCGCGCGATCCCTCTGCGCGTGCGCTGCCCGTCGTCGCGTCCGCAGCGAAGAAAGGCAGCATCGACGTCTACCTCAATGCGCTGGGTACGGTGACGCCGCGCAACGTCGTCACGGTGAAGCCGCGCAGTCGACGGCCAGCTGATGCGCGTGGCGTTTAGCGAAGGGCAGATCGTCAAGGCCGGCGACCTGCTGGCGGAGATCGATCCGCGCCCGTTGCCAGGTGCAGCTGACGCAGGCCGTCGGACAGATGGCCAAGGACCAGGCGCTGCTCAAGAACGCGCAGGTCGACCTCGAGCGCTATCAGACGCTGCTCGCGCAGGACTCGATATCGAAGCAGCAAGGTCGACACGCAGGCGGCGCTGGTCCGCCAATACCAGGGCGCAGTAGAGTCGGACCAGGGCGCGATCGACAGCGCGAAGCTGCAACTCACGTACGCGCAGCGTAACGGCGCCGATCAGCGGCCGCGTCGGACTGCGCCAGATCGATCCGGGCAACATCGTTCACGCGGCGGATGCCAACGGCCTCGTCGTCATCGCGCAATTGCAGCCGATCACCGTGATATATCCGATTCCCGAGGACAACGTGCCGCGCGTGCTGAAGCGCCTGCAGGACGGCGAGGCCGATCGTGGTCGAGGCGTGGGATCGCGACCAGAAGAGCAAAGCTCGCGACCGGGAAGCTGCTCACCGTCGACAATCAGATCGACACCACGACCGGGACGGTCAAGCTGCAAGGCCGAATTCGGCAACGACAACCTCGCGCTTGTTCCCGAACCAGTTCGTCAACGTGCGCATGCTGGTCGCAGACGCTGCCGGATGCCACGCTGATCCCGTCGCGCCGCGATCCAGCGCGGCGCGCCGGGCACGTTCGTCTACGTGGTCAAGGACGATAAAACGCGTTGCCGTGACGCCAGTCAAGCTCGGTCCGGTGCAAGGCCGAAGTCACGGCGATCGCCAGCGGGCATCGACGCCCGGCGATCTCGTCGTCGTCGACGGCGCGGACAAGCTGCGCGAAGGCGCCAAGGTCGAAGTTGATCACGCGCGACGCCCAGGCCGCTCCTGCAGCGAACGGTGGACGGCGCAGCGGCAAGGGTGAACGGCCACCGGGCAGTCGCCCGCCGTCCGGTACGCCGCGGAGGCGAGCCGCCCGGCGCCACCGGCGCCAGCTACGAGGCGGCTGACCGCCGCCGGCTGTCTCACCTGGCCCGCCGCGAATCCCGCCAGTGAATCCGTCCCGCCTGTTCATCCTGCGTCCGGTGGCGACCACGCTGCTGATGGTCGCGATCCTGCTCGCGGGCATCGTCGCCTATCGCGTGCTGCCGCTGTCCGCGCTGCCCGAAGTCGACTACCCGACGATCCAGGTCGTGACGCTGTATCCGGGCGCCAGCCCGGACGTGATGACGTCGTCGGTCACCGCGCCGCTCGAGCGCCAGTTCGGGCAGATGCCGGGCCTGAACCAGATGTCGTCGACGAGCTCCGGCGGCGCGTCGGTGATCACGCTGCAGTTCAGCCTCGACTCTGTCGCTCGACGTCGCCGAGCAGGAGGTGCAGGCGGCGATCAACGCGTCCGGCAGTTTCCTGCCGACCGACCTGCCGAATCCGCCGATCTACAACAAGGTCAATCCCGCCGACACGCCGATCCTCACGCTCGCGCTGACGTCGCAGACGTTGCCGCTGCCCAAGCTCGAGGACCTGGCCGACACGCGGATCGCGCAGAAGATCTCGCAGCTGCCGGGCGTCGGGCCTGGTCAGCATCAGCGGCGGCCAGCGCGCCGGCGGTGCGCATCCAGGTCAATCCGAGGGCGCTCGCCGCGTACGGGCTGTCGCTCGGACGACGTGCGCACGGCGATCGGCAACGCCAACACCAACCAGGCCGAAGGGCAGCTTCGACGGGCCGACGCGCGCGTCGACCATCGACGCCAACGACCAGTTGAAGTCGGCCGACGAGTACCGGCAGCTGATCATCGCGTACAAGAACGGCGCGCCGATCCGCGTGCAGGACGTCGCCGAAGCGGTCGACGGCTGCCGAGAACGCGCGCCTCGCCGCGTGGGCCAACGCGACGCCCGCGATCATCCTCAACATCCAGCGGCAGCCCGGCACCAACGTGATCGAGGTCGTCGACCGCGTCGAAGCAGCTGCTGCCGCAGCTGCAGGCGTCGCTGCCCGCCGCCGTCGACGTCGCGCTGCTCACCGACCGCACGGTGACCATCCGCGCGTCGGTGCAGCGACGTGCAGTTCGAGCTGCTGCTCGCCGTGGCGCTGGTGGTGCATGGTGATCTTCCTGTTCCTGCGCAACGTGCCGGCGACGCTCATCCCGAGCGTTGCGGTGCCGCTGTCGCTGGTCGGCACGTTCGGCGTGATGTATCTGGCCGGGCTTCTCGATCAACAACCTGACGCTGATGGCGCTGACCATCGCCACCGGCTTCGTCGTCGACGACGCGATCGTCGTCATCGAGAACATCGCGCGCTACATCGAGAAGGGCGAATCCGCCGCTCGACGCGGCGCTCAAGGGCACGCAGCAGATCGCGTTCACGATCATCTCGCTGACGTTCTCGCTGATCGCCGTGCTGATCCCGCTGCTGTTCATGGGCGACGTCGTCGGGCGGCTGTTCCGCGAGTTCGCGATCACGCTGGCGGTGTCGATCCTCATTTCGCGCGGTCGTGTCGCTGACGCTGACGCCGATGATGTGCGCGAAGCTGCTGCGCCACACGCCGCCGGAACAAGCAGGGCCGCTTCTACCGCTGGAGCGGCGATCTCTTCGAGCGCGTGATCGCCCGCTACGGGCAGATGCTCGAATTGGGTGCTCGACCGCCAGGGCGCCACGCTGATCGTCGCCGTGCTCACGCTCGTGCTCACGGTGCGTGCTCTACATCGTGATTCCCAAGGGCTTCTTCCCGGTGCAGGACACGGGCGCCATCCAGGGCATCTCGGAGGCGCCGCAGACGATCTCGTTCGCGGCGATGGCGGAGCGGCAGCAGGCGCTGGCCGACGTCGTGCTCGAAGATCCGGCCGTGGCGAGCCTGACGTCGTTCATCGGCGTCGACGGCACGAACGCGACGCTCAACAGCGGCCGCATGCTGATCAACCTGAAGCCGCGCGGCGCAGCGCGACGCCAGCGCGAGCGACATCATCCGGCGGCTGCAGCCGAAGCTCGCGCAACGTCGACGGCATCGCGCTGTACATGCAGCCGGTGCAGGACCTGACGATCGAGGACCGCGTCAGCCGCACGCAATACCAGTTCACCGTCGAGGCCGTCGACGCGGAGGAGCTGGGCACCTGGGTGCGCCGGCTCACCGACCGCCTGCAGCACGCGCCCGCAACTGGCCGACGTCGCCAGCGACTTCCAGGACGGCGGACTGCAGGCATACGTCGAGTTCGACCGCACGACGGCGAGCCGGCTGGGCATCACGCCCGCGGCGATCGACAACGCGCTGTACAACGCGTTCGGCCAGCGGCTGGTGTCGACGATCTTCACGCAATCGAACCAGTATCGCGTCGTGCTCGAGGTGCAAGCCGGAGTTCCAGCGCGGGCCTGGCGGCGCTCGACGAGCATCTACGTCACCGTCGACGGTGCCGGGCCAGCCGACGCAGCAGGTGCCGCTGTCGATCGATCGCGCAGAGTCAGTCGAGAAAGCTCGCGCCGCTCTCGATCAACCACATCGGCCAGTTTCCGGCGGCGACGATCTCGTTCAACCTCGCGCGCGGGCGCGTCGCTCGGCGACGCCGTGAAGGCGATCGAGGCGGCGCAAGGCCGAGCTCGCAGCTTCCCGACAGCGTGCAGATCAACTTCCAGGGTGCGCGCGCTTGCGTTCCGCGCGTCGCTCGCCAACGAGCTCTGGCTGATCCTCGCCGCGATCGTGACGATGTACATCGTGCTGGGCGTGCTCGTACGAGAGCTTCATCCACCCGATCACGATCCTGTCCGACGCTGCCCTCGGCCGGCGTCGGCGCGCTGCTCGCGCTGATCGCTGTCCGGCAACGACCTGTCGATCATCGCGCATCATCGGCATCATCCTGCTGATCGGCATCGTCAAGAAGAACGCGATCATGATGATCGACTTCGCGCTCGACGCCGAGCGCAACGAAGGCATGGCGCCGCGCGAGCGCGATCTTCCAGGCGTGCCTGCTGCGCTTCCGGCCGATCATGATGACGACGATGGCCGCGATCCTCGGCGCGCTGCCGCTGATGATCGGCTGGGGCGAAGGCTCGGAGCTGCGCCACCCGCTCGGCATCACGATGGTCGGCGGCCTGATCTTTTCGCAGGCGCTGACGCTGTTCACCACGCCCGTGATCTACCTGCGCGTTCGATCGCCCTCGCGCGCCGCGTCGAGACGGACGCGCGCGCCGCGCGGCGCTGCCGCGCGATCGCCGCGCGCCGGCGGACTGAGCGCCGCGATGAACCTCTCCGCAGCCGTTCATCGACCGCCCGGTCGCCACGACGCTGCTGACGCTGGGCGTCGCGCTCGCGGGCGCGATCGCGTTCCGGCTGCTGCCGGTGTCGCCGCTGCCGCAGGTCGACTACCCGACGATCTCGGTGCAGGCGTCGCTGCCCGGGCGCGAGCCCGGAGACGATGGCGGCCACGGTCGCCACGCCGCTCGAGCGCTCGCTCGGCCGCATCGCCGGCGTCACCGAGATGACGTCGTCGCAGCTCGCTCGGCTCGACGCGCATCACGCTGCAGTTCGACCTGATCGCGCGACATCGACGGCGCCGCGCGCGACGTGCAGGCCGCGATCAACGCCGCGCGCAGCCTGCTGCCGACCGGGCCTGCCCAGCAATCCGACCTACCGCAAGGTCAACCCGGCCGACGCGCCGATCATGATCCTCGCGCTGACGTCGGACACGATGACGCAGGGACAGATGTACGACGCCGCGTCGACGATCCTCGCGCAGAAGCTGTCGCAGGTGACCGGCGTGGGCCAGGTCACGGTCGGCGGCAGCTCGCTGCCGGCGGTGCGCGTCGAGCTGCAATCCGCGAGGCGCTCAACAAATACGGCATCGGCGCTCGAGGACGTGCGCGCCGCGCTCGCGGCGGCCAACGCCAACCGCCCCAAGGGCGCGGTCGAGGACGGCGACCGGCACTGGCAGATCTACGCCAACGACCAGGCGAAGACCGCGGCCGAGTATCTGCCGCTGATCGTCGCCTACCGCAACGGCGCCGCGGTGCATGCTGTCCGACGTCGCCGACGTCGTCGATTCGGTGCAGGACCTGCGCAACGCCGGCATGGCCAACGGCAAGCCCTCGGTGCTGCGTCATCATCAACCGCCAGCCCAACGCCAACATCATCGAGACGGTCGATCGCGTGACAGCGCTGCTGCCGTTGCTGCGCGCGTCGATCCCGAGCGCGATCGACCGTGACGCGTCGCGATGGAGCGCACGACGACGATCCGCGCGTCGCTGCGCGACACCGGAGCGCGCGCTGATCATCGCCGTCGTGCTGGTGATCCTCGTCGTGTTCGTGTTCCTGCGCAACGGGCGCGCGACGCTGATCCCGAGCGTGGCCGTGCCGGTGTCGCTCGTCGGCACCTTCGGCGTCATGTACCTGTGCCGGCTTCTCGATCAACAACTTCACGCTGATGGCGCTGACGATCGCCACCGGCTTCGTCGTCGACGACGCGATCGTCGTGCTCGAGAACACGTCGCGCCACATCGAAGCAGGGCATGGCGCCGTTCGCGGCGGCGCTGCAGGGCGCGCGCGAGGTCGGCTTCACCGTGCTGTCGATGAGCCTGTCGCTGATCGCGGTGTTCATCCCGATCCTGCTGATGGGCGGCATCGTCGGCCGCCTGTTCCGCGAGTTCGCGATCACGCTGTCGGTCGCGATCCTGATCTCGCTCGTCGATGTCGCTGACGACGACGCCGATGATGTGCGCGCGGCTGCTGCGCCCGAAGGCGGAGCGCGCAGCCCGGACGCTCATCGGCGCCTGGAGCGAGCGCGCGTTCGCCGCGCTGCGTCGGCGGCTACCGGCAGCAGCCTCGCGTGGGCGCTGCGCCACGGCGCTGCTCGTCATGCTCGTGCTGCTCGCCACGATCTGCCTCAACGTCTATCTCTACGTGATCATTCCCGAAGGGCTTCTTCCCGCAGCAGGACACCGGGCGCCTGCACCGGCGGCATCCAGGCCGACCAGAGCATCTCGTTCCAGGCGATGCGCGTGAAGCTCGCCGACTTCATGGCAATCGTCCGCAGACGATCCGGCGGTCGAGAACGTCGTCGGCTTCACCGGCGGCGTCGCAGCGCAATTCGGGCTTCATGTTCGTCGCGCTGAAGCCGTTGTCCGAGCGCAAGGAGATCGGCGGACCAGGTGATCGCGCGGCTGCGGCCGAAGCTCGCCAAGGAGCCGGGCGCCAACCTCTTCCTGCAGCCGGTGCAGGACATCCGCATCGGCGGGCGGCAGGCCAACGCGCAGTACCAGTACACGCTGCAGGCCGACGATCTCGCCGAGCTGCGCGCGTGGGAGCCGAAGATCCGCGCTGCGCTGTGCAACCTGCCCGGAGCTCGCCGACGTCAACACCGACACGCAGGACAAGGGGCTGCAGACCTCGCTGGTCATCGACCGCGACGCCGCGTCGCGGCTCGGCGTCACCGCGCGGCATGATCGACACGACGCTGAACGACCTCTTCGGCCAGCGGCAGGTGTCGACGATCTACGCGCAGCTCAACCAGTACCACGTGGTCATGGAGGCGGCGCCCGAATACTGGCAGTCGCCGGACGCGCTGAAGACATGTCTACGTCAGCACGCCCAGCGGCGCGCAGGTGCCGCTGTCGACGTTCGCCACGCTACGGCCCGACCAACACGCCGCTCGGCGTCAACCACCAGGGCCAGTTCGTCGCGTCGACGATCTCGTTCAACCTGCCGCCGGATGTCTCGCTGTCGCAGGCCACGCGCGCGGTCGAGGACGAGATGGCGCGCATCGGCGTGCCCGACACGATCCGCGGCAGCTTCCAGGGCAGCGCGCGCGCGTTCCAGGCGTCGCTCGCCAGCCAGCCGTGGCTGATCCTCGCGGCGCTCGCTCACCGTCTACATCGTGCTCGGCGTGCTCTACGAAAGCTTCGTGCATCCGATCACGATCCTGTCGACGCTGCCGTCGGCGGGCGTCGGCGCGCTGCTCGCGCTGCATGCTGTTCAAGACCGAGTTCTCGATCATCGCGTTCATCGGCGTGATCCTGCTGATCGGCATCGTCAAGAAGAACGCGATCATGATGATCGACTTCGCGCTCGACGCCGAGCGCACGACGCGGACTCGCTACGCGCGACGCGATCTTCGAGGCGTGCCTGCTGCGCTTCCGCCCGATCATGATGACGACGATGGCGGCGATGCTCGGCGCGCTGCCGCTGGCGCTCGGTGCCGGCGACGGCGCGGAGATGCGCCGGCCGCTCGGGCATCGCGATCGTCGGCGGCCTGCTCGTGAGCCAGATGCTCACGCTCTACACGACTCCCGTCGTCTATCTGTATCTCGACCGCTTCCGGCCTGTGGGCGCAGCGTGCGTCGCGGCGACCGCGCGGCGACGCGACGTGACCGGCCGAGATCGCTGTCCCGGCCGGAATCGACAAGCGACGATGATGCCGATGCGCAGCCTCTGCGTGCGTTCTCGCGACCATCGCCTCGCACTCGTGTCCGGCTGCATGGTCGGCCCGGACTACGAGCGGCCGACCGCGCCCGAAGCGCCCGCCTTCAAGGAAGCTGATGGCTGGAAACTCGGCGAGCCGATCTCGTGCGCCACGCGGCGCCTGGTGGGACGCATTCGCCGATCCGGACCTCGACGCGCTCGTGCGGCAGGTTGCGCTCGACAACCTGACGGTCGCGGGTGGCCGCCGCGCGCGTTCGCGAAGCCCAGGCATCCGTTCGCATCGCGCGCTGCACCGCTCTGGCCTGCGGTCGGTGCGACCGGACAGGCCGTGCGGCGCTCGCAGACAGGGGCTCCCGGCGTGTCAGCGTCAGCAACAGCACTACAACGCGGCAATCGACCTGAGCTGGGAGCTCGACCTCTGGGGCGGGATCCGGCGCGGCATCGAAATCGAGCGACGACGCGCGCAGGCGAGTCAGGCGGATCTCGCGGGCGCGGTGCTGTCGGCTGCAGGCGCTGCTCGCGCAGGATCGTACCTGCTGCTGCGCGTGCAGGATGCCGAGACTCAAGCTTCGGAGAGCAGCGTCGCGGCCTTCGAGACCTCGCTTACGCTGACGAAGAACCAGTACGCGCCGCCGGCGTCGTCGCCCGCGGCGACGTCGCGCAGCCGAGGCGCAGCTGCGCGTCGACCAAGGCGCAGCTCTCGATGCGCGGCGTCGCGCGCGCGCAGCTCGAGCACGCGGATTGCCGTGCTCATCGGCAAGCCACCGGCGCTCGTTGCGATCGCGCCGCGCGAATTCGCGCCGGTCTTCCCGCAGATTCCGGTGGCGCTCCCGTCCGAGCTGCTCGAGCGGCGTCCCGACATCGCCGCCGCCGAACGCCGAACCGGCGGCCGCCAATGCGCAGATCGGCGTCGCCCAGGCGGCGTTCTTCCCGTCGCTCACGCTCTCCGCCGTCGGCGGTGTTCGCAGAGCTCCGTGATCGGCGACGCCCTTGTCGCTGCCGCGCGCTACTGGGCGCTCGGCGCCGCGCGCTCGTCTCGCAGTTCATCTTCGACGCCGGCTTGCGGCAGGCACAGAAGGAGCAGACGGTCGCCACTGGGACGAGACAGTCGCGACGTATCGACAACACGGTGCTGACCGGTTCCAGGAAGTCGAGGACAACCTGGCCGCGCTTCGATCCTCGAGCGGAGGCTCTGGTACAGGACCGACGCCGGTCAAGGCCGCGCGCGAGTCGGTCGCGATCGCAACCAACCAGTACAAGGCGGGCACGGCGAACTATCTCGCCGTCGTCGTGCTGCAGACGGCGGCGCTCAACAGCGAGCGGACCGAGCTCGACATCCTCGGCCGCCGCCTCACGTCCAGCGTCGGCTTGATCAAGGCGTTGGGCGGCGGCTGGAGCGCGACGTACGCTCGCGCAGGCGGACGTCAAGTAATCGGCTGGGGGCAGCGAGCAGATATATTTCGGGTTAAGGGGGACAGCGTCAAATGTCGGCCCGAACCGCTGGTGGCCTCTGCCTCCTGGGCGAGCAGGGCGTTCGCGAGCGACGACTCGCGCTTGTAGAAGCCGTCGGTGTGAAAGGTCTCCTCGAGCTTGAAGAGCTCGTAATCGAGATGGTGGCCGACTTCGTGCACCCACGGTGCGCAGAACGTCTTGAACGGCGACGACCCTGCCGCTTGGCGGCGGTGCGCATCCATCACGGTGATGCGTGCGGGGCGTCCGGCCTTCCTGGGGTTCGTAAGGAGGCCGTGCAGCCTCGCCGTAGTCGCCCGCGAGCACGCTGCGCGAGCACGCGGAGCTGGATCGGCGGTACGCGGTAGCCCGCGCAGAGCGTTTTCAGCCAACGCCTGGGACGCACGCTGCACCGTCGCGACCTCGTCGGCCGCGAGGCCAGCGCGCGGAATGCGCGCGACGATCACGCACCCACCTCGACGCCTGGAGGGGCAAGGGGAGGAGGGCGTCTCGATGGCGTCGCTGCGGCGGTAGATGCGCTGCCGCGATGCGGAAAGCTTGGCGTAATGGGCGAACGGCATGCGGCCAATAGTAGGGGCGAACCCGAAGGGCGAGGAAAGAGGTTAACGATGACGGAGCCCTCGCAGGTGCCGCTGCACCACCTTCCCATCTTGGCCGACGAAACGGGCGGGCCACGCGCTGCAAGCGGCTGCGCTTTTCGTCGAGTCGAGCATCAGTGCCGCACGACACCACGGCGCCAAAAAACCGGGCCGGAGGTACCCGGCCCGGATCAACAGGGAAACCGCTCGTTTCAGGGAAGCGTCAGCGACCACGCGCTCCGCCCGTGCGTCGCGGCGTAGAGGATGCGCGAACTCGGCACTATCGTCAAGTCCCGACACTTCGACCATCGGCAGAGCTCCGCCCGCTGCTTCCCAGACGTCGGTGGCGTTTGGAAGCTTCATCACGCCGAAATCGGAGGCCGCGTGAGAGATCGCCGGTCACGTCGTCGCTGACGACGGCCGTGATCGGGAAGTCGGGCAGGTTGTAAGCTCACGTCGACCCACGTCGCCGCGCCTGCTCCGCTCCAGGTCGACCTCGAGACGTGCCCTGGCGTCGCCGGGCGTGATTCGACGTTGTAGCCGTTGTACGAGATCCACGCATGGCGCGCGTTCGTCGGATCGACGTAGATCGCGCTGATGGCTCGGTTAGGACCGATCGAGTCGCCTGGCGTCGACCCGATTCCAGACGACGGACACGGCCGGCGATCGTTGGCGTTGTCGGTGATGAACACGCGGCCCGTGCTCGTCGCCGCCCACATCGTGCCCGGTGTTTTGCGGAGCCCGCGCGATCCAGGCGACCGCGCCGCCACGCGCGGGTTGCCGCCGTACGGCCGGCAAGCCGGAAGTGAGTTCGCGTGTCCGGAGGTCCGTGCATTCGGCGGCCGATCGGACGAAGTTGCCGCAGCCGGGCTGGCCGCGCGAACGTCGTGAACTCGGGGCAGTTGGCCTCGAGGAACGTCCCGGTCGCCGCCCCAGTCCTGCGTCCGCCAGACGCGAGAACGAGCCCTGGAAGATCGAGCCCGCCGTCGGCCGGGATTCGGGTCGGCGATGATCGGCGGGTAGAAGAACGACCCCTCCGGGCTGGACAGGATCGGCGCCGAGATGATCACCCACTTCGTCGGATCGCCGTTGCGGAAGTTCGCGTCGTTCGCCTGGCCGGTGAAGGTGTTGAAGCGCAGCGCGTCATGTCCGCGACGTTGAAGCCGGACTGGCCGCCGTCGCCGTAGATGATCTGGGGCCAGACGATGCGGCGAGCCGTTGTACTGGAACGTCCCGTTGTCCTGCGTGCCGCCCTGCAGGAGGTTCTGCGGCCGCTGCGCTGCTCGACCGAGAGGCTCTGGAACTGCAGCGTCGACAAGCCGTTGTTCATGTTGACGAGCTGGTTCGGCGACCCGGCTCAGACAGGCTCTTGCAGCAATGCGCGAGTCGCGCCGGTTCAGCCCGCGCGTGTCGCACTTGCACGAGATGTCCGCGAACTTGCCGTCCGAGCGGACGACGCCGCCGTCGTCGCCGGTGATGAACTGCAGCGGCTTGCCGGGCACCGTGACGATCGGCGTGCTGGTCCGGGATGGATCGCCTCCGGCATGGTTCGGATCGCCATCCTGCGTCAGGTCGCTGAAGTTGCTGCCGCCGTCCGTCGACAAGCAGCCAGGCGCGGCCGTTCGATTGCGCCATGCAGCTGGCCGTAGGAGAACGAGCCGCCGAGGTAGACGACGTCGGGCGCGCCCGGCGGCGTGTAGACGACGTTGTCGTACCAGCACTGCCGGTGCAGTAGCCGATGTTCTGCGGCGTCGTCATGTCGCGTGAACACCGGCCGCGCCCGCTGGCATCGTCGGTGCGATAGAAGCGGGCCCGGGTTCGCGCCCGCGTCGGACTGGTTGCCCACGCCGACGTACATCCGCGTGTTTCCGTTCGGGCAGCGTGGTGACGTCGAACTCGGCGCGGTCGGTGCTGACGTTGGCGTTGAGCGGCGTCTTGATCTGCGTCCACGTCGCGCCGTTGTCGAGCGAGCGCCAGATCCCTGCGAGAAATCGTTGCACGTAGATGACTCCGGCGTGCGTTGGGTCGACCTTAACGCGTGGTCGAACTCGCGACCGTCGCGAGCGGCGTTCAGCGGGCGGACCAAGCGTGAAAATCGGCTCCGGTCTTGCCGGTAGAGCCGCGCGGACAGCGGATGGCGGCCGGAGGCACGCCCGACCGCGCCGCTCGAGACGGAGCTGACGCCGCGCACGCCGCTGGCGATCGGGACGAGCAGGTTGCCCGCATTGTCGAAGGCCATCTGCCCGATCGAGCGCTGGAAGAAAATGTCGCTGCCGGGAACCAGTGCCAGGTCCTGGCCGCCGTCGGTAGTCTTGTAGATGCCAACGCCCGCTTCCGAGTCGCCGAGGCGTTCGGCTCGCCGGTGCCGGCATAGACCGTGTTGCCGGAAGCATCGAGCGCGGAGTCCATCAGCAGCGACGCATCGCGTGTCAGTGCCGAAGCTGCCAGAGATGTATTGCCAGTTCGAGCCGTTGAGCGCCTTGTCGGTCCGCCAGACGCCGCCTCCCGCTGCCGCGGCGTAGAGCGTGCACTTGCCCAGGGAGCAGGTCGGCGCGATCGCCATCGCTGTCACGCGGCCGCTCGCCGACGTACTGGCTCCGTCGCAGAGGAACGGATTGAGGCACGGAGGGATAGGTCGCCTTGCTCCGGGCCGATGGGCTGCCCGGTTGCCGGCCGAATGCGCGCGCCGGCGCTCCAGCGCCGCCCAGCCCGCGCGGGCCGCGAGCGACGCATCGGACGGGATATCGGTGGCGGGGTATGCCCGTATCGGGAACGCCTCGGCGGCCGGAGTCCTGTCGGGGCGCGGGTCCAGTTCCTCGTCGAGGCTCATGCTTGAATCGATCGCCGGTGATTACCGACCCAATTGGGCCGGCAATGCGGTCGCCCCAAACAAAGTAGCAGTCAGAATTACCGCGCCGAATTTGCTCACATCGTTTCCTCCTTAATTCATTCGTCCGACGGATCGCCGGCGGTGCAAGGCAACCGTTATTTTCAGCAAGATGCGAACCTATATCGGGAGCTCAATCTTTACCAATGACATTCGGCAAACGAAGAGGTCACCATCACAACTCGCGAATGTAGGAGTCCACCGACATGGGGATCTCCAACCTGGGTTCGTGACAATCCCGCACCTCTGGCGACGGTTGCTTCCGGTGCCGTGCCCAGCTGGGTCTGCGCGACATGACGAAGGGCACCGCGATCGCGACACGGCAGCAGCGGACCGTGACCTGCGACTTCGCCGAGGCGCACCTCCCAGCGCCGATCGATGATGCCCCGCACGTCAGAGCGAGGCTTCGTCAGCGAAACGCAAGCCTCGTTCGCGGTTGTGGATATTGAAGCACCTTGCATCCCGTCGGCTCGCGCGCGATCATCATCGGCCCTGCCCGCCACCCGCCTGGGCCGGGGATTCCTGGCGTCGACGACCTCATTGACCGCACACCGTGGAGGTCTGCGGTCATGACCGGAAATCCCATTGCGGTGACGCTTGCCGCGCTCCTCGCCGCGGAGGATCTGCGCAGGCGGTACGCGCTGGGACGGCGGGCATCGGCGGAAGGTTCGTGATCCCCGCCAGAAGACTTCCGCGCTGTTCAGCCGGCAGACGCAGGACGGCTGAGCGGCGAAGGGCGGGCTCGGCGTGCGCTCGGCAGAGCGGCCAGGCGGCGCAGCTGCTGCGGGAGCGCGGTTCCGACGATCTCCGTTGCCCGCGCCCGGCATCGCGATCCAGGGCACCGCCTCGGCTGAGCGCTTCCGGCAAGAAATCGGTGAGCTCGAACGTGCAGGTGAACGACCCCGCGCTCACGACCACATCACGTCACATTCACTCCCGACCATCCCCACGCGCCCCCTTCGAGTTCGCGACGCAAGGCGAGACGATCGACGGTAGAGCATGGACCAGGAACATCGTGGTCGGCTACAACAGCTCCGCCGGTGCCATCGTCGAGTTCTTCCCCGGGTTCGGCCTGGCGTTCACCCAGCTTCTCTTCTCGGGTTACTCGGTGTCGCACGACGGCGGTCAATCGTGGGTCAACAGCCTTCGTGCCGCCCGTCTCATCTGACGCGCCGTTCACGTTCGGCGACCCGTCGCTCGCCGCCGACCGCAACGGCGGCGTCTACTATGCGAGCCTCGGCGCGGACGCGTCCGCCAGAACGCGATCATCGTCAACAAGTCGACCGACAAAGGGCTCGACGTTCGGGCGGCCACAGTGGTCGTTGTCGACGAGGGCTCGGACAAGGAATGGATCGCCATCGGCCCCGATCCTGGAACGCCGTCGCGCGACAACATCTACATCACGTGGACGAGCTTCCAGGAAAACAGCTCGGAGCTGTGGCTCGCGCGAAGCATCGACGGTGGGGCCACCTGGACGACGAAGCAGCTGTTCGCGCCGGTGGACGACGGCATCAACAGCGCGTTCATCAGCTTCTCGAACCCCGTGGTCGACGCGACGACCGGCCGCCCATGTCCCGTTCCTGCGCCAGCAATGGCAATGCCGACAACGTGCGCGTGCTCGTCTCGGATGACGGAGGCGACACGCGTTCCGCTTCCTCGCGTTCAACGTCGCGGGCGCCCCGATGCCAATGCGTTTCCCAACGTCACGCCCGGCGAGCTCGTCGACTGCCGCGGCGGCGGGCTCCGGAACGCGCTGCACCAGGGCGGTTCTACGGCGGGTCGCT
>ERZ1370068.9526-contig-83_pt1 | contig 103116 bp, 140 predicted proteins | sample MGYA00561227_ERZ1370068 | MGnify/ENA primary metagenome ERZ1370068 (study PRJEB38410, sample SAMEA6850437) | metagenome | study: Metagenomic assessment of the ecological functions of the soil: analysis of the soil microbiota associated with the...
CGTTACGCGATGCCGCTGTGTTTCGCCCCGTGGGTGTGACGAGACCGAAGATTTCCGACCGTGCTGTTCATTCTCCTGACCACGGCGACGGCGGAACGCCACGCCCGAGGAGGCGCGCTCCTTCAAGGCGCAGGGCGACGGGCTGGTCCAGAAGTGGCAGAATCGCCGAGGCGATCCGAAGCGTACGAGAGCGCCATCAAGGCGGATCCCGAATGGCTGCTCGCCTACGACGCGCTGGTTCGGTGCCGCCTCGCCGGCGCGCAGTACGACAAGGTGATCGCGCGGCTCAGCTTCGGTCGTCGACGTGCACCCCGACTACGCCAACGCCTGGTACTCGCCTTCCGCCTATCGACGGACCAACAAGAACGCCGAATCGCTCGACGCCTATCATGCGGTACATCAAGCTGCGCCCCGACGAGCCCGAGTCGTACTGCCGGCTGGTACGCGCGGCGGCGGCGCTCGGCAAGAAGGACGAAGCGGCGGCCGCCTTCGCTAAGTACGTCGCGCTCGAGAAGCGGCCGAGCGAACAGCGCTACGTGGAGCTGGCCAAGACCGAGCTCGGCAGGCTTTGAAGAAAGCCGGCGCTGCCGAGCGCGGCGTCGAGGAGAGCGATGTTCGCCGGGCGCTCCATCGCGGCCAAGGCGAACGCGTGCGACCAGGGCGACGCGGCGCTCGCCGCGCAGAAGTTCAAGGACGCGTACGGCAGCCCGCCGCAGAAGGCGCTGTCGACCCCAGCTCGATCCGTTACGCCTACGACGGATCGTGGCGACCGCCCTGCGGCTCCTGCTGTGGAAGGAGATGGTGACGGCGCCCGGCAGCGCCGTCGCCGACATGCCGGCCTACGCGCTCGGCTACTACTACCCCTCGGCCGCGCGCTGGAGATGGCAAGGGGTCGATGCGGTGGAGCCGCTCAAGCACTTCGTGGCGCTGCGCTCCGGCCAACCCCGAGGGACAGATCGCGCCGGTATGCTGCTCAAAAAGAGCAGTACGACAAGGAGGCGCCACCCGCGCCCTCAAGAAGTATCTCGAGGTCGAATCGCCCGGGGCGAGGCGGCGCGCAAGACCGCCGAGGACGCGCTCAAGGAGCTGGGCGCGCCCAAGTAGCGGGAGTAGATCGAGGTCATCACCAACTGACTGGCCAGTCGCGCAGCCGTTACAATCAGGGTATGGCACAGTGGCCGCCCTATCGCCTCCTCGAGCGTGATACCCTCGACGAGGCGCAGCGCAAGCACGCCAAAGCGCCTTCGAGCGGCTCTGCATCACCACGTCGGGCAACGCCAGGCCTGGGACGGCAAAAGGTATTACAAGAATTGCCGGGCGAAGCACGGTGCGTGGCTGCCGCCCGACAAGAAGGTGCTGGGCGCTGGCGCAGATCTTCCACCATCTTGTGGGGCGAGCTGGCCGCCTGGTCGATCAGCGCCGACCTCGCGCTGCAGCTCGAGGACGCCGAGGCCAAGATGGCCGCCACCTCGCAGGCTCACGACGAGGCGCGCCACTTCTACACCATGCGCGACTATCTGCTCGAGCTCGGCGGCGAGTGCCGCCGCTCGACGGCTACACGCACGTGCGTGCTCACCACGCTGCTCGACACCGATCGGCTGATCGACAAGCTGCTCGGCATGCAGCTGATCGTCGAGACGGTGGCGGTCACGCTGTTCCAGACCGTGGCGCTGGCGCAGTCGAGCCGGTGCTGTCGGATCTGATGCCGTACTTCGAGCGCGACGAGGCGCGCCACGTCGGCCTGCGGCGTGCTCTACCTGCCCACGCATGCTGCGCGAACGTCAGCCGCGCCGACGCCGCGCGCCGCGTGGTGCTGCAGCTCAAGATCGTGACGCTCATCGGCTGGGGCACGCACCTCAAGTCAAGCCACTTCGAGACGCTGGGCATCGACAACAACGAGTCGATGAGAGCGCGGCATGAAGCTGCAGATGGACGTGGATGGCCGGCATGCGCTCGCCCGAGGGAGAGGAGCCGCCCGGCCTTTCCCTCGAGTCAGCAGGATGCGGCGGCTCAACGACGTCGCGGTGCACTTCGCGCGCGTCGGCAGCGCACCATCGTCGGCATGGTCGACGCGCTGGCGGGTCGGCGATCCGCGCGCTCAAGGTGTCGGCATTAATGAAGCGCGTGGACCAGCTTCGTGACCGCCGGCATGTTCTTCGTGCGCATGCTGGTGCGTCGCGTTCATGTCGCCTTGCAGCTCACCGTCGGCGGCGCGGACATCGAGGCGCCCCAACCAGGCCGCCGCTCAGAACACGTTTCAGCCGCCACCGCGCTCGCCATCGTCGCGGCGCTCGCCCGGCATGCATCCTGCTCCTCTCCGGAAATCGGAGACTGTGGTAGGCAGGAGTCCATGGATAAAAACGTCAACCGCGACGCCCCGCTGACAGGCTGCGCGAACGGCTGGTCGTCGAGGAAGGCGGGGTGCGCCTGTATCGCGCGCTCCTCGACAAGCTGACGACGATCGACACCCCGCGGGCGCCTGCGCCGATCTGGTGCCGCGCCTGGAGCGATCTGGCCGACGACGAGGCCCGCCACTGCGATCTCCTTGCGGGCCCCTGCAGAACATGGCGTGAGCGACCTCGAGACCCCGTCGGCGCCTGGCCCAGCGCGAGGGCGCGAGGCCTACCTGAAGCTGATCGGCGAGGCCGAGACGCCTGGCGCAGTTGCTCCATCGTCCTGCTCACCGTCGAGCTGATGGACGAAAAACGCCTGGGAGCTGCTGGTCAACCTGGCGCGCGACCTCGCGACGACTCCACGATCGAGGCGTTCTCGGGCGCGCCAAGCAGGAGAAGGAGCACTTACAAGATCCGCGGCGCGGTCGCGCGCCTGCTTCTGCAAAGAAAATGGTCGTCCCAACCAAGAGTAGTCGATCACACAGAAACAACACCGTCCCGGTAGTGATGATGCTCGCGGCGCGCACTGCGCCTGGTGCCGTGGTCGTCGCGTCCTCCTGGTGCGCCTGATCGTGCCGGGGCGAAGAAGCCGCGACGCGACGCCCGCGTGGCTTTCGTCGACGATGAGCCGATGTCGATGCGGGTGCTCTTCGAGGCCGCGCAGCGAGTTCGGCCGCGGTCTCGACGGCGCCACCCTCAAGAGCGCGAGCGATGCGCGGCCTGTCCGTGATCGAAAAGCGCATCTTACGTCGGCCCGCCCAGCGAAGGCCACGTCGAGCTGCCGCGCACCGGCCTCGAGGATGAGCCGGTCTCGGGCGCGATCGCCGAGCTGGTCGCGCGCCAGATGCGCCGCAACCAGGCATCGATTGACGCCTGCACCCAGGCGGCGGCGGCGCGCGCCGTCCTGCCGCCAGCGGCACCGTCGCGCTGCACGTACCGTGACGGAGAAGAAGGTGACGGCGATTCACGTGAGCCAGGACGGCGTGCGCGACATCGATCTCGATCTCTGCCCCGTCAAAGCGCCGGCCGCAACGGCGCTTCGACCTGCACCAGGCCGCCTTCACCTGGCCGGTTTCGCTCTCCCCAAGCGCGCAGCGCTGACGCGCAGATTTCGCCCGTCCTGCCTCGACAAATCGCGTCGTTCCGCTGCCTGACAGGCATGCGCGTTCGGCTATAGTCACCCACCAGAATCGATGATCGGTCCATAATTCTGCCCGACCCCCGATCTCACCAGCGTGAGAGGACAGCGGCGGAGTCGTCGCGGAGGAGACATGCAGCACATCAAGGAGTTCTTCGACGAGGGCGGGTTCTTCATGTACGTCAATCTGGTGTGCTCGGCGATCACCATCGCCATCATTGTCGAGCGAGACCATCTTCTTCCTCGGCAGGGGTCGGTGAACGCCAAGGCGTTCCTCGAGCAGATCCGCAAGCTGGTCGCCGCCAACAACGTCGACCGCGCGATCAAGCTGTGCTCCGCCACGCGAGGCGCCGGTGGCGCGAGGTGGCCAAGGCCGGGTCTGACCCGGCTGCCCAAGGGCGAAGCCGCCGATCACCACCGCCATCGAAGAGACGCTGGTCGACGTGACGCCCGATCTCGAAGAAGCGCATCCCGGCGCTCGTGGTCGCTGGCCAACATCGCGACCCTGATCGGCCTGCTCGGCACCATCACCGGCCTGATCGGCGCCTTCGCCGCGCGTCGCCATGGCGGCCGCCGCCGACCGCTCGACCTGCTGTCGGCCAAGCATCGCCGGAGGCCATGAACAACACCTGGCTGGGCCTGGCGATCGCCGTGACCTGCATGATCGCGCCACGTGTTCCTTCAACTCGGCCTCGAAGAAGCAGCAGCACGAGCTCGAGGCGTTCGCGATGAAGCTCGAGAACCTGCTGGTCGAGACGCCACGGCGAGCGGCAGGCAGAGCAGGCTGGCGGCTAGCTCGATGCGCGCCGCAGCGGCTTCCGCACGCAAGCATGCGCGAAGATCCGCGAACATGGGCGAGGCCGCTGCCAGAGAAGAGGGCGGCGAGCTCAACCTCATCCCCTACCTCGACATCGTCACCAACGTCATCATGTTCATGCTCGCCACCACCACCTTCGCCGCGGCGCTGGCGCGACATCAACGTGTCGCTGCCGACCGCCGCGTCGGCGGCTCGACCCCGATCGACCCCGCCGCCGCCGCCGCCCAAGGACGACGCTCAACCTGACGGTGTCGATCTCCGAGAAGGGCTACACCATCGCCGCCTCGGGCGCGGTGCTCTACCAGGGCTTCATCGTTCGACGGCGCGGCAACCTGCAGCACGACCGACCAAGAGCCTGCCGACCATCCCCCAGGAGCCGACGGACAGTTCGACATCGATCTGCTCGCCAAGAAGATGATCGAGATCAAGAAGGCACCGGCGGCCGCGGGCGAGACCAAGGTCATCATCAACGCCAACCCGCAGCATCATCTACCAAGACGTGGTCGGTGGCCGCGCTGCGACGCCCAGTGCCGCGGCAAGCTGACCTGAAGCCGCGATCCTGGCCGAACCGGCCGAACAGAGGCTGGACCGAGTCGTGACGAGGCGTTTCCGGACGTGGCTGCTCTCGGCGGGCAGTGAACTGCATGGCGCGCCACCTCGAGGCCAAGTCGAGCGACGTCCCCGACAAGGAAGCCAAGCAGCAGCTCGCCGCTCCGCGACAACGCGTCGAGGCAGAGGTCGAAGAGCATGCACATGCGCGTACCTCAACATCACGCCGATGATGGACATGATGACCATCCTGCCTGGTGCTTCCTGCTCAAGCAGTTCTCGGTGCAGGCCGCCGGCCGCCGCCGATGAGCCGACGGCCTGGCAGCTGCCCAACTCGACCGCCGAGACAGCAGCGGCCGCTGGCGGTCAACGTCACCGTCACGCAGAACGCCATCCTGCGTCGAGGGCGACGCGCGTCACCCGGTGCGCTGCAGGCTCGGTCGATCCCCGGCCAAGCGCCGACGGCGCCAACGGCTACTACATCACGCCGCTCGTCGACGTGCTGCACCAAGCACGCCAACCGCCTGAAGAAGATCGCCGCGCTGGGCGGCACCCAGCCTGACGGCACGGCCATGGATCGGCGTGCCTGATGGTCGACAAGCAGGTGCCGTATCGCCTGCTGACCGAGGCCTTGTACTCGGCGGGCCAGGCGGAGTTCCAAGCAACTACCATCTCGTGGTCATCAAAGCGGCGAGTAGGCAAACGCAGTTGCGTGTCGTACGCAAATCGACAATGCGCGGACGGAGGTCGTGCGTCCGCGGTGATCGTTTGCCTTCTTTTGCGTTGATCGATTGCGACTGCGATTGCGATCGCGTTTGGGGCCACGTTTCCGCTCTTTACATCCGGCGCATTACCTGTATGACAACAGCTGCGCGTTTACCGGAGGAGGCCTACGCCCGATGATCGCCAACGTTCTACGTAATCTCACCGCGCTGTCGCTGGCGCTCGCCGCCGTCTGCCAGCGCCGCCGCCTGCGCCCAAGGAGGCGACGAATTCCCGGCCGGCCGAAGTTCGGTTGGCGGTGACATTCCCGGCGGTGCAGCACCTGGCCGGAACCTGGGCAATCGTACTGATGGGGGCTCTCGCTGGTGTGCGCGGTGGGCCTCGGCTCTTCGGCCTGGTCATCTACAACCAGCTCAAGAACATGCCGGTGCACAAGTCGATGCTGCGAGATCTCGGAGCTCATCTACGAGACCTGCAAGACCTACCTGATCACGCCAGGGCAAGTTCATCCTGCATCCTCGAGGCTCTTCATCGGCGCGATCATGGTGGTGTACTTCGGCTGCCTGCAGCACACGGACGCGCGTCGAGGTGACTCACCATCGCTGCTGTTCAGCCTGGTCGGCATCGCCGGCAGCTGACGGGCGTCGCCTGGTTCGGCATCCGCGTCAACACCTTCGCCAACTCGCGCACCGGCGTTCGCGTCGCTCAGCGCGGCAAGCCGTTTCCCGACCTACGCGATCCCGCTCAAGGCCGGCATGTCGCATCGGCATGCTGCTGATCTCGATCGAGCTGCTGATCATGCTGCTGCATCCTGCTCTTCGTGCCGGCGCGACTACGCCGGCCCGTGCTTCATCGGCTTCGCCATCGGCGAGTCGCTCGGCGCCGCGGCGCTGCGCATCGCCGGCGGCATCTTCACCAAGATCGCCGACATCGGCTCGGACCTGATGAAGATCGTCTTCAACATCAAGGAAGACGACGCGCGCAACCCGGGCGTCATCGCCGACTGCACCGGCGACAACGCCGGCGACTCGGTCGGCCCGTCGGCCGACGGCTTCGAGACCTACGGCGTCACCGGCGTCGCGCTCATCACCTTCATCCTGCTCGCGGTGCCGGATCGCCGGCGGACCTGCAGGTCAAGCTGCTGGTCTGGATCTTCGTCGATGCGCATCATGATGATCATCGCCTCGGGCGTCAGCTATCTCATCCAACGAGGTGCGCGCCAAGGCCAAGTACGCCAACGTCGACAAGATGAACTTCGAGCGCGCCGCTCACCTTGCTGGTGTGGCTGACCTCGATCGTCTCGGTGATCCTGCACCTTCGGCGGTCTCCGTACCTCTCATCAAGGCGAGCTCGGCGGGGCGTGCAGTGGTACCAGCGCATCTGGTTCCAGCTGTCGTGCATCATCTCGTGCGGCACGCTCGCGGGCGCCATCATCCCCGAGGTGATCAAGGTGTTCACCTCGACGGAGTCGGCGCCACGTGCGCGAGGTCGTCGACCGCCTCGCGTGAGGGCGGCGCTTCGCTGAACGTGCTCGCCGGCCTCACCGCCGGCAACTTCTGCGGCCTACTGGATGGGCATCGTGCATCGTCGGTGCTCATGGGCGTCGCGCTACTGGTGTCGCACCATGGGCGCTCATCGACGCTGCTGACGCCGCATGACCGCGCCGGTGTTCGCCTTCGGCCTCGTCGGCCTTCGGCTTCCTCGGCATGGGCCCGGTCACCATCGCGGTCGACTCCTACGGCCCGGTCACCGACAACGCGCAGTCGGTCTACGAGCTCTCGCTCATCGAGACCGATCCCGAACATCGAGGACGAGATCAAGAAGGACTTCGGCTTCGACGTCGAACTTCGAGAAGGCCAAGCACTTCCTCGAGGAGAACGACGGCGCGGGCAACACCTTCAAGGCGACCGCCAAGCCGGTGCTCATCGGCACCGCCGTCGTCGGCGCCACCACCATGATCTTCTCGATCATCGTGGCGCTCACCCACGGCCTCGACCGACGACACTCGACAAGCTGTCGATGCTGCACCCGCCCTTCCTGCTCGGCCTCATCACCGGCGGCGCGGTCATCTACTGGTTCACCGGCGCCACCATCCAGGCGGTCGTCGACCGGCGCCTACCGCGCGGTCGAGTTCATCAAGGCGCAACATCAAGCTCGAAGGCGTCGAGAAGGCCTCGATCGCCGACTCGCAAGAAGGTCGTCGAGATCTGCACGCAGTACGCGCAGAAGGGCATGTTCAACATCTTCCTCACCGTCTTCTTCTCGACGCTGGCCTTCGCCTGCCTCGAGCCGTTCTTCTTCATCGGCTACCTGATCTCGATCGCGCTCTTCGGCCTCTACCAGGCGCTCTTCATGGCCAACGCCGGCGGCGCCTGGGACAACGCCAAGAAGGTCGTCGAGGTCGAGCTGAAGGAGAAGGGCACGCCGCTGCACGCCGCCTGCGTCGTCGGCGACACCGTCGGCGATCCCTTCAAGGACACCTCGTCGGTGGCCATGAACCCGGTCATCAAGTTCACCACCCTGTTCGGCCTCCTGGCCGTCGAGCTGGCGGTGACGCTGCCGGTCAACACCAGCCGCTTCCTCGCCGCGATCTTCTTCGCCATCTCGCTGGTGTTCGTGTACCGCTCGTTCTACGGCATGCGCATCCAGGCGGAGAAGGACGCCGCCGACAGCAGCGTCGCCCCCGCCGCTGCCGCGAAGTAGCGCGCCGAAGTCGCTGGTACTACAAAATATTACGTTTGTAATACGAGGTAGCGAGTGTCGCGAGAGGCGACCGCGAGCTATTCGTGGGTGTGGCGCCCGCCCGTGAGTGGCCGTGCATCCATCTCCCTTCGAGCGCGGCGCCGCGGAACTTCGCGGATGTCGACGTGAAAGTGCAGCGTCTCGCCGGCCAGCGGATGGTTGGCGTCGACGATGCGATCGACGTCCTCGCGCAGCTCGATCGACGCGCACGGGCACTGCGCCGCTCTCGTCGTCCTCGCCGACGAACGAGTCGCCGACCGAGAGCTTGGCGTCGGGCGGAAAGGCCGCGCGCGGTGGACGCCGAAGACGCCCTGCGGATCGGGCTGTCCGTAGCCGTCCTCGGCTGACACCACCACGTCCCGCTCGTCCTGCCCCGCCTCCATGCCCTCAGAGCCCTTCTCGAGCCCGGGCACGATCTGCTGCGCGCGCCGTGAATGGTAGGCGAGCGGCTTCCGCCGCCCTCGGAGGTGTCGTTGCTAACCTCGCCCGTCGGAGTGCTCCCGAGCACGTAGCTTCCGAACTCGCACGACCTTCTTGGCGCCGATGAGCATCACCGCACTGCGAGGAGCGCCTCGAGCGCGGTCAGCTAGCGCCGGCCCGTGCTAGTCGCGCGCCATGCCGTCGGAGCGGAAGCCGTTTCTGCTGCGCGCGCTCGCCGCGGCTGCGCGGCCTGGCTTGCTCGGCAGCTTCGGCGGCATGTATCTGCTTCCTCCCGGCGGCGGCCGCGCTGTTTTCGCCGCGCGACGAGTTCGTCGCCAAGTACCGCGAGGTGACGACAGGCAGCATTTTCCGCCGCCGCCCGGCGCGTCGACGCCGTGCCAAGCGCTACGGATCCGCAGCTCGAGGCGCTTCGCGTCGACTTAGGTTGCAAGCGGCAGCGCGCGCGCGGCGCGGCTCGCCGCTCGACGGGATGGGCCTGATCCTGTCGGTGCTCGCTGGTCTTCCGGGCTGCCCGGCAGCGCGCTGCGCGGCAACGGGGCGGCCCGGCGCGGCGTGGCGGGCGGCGGCGCTGGCCAGCATTCCTCACCCGCCTGCCTCGACGCGGTCCACCCTCAGTCGCCCGAGGCGCGCGACGTGGCGGCGATCTCTCGCCGCCGAGCCAGGCAGTTTCCGCGCGCGTGGCCGGCGTGCTGGTGCGCATGTGCTTGATGCCGACCGTTCTCCGGCGGGGTCGTGGCGCAGGTACCTGCGCGGGCCGGTGCTCGACGTCATTACAAGAATTAGCGGCGGGCGAGTGAAGAGCGGCGATCGGCCGCGCGAACGCGGAATCAGCGCGGCGGTGAGCGCGACGCCGGCGAACAGGCCGCGCAGCTGCGGCGAGCAGCGACCACCGCCAGCCCATGCGCGGCGAAGTACTGCGCGAGCGAGCTGGCGTCACCTCGGGCGCGCTGCCGAGGAGCGCCGCGGCCGAGCGCGCCGCGCCTGCGGCGCCGAGCAGCGACCAGGCCATCCACGCCTGCAGCAGCAAGAACGCCGCCGAGGCCGAAGCACTGGCGCTGTCCCGAGCAGCGCGAGCGCGGTTCCCGCCGCGCGGCTGCGAGCGCGAACAACAGCAGCGGCCGGCAGCGACGAGGCGGCGCGCGTCACCGACTTCTTGATGCGGATCTGCCGCCCTGCCACGTCGATCTCGACCCACGGTCGCCCGCCGCCATTGGCTTCGGCTGTCGATGGCGGCGGCCATCGCGCTTTTCGCCCGCCGCGGCAGACGCCGCCACCAGCGCGTGCATGGCGCCGGAAGAGATGATCACCATCGCCGGCAGCAGCGAGCGACGCGGTGACGAAGGCCATGCCGGCCATGGTCATGCCCCCACATGCCGAGCCTCCGGTGGCGAACCAGCGGCCCCAGAAACCACCGGCGGCGACTTGGCGTAGACGGCGGTCAGGCAGATCGCCATCAGGCCGAAGTCGCCAGTTGTTTTCGGCACCCACTCGGGCAGCTCGGCGCGCGCCGGAGAGTGCTCGACCAAGAGAAACAGCGTGCCGTGGTAAAGCCGAGGCACAAGAGCGCCAGCGCCTTTGCGTTCGCCGATCGAGGCCGACGTGGTCCCGAGTTCCGAATCCACCACCACCGGGAAGCTTCATCGCAAAATCTCCTTTCTCGCCTCCATTACGCGCGGCGCGGCCTTCGCAGCCCGTCCTGCGCCGACCGCGCCATTTTCCGTCCGGGTCTCCGGCGGTTTTTCCGTCGAGAAACGCGCCAATCTGACACGCGACTTGTCGCGGCGAGCCCAATGGCGTACATCGGCTGCATTTCGCGGCGTCGCCGGTGGATGGTCGTCATGAACCGCTCCCGCGCTCCTCGCGCCGCCGCCTCGCCCCCGAGCCGGCTGCGCCGGCCAACCCTGCAACCGTCTCCGAGTCGAACGTGGCGGCAGGCGAGGTCTGCGCCGCGTCGCGCCAGCCAGGCGCCTTCCGTGCGCATCGACCTGAACCGCGGTCGACTCCGCCGACGCGACCTCGCCGGCCGCCCGCCCGGCTGCGGCAACCCGCGGCGCCACGCGCGAGTGGGTGAGCTGCGCCGATCCCTCGCCCGTCGATGGGCGAGTCGGACTGCGTCGCCGACCGTCGCCGCTTTCACGCCGACTCCACTAACTTCGGAGCGCCGCTTCCAGAGCTGTCACGCCAACCCGCTCCCCGTCGGTGATCGCTGCGCGCCGGCCCTGACGCGCGCGCGGCGACGCCGAGTCGCTGTTCTGCGTCGCAGCGTCGGCTTCGAGTCGATCGGCACCGCGGAAGCTCGCGCGGCAGCTGCAGTACACGCGAGCAGCGCCCCTGCTGCGCCAGCCGCGCGCTCTGCGCCAGAGATGCACAGAGAACGAGTGCGGGCAGAACCCGCGCTGCACCTCCGATCACGCGGTTCCACCAGCCCGCCGTTCGATCTCGGCTTCCGGACGCCTCGCCGACGGCGGAGCGCCCGTCGTCGGGGTTCGGCACCCGCCTGAGCCGTTCCTCGGCTGCGGCGAGCTGCACTTCGTCCCCTGCTTCGCGCTCGCTGACGCGCTGATCGGCGCCGAGCTGCCCCAGCCAACCGTCGACCAGCGCGGCGACGCCGTTGCTGCCCGCCAGGCGCCCCATCACCGTCGGGAAGGCGAAGGCGACGTGTGCCATTTCTATCGTGTTTGCGCTGTGGTGGATCTTCTTCACTCACATCCAACAGGCAGGCAAAAAAGCTTTGTGACCGCAACTCTGCTGGAATTACTTTGCATTCCACGCTCATGTCTCTTGGACTCATAGCGGCGTGCTTCACAATTCTGTTCACGTCAAATAAAAGTAGTTTGGTCCTGCATTCAGTCTTCAGGTTATGCCTGCGCAACATTTCTTGCCGGAGTCAGCCTGATCATGGGCTTATTGGAATATCCCGACATAGTGGGCCCAATTAAAAAACACCGTCCGCTCGTCTCTATTCATAACAGCCCTGGTCTTCATCGTGTGGTCGCTGATCGGCGTTCGAATGAGCCACCCTCTATTATTTTATTGTAGTCATCTGTATTCTTCTCGTCGAGATCAGTCACCTAAACTCGTTGTACTATGGGCTGGATTTAAGCGGCTGACAGGTCGGAAAATAAACCTGAGGAAAACAAGTAAAAACCGCTAGCCCTGTACCTAAAATTTCATTCCACCTTCGTTCCTTTTATTTCTCTGCCATTATCAATCGAATTCTCATAAACAGATATTTAATTTCAGATAATGGTTGCTGAACTAAGTTAAACATTTCGGCCAGAGTTAAATGCCTAAAGTGGGATCTTTGAAACTGTTCATAATGCAGTTGGCATCTCCTTCAATCTGCTGCCCTCGAATTCTCTCCGGAACGCAACAGCAAATTAAATTGACAACCAGATTGTTCCTGAGAGATGTCTCCCTGTTCTCCTCAGCGCAAGAGGCTAAAGGAGAGAATGGCCACCACGATGGACCCTTCGAATCTAAATAAAGCCTCTTTTTTCTTTCACGATATTTTATACACCTCGTCCCTTCAACAATGGGTTTATTCACCTATCTTCAGTATACACCACAACCAGCTGTATGAAAAAGATCTTCATTCTAGGAACTATTATGTGCTGCTATAGCTTGCTATCAGCACAACCGCAAAAAGTAAAAGGCCAGGTAGCCTCTACTGATACAGCCGATCTTTCGATACTCAACGTTTATCCTTCCACATTCCCCGACGTGTCTGTCGTATTCAGAGCCGAGACAAGAAAGGGAGAGCCTGTGTGGAACCTCAGCAAAGAAAAATGCGGGTAACGGAAAATGGCCGCACGTGTGATGTTATTTCTCTCGACCGCCATTTGTCAGCAACAAGCCAATTGTGTTGGGTGTGGTAATTGATCATTCCGGATCAATGGGATATATAGGAGTTAGCCAATCATATACTATCACAACAAGTGGCAACGTCAGCGATACAGTGCGAAACGTCATTGACTCCGGCAGCAGCCCGATTGACAGCGCGAAAAAAGCGGTTAAAAATCTTTGTCAAGAGCTTCAATGCCCAAAAGGACAAGATCAGTGTGATTGGTTTTAGTGATATAGTGGACGTAAAACTCCCTGCCACGCCAAGATTTAGCTAAAGCTAAACCTGGTCATTGACTCCATGCAGGCGACGCTCTCTACAGCTCTTCATGATGCGATGATTACAGGTTTGGATGAGATTAAAGCCGTAGATGGCGTAAGGGTGCTCGTAGTTTTCGACAGATGGCTGGGACAATGCCTCGAAGAACAAAATGGCAGCGACGGTCGACAAGGCCAACAAAGAAAATATTCCCGTTTATATTATTGGACTGGAGCTGTGAATAGAGGATAGTTTGCTACTGATCGCAAAGGCCGAGAGGGCAAATGCTATTTTACCGGCTCATCGTCTTCCCTTGACTCGATCTATAAAAGAAATCAGCAAACAGATTCGTGCGTCTATGATCCGAGCTACAGGTCCACCACCCTTTCTGAGGCCGATACCTCAAGGCAGATCGAACCTGGTTTTGATGTTGATAGCCTCTACCTCGTCACGGGTCCTTCACCAGCTGTGATACCCGGAGAAGGTTGCCGTGATAACGAAAAAGAATAGCCGGCAGGACAGTTACCTCTGGGGTGGAGTTGCTGTAGTGGTCGCACTGGTGATCGGCGTGTTACTCTACAAGTTTTTTAGAAATACCTCCGATAAAAAATCCGACAACATTCCTGTCATCACCAAAGTATTTCCTAATCCAACAAAGGGCCCGGTTACCATAGAGATCAAGGGTCACGCGTCGCAGTTGAAAGTTCTCAATATGAATGGCCAGTCACTGGGCGCATTTGCTGTATCGGGTGGCGAAGTCCATTTTGACCTTCATCAATGCCAAGAGGAACTATATGGTCATTGGTGAGCTACGGAGCTACCCAGCCGAATGCCGTGCAGGGTTTTGGAGTAGAAGTCAGTTATTCCATAAGATCTCGTGCCTGGTAAAAGGAAATAAGGATTATCACCTAGAATCGCCTGGCAGCAAGGCCGTTTTAGCGACTTATCCGTTGCAAAAGAAACTACAATTGAGTTTGTATTCTGCCTGTTCATGATTATTTTCACCCGCTATTTTACTACAATGATTAACCCTATCCTTATCATCAATCAATTGTTCTCGGAAATGCAGGCCAGGATAAAAGAGGAATGGTATCGCACAAAAACTTTGAGCCGAAAACTTCTCTCGTCTCTTTACCATTTTTGAGGAGGACGGTTATATCATCCAGGATCCTACCGGGGAAACTTACTCTGAGACCAGGACTGATTGGTAGAAGCAAGCATCAGGCGGCCGTATGGGCTCAAAAATGAAAATAATCCGGACTAGTCAAACCCATTATTACCAACGCAAAGAAGGCAACGTAGAACTGCCGCAAAAAGGCGTGGTGATAGCAGAGAACAATTAAGCGTTATGATGAAACCTGTGAATTTTGGAATAGACCTTGGCACCACCAATTCCTCTATTGCAAAATATGATGGCAATAGGAGTGCAGGTGTTCAGGAACCCCGTAGGACAAAAGAAACGCTCGCGTCTGTAGTGCTTTCCGTCCTGATCGAATATTGGTTGGTGACAAACAAGAGAACACCTCACCAGGGACGCGGTGAATGTCTTTGGCAATTTCAAACGCAAAATGGGTACAGATGAAAGATATTATGTTGTCAACACTGACGACAATATAACCCCATTCAGCTTTCGGCGCTGGTGTTGAAAGAGCTAAAGAATTTTATTCATAGCGGTGAGTCGCTGGAAGCCTGTGTCATCACTATCCCAGCTTCCTCTCGACACGATGCGAAAGCAATGCAACCCTGAAGGCTGGGCAGGAAGCTGGATTCAAACATATTTTTCTTCTGCAGGGAGCCCATCGCCGCGAGTCTCGCATTTTTCAATGAATCGTCCAATGATATGAAGAAAAGATGGCTATTGGCTGCGGGTATGATTTCGGTGGCGGTATATTTGGATGCGGCTCCGGCATTCAACCGACCAGGATTTGAAAGTAGTCGATCACGGAAGAAAATAATTTCCTGGTGGGCACCGATTTCGATTTTGCCATTATTGAACAGATCATCGTCCCCGGGATCGCTTTCGCCAGACAGGCATTGAGAATTTTGATGAGGAGTTGAGAGTTAAATACGGGCAAAATAAGTAAAAAGCTGTATTACGAGATCATGTATTATGCCGAAGAAGCCAAAAAGAACTGTCGTATTCAACTTCCGTTACCATCGACCCTTTTCTACTGAGATCAATGGTAAGAGGTACGATTTCATCCATACCTGTCACCAGGAAAAATCGATGAAATTTTCAGTCCTATTATCAACGAAACGATCCATTTACTCAAGAACTTATTGGGAAAAACAGGCTCACCGGCAAGATATCAATCAGATTATCCTGGTAGGTGGCAGCACTCTTTGTGCCGCAGTAAGATAGCAACTGACTTTACAGACCGGGATACCCTTTGAATTATTCATCTGATCCCACTACCTCTGTTGCAGCGGGAGCTGCTTACTATGCCGCGAATAAATATTATGAATCCACCGAGGAAGACAGTCCGCAGGCCGCAGAGAATATCGGCGGCGAAAATTCTTTCCAATATCGAGTTCACTCCCCTGACCTGAATATAGAGGTCTCTTACAACCGTTCAAGCCGGGATAAAGAAGAAGTACTACTACTGTTTTGCGAAGGCGCTTATGAAGACAAATTCTTCGCATTATCCGGAACGATGGTGGATTTGATACCGGTTTAATTCCATTGAAGGCGAAGAAAACGGAATTTCTCCCCTTGTTCCCTCAGGCACAAATCAATTCACCCCTGCATGTATATGCGACGGCAATCATGAGGAGCTAAAAAGTTTGGTTCGACAGTTAAGCATCACACAGGGAAAATATATGGTCGACGGACAACCATTGCCCCCATGATATCTCGATCGAAGTGGACGACATCGAGAACAAGGCGACCCGGCCTCGAAGTGATATTTGAACGTAATTCGTTGCTGCCTCAAAAAGGACCTTATATCGCGAAATTTCCAAGACAATAAAAAAGGGTCAAGCGACGGCGTCATCATCAATATTATGGAAGGGGATAAAAAACGCCAGGCCTTCGTCAAATCTTACTATTGGCTGCATTAACATTACCGGCAAGGACCTGAAGACGGATCTTGTGAAAGGCTCCGATATCGAAATACAACTCCATATCACTGATTCAAGAGTTCTCAATACATCAGTCTTTTTGGTAATGACCCAGCAGGAATTCACGAATGTGTTTTCAATTTCTGAAAAACAAATCAGCCTTGACCGGTTGCGCGATCAATATAGTCAGTTGGAAAATGAGCTCGCCCAAACCATCAAGCAGTTCCAATACAACGATGATGATATCTGGGAGATAAAAGCGACCGCCCTGATGGACGAGCTGCAATCTGTGAAGGAGAAATTGTTCAAGCTAAAAGGGGTGATAAATCCAGACGAGAAGTATATCATAGCGGAAAAAATTATGCGGGTATCCCAGGCTGCCGATAAACTGGGCGGCAACGAGACGCATCTCCATTCTGATTGAGAGAATATTTTGCCCTGAAAGAGCGGGTGGCCGAGGCGGTTAAGTCCTGCGACTTTGAAAAGCCGGAGCTGCAAAAGAAACTTCAAAAGATCGGGCAGAGTGAAGATTCGTTCATCTCGATCGAAGAAATGTTTCATTTGTTGAAAACAAACTAAAACAGCTCCAGGAACTTCATTGGGACGCGCTTTATAATACAACAAGCTTTTTGATCAGCCGCTATGTGGTTTGGCGCGATCTGGCCCTGGCTATCTACAAGGACCACCGGGCAGCTCAATCTTTATTCAAGATGGCTGATACGTCATTGGAAAGGGAAGACTTCGCCGAATTCAGAAAACACGCTTTCAGGTTAACCCACCTGATGGTAACCTCGGATCATCACATATCAACAAAGACTTCAAAGGCGACAGGCATTGGCTAACAAACAATACATATATCGATAGTAAGACTTTTCCTTCATTGCGGGATCCCCGTCGATGGAGAATTGAACCTGCCAAGAATAAAAAAGCAATTGCAGGCCGAGTTTGGTGTGGCAGATGGCGGTTTTATCGAGGTCGATGGGTATAGCCATAGCCGACATGATGTGTTTGAAGAAATTGAGAATCCCGGAATTTCCGACGCGATTTAATTTCCATAAGCGCATTCTGGAATAGTCCCGAGCTATTGCAGTTACTGGAAAATAATGCATTGTCGACTACACTCGCCAGCGAACTGGTGCCGTTGATGAACAATCGCGACTTCTACGCATTCTTCTCCCCTATTTTGCCGGCCCCTTCAACTATCTTTCGCGCACGCTCATCGCAGAAACAGAATTGAATGAGCTGGGCAAAACTGCTGAAATTTGAACAATTTCTATTGGCCGATGAACGGGAAGAAGCTTTCCGTCGATTCGTATTTTCCTGGATGAAAATCAAAAAATACTCCGCAACGTAAATGCGGAAAACTATAAAAATATTGCGCCCAAAGTTCGCCCTGTGGGTGGACTCCGAGTGGTTCTCATTTTCAATAATCTGCCGCGATGAATTCTACGAAGTAAAATGAAATCGCCGTACGGCTCATCAATATTGGAGTGGCTGTACCAAAAAGACCCATCGCCGCGATTGCAGAAAAGTGAGCGAACAGCTTGTCTTGATTAACGACGTCCCAGAAAGTCTCCGCAACTTAATTTCATCCAATCACGCCGCATATATGCAACCCAGGAAAACCCGGATCTCAGTCGGCTGGCGAAGTGGATGGTGGATATTATGGGTTGTCATTGGGCTGGCAAGGGCATCGGCGAATGGATGCGGAGATAACACAACCTTCCACGAGAAACCCTATAACTTCGAACATCGATACCTGGCACCAGATTCCGTTTTCAAAATAGTTAGAGACTCGGCCGTGGATGGCAAGTCTGACACCCGAGTGAAGTCAATCGACCTGAAACCACACACCGCTGCCCGCCTGGTTATAGTCGCTCCCGACACTTACACGGACACGCTACTTTCGATAAACATTCCGCCGATCCGATTCGATGGCACTCAAATTGCAATTATCACCGGTAAAAGATTATCATGACCCTTACACAGTTTATCGTTCTGCTCATTATTGCAGCTATCTGCGGATCAGTGGGCCAGTGCACTCGCTGGCTATGATTTGGGTGGGTTGCCTGGTATCAATTGTAGTCGGCTTCATAGGCGCATATATCGGGATGTGGCTTACTGGGAAATTGGGCCTCCCTGAAATCTTTTGCCGTCAAGATTGGGGGTAAAACTTTTTCCCATCGTCTGGTCGGTTGTTGGCTCAGCCATTTCTAACTTTTGTCGTGGCATTGATACGAAAGGGAATTTCGGGGCCACGACGATATCTCTGAGTTACTGGAGTTTTCATTGGATTGATTTTGTAAAACAGAGTCCCAAGATGTTTAAAATATTTTGCGATGTACGGTCTCATTAGTAAAATGGCTGCACTTACTGGAAAAAGGGATGAATTAATTTCAATCCTGACGGAAGCACCACCAACATGCCCGGTTGTTTAAGTTATATCATTGCCAAAGACACTAAGGACCCGAATGGGATCTGGGTGACCGAAATATGGGATGATTCAGCCAGTCATACCAGTTCGTTATCACTTCAGGCAGTAAAGGACGCAATAACAAAGGCAAAGCCTTTGATCGCGGGATTTGAAGCAAGCTTTGAAACGGAACCGGTTGGAGGCTATGGTCTAACGAAGAAGAGTTAAAGCCCTGCATCTGAAATATCTTGATTCTTCCTTAACAATATTTTTCAAAAAATTTGGCGGATGGCCAAATGAAACCTAGTTTTGCTAACGCTGTTAGAAAATATAACATCAAACAATGGGGATAGCTGAAAGAAAAATAAGGCAGAAGGAAGAGGTTAGATCTCTCCATTCTTAAGGCTGCCTGGCGGTTGGTCGAGACCGAAGGCTGGCAGTGGCGCTGTCGATCCGCAAGATAGCGGATGCCATTGAATATAGCGCTCCCGTGATCTATGACCATTTTGAAAATAAAGAGGCAATTCTGCTTGAATTTACCCGCCGCAGGTTTTCAGCAATTGAACGAGCAGCTTTTGAAGGCGAAAAGACAAGTTCACTAACCCGGAACAACAGATTGAAGCCATTGCTTATGCCTATTGGAAATTTGCCTTCAACAGAAGGAATATTATCAGCTAATGTATGGACTTGGTATGCCCGGTTGCGATACGGTGAAACAGATACCTGGAGCTGGCCAGCTTCACAAAAATAATATTGACCCCCATCCAGGAAATGCTTGACCGCACGAAGAACGCCAGCGCCGACCCTTTTTAAAGCTCCATACTTTCTGGTCAACACTTCATGGGCTCATATCCATCAACATGATGGGACGAGATGATCACAGAGATGAGTTAAATGCGATGGTCTTAAAAGATTTTTGATAGGCTTTGTATCAGGAATGAAAGCTAAATTTTTATACATAAAGCTAACACTGTTAGAATAATAATTACGATAACAATTAAATGCACACACCGTGAAAATTGATATTTGGTCGGACATACGTTGTCCATTTTGTTACATCGGAAAAGAGAAAATTTGAAAATGCCCTGGCCCAATTCCCCATCGTGAACAGGTGAAGGTGGAATGGCACAGCTTTGAGTTGGATCCTTCTATGAAAACGGAGATAAGCAAGTCAACGTCTACGACTACCTGGCGAAGCGAAAAATATAAGTCTTCAATCATCGATCAGCATGCATACGCAGGTAACTGAAATGGCTGGCGAGGTCGGATTAGATTATCATTTTGAAAAGACAGTTATCGCAAATTCTTTTGATGCACATCGACTAACACAATTGGCGAAACAATTCGGCTGGGCGATTTAGCCGAAGAAAGATTATTCAAGGCACATTTCACCGAAGGAATGGATATAAGCGACCATCTTACTCTTATCGTGCTCGGCAATGAAATAGGTTTGGACGGAAGGCTGGTAAAGCAAATGCTGCGACAGCGATGCATTCGCCGATGAAGTGCGATGATGATCAGAAGCAGGCGACGGATATTGGTATAAATGGAGTACCGTTTTTTATTATCAATGACCGGTATGCAGTATCCGGGCTCAACCTACACGAAGTTTTTGTGCAGGCCCTCGAAAGAGGATGGGAGGATTATGAAGCAGAAAATCCCGAAGAGGCGGCCATCGGGGCAGGTACCCACAGTTTTGCCAGTGGCAGCGATCGCTGAATAGCTGGTACACCAATTATTTAATTTTTTATTAAATCATTTAAAACATTAGCAAGATGTCAACTACAAATGGGCACTGGACCCTTACACATTCAGAACTCCAGTTCAAAGTAAAACACCTGATGATCTCGACCGTAACAGGTCAGTTTAACCAGTTTAGTGGAACCGCAGAAACGGAAGGCGATGATTTTACAAAGGCAAAAATTGATTTTACGGCCGATGTAGATTCTATTTCTACCAACAACGCTCAGCGGGATGCGCATTTAAAGAACACAGATTTTTTGATGCACCGAATCATCCGCAACTGATTTTTCAAAGCGAGCAATTGGAAAAGATCTCCGATGATGAATACAAACTGAGATGGCACATTAACTATGGAGGAGCCAGCAAGAAGATCTCGTTACAGGTCGAATTTGGCGGCATCACCGTTGATCCCCGGGGAAATACCCGCGCAGGCTTCACCATTAACGAGTAAGATCAACCGCCAGGATTTTGGTGTCAGCTTCGGCGTCGTGACCGAAACCGGTAGCATCCTTCTCGGTGATGAAGTAAAAATCACGGCTAGTGTTCAGTTTGTGAAACAGGCAGTGGCAGAACTGGCGTTGGCAGTTTGATAGAGGATGAATAGTGAGTAGTGAGTCTTCAACGACAGAAATAATCGACAGGCATGCAAGGTAAATCCTAGTATGCCTTTGTTGTTATTATGAATTTATAGGTCTGCGGCGTATATTTAGGAAATCATCTTCCGAGCCACTGCATGAAGAAAAGTCTCCGGGATATAAGTCTTCTGTACTTTGTTTGGTTGTGTGTCTACCAGTCCGCAAGCGCCCAGGATAGTATATCAGCATTCCTTGTTAAAAAAATCGAGTGTCAGCAAATCCAACATGATCCCTTCTCTTATGCCAGGAGTCTTCCCCTCCTACGTTTCCAAAAGAATTTATAAAGAGCAGCGAAAAGACAATAACATTTTTATAATGCCATTATAGCTTATACTTTAAAAACACTCAGGGCCACAGTTGGCCCACTTCGAGCGGTCATCGCTGATTCAATTATAGCCCGCTCATTGCAAGTGATGGGACGGTTTAAGAACAGGGAAGGAAGAGAGAGTTATAATTTCTGGCGGACCGACTCAGCCTATCGCCTCCTATTTATGGGGATTGAAGATTACCAAAAAAAGATGCTGGATGATGATCAGGATTGCACGTCCATGTGTCTTCTGTCTCGCGAAATACCGGTGACCACGGCCAGGCAAGCGCATGGCATCATGCAGGATTATACAAACAACAGCGAATACCCAACATATACAACTTTTGCCAGGTACAAAGCATTTCCGGCCTATTCTACCTGGCTGGTGATAAGTTGCCCCTGTCTTTGATATATGCGTGCTGAGTAATATCCTCAGTTTTGTACAAACTTATGAGCTTGCGCTGGACGAAGGCCGATTCAGGCAAGTCTCGGGCTGATCATTGCAACAATAAAAAACGAAGAGATCATATTCTCAACCCTTCTATCATTGCCCCTTACTACGGCAACACATCAATCATTCTGTATCATCTCGCAAGATTGATGAGCGTCGAAACCCATTCCCGCACTTGAAGAAATGAAAGCCAGCCTGATTTGCGGACGCGACAAACCAGCCTTGCCAGGCGCAAAAACAGAACTGGAGAAACTAATTCTCATCAATGCCTGCCTTACTAAAATGGGACAAGCCCGGACTGCTCTTTTCCGGGCGTAAGCCTAAATAGAGAGTTGAGAAAAGCAAAGCTTCCCCTTTTTCATCGGCTTGAAAGCTTATTCCTTCAATCCTTAGTCTCTTCTTTAAAAAAGCCTTTATCCAAAAAGAGATCGGTTTTTACTATCACTACTGCCCCGCCTACAACAGTGTCGCTGTTGCTTGAATGGTTACAGTGCTGAAAAATAAAAATTCAACACAGTTGGGTTGCAGAAAAGAACTCAGTAACTTGTTTGCATAAACAATTCTCGGCAACCAGGATATGCACTAAGCTGAAACCACTACAACTGGCTATTCTTTCCATGCCTGGTCTCCATGATCTCTGTTTTGTCATAAGCACTATCGCAGATGATATCATCCACAAGAAATGGGAAGCATATTGGATGGCTGTTCCCCGGTGCCAGATCCGCACGACTGGCGGCAGGTCTATCACTTCAGAAAAAGACATTTTCATTGGATCAAAAGAAGCCATCCTCATTCGTTGATACACGTGTCGGCTGGATAATCGGTGTAAGCTATATGTCAACGGCACAATGGTTTCTTTTGGTCCAGCTCGCAGCGATGTGTACAGCTGGGAACGATGAAACTGTTGATATTGCTCCTTATTCAAAATCCGGCAACAATGTGCTGGCGGCCGTTTGCCTGGAATTTTGGGGAAGAAAGACAGGAAGCACCAGATCTCCTATCTGACCACGCATTCATTCTGCGGGGGTAATTCTGGAAGAGGAAAAATTGGTAAATAGCGCAATTCGGCGCTGGCAGCTGCATTGGGGACAGCGCTTATACCCGCTGGATCCGCAGCTCTACTTATGTTTATTACGCAGCAGGTCCTGCGGGAAAGAGTTGATTTTACAATCGATACCCCGATGGGTGGGTTACGCCACCTGGATTATGATGATGCCCGCTGGAGACCCGCACAGCAACTCTTTAACGGCCTTCCTCTGAAGGGTGTTTTTCAACTTTACGGACCCTTGGCTGCGGATGCTGGTGCCCTCGGTCCAATTCCTCCAGTGGAAATAAAAGAGCGGAGAACTGCAGAGCGTGCGCCGATTGAGCGGCGGCACTCTTATGACCGGATGCTTTTCGAGATGGCGACAAGCCGCAGACTATCGGGCTCACGCGGGTGATTTCTTGCGCGCTGATCAGTTCCCTAACGGCGATACCGGTTTTTGAAATTGCCCCAAAGGGAAAATGCAATGATCGATCATATGCCCATGCAGAAGGACTGCTTGTTAAGCCAGAAAATAACCAATTCGGACTGGAGAGCTCAAAATCAAAAGAGCGGCCACGGTGGCTGGGCAGTAAAGTTTATCGGGTTAAAGATCTCTCTCCTCTGGGGAGGGAATGACGACAGTCTACATACGTTAGTGTGGCGCACACGCCACAGTATATTAAATTGGAAATTACAACAGAACGAAGACACATTACGATCAAAAAGATCTCTATACTTGGCCTTTATGAAAGGGTTATCATTTAGGTTAATGCGGGCTTTAAAAGCGATAATGATACTTTGAACAAAATCCATGAAACAACAGGATGGCGACAGCAAGGGTTATTGTGCTCATGAAATATGGACGTGCCCCTACATGAACAATTGCAATACGTGGGCGACGCGCACACCCGCATCACAGGCGCTGGTATATCGCTTTACAATAGCCAGACGATAGCTGTGCGCAATGCGATTGAGCAAATACGAAATTCATTTATGCCGGAAGGGATCGCGATGAATGCCCCATCCTGCAGTGACATTCTCAACGGGTAGGCGCTTTCTGTTGATCTGGCAGATATCCATGCTCCATGATTACCGGATTGTATAGAGGCGACATCAATTTTATTCATAAACAACTGCCTGTCGCGGGATGGTACTGATTTTTTCCGACATTACCAACTGAAAGATGGGAAGCCTTAAGAACGTGCCCTACTGGAATTTTACTGATTGGGTAAGCGACAAGGGTTGGAGCTGGTATGGCTCAATGTTGGGGATGGCACTTCTGCTGCTTTGAGATTCAATTGCTCATGGCTTATGAAGCGGCAGTAGCGTTGGAATCAAGGCAGGACTTTCCAGCATTTGCCGATCAATATGCCCGTCAAATAATAAAGCTTAAACAAACCATTAAAGCAAGTATTGGGATGCTACCCCGTAAAATGTTTAGCGATACAAAGGAAAAAGATACCTATTCCCAACATTGCAATTCCTTAGCCATGCCTACCGATGTGATCATTAGGAAAGACGCCACCGCTCTCGCGCAAAGGATGATCGTTGATGCAGGGATGAGTAAGGCCTCGGTTTATTTCCGTTACTATCTGCACCAGGCACTCAATAAGAAGCAGGACTGAAACCAGATATCTTGCTATGCTTGGAAAATGGAAGAAAGAAAATCTTGCCACGGGCATGACCACATGGAGCGGAAATGGACGACGTGCAGCGGGCTTGCTCCACTCCGACTGCATGCCTGGAAACAGCCCGAACGGTGATTGTTTCAGGATCGTGCTTGGAATTGACAGCGATTCACCGGGTTTTTTCCAGGGTCAAAATAGAACCGCATCTGAATGGACTGACGTATCGGGCCATATGCCGCATCAAAGGAAGGATCAGTGGTGATAGTCAAAGCGCCGATGGCAGATGGCATATTTCGATAGAATTGCCGACGGGCGGCGTGTCGGGGAAGTTAATATGGTTCAGGTAGGACGTATTCTTTGCATGAGGGCGCAATGCGCCCCTCAGCGATCAAGGCCGCCGATCCGAAGGACCGCGCCGGCAATATCGCTTGGCCCAGATGTTCTTTGTCGATCGCGGCAGATCGTCGATAGCGATAAAAAAAAACCCTTAATCGTGGTTTCCTATTGCACAGCCGCCATTGCTGCAATACATTTTGTACCACGATCGCCAAAACAGCAGAAAAAATACCGCCACTCCTCATATTACTAGCGAGGGTATCAAAATATCAACGCGGACGGTTGAAGAGCAAAAAAACGGTCTCGCCTTGACGAGCCGTTTCGCTCGGTGAAGATCGTTTGCAAGTTCTCCAGAAAGGCTTCCAACTTTATACTTCTGGTTATATGCTTTCATTCAACTGTGTTTGCTGCTTGTCTGTCAGAGATCTATCTCGCGCCCCTGGATGAAGTCCATCTGTGATAATGCTGAGTCCGCATATCCGGGATGTCGCCCTGGTGACTGATCACGATATTTGGCATCTTCTTTTACCTACTTCGATACTAGCGATGTTACTTTGTCTGACTTATTCCAAGAATGCCTGGCGGCATTCAACGCAATCGGCTTGCAACGCCTCTTCTTTTGTCAAGCCGCTTGGAGTTGGCCATTTCTCCTGCATGCAGAGGCAAGATTTGCGTCCCCTACTTGGTCTGGCCGTCATCATCAGATCATTGAATAGAGACACGCCTGCCTTTTTGGAGCATAGCAGCAGTCTTAAACGGCTGGTCAGTGGCATCATCACCCGATGTAGGTAAGCTGTGAGATTTGGTTCAATATCACGGCGACATTGTGTTGTTTCAGCAAGTCCGCAATTTGCCAGCCATATCACTGCGCCGACGAATTACTACGTCAAAATTGAATTCCTTGACAAAAATCCAAAGCAATAAGCATTTGTTTTACCGTTGTTGGCTTTCCGGGCAGCTACGAATTTCTGCGTTTTTGTCAAACAGACCTTTTACAGCAGCCAGCTTCAAATTTGTCTCTCATCATGAGTAGAGCGCCGCTGCGCTTTCGCCTGTGCATCGCCATGGAAAAAGCTTTTGATCTTTCAACTCTCTCAAGGCCTTCTTTGACGGAGGTCGATGATCTGCTTGCTGTTGAGGACCTCCCGCACCGCCTCACCGCCAAATCCGCCAAAACGGGGACGAGGGCATAAGCGTTGGCATATTGAAGTGAATTCCTTCATCTGCATCTTATAAGCCATGTCATCTTCCCGGTTCCACGCATCCCCATTGTACAATTGACGATGATCCGCTTATCACACCACCCTGCGGTGTGCCACCGGCCAGTAGTATTCCATTAGAGCACGAAGCGATGTTGATGACCTTGGAATCGGTATTGTAAGCGACGATCGAACGAACATTGGGGTTCAGATCACCGATTTCCTGCACATCGGTGGTAGCGCGAACGCTGGGCATTTCGACCAATCCCAGGTCAGTGACGGGAAGGATGAGACCAGGATAAACCTGCTTGCCTTTGGCATCCACTGTCGTTGCACCGGAGGGAACAGTTACATCTTTTCCAACGGCGGCGATCTTACCATCGGTGATGACAATATTGGCGTTTTCGATTACTTCACCATTGCCTTTATGCCAGTAGCATTGGTGATCACAATCGTTGTGGATTGTTTGGGAGCCGGGTAGCTCACAGTTTCTCTGTGCTATTGTTGCGACCAGGAAACCAATTGTTACCAGGCTGAAAAATATTTTTCTCATTGCAGAATTTTAGTTGTTTAATATCATCGGTTTCGACATCAAGGATTCCATGGTTATGGCCATCTTCCATGCAGGTATGAATGACCTGGAAAGTAGGTTGCGCCGGAATTACAGGGGGCGCCATTTCTTTTTTCACCATTCATTTTTTGATGAGCCTTGCTCTTTCCGGAATCGACCCATCTTTTGCATTTCAGCATCTTCTGCCCGGTCAAAATAAATCGATGCCATCGACGATCGTATACAATGACTTTTGCATAAATGCTCAGGGATTGTCGGTCCAAACCACAACATCACCATCCTTTCCAGCTTTGAGGCTGCCTACTCTGTCGTCCACGTGCAGCATTTTGGCTGGATTCAATGTTACCATCTTCAAACATTGTTCTTCGGTAAGACCTCCATACTTCACACTCTTGGCGGCTTCCTGATTGAGGCGACGGGCCATTTCTGCATCGTCAGAATTGATCGCTACGTTCAATCCTACACGGGTCATGATGGCTGCATTGTAAGGAATAGCATCTGCACTTCCATTTTATAAGCCCACCAATCGGAGAAGGTAGAGAGCATTGGCGCCATGTTCTTTCATCTTATCTGCCAACCTTATAACCTTCAAGGATGTGCGTAAAAGTATTATACTTATATCCCATCCTGTTGGCTACTTCCCTATCAGAACTCATGATCTCACTTTGAATATAGAGTGACAAGTGATAAATCTTTTCTTGTCCAATATTTCAACCAATGCGTCCAGTTCCAGGTCACGACGAGGAACAGCCAACGACAGCCGTTGACTTTTTATCCTTGGCCAATTTTTCTTTCGCGGCATTGTAATCTGTCCCAGGCCTTCTTGTAATCTTTTGCACTGGTAACAGCATCTACCAATACCTGCTCCACTCCCATCCTTGTATCAGGATACCGGTTGTTGTTGGAACCATTACCAAGGACAGCCGGTGAGCGCTTTACATTTCACCCAGAAGCAAATTTGATGAAGCCATCCAGCACCTTTAAATTTAAGATCATCGTCATTGGCACCCCAGCGCAATTTTATCAATTGCGTTTGGCCACCGATCACATTGGCTGAGCCGTGTAAAATATGTGAAGTAGTAACTCCGCCACTTAATTGGCGATAGATATTGATATCATCCGGATTCAGGTTATCCGCAATACGAACTTCCGATGTTACACTTTGACCACCTTCATTGATAGATGATGCGGCGATATGTGAATGTTCATCAATGATACCCGGAGTGACGTGCTTACCGGTTCCATCGATCACTCTTGCCGTGGGGTCAGAAATATTTTTCCAACGCCCGCAATTTTCCATTCTTAATTAAGACATCAGTATTTTGTAGAGACACCCTCGGTTTCACTTTGTCCAAACGAGTTGCATTCTTAATGAGAATCGTTTCCTGCTTTGGTTGTTGGTCCTCCGTCCAGCCAAATGGTTCAAACGGATAGAGTTACTTTACCGACAGCAGGAGCTTCTTTTCTTTAGTGGTGTCTGGCTTGGGTTCAGAAGGTTTGACAAATGTTGGCTGTCCATGCTAAAACTATTTGCCTAAAGAGTCAATACCTGTTCCGTTCCATTCATTACCGCTTTTGAATCCGCTCAACCGGGTTGCGGACACTGGCAGAGGTTACTTCGCCACCGCCGCGGCCACCAAATCCACCAGGTCTTTGACCACCGCCACGCCTTCAGCACCCTGTGCGCCTTTGCCTGCTGCGGGTCATTGGGGCGTAGCTCAGCTCGACGGTTTTGCCATCAAAAACTGTAGACTTGGTATGTTGAGTGTATCCTTTCCGCCTCGCTCGCAAGTGAACTGCTGCTCTTGATGTCCAATGTATGCGATTCAGTGCCTGCGGGTGCATTTACTTTCAGATCTGTATCACGGCGGATATATTGGCCGCCTCGTCTTTATTACATGCCTGATGCCCATCGCCCAATTTTGGGAGAGATGCTGGTTGGTTTTTCGTTGAAGAGGAGAACCGGAGGTAACCTGGGAAATTGGCCCATTTCCCAGCATCGATACTTCCTGCTTCATTATATATTCCCGGGATCGTTTGCCGGTGTCTTTGTCAATGCCTCCATTGCCCTGGCTTCAGCCAGTGAGGCCATAGTCCATGCTACGCCAGGTGTCCCAAAGTTGATTGACTGACCGGAGATCTCAGGAAGTTGTGTGAGACAAAAATGGAATCCCTGCTTTCTCCGAACGCGGCAGCTTCTGTGGGCGCCAGCTCCCATTGTTTCACTCACGTTTGATCGTTTAAAGAAACAAATCTTGCATCATTCGGATCTTCACGTCCTGTGCCTGGGGAAAATTGAGGGGCAGAATAAACGTAGCATTGGTTGCCTTCATTTCAGCTGCATACTCTCTGATATTCGTTCTGACCCGCTTTGATGACATATTGCACGCCGAACTCGTCTCCATTCTGTCGGCGCGGCAGATCATTTATTCCATTTATCATTAGCTTCCGATATCTGGGAGCAGGCTCTGGTCTGCACCGTTCCTACGCCCTGCAGGCTCACATTCAAACCTTCAGTCGCAAGGTTTGGTCTTGGCCTAAAACACTGTGCATCGAGAGTAAGACTGACGCAGCAGGGCAATCATTCCCCATCATCGAGCTGGGATAGAAACTTTTTGCCTGGATGTGCCTTTATTAAATGAATAAAGTGCCGCAGCTTTTTCTTTAATGATCACCATATTTTCCTTCTCCGTTGCCAAAGTCACTACCGCTCCGGTACCTCGCGCGATACCATCCCTGACGCGCAGAACAGTACCGAACCCGGCTTCGCTGCAGTGGTTTGCCCGGGCATCGTCCCACATTGAATACTTTAAAGGCATCCGCATCGCTTTTAATTGCTTCGTTCCAGCCATAAGCACCCTTCGGCACCTGGGTCGAGCTGTGGTTGCTTTTGGCCGGGATTGAATCCGCCGCCTCCGCTCAATTTCCACGGGCCGTAGTCGGCGGTTTGAGAACCGCCTGGAAACCACCATAGTCGGCATGGGTGTCGATAAAAGATGGATAAAATGAATTTGCCGCACCAATCAGCTGTGATCGCATCTTTCGGGATCGCGACACCGGTACCCACTGACACGATCTTGCACGTCAACGTCTCCCCGGCGTGGCATTATTTAAGGTAGTCGCCATCTTTAACGGTGGTTTGCGTTGGTAAAAGCGTAACAACCTTCCCCTCATGTGTCCCGGCCACTCCGTTTTCAGGGAAGGAGTTGCTGGAGAGAAAAATGCTCCGACTGCAATCTGATGCAGTGTCGACGATCCACACCGAGCCGTGTTAAAAAGATGTTTTTCTACTATTGCAGATCTTTTAAAAAGTTTGATAATGAAGGCAACGAAAGATCGTCGGGATAAAGAGAGCACCGAATTTGGGGCAAATGCAGAACAAATCGAAGCGACCGTTGATAAGGCTTAAAGATAAAATCAAAGCCAAGTGTAAGAGGGTTTGGTGTCATTAATATAAAGAATCGTCGCGGTTAGCCGCGGTTATTTTTCCGCCCCTTGCACCGGGTCGCCTTCAACGCGCATTTGACGCTAATGATAATTAATTACCTTTGGCTAAATAAGAATATCTACTGCGCTTCCCGGTGTGCTGACGATTCTTCCTGACTTTTCCCCTCTCTACTCCCCGAATTGACCAGGTAGGTGCACGAGGAACGGAGCCTCCGGTTTACAAAGCCGTAGCATTAAAAAGAATCTAAAACTACGAATGGGTTAAAGCTCGTGCTGAATATGCTGATCGATCTTTTACCCTCGAAGGGAAAAGATAGTGATGGAAAGGTGAGAAATGCAGCTTTGTTATAGAGCCATGCATCCGCATGACGCCGCGCTTTTCCCCGACCGTGTGCCAGCAGTAGCTGCGGTTTGCAGTGTATCCTGCGCCATGGTAAAAGTGGCAAAGAAGAGGAAAGCGCTGGGCGATTCAGAGCATTGGACTGCGGCTTCGGTTGCCGCAGCTTTTTCCCGGCGGACCGAGCACCAAGAGATAATCAGATCCGTGACACTAAATATGCAGTGAATGAAGGAGCCGATCGAAGCGGTTATATGGTGATCGGCCGCGGAAAATTTCATGCGGGAGAGTACAGTGCACGTCTTTGATGAAATAGCGGCCGTCAAAGAAAGAAGCTTCCGCGGTAGCGCCCGGTTCAAGGAGATATCTATTGGAAGCGGGTGAGCTCCGGTTCATTTGATAAAGTCAGACGGGCCAGCGATAATCTCGCCGTGCACGCCGGCTGCAGGTTCCACCTCAAAAACATCAACGGGTAAGATTCAGCCGGCTGCTTCTGTGCCTGTAAGCGCTGGTAAATGCTGGAAGCCATAAGGGGATTTCTATTATAAAACAGGAAAGATGGTGGTGCCCATGAAACCCGCGGGTTTGGCATCTCAGGCATCAAAACTGGCCTTGCCTTATTTTGGTGCATAGTAAAGAAAGAAGTGTTGGGTGAGGATTGGCTAAGCAATGAATGGTTTCCAGGTTTGGTTTGCCAGCGAGCCTAGCCAATGATGTATTGATTACAGATATCGTGAAAGATAGACAGGGGGGGTATATCAAGCAGCGAGTCATTTCAGTGTAGATTGAGGGGATGTGTTGAATGTTGGGGTTCGAGGTTGAATGTTTGGAGGTTCGAGGTTGGATGTTGGAGGTTGGAGGTTCCGGGTTTCAGCGTTTCTTCAGGTTGACCACGAGCGAGGCAATTCACCATTGACCATTCACCATTCACGACTCACGTCCTCGCAAATAAAAAAGACTATGCCGAGTACAAAGAAAAAAGTTCAGACAAAAAAGTAACACGGTCAAGTCAGAAGATTTGATGCCTCTGCTGGTCACTATGCTCCTGCTCCGGAAAGCAAGAGTGCCGCGACGATCGCCAAGCAATACTGACCTTTTTATACAATGGCGAATGGCAGAAACGCTTCGAGTCAAAAGTGTCCCGATCCCCACCATCAACCCACAACCGAGGGAGAGACGCTGTGTGAAGTGGCCGATGCACCATCACAGCCGCGGATGTTGATAGGGCGGTGAAGGCGGCAAGAAAATGCCTATGAAAAAACATGGAGCCGAAATGCCGGCTAAAGAGAGGACCAAAATATGTTTTTCGTATTGCGAGAATGATCCAGGGAGAAAGCCAGGGAACTTGCCATTATTGCAGATCATTAGATGGGGGTAAGCCAATCCGTGAGCGCCGCGACTTTGACGTGCCCCACAGCCGCTCAATCATTTTTTTCATTATGCCGGATGGGCGGAATGAACTGGAATATGCGTTTCCCAACCCGGAATGCTGGTGCCCGCTTGGTGTTGCGGGACAGATCATTCGCATGGAATTTTCCCCTGCTCACGGCAGCATGGAAAATTGCCCCGGCAATCGCGGTAGCCGGTAATACAGTTGTGCTGAAGCCTGCCGAGACAGCCACCACGACCGCATTAAAGTTGGCTGAGATCCTGCAGGAATCGGATCTGCCACCCGGAGTCGTCAATATTATGACGGGGGCCGGAGAAACAGGAGCGTCAATGCGTCAATCATCCTGATATCGGCCAAATTGCGTTCTGCGGGTTCAACCGACGTTGGGCAAGAGCATCATCCAGCGAAGCCGCTATCTTGGGACTACGATAAGAAGGTTGCGTTGGGGATTGGGTGGCAAAGCTGCCAACATCATTTTCGAAGACGCACCTATCGACCAGGCTGTGGAAGGTGTTGTGATCAACGGTATTTATTTTAACCGGGGACATGTGTGTTGCGCCGGATCACGATTATATGTGCAGGAATCAGTGGCCAAACAGGTAATCCGTAAAACTCAAGGATCGCATTGAATCATTGATTGTAGGAGATCCTTTGGATAAGAACTACAGATATCGGTGCCATCAATTCAAAACAACAATTTAACTACAATTCATAAATACCTCGAAGCATTGGCAAAAAGAAGGGGCTGAAATGTGTGAGAGCAGTTGCCCATTGCCCGGCAAGGGTTTTGGTGCCGCCCTACCTTATTCACCAAATGTGGCTCAGAAGCAATCGCATCAGCCCAGGAAGAGATATTCGGCCCGGTTTAGCGATTCTTGTTACCTTCAGAACAGACGATGAAGTGATCGAAAAGGCCAATAATTCTCCTTATGGTCTAAGTGCAGGCGTTTGGACGGATAAGGGTTCCAAGATCTTCAATATGACGAAGAGGATGAGGGCGGGCGTGGTTTGGGCCAATACCATTTAATAAGTTTGATCCCTCTTCTCCATTTGGTGGCTATAAGGAAAGCGGATTTGGACGAGAAGGCGGACTGCACGGATTAACTGTGCGTATTAGTAAAATGCCTGGTATAGAAGTTCAAGAGGGTTAAAAGGTTCTAAAAAGTTTAAGAAATGGACAAAGTCAATAAAAGTCTTCGCTCACCATCAGCGAAAATGGGTTGGAGAAAAAAAACTTCCGCCAAGCGTTTGGAAGTTTTGAAGACATATAAGATCTATGTCGGCGGGCAGTTCCCAAGGACTGAATCCGGTCGTTACTATATTCCGACTAACGCTGCAGGAAAGAAGCTGGCAAATGTTTGCCTAAGCTCAAGAAGATTTTCGTGATGCCGTTGTCGCTGCGAGAGCCGCTTAAGCTCATCGGAGCAGCAGGGCGGCATTTAACCGCGGTCAAATATTATATCGCATGGCTGAAATGCTCGAAGGCCGAAAAGCTCAGTTCATCGGATGAATTAATGCAACAAGATGCATCCAAAGCAAAGGCGGAAAAAGAGGTTAACCTGGCCATTGATCGCCTGATATATTATGCAGGATGGTGTGATAAATATCAACAGTTATTCAGTTCCGTCAACCTGGCGGTAGCCAGCGCCACTTCAATTTTCGGTTCCCGAACCAACCGGCGTTGTGAGCCTCATTGCCCCTCAAAACGATTCTTTGCTGGGCACTGGTATCTGTAATTGCGCCGGTGATAGCTGGAGGCAATACTTCGTGTAGTACTCGCTTCGTGAATCGAAGCCGCTATGTTCGGTCACATTTTCCGAAGTGCTCAATTCATCTGATCTTCCCGGAAGGCGTTGTCAACGTTTTGACTGGAAAACCGTCGAGCTTAGCCCCACTAGTTCGTGGACCACATGGACGTTAATGCAACCATTTATTGCGAAAAAGACTCTGGCATAGAAAATGATGCGGGAAAAATCGGCTCTCAACCTGAAAGCGCATTAGTTTTTATGATAAAGTGAACTGGTATACGGAAGAGGGTCAATCGCCTTATTTCATAATGGATACACAGGAAATAAAAACGACCTGGCATCCGGTTGAGAATATTGGGAGCGAGGAGGTGGGTATTAGAGGTTGGAGGTTGGGGTGAGACGATAAATGTCAAATACATCCGTTTTCAGGTGGGAGCTTCCTCGATTGCTCATTTTGGTAAAATTTTTGCGCCACTATATTCATGAAAAAATCTTCATTGCTTTTAGCTTGCTGATGGCCCTGGGTTCGTTTGCTCGAAAACTCGCCACAGTACCAGTGCTGACTCCGCATCGGGAAAAACCGACAGCAGTTCCATTACTATTCACAAAGATCCGAGGCTTGATTTGCTGGTAAAGGCAAATCCAGATCAATGAGGGAGATAAGCCGTGAAACCCGGAAATCAGGTAAGGATTTCGCATCATGGTCATTAGCACGATAGGGCGCGATGAAGCCATGGCCGCCAAAAACAACAATCTATACTTCTTTCCTGAATTAAAATCCTATCTCTGGCGCCAATCTTTCGCATTACCATACATTTGAAAGGCTGGCTTATTTTGAAAGAAGAAAAGACGCTGAAGAATATCAGAGAAAGTTGAAATCTATGTCCACCACTTCCCAAGGCAGTTTCATCATGAATCTGATAGCGTGGGATTTTGAAGCCGGATAAAAAGTGGGGAGGATAGTTTGTAGCTATTACATGGATGGTGGTTGGGTGGTTAGCTTGTATGATGGTTAATCCTTCTAAACCTCCAACAATTGTGATTATTTTGCGGCGTGTTACAAAAAGATCAAGGCCCTGGCTCAGCAATACGCCCCTGAGTTTATAAGAGATTCGATCATCGTCTTCATTCAAATCCTGAATTGGCTATCTGAATTTGAGACGTGTCAAAGTTCGTCAGGCCCAGACTAAAGGAATGGCGAGATCCCCTTCGAAGTCAAAAGCAACTACCGGCAGCATGATCCGGGTTGGTCAAGGGGTAAATCCTGCAAGAGGCGGATCATCGCCTTGCGAGCTCGATATGGACGCATTACCCGCGCATAAAGAAGAAAACAGCGCAACCTACCGGTCCTGAAGAATGACGGCGTGATGCACGCGTGCCGGGCATGACGTGGCGGCGCCACGCCACATGCCTGCTGGGGAGCAGCAAGAATCCTTACTGAATTGAAGAGGCTGATTGGGGAAGGAACCGCGAAACTTATCTTTCCAGCCGGGCGAAAAGAATCCCCGGAGGTGCGAAGTTCTTGCCTGATCAGGGAAGGCGTGCTGGAAAAGCCGGGATTTCCACTGCGATCCATTTTTACTGGGTTGCATCGTTTCATCCGGGGCTCTCGATTGGGACGATGAGTTTTCGTGGAGAGAGAAGGTGATGGCGAGCGCCGACGAGTTGTATATCACGGTTAAGGGAAGGGGGCCATGCTGCATCACCCCATCAATGCGTCGACCCGATATTGATTGCTTCTCATCTTATCATTGCATTACAGCAAATTGTAAGTCGTAACAATAATCCTCATAATCCCACGGTACTTTCGATCACATCTTTCAGGGAGGCACGACAGCGATGTCATTCGGATGAAGTGAAGTTGAAGGGAACATTCAGGGCTATGGATGAAGAATGGCGATTCAAGGCCCATTCGCTGATAAAAAGAATGTGCACCGATCTCGTGCACAGCATGGGAGGCGAGGTTGATCTGCTGATCGATGTGGGATATCCTTCAGTATACAACAACGAGGCATTGAATGAGCTCGCAAAGAGAAAGGCGGAGGAATTCATAGGAGTTAAAAACGTTGAAGAAACTGAACTCCAGAATGGGCGCCGAAGATTTTGGATATTATACCCAGGAAATACCAGGGTGTTTCTTTCGCCTGGGAGTAATGAATGAGAAAAGGGAATTACGTCGGTTGTGCACACCCCCACTTTCAATATTGATGAAGCGCCATTGAGACCGGCATGGAATGATGGCCTGGTTGGGCAGCAGTATTGAGTTGAAAAATCGATGGCTGGCGTACGTGAACAAATCCCAGCGCCTGTCTGCGCCTGATATCGTGGTCTTTGCGTGAATCTCTGCCGTCTTTGTGGGGAAACGGTGTCTATGGCCCGGGAGCGCCACAAGGCGAAAGCCATAAAATTTTGGCGTCAATTCTGAATTCTTAACTTTTCCTGTTATAATTTGCAGTGTATTTTACGTCTTACTAAAAATATGCGATGAAAAAGAGTATCCCTACTTGTCCTGGTCCTGTCACTTGCCGGTGCTTCATTTGGCCAGTCTACAAAACCCAAACTTGATGAAGTAAAAAACAATCCCAAGACAACTGAAACGCCGCTAAAGCGGACGCGCAACAGGTCAATAAGACCAATGTAGATAATTCAAAGGTTATCGACTATAAAGGCTTGAAAAGAAAACAGCAGGGCGTAAAGTGAAAACGAAAAGCACAAAGTCTTCGACATAAAATTAAAAACCCCACTGGCAGCGGGGGTTTTTTTTTACTTTAAATTTATTTTTAGCACCCACCATTCCTGAGTGAAGGTTTATCTAGCACAACATTCCCGGCTGATACTTCACGGATCTTCTTTGAGACACTCCTACTGCTCCTGCAACGCGGAAGCTACCCGTACTAATATATTTCAATACACTGGCAAAGGCTGTTTCATTGACATCTCCCAGTTCTTATCTAATCCATCATTTACCTGGTTATTGAGAGCGAGCCCATCAAAATAATTTCCGTCCCCATTTTTATTGGTCGACCTGAACGAAACCGGGAAAATATACCAGTCACCGACAAGGGATCGGGAAGAAGCCAACCAGGCTTACCATAAGTTTTAGAAGGACCCACCAGGACTACGTTCATAAACGGCTTGAGATTATTGATCAATAATTCGCTGGCCGAAGCCGTGCTGCTGCTCACAATAAAAACACGCGGCTAAGATTGAGTGATCCAAGTTTTTGAAAATTGCTGGTCTCATTGTATTGCGTGTATTTATCATTGAATTGCTCTTTCATCATTAATTGGCCGTTGCCTGTAGAACTGACAAGATAATCAGCCAGTTTTGCGAGAGATCGACATAACCCCCACCGTTATAACGAAGGTCGACCGCTACTTCATCTACATTTTGAGCAGCAAACTTGCTGAACACGCGTTGAAATTCATTTTTTATTTCAGTCGTATCACCGAGAAAAGATTAAAGACGAGATATCCCACCTTTTTCGTTCCAGCGGTATATATTGAATCGAGAAAGACCGGATGTTCCTGGTATGCGGCCGCGGTCAAATTAATATCGACATTCGAGCCATCTGGTTTTTGAAAACTGAAACTGCTTGATGAGCTGTTATAAACTGCATCGATGATAAAGTTGGCATTAGTCGTGGTGATATTAGTGCTATTGTTAATTTTTGTGATCTTCCAGCCCTTTGGATACCTGCCACACCCTGCCGGCGAAGCCCTTCGACATAACAGACTCTCGAGGTCGCCTTCCACTTTAAAAAAACATTCATGCCGAAATCCTGGGCCGCACCCGAACTGACATTGTTCCATCCTGCCTGTTTGATAGCAAAGCTCCAGCGATCAACCGGCTGGAGTAAAGCCAGGTTCATTACTATAAGCCCGGATGGCGGTCATTATGGCGTTCGGGATCTGCATAGCATCCTGTCCATTGAATGAAGCAGGTATTTGTGGAATACCATAAATAAGATATCTCTGGCATACAATACCGACAGAGTCTTTGACCTTATCCGCCTGCTGAAGTAGCGGGATTATTGGGATTGTAGGCATCATGTTTTTGCAGTGATACATCAAAAGCACAATCCGATGACAAGAATGTACAAGCTGCTGACTTCACATGTTATATATTTTTATTAGTTAAACAATGGTGTGTGAAGAAAATAAGGACGTAAAGAATCGATTCAAAGAGTTTCTCCGCCCCTCGTAGAACCTCTGTATTTTTTAACAAAAACCCTGTCATTCTATTTGCAATTTACGATGGGTTTTCGCCGGGTGCATCCCCTGACGTTAATGGCCAACGAATAACTATAAATCAGATTGTATTACCGAAGATCCCCCTGTTTCAGCGCAAAAGGTCTGCCACGATTTCCGCAAATTAATTTTGTACCTTGCACCGCCGGTAAGAAGAACGATAGAGACGAAAAAGGCATTATCATAATAATCCGGTATGAACAAAAACGAATTGCGCAAACAACAGGCCCTTGAATATCACTCCAAAGGACGGCCCGGAAAAATAGAAGTAGTTCCCACCAAAGAAGCAAAAACACAAAGAGATCTCTCGCTGGCCTATTCGCCCGGTGTAGCGGAGCCCTGCTCTGGAAATTGCGGCCAATAAAGAAAACGTTTATAAATATACTGCCAAGGGAAACCTGGTTGGCTGTTATCAGTAATGGAACTGCCGTACTTGGGCTGGGCGATATCGGCCCTGAAGCCGGCAAACCGGTGATGGAAGGTAAAGGGCGTACTATTCAAAATATTTGCTGATATCGATGTATTTGATATTGAGATCAATGAAAAAGATCCGGAGAAATTTGTGCAGATCATCAAATCGCTTGAGCCGACTTTCGGCGGCATCAACCTGGAAGATATCAAGGCGCCTGAATGTTTTTACATCGAAAAAAGCTGAAAGATGAATTAATATTCCGGTCATGCATGATGACCAGCATGGCACTGCTATCATCAGCGCTGCCGCCTTGTTGAATGCACTGGAACTTCAAAAGAAAAATATCGACAAAGGCAAAATTTGTGGTGAATGGTGCCGGCGCTGCTGCGATGTCCTGCATGAAATGTATATATAGCCTTGGGTGCTAAGCATGAGAATTTTTTAGTGTTTGATAGCAAGGGCTTGATCGCATAGTGAAAGGACGGACCTGGATGAGATTGAAAAAAATTTATATGCAGATAGTAAAGCTACTACACTTGAACAGGCTATGAAAGATGCGGATGTATTTATTGGATTGAGTGCAGGGAAATGTGGTACCCAGGATATGGTGAAAGTCATGGCAAAGAACCCCATCGTTTTTGCCATGGCTAATCCCGACCCGGAAATTAGTTGGGAAGATGCTACGGCAGCAAGGAAAGATATTATCATGGCTACCGGCCGCAGTGATTATCCCAACCAGGTGAACAATGTTCTTGGCTTTCCCATATATCTTCCGTGGCGCTCTGGATGTACGGGCTACGCAGATCAATGAAGCGATGAAACTGGCTGCGGTGAGAGCATTGGCTGAATCTTGCCAAAACCCCGGTGCCCGATATTGTGAACATGGCCTACAACGAAAAGACAATTTCATTCGGTAACAATTATATTATTCCTAAACCGGTTGATCCAAGATTGCTCACTACCGTGGCTCCTGCAGTAGCAAAAGCGGCGATGGAAAGTGGCGTTGCTCAGCAACCAATCAAAGGACTGGGATAAATATATTGCCGACCTGGATAAACGGCTCGGCATGGATAACCAGGTAATGCGTGTCATCAGCAATAAGGCCCGCCAGGACCCGAAGCGAATTGTTTTTGCAGAAGCAGATAATCTGAAAATCTTGAAAGCTGCACAGATCATATTTGATGATGGTATTGGGTATCCGATCTTGCTGGGCGATGAGACAAAGATCAAAGCACTGGCCGCGGCGAATGGCATTGACATTGAAGGTCTTGCCCATTTTTGATCCGAGAAGTGACGAGACGGAAGAGAAAAGAATTCAGTATGCAGAGATCTTTTTCAAAAACGGCAACGCAGGGGTTTCAATGCATATGAAGCGAAAAAGGTGATGCGTGACGCAGGAACTATTTTGGTTGTATGATGGTAGAATGTGGCGATGCCGATGCCATGATCTCCGGTCTCACCAAAAATTATCCGGATACGATTCGGCCTGCCTTGCATACTATCGGAACCGAGGAAGGGGTAGAATAAAATTGCTGGCATGTACCTGATGCTGACAAAAAGGGACCGCTATTCCTTGCGGATACCACGGTGAATTTTAATCCTACCGTCAACGAGCTCGCAGAAATAACATTGTTGGTGGCCAAGGAAGTGCGCCATTTTAATATTGTCCCACGTATTGCCATGCTTAGTTATTCAAATTTTGGCAGCAGCAATTCACCGGAAGCGAGATTGGTAGCAGAAGCGAGAAAAACTCGTGAAAGAAAAGATGCCCTCACTTGATTGTGGATGGAGAAATGCAGGCCAATGTTGCTTTCAATAAAGAACTGTTGAAAGAAAATTATCCCTTTCTCGAATTAGATGATAAAGATGTAAACACACTGATCTTTCCCAACCTGGCAGCAGGAAATGTCACCTACAACATTCTTGAAAGAAGTTGGGACGATGCCGATGCCATCGGCCCTATACTATTGGGATTGAAAAAGCCTGTGCATGTATTGCAGTTGGGGAGCTCTGTTCGCAGCATTGTCAATATGGCGCTGATAGCCGTAGTAGATGCGCAGATCAAATGCAAGAACACTTCGACCGAGGAAATTGTCAAAAATCGCCATGGTGGAAGAGACTGAGAAAGGCGAATGAAAGAAGCTTCGAAAACTTAAGATTGAACGGTTCAGGGTAGTTTAAATATTATCGCCTCGGTTAATCTCTGAATTTTTTCGTTGTATTTTAGATTTTAAAATTCTGAATGGGCATTTTTAAGCGACATAGGCCGATACCTTTTGATGATCAAAGGCATGCTTTTCCAGACCCGAAAATGGCAAGATGTATTGGAAGGAATTTATGCACCAGTGTTCCGAGATAGGCATCGGCTCATTAGGCATTGTCGCGATCATTTCTGTTTTTATCGGCGCTGTATCTACAGTTCAGACGGCTTACCAGTTATTAACCCCTCCTCATTCCCATTCTACGATTGCAATGATTGTGCGTGATACCGTAATACTCGAGTTGCTCCCACTCTTACCTGCATTGTATTGGCCGGTATGATTGGCAGCAAGATAGCGGTGAGCGAACTTGGCAATATGAGAGTAAGGCTGAGCAGATAGATGCTCTCGAGATCATGGGTATTAATACAAAGGCTTATCTCGTCATGCCAAAACTACTCGCAGGATTGCTCATGATTCCTTTCCTTGTTGTGGTTGCCATGGCGCTTGGCATCTGGGGTGGCAGGCTCGCTGCCGTGATGGCCAACTAATTTCTTCCGATACATATGACAAGGGATTGCACGATGGATTTGTGCCCTATAATGTTTTCTTGCAATGGCAAAGCATACACGTTCGCTTTTATTATTTCCAGTATACCGGCTTTCTATGGCTATTATGTAAAAGGAGGAGCCCTGGAAATCGGCGCGCGCCAGTACCAAGGCGGTGGTAGTGAGTTGTATTATGATATTATTTTGCGGATTATTTGTTGTCAGCATTGCTGCTGTGAGAAAGCTGCGAGGTGCGAGGTGTGAGCTACGAGTTTTGGGCTGCGAGCTTCGAGCTATGAGCTGCGAGGCCTAGAGTAGGAAACTTTATATGTCGGGAACAAGCTAACAGCTAGCTGCTTCTTAAAGAATGCTACGAGCTTCGAGCTATGAGCTGCGAGGCGTAGAGTAAGGACTTTATATCTATGGGAAACGAGCTAACAGCTGGCAGCTAACAGCTAACGGCTCTCTATGATCGAAGTTAAAAACATACACAAGGGTTTCGGCGACAAGACGGTCATCGAGGATGTCAGTGCGACCATGAAGGCAGGCCAATGTAACCTGATCATCGGCGCGAGTGGCAGTGGCAAGACTGTTTTAATGAAGTGTATGGTAGGTTTGTTTGAGCCGATTCGGGAGAAGTGTTATATAATGGAATCAACTTTACCACAATGGACAACGAGGCCAAGACAGAGGTCCGCCAGGAGATTGGTATGTTGTTCCAGGGGTCTGCGCTGTTTGATAGCCAAACGGTTGGAACAAAACTTATAATGTTCCCGCTCGATATGTTCACCAAATGGCCTTATAAGAAAAACATGACAGGGTTAATGAGGTGCTGGCCCGTGTGAACCTGGTCGATGTCAACAAAAAACACCCTGCAGAACTGAGCGGTGGGATGAAGAAAAGGGTGGCGCTCGCAAGGGCCATTGTGCTCAATCCCAAGTATCTTTTTTGTGATGAGCCTAATTCGGGGCTTGATCCACAAACTTCGCTGGTAATTGATAAACTGATCAGGGAGATCACTCTGGAATACAACATCACTACCGTGGTCAATACACATGACATGAACAGCGTGATGGAAATCGGGAACTATATATTGTATATGTACAAAGGAAATAAAGAATGGGAAGGGAATAACAAGGAGATCATCTTCAGCAAAAACCAACGTCTCAATGAATTTATCTTCGCTTCTGAGTTCCTGAAGGATGCTAAGGAAATGCGCATGCTTGAAGAAACCGGCAAGATGCCAGATAATCATCCCGGCAGGGAGGATCCCACGAACTAGATTGAAATTTCAGAATTTTTAGGAGAAAATGTTCAATACCTGCCTGCCGGCAGGCAGACGCAATTTTCAATTTTCAATTCTCAAGTAACCATTAAGCCTTACTTTTGCCATCTTTCTAAACTGTAGTATTCATGAGCATTCTCGTCAATAAAAAATCAAAGATCCTCGTGCAGGGTTTTACAGGAACCGAAGGAACATTTCACGCAACCTCAAATGATCGAATATGGTACCAACCTGGTTGGTGGTGTGACACCGGGCAAGGGCGGCAATAAGCATTTAGACAAACCCGTATTCAATACTGTTGCCGACTGTATAAAGAATACCGGCGCTAATGTGAGTATCATTTTTGTTCCCCCATCCTTTGCTGCAGATGCCATCATGGAGGCTGCTGAGGCGGGCGCTGAACTGATAGTCTGCATCACAGAAGGCATCCCCGTACAGGATATGGTAAAAGTAAAAAGTTATCTCCTGGGAAAAAATACAAGATTGGTCGGACCTAATTGCCCGGGCGTAATCACGGCCGGTGAGATCAAAGTAGGTATTATGCCGGGCTTTGTCTTTTTACCCGGTCGCATTGGAATCGTGTCCAAATCAGGGAACGCTGACCTATGAAGCAGCCGACCAAGGTCGCCAAAGCAGGCCTATGGTATCTCTACCGCTGTAGGTATTGGCGGAGATCCTATTATTGGCACGACAACAAAAGAAGCGGTTGAATTATTCATGAACGATCCGGAAACCGATGCTATCGTTATGATTGGTGAAATTGGTGGCGGTATGGAAGCTGAGGCAGCCCGATGGATCAGAGACAACACGGAAATAAAAAGCCGGTGGTCGGCTTTATTGCCGGTCAAACTGCACCTCCCGGTCGCCGCAGTGGGTCATGCGGGTGCGATTGTCGGAGGAGCGGAAAGACACTGCGGCTGCTAAGATGAAGATCATGGAAGAATGCGGTATCCACGTTGTAAAAAGTCCTGCAGATATTGGAAAGAGGATGGCGGAGACGTTTAAAGGTTTAAGGGTTTTAAAGGTTTAAGGATTTCAGTGCAAGGATATTTTAAGGCTAGAGAAAAAAGTGGAAGAAAGGCTTTGAAAGGTTCTACAGCACGCACCAGTTATTTAAGGAGGCTAAAAAGTAAAAAGCTGCTTCAAACTTATTAACTAGACCCACAATCAACATAAAAGAATCGCCGATAGCGGCGAGGTTCTTTTAAACCCTGAAAGTATAGAAACGTGTTAACGAAAACTACGGATATAACGGGCCAGGTCATCTTTGCTGCTGTTGAAGCTGAAGACATCATGAAGATCATCAGAATAATTCCTCTTGTCGACAGTATTGCGATAAGCATCCTTGGCAAGTGCCAATTTGTTGCTTTCAATATTAAACAGCAGCACCAATTGTTTAACCTGTGCAGAGAGTCAGATCGTTTGTTGACGCGATCTGGGAAGCTGATTTCAGCTTGTTACTTTCCAACCATTCTTTACTTGATTGATTTTATTACCTGGTTGAAGTCGCGGTCATCCATACCCTGCACATAACCAGTATTATTGTCATAGTCACCCAACTGGCCATCGTGATCAAAATCGAAATCACGATCATCCCTGCTCCAGTCGTGACTCAGATCTGCCACGTCCGATCTTTTGATTCACTCATAGACACTTTGCCAAAACGCTCGACCGTGATCTGGATAAGCGAACCCGCCTTAAGGTTCAGCGAAGTATTGTACACAACTTCATATCTTTTGTTGAAGATGTTGAACATGCTTGTATTTTTCTGATGATAGATCTTAATCGTGTGGTAGCCTGCATTGAGGTCGGAGATAGTAACTGTATTAGTGGCCGACTCAAATCGTTTACCATCCAATACCACACGTACGTCGCCCATGGTCGTTCGATTTTACAGTAATCATGCTTTTCGGCCTGGCATCGGCAGCGAAAAGAGAATGCTTAAGAATAAAGAAGCTGATGAGAGTAAAAATTGTTTTCATACATTTTGTGTTTTGGTTTTGATTCAAAATTGAATCTGGATGAATAGTTTCAAAGCACATGCCATCATGCCGAATTTGATTCAAGGAAACGTTAAAGGGAAAAACAGGGTTGCCGATAATCCTTGCATAACATAGTGCTGGCAAGGGTTTCAGCCAATGTTATTTAAGAGTTAATCAAACCCATCACTTTATTCACCCGCTACGATAAATACCCTTTGCACGGTATTGCGTCTTGTTAATGAAAGATAAAATTTCACTATGCCATTAAACCGTAGTACCCTTTTGCAATCATCTTACATGGTTCTAAACGATTTTACAGCTTGTCCATCCGTTCTTCCCACAGCAGCCTTTGCGAAAAGGCTGCTTTATTTTTTATGAAATAGAAACCATCGGTGCATCTAATGCTTGTTCATTTTATCTATCTTGTTTAAAATTTTATCCGCATGAATAGGCTCCGCCCCAGGTACCTGCTATTTATCCTTGGATTCATTTCTCTATCCACGACACAAGCCCAACAGCCCATAAAGAATTACGAGAGCGAGTGGAAAAAAGTAGATGAGTTTGTCAAAAAAGGGCTTGCCCAAATCCGCGTTCGTTGAAGTGGGCAAGATCTACCTTCTCGCAAAAAGGATGCTGCGGCTGGCTCACCCCAGGATGCCCAGGTAATCAAATCGCTTGTCTACATGAGCAACCTTCAGAGCGAGAACCAGGAGTCCAATAAAGATTCTACAATAAAGGCTATGGAAAGGGAGATCGCTCAAAGCAAGGAACCCGTTGCATCCATTCTCAGCAGTTTGTTGGCCGGAGTGTACTGGAGTTATTTCCAGGCGAACAGGTGGCGCCTGTATGATCGCACCCAAACTCTGAATTTTAAAAAGACGATATCGCAACCTGGGGCCCGGAAGATTTGCATAGAAAAATCACAGAACTCTATCTACGGTCTCTCAAAGACGAAAAACTATTGCAGCAAACAAAGCTTGCCGCCTTCGATGCCATTATCATCAAGGGCACCGTGCCGGCATCTTCGCCCGACCTTATACGATGTGCTTGCCCACCGCGCATTGGAATATTTTCAAAATGACGAAAGGGACATTAAAAAACCAGCCTATGCCTTTGAGATCGACCAGGCATCGGCTTTCGATCCTGCTGCCGATTTTATTACCAGGAAATTTACAACCAAAGACTCACTTTCACTGCAGCACAAAGCCCTGCTCATTTATCAAAAACTGGTTGCACTCCATTTGAAGGATGCCAGGCCAGATGCATTGATAGAGGTGGATCTTGAGCGCATCGATTTCGTTAACAACAATTCCGTTCATCCTGATAAGGATCAGCTTTATTTTAATGCCATCAATCATGTTGCCCATCAATATGAAAACCTGCCCGCTGCTTCCGAGGCATGGTTCCTCATTGCCGACTACTACGACAAGAAAGCTGGCGAATACAAAGCCTACGGTGACACCACTCACCAGTTCGACAGACTCAAAGCAAAAGAGATCTGCGAGAAGGTACTGGAGTCAAACAGACTCTTCAGAAGGAAAAATCAATTGTTATAACCTGTTAATTCAAATCAACGCCCCTTCGCTGGACTTCATTGTTGAAAAGTAAATCTTCCCGAATCAACTTTTCCGCGTTGCTGTAGGCTATCAAAACTTCAGCCGTCTTTATTTGAGGATTATCCGGCCAGATGATAAACTAAAAAAGACATGGCGAATCAATACGAGGATGTCTACTGGAAGTCGATCATTGCCGCAAAGCCGTTGACAAGCTGGGATCAGGACTTGCCCGCTACCAATGATATGCAGAAGCACCTCGTAGAAATAAAAATCGCTGCGCTGCCAGTCGGGCAATACTTGATGGTAGCTAGCACTGAAAAAGACTTCGCGGGCAAAAAGACCGTGTTAGGTGCAAGACTTTTCTACGTTTCTTCGATCAGCTTTGTTAATGAGGGTGAGGATTTTTTTGTTTTGAACCGCGACAGTGGCCAACCTCTTGTCGGTGCCACCGTGCAGAGCTGGGAAAGAACCTATGATTATAAAACCTCGGACTATATAAAAACCAAAGGGAAGTTGTATAAGACCGACAACAATGGGTTTTTCCGCCGGCCAAGAACAAAAGTGACGATTATGAGAATTCCTTTTACCTGGACATCAGCTATAACAATGACCGACTCTTCCTTGACGAGGAGATGGACACTTATTACGGTTATGTTCAAGAACCACCTACGAATGAAAAAAGAAATTGATCGATACACTTTCACGTATTTGTTTACCGACAGAAGCATTTATCGCCCGGGTCAAACAGTCTATTTCAAGGGAATTTCCATTGTTCGGGGCAAGGACGAAAAGCGAGCCATTCGTGACCACTATAAGACGCGGGTCTACCTGTATAATGCCAACAGCCAAATGATTGATTCGTTGAATGTGCAAACAAATGAATATGGCAGTTTCTCCGGAAAATTCCAGTTGCCCCAGGGGGTCCTGAATGGTAGCTTCCGCCTTTCAATGACGTTGAACAGGGGCCAACAGGACTTTAGAGTGGAAGAGTACAAGCGACCAAAATTTTACGTGGATTATGAACCCATCAAAGGAACCTACAAGGTCAATGATAAAATAAAAATTATCGGTATCGCAAAGGCATACGCCGGCAACAATATTGATGGCGCTATTGTTAAATACCGTGTCGTTCGGGAAGCTAGATTTGTATATTCCTGGTTGTACTGGCGTTGGTGGCAACCTCCAACCGCTCAAATGGAAATTGCACACGGCGAGATAAAGACCGATAAGGAGGGAAAATTCGCTGTTGAATTTACTGCCATCCCGGATCTTAAGATCGACAAGGCCTTCGAACCTATATTCGACTATACAGTTTATGCCGACGTAACCGATATCAATGGTGAAACCCGGAGCGGTGAACAACTGGTGTCAGTCGGTTATAAAGGACTACTGTTGAAGCTCGATATTCCGGAGAGTTTAGCCACCGATAGTTTGAAGAGCATTTCTCTCCGAACAGAAAACATGAACGGCGAATTTGAACCCGCAAATGTCACCGTTACCATTACGAAGCTGAAAGATGAAACCAGGCTGATTCGCGAGCGCTTTTGGGGGCGACCTGATCAGTTTGTGATGAGCAAAGATGAATATGTGCGCAATTTCCCCAATGATGAATATAATAATGAGTCGGACTACAGGGAGTTGGGAAAGGAATTTAAGCTCAGCCTCCGCCGAACAAAGAGATGATTCCTCACGCATAAGCGGGAAGTGGAGCATTATTAATAGTCAGTGGAAACCCGGTCACTATGTTGCTGAAGTTACAGCCACGAGTAAAAACGGGGAGCAGGTGAAGGACTTGCGCTATTTTTGAACTGTTTGATGAAAAGACGGCTCAGTTGGAGTTCTACAAAATATATCCGGACAAGGGAGCCGAATATAATCGAACCGGGAGAAAAAGACCTCTATTGCCTTAGAGAGTTCGGCGAATGATCTTTTTGTGATCCAGCAGGTGGAGAAGCAGCAGGGAGCCACGTCTTATAGTTTCATTAAGCTGAATAATGAAAGGGAAAAGCTTCGAGTTTGGTGCTACAGAGGCCGATCGGGGTGGTTATGGCGTTTCTTATTGCTTCGTAAAGCACAATCGCTTTTATCAATCCAATCACACCATCGCTGTGCCATGGTCCAATAAGGAACTGATGATTGAGTATGCAACATTTCGTGACAAGACGCTGCCGGGAAGTGAAGAAAAATGGAAGGTGAAATTGACGGGCTATAAAAGGAAAAAGTTGCTGCCGAAGTGTTGGCCAGCATGTATGATGCATCATTGGATCAATTTAGTCCACATAGCTGGAACAAGCCTGCCATATGGTCTTTGTATTCTAATTACACAGGATGGGAAGCCAGCGAGAATTTTGCGCCAGCATTGTCAGATCAAAAAGATCCTGATCTTGTTGCTTCAAAAACCATATGGAAAATATTTGATAGAGCTAAACGGCATCGGAGGTAGCAGCCGGCGCCTCATACTCAGAGGTGGTTCCTGGAAGAATGTAGGTAATTATCTTTCCACCGACAACCGCGAACTCGACAAGAAAGATCTCAAGAGTGAAGGTATTGTTTCATACCAATTCACGACAGCAAAAGCAATCTCTGAATCCAATTCACTAAAGGTAACCGCGGGTGTTGGCGCTTTTGCCAATGCCGCAAAGGCCCCCTCCGGTTACGTGGATTTTTATTCGAGCAGCATCTCCCCAAAGCCCGAACCCCAGGGAAAAGAAGTACAGATCCGTAAAAACTTCAAGGAAACGGCATTCTTCTTTCCTGACCTGAGAGACAGACAACACTGGCGCTATCGAGTTTTCTTTCACCCTGCCCGAAGCTTTGACGAAATGGAAATTCCAGGCCCTGGCTCATACAAAGGACCTTGCTTTTGGCTATAGCAGCAAAGAGATCGTCACCCAAAAGCAACTCATGGTTCAGCCCAATACACCACGATTCCTTAGAGAAGGGGATAAAATCGAGCTCAGTGCGAAGATCGCCAACCTGACCGACAAAGAAGTGACCGGTCAGGCCGAACTGCAATTATTTGATGCCGCAACCAACCAACCGGTCGACGGCAGATTTAAAAACTCGATAGCCAATCAATACTTCACGGTGGCAGCCGGCCAAAGTGAGGCGATAAAATTTCCGATTGAAGTTCCTTATCAATTCAACAAAGCGCTGACATGGCGAATCACCGCGAAAGCTTCCCTCGCCACTCACGGAGAGGGCAAGGGTGAGGGCGAGCTAAGTGACGGAGAGGAAGACGCATTGCCTGTTCTTACAAATCGCACGCTTGTGACAGAGACGATGCCGCTGAATATGCGTAATGCGGGAACAAAGAATTTCAAGTTCGATAAATTGTTGAATTCCGGAAATTCCGAAACGCTGCAGCATCATGCGTTGACGGTCGAATACACTTCGAATCCAGCCTGGTATGCAGTGCAGGCGCTCCCCTATCTGATGGAGTATCCTTATGAGTGTGCGGAGCAAACCTGGAACCGTTACTATGCTAATTCATTGGCCGCAATGATTGCTAACTCATCACCCCGCATCAAACAAATATTTGAACAATGGAAGAGTCTCGATACCTCCGCCTTATTGTCCAATCTTCAAAAGAATGAAGAATTGAAGACAGTATTGCTGGAAGAAACTCCCTGGGTGTTGCAGGCTAAAACAGAGTCCGAACAAAAAGAAATATTGCTTTGCTGTTTGACCTTGTAAAATTGGGTAATGGACTAAATGGGTTTTATGAAAAATTAAAACAAATGCAAAGCAGCAATGGCGGGTTTGTGTGGTTCAAAGGCGGGCCTGACGATCGATATATTACTCAATACATCATTTCAGGCATTGGGCATTTGAAAAGACTAAGGGCAATTGGCACAAATCAGGATGCCAAGTTAAAGGCAATCCTGGAATTAGCCATTCCCTACCTCGGATAAACAAATAGAGGAAGACTATGCTGAGGAATTAAAATATAAGTCAAATCTGATCAAATATATTCCGAGTTCTTTTGTCATACAGTATCTATATATGCGCAGTTTTTTCCCGGAATATAAGATCACGGCCTCTTCACAGGCAGCCTATAATTATTTCAGGGAGCGGGCTCAAAAGACCTGGACGTTCCAGAGCAAGTACATGCAGGGAATGCTGGCGCTTGCATTGAGCAGAACAGGAGATGCGGTTATACCCGCCGCTATTCTGAAGTCATTAAAAGAAACAGCTATCAACAACGAAGAATTGGGGATGTACTGGAAAGATGCCAATCGTGGCTGGTGGTGGTACGAGGCTCCGATAGAAAGACAGGCCTTGCTTATTGAAGCGTTCCAGGAAGTCGGGAAAGATGCAAAAACAGTCAACGATCTTAAGACCTGGTTATTGAAAAACAAACAAACGAATAGCTGGGAATCAACGAAGGCCACCGCCGATGCTTGTTATGCTTTGCTGCTACAAGGAAAGGAATGGCTGAACTATGAGGCGACCGTCACCGTCCAGCTAGGAAACACTAAAATCAGCGCAACAGATAACAAACAAGAAGCGGGCACCGGCTATTTTAAGAAGGTCATTGAAGGAGAAAATATAACTCCCGAAATGGGAGACATTGCCGTTACAGTAGGTAGTTCTCAAACGACCACGTCTGCGACCTGGGGAGCTGTTTATTGGCAATATTTTGAGGATCTCGACAAGATCACAACGTCCTCAACTCCATTGAAACTGGTGAAGAAACTATTTGTCGAAAAAATGGTGACCGTGGTCCCGAATTGACACCAGTCAATGATGGGGATGTCCTGAAGGTAGGTGATAAAATAAAAGTAAGGATTGAATTGAGAGTGGATCGCGACATGGAATATGTACACATGAAAGATATGCGTGCTGCCGCCATGGAGCCGGTGAATGTGTTGAGCGACTATAAATGGCAGGGCGGCCTTGGCTATTATGAGAGCACAAAAGATGCCAGCACTAATTTCTTTTTGGCAGCCTGAGAAAAGGAACTTATGTCTTCGAATATCCATTATTTGTGACCCACGAAGGGAACTTTAGTAATGGGATCACAACAATACAATGCATGTATGCGCCGGAGTTTACGTACGTCATTCCGAGGGAATAAGAATAAATGTCGAATAAGGCAAGGAAGCTGACCTCCGACGAGATGCGTGGTCATTCGCCTTCCAACAGCCTAGAGGAGCACGAAGAACACGAAGGACCACAACGAACACGACGTGAAGATCTAGATGGATCTGTGGTCTCATCGGTAGTCCCCGGTTAGAAAGAGGAAACGCACTCGATGTGTAATTCTTCGTGTTCTTCGTGCCTTCTTTGTGCTCTTCGTGCTCCCTCCCTTATCCTAGGGTCCCTGGCGATACAAGCACACAAAGAAACACTTGTAACCGTCGCTCCCTTCCTATTTTTGCAGCATGCACTTTGACACTATCATCGTTGGCCAGGGTATCAGTGGCACATTTTTATCTTACTATCAATATAAGGAAAATAGAAGTTTCATTGTCGTCGACAACAATGATAAACATTCGCCGTCACGCATTGCTGCTGGCATTATCAACCCTGTCACCGGCAGAAGAATGGTCACCGTTTGGATGGCCGATGAAGTACTTCCTTTTGCATGGAATGCATACCAGGAAATTGGGACTGAGCTGAACATTACAGCGATCTCTCAAAAGAACATCATTGACTTCTTCCCTAATCCGTTCATGCGGGAGAACTTCCTGAAGCGATTGGGCGAGGCCAATGAATATTTGCGGTCCATTTCCAATCCTGAACAATGGCAGCCCTATTTCAACTATGATTTTGGTTGCGGAGAGATCCAACCGGTCTATACCGCTCACCTGGAAACAGTGTTACCTGCCTGGAGAAAAAAATTAAAGGACGATGGAGTTTTATTGGAACAGGATTTTGACTTAAAAACTGGTCGTTGACAGCCACTCAGTACAATGGTCAGACGCAGAAGGGCGGACTATTAAAGCCAATAAGATCATTTTTTGCGATGGAGCAGGCAGTTTCAATAGTCCCTATTTCAGGCAACTCCCGTTTGCGCCTAATAAGGGGGAGGCGCTGATAGTGGATATCCCAGATTTGCCCGGAATAAATGTCTACAAGAAAAGCATGACTCTTGCGCCGCTGGAAGGGACCAACCTATTTTGGTTAGGTTCTAATTACCTATGGGAATTTGACAATGCAAATCCCACCACCGAATTCCGGCAAAATGCAGAGGCTGTTTTGAAAGACTGGTTGAAAATTCCCTACAAAATAGTAGAACATCGTGCAGGGTTAAGACCGGCAACATTGGAAAGAAGACCCTTTGTTGGTCTTCATCCCACTCATAGTCGTATCGGTATTCTGAATGGCATGGGGACAAAAGGCTGCTCCCTGGCGCCTTTTTTCGCCAGGCAACTGACCGATCACCTGGAGTTTGGAAATTCCATAACACCAGGTGCCGATGTCAATCGTTTTAAAAAATTCTTATTAAATAAGGGGACAGTTCGGTTATCAGGCCATCGCAACGGCCAGTTGTTGCTGTTGTTTACGCTTTTTCATTAACCGTCTGCAAAAGTAGATGATTGTAAGTGTTAGCATAGTTCGGATTTAAGTATTTTGGTTTTAGTTACCGGGTCCTGGTTTAATACGCGGCTCAGTGCATCATAAAGCTCGGGCATGTTTTCTTTCAAACCGGCGGGGTTTTCAAAAACGCTTCAACGCTCACGGCCCAGAATTCATGGAGATTGCTGAACGCATAGCTCCTCAAATAGCTGCGACGATTGGCTATCACGTTGGCCAGAATGGGGCCAGTACTGCTTGAAAACTTTTCATAGTTCAGGCGGAAATGAGAATCGGTTCCACCATATTGCGCAAAAAAGTTATTATAAAGCAGGGCATGCGCCATTTCATGCACAGCCACGTTCCACGTTATCATTTTTTTAGCGAATAGCCGTATAAAAAATGTTTGAAGGAAAGGTAGATTCCGTTGGGGCCACATGACCGATATACAATTCTTCCTCATTATCCATTTGGTAAGCATCGGCCAGGATATAAATGTCCTTGAAATAAGACATCATATAATTCTTCAGTCCAAAAGTCACCTGCACAGCAGACGCACTGACCAATATGGCAATGTCATCCTTGTTTTCAATCCCTACAAAATGGAATTTTTATTTGACTTAAACTGGTAGACTCTTTTTACAAATTTGACCTTAGACTCGTGTGGTAGGTCATTGAAATACGAGAATACGCTGCCGATCACGAACGAATAATGGCTAAGGAGTTCATCGCTGATTTCTGGGCTCCTCAGGATGATGCTGAACCGGAGCCGGGTTATCAACACGGCTGAAGAAGAAGTTCTTAAGTCTTTGAAAGAGTCCCTGCATAGCGTACGGTTCAGGCTTTAAATGTATGTCACGACCGTGTTATCTGCAAACATTAAAGGGAATTTTACAGTAGTAAAATTACTTCCCAGATGCTAATTTCCGTATTAACCAATGCCTTGACTCTTTCGATGCCCAAATCGTTCCATCACCAATTTTTAGTTTTTTATGTCAAAAACAGGCCTTTGTGTAGCTGGCTCACCAGCCAAGACCCTTTGAACTGTCCAGTAGAGGTATTAAATAGTAGACAGCTTCGATGGGTATTTTGAGGTATAAAATCATTTATTTTTTTTAGAAATCTTCTTAATACCTTCATGGCCAAGTTGAAAAATCCCCTATTTTTACTATAAATCATGCAACTATGCAAAGGATCAAACTAACTGCTTTATCACTCATCCTTGTTGCTGTGGCAATAGGTATTGCCTCCTGCGAAAAAGACGCGGAAAGGAAAAAATCAGTCGAATACATGAAATCGGGCATCCCGATGACCGGGGCCAATGAGACACCCGCCAACCCATCGACGGCTTTGGGAACCCTGGATGTCTATTATGCCAAGAATTCCAAAGTACTTTCTTATAAGGTGACCTGGCAGGGTCTGGCAGACACTATCGTAGGGATGCATATCCATGGATTGGCGCCCGCCGGCTACCAGATCGGGATCGTACAAAATATCCTGGTCACGAAAAATGAGCCGCTATTTCCCTTCAGGGGCGGATCTTACTCAGGTACCTTAAACGTGGATGGAGTCGTGATCAAGGAACAGGATGTGCTCAACGGCCTGTACTACCTCAATATTCACACAAAGGTCTACCCCGGTGGTGAGATCAGGGCGCAAATAAAATTCCAGTAAGAAACGAATTAAGCGTTATAAAATCCCGCGCCATGGCGCGGGATTTTATTTGGCGTCGAACCAAACAGGTTTCGTATTATTCCAGGCCCCATTATAGTTAATAAAAAGCTCCTCCCCCGCCTTAATGAATCGGATGGCCTTTATGTGGATGTTGGAATTGTCAAAATCCATTTCGTATTCGCAATTCGAGCGATAGGAATGGTTGTACACGGCTATATAGCCCATCGCCATGCAGCATTGCTCATTTTTCGGTCCCCATTCGAATATATAATCGTGTAATAGCGTCTGATCGAGTAGCTTTCGCCTCTTCTTTACTCATTACGATCACAGGCGATATTTCTATTATAGTACCCCTCGTCAATATGCTCTGAAGTAAATACGCCACGACCCATTGAAGAGGTAGCACCGACATATACAAATGGAAGGATCATTGTATGTCAAATATGAAATATCAAATTGGAAATACGAAATCAAATAACATGATGTTAACTGGAATGCTAATTTTGTCCTTCATAATTTTGAAACATGTCCTTTGAAGAAGAACAACAAACCTTTGAGAGAACAGTTTGAAACCGTTGTTGAGAGCGGTGACAAACTGGATATTCATAACTTTCTTGACCACCAGAACATAAGCGATGTGGTCGATCTCGTGTATGAATTTCCCGACCATGAGAGCAGCATAAGTCGCTAACATGTCCGTTCACCGTGCCGCTAGTGTATTCAAGATAATTGAACTGTCTTCGCAAAAAGGATCATTAAAAACCTTCCCCGAATACGGTTGCTGCCTTGCTCAATGAGCTTCCCGCGGATGACCGTACTGATTTTTTGGAAGAGCTCCCGAGTAATGTCGTTCGCGAATTGATAAAACTGCTCGATCCGGAGGAGCGGAAAATCACCCTTTCGCTGTTAGGTTACCCTGAAAATAGTATCGGAAGATTGATGACGCCCGATTATGTCTACGTCTATCCTGATAATACTATTGAAGAAGTGTTTGCGACCATACGAAAACATGGAAAAGACAGTGAGACCATCAATGTGATCTATGTGATCGATAAAGAAGGCATACTGCTCGATGATATCCGCATCCGCGATTTTATTCTCAATGCTCCCGACAAAAAGGTGTCGGAACTGATGGATCACCGTGTTGTGTCCATACACCCGGAAGACGACCAGGAAACTGCGAGTGAGGTGTTTAAAATGAATAACCGGGATGCCCTGCCCGTAGTGAGTAAGAGTGATAAATTATTGGGGATCGTTACCATTGATGACATATTGTGGGTAGCCAGCGAAGAATTCAGCGAGGATATGCAAAAGATCGGTGGTACCGAAGCATTGGATCAACCTTATCTTGAAATGCCTATTTTCCGGCTCTTCAAGAAAAGGATAACATGGCTTGTCGTTTTATTCCTTGGAGAAATGCTGACCGCGACTGCCATGAAGCTTATTTCGAGGATGAAATTGCAAAGGCCGTTGTGCTCGCGCTATTTGTACCTCTCATTATTTCAAGTGGAGGTAACAGCGGGTCACAAGCCTCCACTCTGATCATCCAGGCAATGGCCGTTGGCGAGATCAATCTGCGGGATTGGTGGCGAGTCATGCGCCGGGAAGTCATCATCAGGGCTTTTGCTGGGTTGTGTGCTTGGATTGATAGGTTTTTTCAGGATAGTCAGCCTGGCATTATTTCGTGCCCCACCTATTATGGCGAGCATTGGATGCCGATCGCCATCACAGTTAGGCGTCGCGTTGCTAGGTGTGGTCCTCTGGGGAAGCTCTGGCGGGCAGTATGCTCCCTTTAGTGCTAAAAAGCTGGGCGCCGACCCGGCGGTCAGGTTCCGCCCCGTTTGTCGCCACCCTTGTGGACGTGACGGGCTTGATAATTTATTTCTCGGTAGCCTTTCTGATCCTCAGTGGAAGTCTACTATGATCTAAATTTTTAACTTCATACAGTCCATTGACGGCTGACCTGAACCTTAAATCGCGATAATGACTCTGTTTCTTCTTTTACCATGCCTGGGGCTGATCGTTCTTTCAGCGTGCACGACGATCCTGTCTACCAACATTCCTGGTAAAGCTGAACAGACGCTTCCTGCGGAGTGGCTGGGTAAATATGAAGTGATCACACCCTCGCCGTTGCCGGATAAAAGAGATTCAGCCAAACACGGAAAAGGAATTTGCAATCATCGAAAGCACCCGCATAACCTGAAATCGGTTGATGGCGACAAAGTATTTTCTCTAAACGATTCATTGAAGTATTCTGTGATGCATGGCGAAAGCAGGTATCTAAGCCTACTCATGCCTCAGGGATTGTATGCGGTTTTTAAAGTCCTGAAGAAATGCCGACACACTGGAACTTCACTCGCTTTCTGCTGACGACGATATAAAAAACCCGAGCTCAATAAATACTTCGACAACGTGGAGAAGTCCAGAGCGGGCGATGATGAATATTACAAAGTCACAATCGTCGAAAGAAACTGGATGCGTATTTTAAAAGTTCGATCCCATCGAAGGAGATAACAAGGCTGGTGATGAGAGTGAGTGGGGAGTAGTGAATGGTGAGGGGTAGTCACTGAGTCAGTAGTCGGGAGTAGCTAGGCGGCTAAAAGCTAATAGCTAATAGCTTTCTCCGAATAAATGCCTAGTCAACAATCGTTTGCAAGTTTTGAAATTAATACCTTTACCGCACCATTAAAAATAAATGCTATGTGTGGAATCGTCGGATACACCGGGCCGAGGGAGGCCTATCCCATTATCATTAAAGGACTGAAAAGACTGGAATATCGCGGCTATGATAGTACCGGCGTGGCTTTGCAAAATAGTACCGGCGTAAAAGTATATAAGAAAAAGGAAAGGTAGCGGAGCTCGAAGATGCGCATTGTTGGCAAAGATCTCCATGCTCATGTAGGGATTGGTCATACCCGCTGGGCCACTCACGGCGAACCAAGCGACCGGAATGCTCACACCTCATCAATCGGCCAGCGGTAAATTAGCGATGATCCATAATGGTATCATCGAGAACTATTCTCAACTAAAAATGAACTGATCAATAAAGGCTACCAGTTTCAAAGCGATACTGATACGGAAGTGTTATTGAATTTTATTGAGGAGATCAAGACGAATAACAATTGTTCCCTGGAAGAGGCTGTAAGAGTCGCGTTAAAAGAGTGGTTCGGGGCGTATGTTATTCTCCTGATCGATGCGGACGATCCTCAAACTATAGTTGCTGCGAGAAAAGGAAGTCCTTTGGTGATAGGTATTGGCAAAGGCGAGCATTTTCTCGGCTCTGATGCCTCTCCTATGCTGGAGTACACTAAAGAAGTGGTGTACGTAAATGACTATGAATTGGCGATCGTAAAACCTGATGAGCTAATTCTTAAGAACCTCGGTAATGAAAAGATCACGCCTATATGTCCAGAAACTAGACCTTGAACTGGCAGCGATTGAGAAAAGGTGGCTACGATCATTTCATGCTAAAGGAGATCTTTGAGCAACCCCAGACAATTTACGATTGTCTTCGCGGAAGATTGGATGCTGCTGCAGGAACGATCACAATGAGTGGCATCCAGCAATATGCCGACCAGATAGTAAAAGCCAGCAGAATTGTTATCATTGCCTGCGGCACCAGTTGGCACTGCAGGCTTGGTGGCTGAATATATCATAGAAGAACTCTGCCGCACCAACGTTGAGGTAGAATATGCCTCGGAATTCCGTTACCGTAACCCGGTAATCAATAAAGGAGATCTGATCATTGCGATTTCCCAGAGCGGCGAGACAGCTGATACGCTTAGTGGCCATTGAAAACGCCAAGGCTAAAGGTGCATATCATTTTGGGCGTAGTAAATGTGGTCGGCTCATCAATCGCCCGGATTCTCGTATGGCGGCGCCTATACTCATGCCGGCCCTGAAATAGGTGTTGCATCCACCAAAGCCTTTACCGGGCAATTGGCGGTATTAACTATGATCGCATTGAAAATCGCTTACATCAAAGGCACTATTTCAATGATCGGTATATGCATCTGCTGAATGAATTGCAGGAAATCCCGGAGAAAAGTTGCCTGGATACTTCAAAATAGTGATAAGGTTAAAGCGCTTGCTGAGAAATACAAAGATGCCCGTGACTTTTTATATCTCGGTCGCGGCTATACTTCCCCGTCGCGCTGGAGGGCGCATTGAAATTGAAAGAGATCTCCTATATCCATGCTGAAGGATATCCTGCTGCAGAAATGAAACATGGCCCCATCGCGTTGGTAGAAGAAACATTGCCTGTTGTATTTATTGCGACCAAAGACGCTTATCATGAAAAAATAATGAGCAATATGCAGGAGATCAAAGCCCGCAGAGGAAGAGTGATCTCTGTGATCAGCGAAGGTGATGGATTTTCATGGAGAGCCTCGTCTGATGATGTGATGATAGTGCCTGAAGCGGACGAGATCGTTGCGCCCATGCTTAGCGTGATACCATTGCAATTGCTGTAGCCTATTATATCGGTATAGCCAAGGGTTTCAGGATGTAGATAAGCCGAGAAATCTTAGCGAAGTCTGTAACGGTGGAATGATAATCCGTTATGCGCGATTGGAGGATTACTGACATTCGGAACTGATGGCTTCTTTCTTCGATAGCATCCATTTGATCCTATTGAAATAAATTCAAACCTTTCGTAAAAGAAATTATGAGCTGTTGGCAAGCGGCAACAGGTAACAAGTAACCAGCAACTATGCTATGAATCAAATCAACAAAGAACCGATTTCTTCCCTCGGCTACAATTTTGTAAAACCGGAATACATTCCCAAAGGCAAAGATGAATATTACCTGCGCAACATGCAGTTCCCGCACGGACAATAAATTCCGGAACCTGACTGCGGCGTCGAAATCAAGCAGCTCATGGCCAATGGCAACACCTCAGATAATTGGAAGAATGTCTACGTGAATAGCGTGTTCAATGCCGATCTGATCAAGCACTGTAAGTTCTTTGGACTTATCCGAATCGGTAAACTGGAGCCTTACTTCCTTGAGTTTAATAATCTTCGCACTGCCAGTCGGGCTTTACAACAGCATTATCGTGGAGTTCTGACTTTGGTGACAATGTAGCCATCGATAACGTGAATTTCTATGAGTCACTATATTATTGGCAATGATGTGATCATAGCTAATGTTGACGGAACTCGCCACTACCGATCATGCCAAATTTGGGAATGGCATTCATCAAAAAGGCGAAAAGGAAGCTGTGCGGATCTGGCTTGAGCTCTACGCAATGAAAATGCGGGGAGGAGTGTTCTACCTTTCAATGGCATGCAGGCGGGCGATGCGTGGCTGTGGGCCAAATACCGGAACGATGAAGTGTTGATGGACAAATTCAAAGCCTTCACGGAAAAACAGTTTGACCGGCAAAGAGGTTATTATGGCAAAGATTGGCGACAGAACTGTGATTAAGAACAGCAGCATCATCAAAGATGTTTGGATAGGAAGCGATGCCTATATTAAGGGATGCAAACAAATTGAAGAACCTTACCATCAATTCTTCTGCTGATGCGAAAACACAGATAGGCGAAGGATGTGAACTGGTGAATGGTATTGTTGGCTCAGGTTGCAGGATATTCTATGGAGTAAAGGCTGTTCGATTTATCATGGCTCAGCAATTCGCAACTGAAGTATGGCGCCAGGTTGATCAACTCTTACCTGGCCGACAACTCGACTATCTCCTGTTGTGGAAGTTTTGAACTCACTGATCTTTCCTGCCCACGAACAACACCACAACAATTCATTTCTCTGTGCATCGGTACGTCATGGGGCAAAGTAATATGGCCCGCTGGTGCTACTATCGGGTCCAATCACAATTCAAGGGGACCCGACGGTCGAGATCGTAGCGGGTCGGGGTTTTGGCCCTGGCTTGTGTGTAAGTCTGAAACATAACTCGAAGTTTGCGTTCATTCACCATCATTGCTAAAGGTGATTTTCCTATCTGAGCTGAATATTTCCATTCCTTTTTCCCTCATCAGCAATGATGTTGAGCAATAACAAGGCTGGTCATCATGCCGGGCTATTGGTTTATGTACAACATGTATGCACTGGCACGCAACGCCGGCAGAGTACTACGAGTCGCGATAAAGACCGGATAAATCGATTGGTCTCGGAAGTACGACTACCTGGCACCTGATACAGTGAACGAAATGTTTGATTCTTTGACGGTAATGCAACAGGCAGCCGGCGAAACATTTTCAGCTAACGAGGGAAATCATTTTACTGGTGACGCGGCCGATCCGCCATGGTGCGGAAATTGTTGGATCAGAACGTAATTCCCGATAATGCGGAGGTATGGGTCGGGGGCATGGAGAATTCTTGATCGTAAGACCCAATTGATCAAATTGCCGAAGGCTTATCGCCTCTTCAAAGAGCTGATTAATTTCTATGGTACTATCGCAGATCGTGAAATACATTCTCCAAAATAAAATTTCCTCGATTTGAGCGACTCATCAGTGATCTTGGCAAACCTTCCCGAAATAAATGGATGAACATCGGTGAGCCAAGTCTGATTCCCGAAAAGCGGTGAAATCGCTCGTTGAGAAATATTCACAGCGGAAAAGTAAAGAGCTGGACATGAAATTCATGATTTCTATGAAGAGTGGAGCGCCTGCTATGCCTGGGAAAAATTGCAGCATGCATTTGCCTCGCTAGCTGGAGACAGAAAAATTGACTCCCCAGAAATTCAGTAAGAAAATATCTCCCATCGTCTATTGCGCGAAGCAGTGACGACCCGCGAATGGATGACCCGCAATATTTATGAATCGAGGCCAAGGACCTACGAGAATGAATTCCGGAAGATGGTCTATGATACTGACAAGGAAATGGACAAGGTATTGGGTAAATTAAAAGACAATAGCTTCATAACCCAACAGCAGGAAGAGTTAAAAAGTTTAAGAAGCAGAGTGCTGGGTATCATAAAGTCGTTCAATCTTTAACTACTTGCCTCACATCAGATCTGCACTCCAGGCGATACAGTCGAAGTTGTGGTCTTTGTGTTCTACTTTATTGCTTGATGAAGTTTAGCGTATTTGGTCCAGCCTGCCCCAGGTTACCGCAACAAGGGTGATATACTCCGGCTGCGAGTTTGTCCAAACGATAGCTGAATGCTTGAATTTCCCGAATTGACTGCACGATGTTCCTCCCTGGATGATTCTTCCCTGCATACTCCACGATGATCAAAATGGCAATCTGTTTGCCGGGTTGAGGATGTAATGGTAAGCTGGGCGTCATGACTGACAACAGCGTTGGAATGAGTGAAGTAAGCAACAATCCCTTAACGCCATTCATTACGCCACGATGCGACTATAAACAATTTTTCCATTTTCATCAATCATCTTAAGGCGGTAATAGTTGATGCCTGCATCCTTCAGATCATTATCGATATAACATATACTGACCGGTCGGTTGCATTCCATTTACGACTGCAATTGGGAAGAAATTTCGGGTGGCATCGGCTTTTGAATTTCAAAGCGGGAGGCTGGTGAGCTCGGACTTGCGAGTTCCCAATTGATCGAAGCTTTTGTACTTGCATAAGCTTTGTTGCATCGAAAGACAAAAAGTGTACATGGGAAGAGATTGCTGGAAAAGGTCAACTCGGTAATTAAAGTAAGTGCAGTGTCGGTCAAATTGAATAGGGAAAAGTACCATTGAAGTAGTGATCAGTTCCCATTTGATAGGAACCGAAGAAGTCATGTTGGTGACTGTCACTGGTGCATTTTGTCCATTGTGGGTACCGATTCCAGCGGCCCATCGTATGTATGGGTTAACACGTCAAAACAAAAGCTCAGGAGGTGTATATCAGAGGAGAGACGAAGCTTGTTGAGGACGAACCGGTGGATTGCCTGAGCGTCCAATACTCGACAAAACTGACATGATCCATGCCTCCCACGACGTTGGGCCCATAAGGTGCTTGAGGATTGCCGCGAATGTATTCCGCGGTAAATACATCCGATCCCTGCCCCGCCGCCATTGGTTATTCAATCGGAGCATAAACCTGCCTGTGCCAAGAGGAAATATGAAATTGGAGTCTTCCTTTCTTCCGCACTAGGACCCGGGTGCGGAAACTGGAGGTTGAGCCACCGGAGACGGATTGTACCGCTAGTTAAAAAATAAGAATATTCGTCGCGTCCGTAAATATCTTTCCATTTACCAACCTCAAGACTCGCCACGGAAGGCGAAGTGGCAAAAATCGTCAGGAGGGTAAGAAGCGTTGCTACTTGTGCAATTCACTATGAACTCTAATCGTATGCTCGCAACAAAACCTGCTATCGATACACTTTGATTTACTGATCCATTAAACTCAAACTCACTAACAGTTCCCAGAACGCCATTGGTTATGAAATTTGATTCAACGTTCAGATCGCCTTTTAAAACTATTTTACCTGAATTGCCCGTGGGCACGTCGCTGTTGACTGTTAATAAACGCCCCCGACCGGATGTTCAAATTGCCATTTATTGTCATCGTATAATTTCCACCGATCACTCCGGTTTAACACACAAAAGGAGCTCCATTAGTCGTAATAATATCTACATTATTAAATGAGACATTATCAATTCAAAAATACCACTATCGTTTGGTTGGGACAGTTCCATTCCAAATTGCCATAAAGCCGTCCATTGAAAGTGGGCCCAGATTGTTCGGGGCGCTTGATGCTTTAGCAGAAGAATTGGATTCCCACGTTCCCGTTGAGGAATGATCCGCCATTTTTTGGGTATCGTAAATAGATCCATCCCTTCCAGTACAATGGTCGGCACCGGGGTCAACGGTGAAGTCGTATTACCTGCATCAGGCTTTATGATGATTGATCCACCGCTGTATACCGTAACAATTCCATAAAGTATGGGCGAACTCGAGGTAATCAACAATATCTGTATTGGATGAGGCTCCCGGTTGAGCTAACAATAAGGCTACCATAGATACCAATTATTGCCGCACCAAAGTCAAATTCATTGATGTGGCATTCGTAGTAGTCCCCGTATTTGTTGCATTTAAGATCAATGTCGCGCCTGCTGCATTTATCAACAAGGCTGGCGCTAAACTCGACGTACTCCTTGGTCTGAATGTAGTTGTTGTGCTAGTATTGAAAGTGACGGTCGAATTGTTCGTAATTGTCCAGCGAGTTTATGTCTATTGGACTTGTAGTAAAGATTACTGAAACTGTCGAATTAAATATCGCGTCATCTGCTATTGTTGGAACGCCGTTGTTCCAATTGCCGGCACTCGACCAGTTGCCACCACTGGGACCGTCAAGTGAGCGGTATTAGCCTTGCTTTTTGGCTAAGACCAAACAACGGCAGGAGAACAAGGACGACCAACGCTTTTCATACAACCATTTAGTGAGGCCAAAAAGGTTTTGCAAGTGATGGATTGCAGCGTAATTTAATCCATCCCCTTATACACGACATGGAAATAATTGGAGAGAGATCCTGTGCGAAAAAAACATTTGGAGCGGGCAGGAAAAAAACGGGGCTGGTTCCAGAAGTCGCTTTGAGTCTACTTCATTATCTCTCCCAACTCCCGTGTCCATATCTTGGTAAATCCAACATTGAATCATGTATGTCTTCGATACGATGGATTAGGCAGATAATCAGTGTAAGAACATCACTACCCTGTGGGCAGAAAAGACGGTTCCATCCTTTGTCACCCGGCTCCCCGATGTGCGAAGCATTTTGGCACCTGCCCTCTCTTTTTGCCGCCGGAGTCGAAGCGCTGCTTTTTGTTGGCCGATCAATGTCGATGTCAAAGCTAATAACAATGATCGATGGGCTGGCTGTTATTTCTTTCTGAAGAAGTCAGGTGTACGGGCACACGCGCTGAGATCAAGGAAATGCTGTCTAGGCGTTGTTTTCCAGGTGGTTCTTATAAGGGCTGCTTATGTCATCCGGGAAATTTGCAAAAGGAGGAGCTGTTACACGAACGATGGGGGTACGGCGGTCGGCAGATTGGGTCACATATTTGATCTTTACAGGGGGTGCCCACGAACCACGGGGGCATGATCGGTTCAACGGCTTCCAACATCTACTTCGTTTCAGGTACCAGATGTATCCTGGAATCTTTCGTTTCGGTTCTCAGGCATACCCTCAAGTGCTGTTTCAATTGCTTTGAAGATGCGGGTCTTTTCTTTACGCGAATACAAAAGGACAGGCACATCAGGTGAAGGAGCGCGATGCTTGTCTTTCAATTTCTTTTCATAATCATAGCCGTGTTCGGTCTGCTTTTTCCACCAGGTCCCATTTATTGACCAGCAACGCACGATCCCCTTTCCTTTCCTTGCTAGCGAGACTGAAAGATGTTCGAGATCCTGGGCTGAAATTCCTTTTGCGCATCAATCAATAACAAGACATACATCAGCTTCATCCATCGCCTGGATGGCACGTATGACGGAATAAAATTCTCCAGGTCCTCATGCACTTTTGTCTTACGACGGATTGACCGGCCGTATCAATCAGTACAAATTCCTTCTGGAACAAATTATAGTGGGTATGAATGGTATCCCTGGTGGTGCCGGGTATATCACTGACGATTGTTCTCTCCTCGCCCAATCAATGGATTTAGCATAATGACGATTTGCCAACATTCGGCTGGCCAATGACTCGCAAACCGGGGCACAAGTATCTGCGATTTCTTTCTGTTTCATCGGACGCATCTATGTGATGAGTTGCAGCGACGGCATCGAGCAATTCACCGCTTCCACTGCCGCTGGCGGCTGCAATAAAAAATGTTATCAAAACCAAGACTGTAAAACTCGTTCGCGTCGAGCATTCGTCGCATTATTATCAACTTTATTTACGGTGAGAAAACACTGGGCTTTGTGCTGACGCCTGCAGTACGGCCGCCATAGAATCATCAATAGTTGTGATCACCTGTCTGCGGCATCTACCATGAAGATGATCGCATCTGCGCGCATCAACAGCTATCAATACCTGTTTGGCGATTTCTCTTTCAAACACATCTTCGCTACCGGCACACGAAGCCCACCCGTATCAATCACATTAAATATTTTTCCGTTCCAGTCGGCAACTCCGCCTGTTGACGATCACGGGTCCACGCCGCTTTCATCATCCACAATAGCCTTGCGCTGTTCCAATAAACGATTGAAGCAACGTGCTCTTCTCCACATTGGGCCTGCCTACTATCGCTATATGTAAATGACATCATACTTTTTTGTTGGTCTGTCGAAGTGAAACTGACTCTTGATTCCTATGATATGCCAGTCGACAGTTGCCGGTTCACACGTTCCGAGTATCAACATCGGTATCCAGCATCCGACGCGCTCAGTGTCACATCCGGCATCCGGCTGGCGTTCCGACGCCACTCGGCCGCTGTACATAAACTCGGCTTTTACTTTGGCTCCGAGACTCTCAGCGGATGTGCTGGTTACTGCCAGGGTGCCTGGTTGCCGGTTACCAGTTCAGAACTATCTGACTACAGACTAACAGCGACTATGACACCCGGCTCCAGAGGTCAGGCTCAATGTCCATACTCCTTCAACTGCATATCATTCTCTCTCCACGCTTCGGGTTTTACTTTTTACAAAAGTTCTAAAAAGATCTTTGCTGCAGAAATCGCTCGATCTCTTGTCTTGCCTCGCGTGCCCAGTCTTTTGATCATGCTCTCCTTTCTTCTCCCAGCAGGATGGCTTTCTGGGTTTTCCCTGTGAACAATGACGTCGGCAACGATCTTTTACCAGCACGTGGTCTTCTCTTTGAATTCCCATTACCAGCACCGCCGGGTATGATAGGGGTAGCTCATCGGACAGTAATTCATAAATCTTTTCTCTTATCAACTCGCTACAAAAACCTCGTCGGCAAGTCAGTTATATCGTCTGCTGCATAAAGGAATTAGTCCCTTCCGGAAGCGGTTCAAGTATCGGCTTAAGAACTTTATTGATATTGATTCCGCTCGTGAGGACAGATAATAGTGCACTACTCTGTTTGCAATAGTCTGGCCTGGAAAAAGTTAAGTCGCCTGCTTTATTTTTCTTCGCCTCGCTCTGTCAATTTTATTAATCACGACGATAGCGGGAACTCTCAAGCTTCAGGTGCGGCAAAGATGGCATCGGCTTCGTCCCAGGCTTCATTAACATCCACGATCAGTAAGGCTACATCGGCATCCTCGAGGGCGCTCTTGACGGCTTACATCATGCGCTCATGCACACATACTTTTGGTTCGATGATTCCGGGGTATCAGAAAAAACGACCATAGTGATCTTTTCCGTCAATATAAGCTTTGATGCGGTGTCTTGTGGTTTGCACCTTGGGTGAAACAATAGCCATCTTCTCTCCCATCAGCGGCATTAAGAAGGGTGCTTTTGCCTGCCGTTCGGCCTGCCGAAAATATTGACAAAACCAGTTTTCATTTTCCAAACTAATTACCAGCACGCATAATAAACAGATATTATTTATATTCTATTTATGCGGGCAGCAAAGATAACCGATTAAAATTGTTTGGCAGGTAACTATCTCAAGACTATCTTTGCTGCCCACATCGCGAAGTAGAGCAGCGGTAGCTCGAGCGGGCTCATAACCCGTAGGTCGGGAGTTCGATCCTCCCCTTCGCAACAGACAAAGCCAGCTCGTCTTATGACAGGCTTTTTTATTTTAGAGTATAATGTCCAAGTACTCAATGTTTCCTAGCAATCTCCAGGCTGCCATATTCAATTTTCAACATTCAATTTTCATCCCGCTGGAATAGCAGGAACTCAAAATACCTCCAATTAATGAGAACACAATAAAAGGCTCCCAACTGGAACCTCTTATTTATTAACCTTTGTAAAGTATTATGACTTATGAACGAGAAACGCTGCCGGCGCCACTTTTCCTGACATCAAGTTCCTTAGCATCGCCCTTATATTTTACAGCGCTTGCACCGCTGGCATCGGCCGTCAATTCCTTATTTACGGTAATCTTAACATCGCTGGCGCCTGTAGCCGTGACATCGCGGATGTCGGCCGCGAAAATCATATCCTTTGAATGAACTCGCACCAGTGGGCCTCAATCTTTGTCTTTTTGGCACCGCCAGGGTACAGGCAGCATCTGAAGCCGCTTAGGTTCACATTCAGCTCACCTACTTCGATTTTCCGGTCAGGTCACTGGCACCCAGCTCAAGGTTAAAGTCCCCATCTGCAACGATCTTTCCTTCGATATCGATATCTGAAGCGCCGCTTGCAGTAAATGCGTCCCGAGCTTCGTAAAGATATATAAGCTTTTAGTCTTTTATTGCCACTACCCCACCATATCTTACGATCCCAGCCCACATACAATACTCCATTCTTTACTTTAACCACAATGTTGGCCAGATCGCTTTTGATCAGCAGCGCTCACCGGCCACCTTTTCTTCCTTTCCTTGTGATAAGGAAAACCTTAAACGCACTGCCTACGACTGGATCGCGTGAAAACCCTTTTGCTTCCCTGACTTGCACTTGTTGGCATCGTTGATGGGTTGTTGAGCAAACACGAATGTTAGTGAGCAATAACACATGTGATACTATTCCAACGATTCTTTCATGTCATTATGTTTTTTGAATGATCAACGACCAGTTTTCTTTATGTTTGAAGAACCGCTTGATCTGCTTGTCACGGACCGCAGGGTCTCCTTTATAATATACATCGCTGCCACCGCTGGCATCGGCGCTTAATTCCTTCTTCACGGTAATGTATACATCACTGCCGCCGCTTGCGCTTAACTCACAGACATCGGTTGCGAGATCATCAACGCCTTGAAATCGCCTGCCGCCGGCGCTGGAGATGTTCGGTTTTTGCAATGCCTGAAATATGAATATCACTGCCACCGCTTGCATCTACTTTGAGATCTTCTCGCTTCAACCTTTACCATGAAAATCAGAACCTCCGGAAATGCGAATACCCAGGTTGCCGACTTTGATCGCCCCGTCGACATCCACATCTGATCCCCCACTGAAGCCTTGAGAGTTGTCCAGGTTCTTGAATGAAACATAGGCCCTCATCTTGCGGCTCATTTTCCCCATTCTATCGTGATATTGCTGGCATGTTCATACCAGATAGTTAACACTCCATCTTTTACTTCCGTTTTGATTCGATCCCGGTATTTAACCTCAGACGCGCTTACTGCAACCGATTCATTTCCTTGTGAAAGATATAAATCGATACCGCCAGAAACCGAGATAGCATGAAATCCGCTAATGCTTCTTTTCAACCAGAGGATCGTTGATCACCTTTTGACCCGCCACTGTCATCATGATGACGGCACATGGCAATAAGAGAAATAATCTTTTCATGTTGGTTAGTTTTTACTGGTTAGAATAGCAACGGCCAATTACATTTTAGAAACAAGATCCGCCTGTGTGAATCGTTACCTCCCTGATACCGTGCATCGCCCTTATATTTTTACAAAACCGCCTGTGTTGGCTTTTACGTACAATTCTTTTTGCACTGTAATATAAACGCCGGCACCGGTAGTGGCGGTTACACTGCAATTATCTGTTTTGAGATCAATTCCTTTAAACATTGCTCCCGTGTCCCCATCAACAGTTAATTTACCTGCCTCACCAGTTAGAGTTACGATAGCGCCCGTATTCTGATCGACATCCAACTCGTCAATTTTTATTGCTCCTGTGATCATTCCCCGGTATTGACGTTCATTTTTAATGAAGCTGATTTCAACGTCCCCTGGATAGATACATCCAGCACCTGTGTTTGGCATCCAGTTCATCCAGCTTTTATACGAGACATAAGCCTTCAGTTCTTTCTTTTCTTTTTTGAATTGATGGCTCCCAGCTTATTATCAGTAGTAGATCCTCAATACTACCGTTCTCCACCTTGGTGACAATCTTATCCCTGTATTCTGGTTTGTCGGCACTGACAGCTACTTCTTCAGTATTGCCTTCACTCAACATCAGTTTGATACCTGTGGCTTGACATGCACGCCGTGAAAGCTGCCTACACGGTCCTTTTCTCTGCATTGGCTTCATTAATGGGTTGTTGAGCCTTCAGAGTAAACATGGCTACCAGCCACGAGGAAAAACAAAAAGTCTCTTCATAAACAAATGGTTTGATGTGATACGAAGCTCAGCGTAGAAAAGTTACATCCTTTTGGAATTTTTTTCTATAAATTTGCTCCAGTTCTTTAAACTACCTGCGCGGCTATCACGATGATAATGAGGCGGCCAGGTATATTCAGCGTTCCCGGGGTGTTCTTTTTTGTCGCAGTTCGACAAGCTCACTGTGACAAAAAGATCTGAGATTATACCCGAAGACCTGATCAGGGTAATGCCTGCGCAGGGAAGGAGTCTTATTCATCCTTTCTTTAACGGCCACGCGTCCAGACGCGTGACGGCATTCCCTCTCATTTTTGATCGCGGATTATTGGAGTTAATGATTGCTACAGATAATGGGCTCATTTTATTCTGTATGAAGCGATGTAACCATTAAAAATTTAAAAAATGAAGAGGATTGCATTCGTTCAAGCACTATTAGTCTGCTGCCCACTGGTTGTGGGGACAGCAGGAAAGCAAGGCAGCACAAACAGCAAAGACAGTTTTTATGTCCTGAGTCCCGTCGAAGTAAAGGCCATTCGTGCGGAGGAAAATGCTCCCTTTACCAAGACCAATCTCTCGAAAAGAGAAGTGGCCAAACTCAATCTCGGTCAGGATATTCCGTTCCTGCTAAATCAAACACCCTCTGTCGTGATCAATTCAGACGCAGGTAATGGTGTCGTCAGCTACACTGGTATCCGTATCCGGGGTACCGATGCTACGAGAGTAAATGTCACTTTGAATGGCATTCCCTTCAATGACGCAGAAAGCCTGGGAACATTTTTGTTGACGTTCCGGATTTTTCTTCTTCTGTCAGCAGCTTACAGATCCAGAGGGGGTGTTGGGACTTCGTCAATGGAGCGGGCGCCTTTGGAGGCAGTATCAATTTCAGCACTAATGAGACCAATAAGGAAGCTTATGTGGAGCTGAACAACGGCGTTGGTTCGTTCAACACCTGGAAGAACACCATCAAAGCCGGGACGGGTCTATTGAATGATCATTTCATCGCCGATATCCGGCTTTCCAAGCATCACTAGTGATGGATATATTGACCGGGCCTCGACCAACCTGAAATCATTTTTATTTTTCCACCGCTTATTTGTCTGGAAAAAAATTCTCTTCGTCTTAATATTTTTCTGGCAAAGAAAAAACCTACCAGGCATGGTACGGAGTGTCAGAGGCGGATCTGCAAGCGCAGGAAAACGTACGATTAACTATGCAGGCACGAGAAAAGCCAGGTGAACCTTACGACAATGAAACCGATAATTACTGGCAGACGAATTACCAATTATTCTATAATCACCAGTTTGGTAAAAACCTCGTCTTTCAATACCGCTTTCTTTTGGGTGCCAGGGCAAAGGCTATTATGAGGAATACAGGGCCGATCAGCCTTATGCCGATTATGGTCTTTCCAATCCCAGGCAATTCCGGATTTCATCCGCCAACTCTGGCTCGACAATGATTTTTATGGCAACATCTTTTCGTTTCAATATAAAAAGAACAAGACGCAGGCTGTATTGGGCGGCGGCTACAACCGATTCGACGGCGATCATTTTGGTGAGCTGATATGGGCCTCAATGGCTTACCCTCACCCAACTATCGCTGGTATGACCACGATGCAGTGAAAACGGATTTCAACCTTTACCTTAAGCAACAAACCAATTTTTCAGCTGGCTGGTATTATTTCTACGATCTTCAGTATCGCCATGTAAAATATGATATCAATGGTTTTGAAGATAATCCGACATTATTCGTGAGAAGTAATTATGACTTTTTCAATCCAAAGGCTGGGATTAGTTATGACAATACTAAGTGGAAAGGGTATTTATCTTTCTGGAATAGCCAATAAAGAACCTAACCGCGATGATTTTGAGGCTGGAAAGACTCAGCAGCCAAAACGAGAAAGACTCAATGATGTTGAGTTGAATGTTGAAAGAATCATATAAGAACGTGGCAGTTGGTCGGCGACCTTTATTACATGCACTACAAGGATCAACTCGTATTGACCGGGCAGATCAATGATGTGGGCGCCTATACAAGGACGAATATCCCTAAGAGTTACAGGATGGGTATCGAATTGCAGGGAGGGGTAAAGATCAGTGCGTGGGTGAATGCTTCAGCTAAATCTTGCCGTGAGCCAAGAACAAGGTGATCGGCTTTACAGAATATATAGATGACTATGATTTGGGGGCTAAAAACAAATCATTACAATAAGACCGAACATTGCTTTTTCTCCAAATGTTGTGGGTGCAGGAGCTATCAATTTCCTGCCCTGCAAAAATCTTGAATTGAGCCTATTGAGCAAATATGTTAGCAAAGAATACCTCGATAATACTCAAAACGAACATCGCAGGTTAAATCCATTTATACACGGGACGCCAGGGTTATCTATGCTATTCATGCCAGGTGGCTGAAAGAAGTGAATATTATCGGGCAGGTGAATAATGTCTTCGATAAAAAATATGAGCCCAATGGATACACCTACAGTTATATTTCAGGGGAGAAACTGTTACTAGGAATTATTATTTCCCAATGGCGGGGACGAATTTTTTGATAGCGGTGAACTTGAAGTTTTGAGAGATGCTGGATGCTGGATGCTGGATGCTGGATACTGGATGCTGGATGTGCTGGATGCTGGAGGCTAGATGCTAGCATCTAGTATCTAGTATCTGGTAACTTTCCTCATCTTCCAAAATTCTCCATCCAGCTCACCCATACCCCCTGTAAGATTTTTTGTATTGGTAAGCCCAGGGTGTCTAATATAAGGCAGGCTTGACCGCTGCGGTTACCACTGCGGCAATAGCAAATCACTTCTTTATCCTTCAAATCTTCGATTCTCATCAATCTGCATCATTTGTATTTGTCCTAGTGGCACTTCAGGTCTGCCTCCGATATTGAAGTCTTCATGTTCAAACAGTTCGCGCACGTCGATAAGGTTGACTTCCTCACCGGCATCCATCCGTTTCTTTAATTCAATTGAGCTAATATTTTGCATAAATTATTGTGTCCTGCAAAGGTACAGCAAGGCTGTCGGTAACGGGCCTTTCCTTTTGCAAAAACAAATCGATGGTCTGACCTGTGCGGATATATTGAATTTTCTTGTCGCTATCTGAATGGTTCAGGTTTTTGCTGATAGATATAAGCTGGAACAGGTATCAGTAATATCGGCGCCGGGCCTGATAATAACCGATCCCACAAGCAGGCCATTTGCTTCTATCATCGATTTAGCCTGGCAAAAGGTCATACCGGTGAAGTCGCGAACGATGAATTTTTCCGTTCCCACTCCTGTCCCAAGCACGAATGAAATCTGGCTGCCCATCCTGATCTTGGTGCCCGGCCTGATGATCGCTGCCATTGTACCGCTGTTCCAATACGGTGTTCTTTGCATAATCGGATCGATACGTTGTATCCCCTAGTCTCAGACCGAGATTTTTCAACTCCATTTCGGCGCTGCGGAAGCTATCAACCGCCAAGGTCGGGCATTTCGATCATCGGTGGAACACTGCGATTGATGGTCAGATAAACCAGTCCGGTTTACTTTCACCACTTCGCCGTCTTCCGGCACCTGCTTTATTACTTTCAAAGGAGGAACAGTATCGACGTAGATAGAGTCCTGGATCTCCACTTCAAAACCTGATTTTTCCAGGATGCTTTCTCAGCTTCCGAAAATGTTTTGCCTACGACAGATGGCACTGTTTTGGCACTCTGCATGATGCGTGAGCCATTTCAATGAGAAAATGAAGAAAAGAATATGACCAGGGCTAATACTAATCCTGCCAGCATATTCAACCATAATGGGCGATGTGTGATAAATTGAAACATAAATTCAGTTATGTAAGTTGGGGTAAGGATCAATTAAAACATTCCTCAACCAATTTAGTGTAAAATTCTTTCAAAGTCCAGCCCATTACTTTCACCTGTTGGGGTATGATGCTGGCTTCACTCTGACCCGGAATCGTATTTATCTCAAGCATGAATGGTTTTCCGCTTCTTCATTATAAATAAAATCGATCCTGACTACACCCCGGCAATTAAATACTGCATATATTTTTCGGGCCGCATCCCTGATCTTATCAGCAGTGGCCTCATCTACCTCTGCCGGGGTGAGTTTCAGTATGACTTTCCCTGGTATTTTGCTTCGAAATCAAAAAATCTTTATCGTCATGGGCCTTCACTTCTGTGATAGGGCAGTACAATGATATTTCCTTTTGTTTTGAAAACGCCGACGGTAAATTCTCTTCCTTTGTATCATTTCTTCTACCAGCACCTGGCCATCTTCTTTAAATGCCTTTTCAATAGCTGCATCCAATTCATCAGCTGCATTGTAACCTTGCTCATGCCGATGCTGCGATCCTACCATTATTGGGCTTTACAAATACAGGCAATTTCAATCTGCTGCAATATTTCGATGGCAGGAACTGGTGCAGTGATCTTGTAATAAATAGAACGGAATTGGCCACATGATACCTGCCATCTGCGCTACGGCTACGGTATATCTTTTATTAAAGGTAATGGCCGAGGTAGCAGCATCACAACTGGTATAAGGAATTTTCAATGTATCAAAATAGCCCTGCAGTTTGCCATCTTCGCCGGGTGTGCCATGCATGCCGATAAATACAGCATCAAATTTTATTTTCTGATTATCTGAGCTGAAGGAAAAATCATTTTTATCTATCTCCGGTTTTGCTGCCATCGGGCATTTCATAAAACCAGCCTTAGGGTTGATATCAATCTTGTAAACATTGAAATATTATCCGTGTCAAGGTTATTGCCAATAGTAACAGCACTTTTATAGGATATCACTGCTTCGCCCGAAAAACCGCCGGTTACCAGGGCTATGTTCTTCTTCATGTAGTATGATATGTGGTTTTGCGCTGCAAATATTGAGGAAATTCGCCTTAGCAGGAAATTTCAAATGCTAAATATTATGAAAGCCAGCGAAAGTGGGAGCAAGTTCGAAAGCATTGCCTTTAAACATATGAAATGAGCTTGATCCTTCACTGACTGTCACACAGCTGAGAAAAATAAGAAAGGTGAAGGCCGTTTCTCCTTCACCTTTTTACGACGGGAAATATCACCCGCCACTAGATTGAGCAGCCATAGCTGCTATATTTAATATAATACCTGTAAGGTAAAAAACTTGATAATATCGACCGGCATGTTAGGCTCAAATTTATGCACAGTGACTTATGCACAATTCAGATATGCAGTTTTCTCTTTTTTGGCCATCAGTTCGTTCAACCGTTTCCTGATACATTTCATCAGGTACACAGCAATCCACCGGGCAAACAGCAGCACATTGGGGTTCTTCATGAAATCCCTGGCATTCGGTGCATTTATTGGGAGTGATATAGTAAATATCTACGCTGACAGGAGCATTTTTCTGGTCGGCATCCACCACTGTACCATCCAGTAAGGTAAAGGACCTTTTACGGTAGTACCATCCGCAATAGCCCATTCCACACCACCTTCATAAATAGCATTATTGGGGCATTCCGGCTCGCAGGCGCCGCAATTGATACATTCATCTGTGATCTTAATAGCCATAATACAATTAATGAGTTAAAGTTATTTTTGCATGCCTAAGTTATTGGAACAAATTTAATCTTTGCAAATGAATTTACAACAGCGAATGGATTTATTGATCCGACTTGGGAAATATATGTTATCCGGATGATCCAGCATATGGCAGGAAGCCAGAGAAAAAGCCGGCGAGGAAAATAGCTGGTTCATTCCCTGAATTTATCGACGTAGCCGTACAGCACTATTGCAACCGGTTTTTACAAAAGACATACTTGAAAAGTGGGCAGCGTCTATCAATTACCGCTTGTAAACGATCATCCTAAAATAGTCGGTATTGTCATGGCCGGCAATATTCCGCTCGTTGGCTTTCATGATCTTCTTTGCGTTTTCATCGCGGGACATAAGGCGGTGATCAAAGCCTTCATCCAAAGACGAATCATGTGCTGATGCATCACTGTTGACAAATGATGGCCGAATGGAATGAGGAAGTAAATGAATCTTATCGCTTTTGCCGAGATGACTGAAAAGATTGTGATGCCTATATCGCAACCGGCAGCAACAATTCAGCCGGTTATTTTGAATACTATTTTAGAAATATCCCGCATATCATCCGTCGCAACAGGACTTCCGTGGCCATTCTGACCGGCGATGAAACAAGGGAAGAGCTGGAAAAACTTGCAGACGATGTCTACCTGTTATTTCGGGTTGGGTTGCCGCAATGTGACCAAGATTGTATGTGCCGGCAATATATGATTTTGTTCCGTTACTCGAACGCATTTAAAAAATATGACTACCTGATAGATCACCACAAATACAAGAATAACTACGACTATAACCTTGCCATTCACCTGCTGAATAAAAAGTATCTATATGAGCAATCTGTCGCATCTTACTGGTGGAAGAATGCTTCCTACTTTTCGCCCATCAGCCAGCTTAACTATGAATTTTATAACGAACTTGACATCTTGATTGCTTCTTTAACAAGAAATCCAGCCATACAATGCATTGCGGGCAAGGGCTTTATCACCTTTGGCCAGGCGCAGTAGCCCGTCATATCAACAGACTATGCCGATGGAGTAGATACGCTTTCAATTTTGCTAACATCTGTAAAAATGGATTGTTTTTGCCCCTATTTCTTAATAAATTTGTATGGAAGTACGAAAGGCTTAGTAAATGATTTGTTAAACTGAACAGACGGAAAGGCAATCAGTTGCCAGAGTTTGTTATTTTGTATGATCGAGGCATATAATTTGACAATATTGATTTGCGCAGAAAAATCATTTCAAATAAAAATTTAAAAGGATAACACGACTATGAAATGGAAACAACTCTTGCTGATCGTTGCGGTCAGTGCAACATCAGCTGTTGGCAGTGTGTGGACGTACAATAAATCTCACCATCGAAAAAATCTGTTGGTCAGCGCAGTAGACTACAGCAAGCTGCCTGCCAACTATGCAGGATTTTCTGAAAACGTCACGGCGTGCAGCCGGCGACCCTATCGATTTTACCAAGGCTGCCAGTGCGGCTGTTCCCGCTGTAGTACATATCAAAACAAAAATCCCTGCCAAAGAGAGTAAGCAATCATTCCAGTCGCAATCGACGGTAATGATATGGACGATCTGTTTGATCAATTTTTCAACAAGTTTCGGTCCCCAGGTACAACCTGAGCAAAGAGCTTCCGGTAGCGGCGTGATTGATCAGTGATGATGGCTATATCGTTACCAATAATCACGTGGTGTCTGATGGAGGTGAATGGTGTTGCGGATGAGATCACCGTCACACTTCACAACAAAAAAGTATATAAAGCCAAAGTGATCGGTAAGAGATCCCAGCAGCGATATTGCTGTATTAAAGATTGATGGCAACGGACTTCCTTACTATGATCTATGGCAATTCTGATAATGTGAAACTTGGTCAATGGGTATTGGCAGTTGGCTATCCGCTGACATTGGAAACAACCGTTACTGCCGGTATCATCAGCGCTAAAGGGAAGATCAATCGGTATCAATGGCCGTCAGAGCCAGTACACCTATCGAATCATTTATTCAAACAGATGCAGCCGTGAACCAGGGCAATAGTGGTGGCGCGTTGATCACATACCGATGGTCAATTGATCGGTATCAACTCAGCTATCCTTGCTCCGAGTGGCACTTATGCCGGTTATTCTTTTGCAATACCGGTGAACCTTGTAAAGAAAATCGTAAACGACCTGATCAAATTCGGCGATGTGAAAAGGCCTTACCTGGCATATCAGCGGACCCGGCCAGGCATAGATGCAGGCGACGGCGCTCACGTCGGCGCAGTAGCTGAAAGACGGTGCTGCGGCGAATATTGGCCTGAAGAAAGGTGATGTTATTATCGGTATACAACGATATCCCCATCAATTCATGGACTGAATTGCAGGGAACAGTCGCATCGTACAATGCGGGCGATAAAATGAAAGATATCCTACAAACGCGAGGGTAAGGACTATATTACCAACGCAACCCTGAGCACCAAAGACAGGCACATATGATGAAATAGCTACAAGCGGAGTGGGTGAAGCGTTGGGAGCCGAACTTGCCACCCTCGATAAAAGAAAGCCGAACAATACGATGCGGAAGGCGGAGTGGTCGTAAAAACATTAAGAAAGATGGCCCGCTCGGCAAAACCCATATGCAGGATGGATTTATCATTTCTGAAAGTGGATGGACAGTGACAGCGTGCAGTGAGTTTAGCAGGCTATTGGCTTCAGCTGGAAGGAACTGTACAGGTTCAGGAATCTACCCCGGCTCATGATGGTACTCTACTCTTACCCCCTGAGTCTTGGATGATGAATAATTAGTTTTATAGAGATAACAAAACACGTCCCATCCTTGCGTATTGATCCAGGATGGACGTTTGCTTTGTGCCATTCGTTATTCGCTATTCCGTGTTCATTAGCCCGATATTCAATAGCTGATCCCTAGGGACCATTGGCGCTATATAACAGAAGTGACCAACGGAAAGAACAATAATGAACATCGAACAAGGAATGACGAATATAGCAGCGAATAGTGAGAACGGACACTTCGTCATTTTTCATATACCAGCCAACCTCTATTCACTTATTTCAAAAACATGTTCAGAAGCGCTAGTGAGGTTGGTATTTGCAAAAACGTTTTTGTACTCGCCTGTTGCGACTTTCCCAATAATTTTTATTACCTGTTTGCCGGGAGAAAGATTCGAGGATTACGAGCACCTCTCTGTCCTTATTCTTCCTGAGAAATGCAAAGACATTGGCATTGGCTGTAGTGTCGAGGCGGAAAGTTCTCATATTTTTATCCAGCCAGCCTCGCAGGGCTGGATTTGATCGACTTAAGTGTTAGCAGCACTCTTTGTAGAAATCATGCAATGGCATTTTCGCCCGTCCACGGAATGAGATCCTTATCAAAAAACTGTAGCCGTTTGTTGGTCATGGGCAGCTCCTGCCCGTTATAAATGAGGGGTATTCCGTTCCAGGTTGCACACAACACGGCAAAGGGTTTAGCCGCATCACCTATGCGTTCGTATTCACTGCCACTATGTGAATTTTCGTCGTGATTGCTGGTAAAAAAGTATGGATGGCCGATTTGGGAAAAAGTGGCATCGTATTGTATGTAACACATGATCCAGGCCATTGATGTCCGTCTCATGTCGCCAGAGTTTTTCCATGGAATGCAGAAAGAGCCATGCGTAAGATGCATCGAACACTTCGTGATAATGTATTTCTCTGTTTCTCCCAACCAGAATAAATGTTTGAGGGCATCGAGTTCAGTCCTTGCGACCTTCCAGAAATCAAGCGAGGACCAGGTGAGACCATATCGCAGCGAAACCCATCCGAGGTCGCACTCGGTGACCCAGAATTTCATTGCTTCGATCATAGCCTTCCAAAGATCTTTATTGCCGTAAATCTAGATGTATTACATCTTCCCAGTCAGGAAAAGGCGGCAGAAAATTGCCTTCTCTCATCTCTTGAGAAGAAATCGCGATTCGAACGCGTCCATACATGGTCCCAACCGGTATGATTGGCCAACCCAGTCAATCATGACCTTCATGTCCGAGTTTATGAGCCTTTCTTACCATGCTTTTGAAATCGCCGAGTGTCCCGAATTCGGGATTGATCGCCTGGTAATCCGAACAGGCGTAATAACTGCCAAGGGTGCCCTTGCGCTTATAGAATGGAAATAGAGTAACCGGCATGAACCAAATCGTTTCCACACCCATGTCTTTTATTCGGGAAAGCTCTTTGGAAAATGCATTGAAACTGCTCTTCGGGAGTGTACTGGCGAACATTTACTTCATAGATACTGGTGCTGTGAGCCCAGTCCACAGTTTTAAAGACTCTCTTCATTATTTTTCGATATTTTCCCGGTTTATTGGGGCTTTTTTCTTTAGCACAATATTAAGCCAACTAGAATTAAATTTGCGTGTTATTCATACAAGTTTAACCATGAAGAGTTTTGACGTTCCGATCATCTACCGCAGCCCGCTGATCACCGCCATCAAGAAAAGCGGAAAGAGATGGATAAGATGAAGCGGACTTTGCCCCTCACCCTTCTCGATTTCGGCCCTCTGCAAATTCACCTGGCCCGTCATTTCGGGTTCTGTTACGGTGTAGAAAATGCAATAGAAATTGCTTTTCGTACGGTAGACGAAAACCCCGGCAAGGATTTCTTGTTAAGCGAAATGATCCACAATCCCCAGGTAAATGCGGACCGGGTTCTATGGCATAAAACTTTTACAGGATAATTATGGCAAGCAATTGATTTCATTTGATGCACTGAGTGCGTGAGGGGATGTGGTGATCATATCCTGCTTTCGGTACCACGTTAGAAATAGACAGAGGCTGAATGAGGGTATCGCCACAGAGAAGTATAATACGACTGGCCCTTTTGTAGAAAAGCGTATGGAACCGAAGTGAGGCTATAGCTAAGAACAATTACACGATCGTTGCCCGGTAAAACCGAAACACGAAGAGACAAGAGCTACGTCTTCGCATGCGGCGGCTAATGCCCCCTCTGTCGTAGTAAAGGATATGGAGCAGGCAAAGGAGCTGGCGAAATATATTACGGGACATAAGCCGTCTACGCAGTTTTATGAAGAATTCAGGGGGCAGTATTCTTGAAAAGTTCGACGTAGAAAAATGACCTGGTAAGCATTGGGTGGTCAATCAAACAACGATGCTTGCCAGCGATACGCAGGCGATTGCGGATTTGTTAAAGCAGACGATGATGAAGGAAAAATAGATGAGTATATTTTGCCGACACGAGGGACACCCTGTGCTATGCGACAAAATGATAATCAAAGCGCGGTAACGGGTACAAGTTGTGTAAAACAGCAAGGCCGACCCTCGCGGTCGTCGTAGGTGGTTATAATTCATCAAATACTTCACCGGTTGAATTATGCGAAGAGAGGCTTCCCACATATTACTTCATCAACAGCGAAGAAAAGATGATCTCTAAAAGAGATATTCTGCATTTTGATTTTCATGGAAAGTGCCAGGAGATATTAACAAGCAACCATCTCTCTCCAATCATCAGGCCGGTGAAAATTTCATTACCAGCGGTGCTTCCTGCCCTGATGCATTGGTAGAGGGCGCATCGTGAAACTGCTGGGGTTTTATGTAGCCAGCCGTCCGATTGCGCAAATTGATTTCGAATTCGATTGATCATAGCGTATGATCGATTAAGCCCCATACCAGCAACGAGCCATTCAAATACCAGAACAATCAGAAACCAATGGGCCGTGCTTTTAATGACAATCTGAATGCCTGGTTAGCACCAAATTCATCATTTAAGATAATGCTTTTGTGGATGCCTCCGGGGGAAACGGAGGGAATAGATATTTGCAATCAAGACCCCTAAATTGTAAAGGGTCGTGACATACGGATAAACCTGGAAATAACTACTGGATAAAAAGCCCTGGGAGTATTCATCCGGTCGATGATTATTTTTACCGTCCAAAAAATATCCACTTTTACGGTGATAAAAAATCAGTACCTGAGTGCAATCCAATTGCTGCAATCCGACCGATAACCCTCTTTACCGTCTTCGTTCAGCCTGATATGGAACAGTTCAGAGTCTTCCTGCATAACAGATGACGGTTATTGGCAGCTGTTCTGCAATACTGAAATAGAGTTCGGTGCTGTTTATTTATACAGGAACTCATAGGGTATTCATGCCATCCTGTTGCTGTCAAATGTAAAGCGAAATCGATCCGGCATTCCATTCTTCATCACCCAAGGCGCTGCGTATTGTGATTGTCGTAATAGAGAGGACATAAATTTCTTCTCTAGTATGTCGTAGATTTTATTGAGATCATATTGATCTTGCTCATGCACGGGCCATAGTCGCACAGTCGACTTGTGCACAACGAATCCATTATAGCCATGATTGATAAATTCGGGTATCCATCCATCATCGGTAGAAAATCGACTGGCGCCATTCATTGCGGCTGTCAGTCCACTGGTTCCCGGAAGCCTTCTGGCACGCGCGATTATTCAGCCAGCAATCGGCCGCTTGTTTTAATCGCCTGGACAGTGTCAGTTCATAACCGGTCAGCACGGCAACATTGCCCTTAAAGCGCTTACTCAGCCGTAGCGAGTTGATTAAATTCACTGATTGCAGGATGATCAACAGGATAGGCCATCACCTGCCCAAATGCGATCTGTACCGGGTATTTGATGTTCGCCAACAATCGTTCAAACCGGTCTTCATCAGCTGTGATAAGGCCGGCTCTTTATAGCCTGCAAAACCGGCGGGCCCATACCATCGTAAAATGGTTGGGCCTGAATAGTTTCCCGGTTTGATCGGCCACTATTTCAAAAGCTCTTTTTCAAATATTTTTCCGGTCATCCATCCCATACGTCGTTATCGGATTCCATGAACCGGTACAGTTGTTTGTCGGCCCAGTACCCACCAACTCTGGGCATTGGTAATGGATATGATCGGGCAGATATTGTCATATTTGCTCCACATGGCCCGCTGACACTTTCGCCATGCAGTCGCGATACGCCATTGGCTAGGTGTGCAAACCGCAACGACCAGCGAGGAATGGTTAATGCATCGTCTCTATGCCCGGTCAGTTTCTTTACTTCTTCTACAGTGAGTCCGGCAGAAATAGCTCATCTTTGACAGTGTGTAATATCGTAAGCTTTTTCATTCCCGGCTTCCTTCGGGTGTATGCGTGGTAAAAACAAGTCTCGTTCTTTACTTCTCGTCAATGCCCCTTTCGATTGTATTTGCTGTACAGGTAGAAGCGGCGGATGGATCCACGCCTCATTGAGGTGTGATAACAGGTCGGGATCAAATCCGGGATATCATACCAGTTGGCGCCGCCGACCCCAAGCATGAATGGCTGCGCCACCTTTGGTAGCTACGTTGGCATCATACAAGCGATGGGTGATGGTCTGCGACACGTAATCGTTTTCAGGGTACATCGGTACTTGGTGAAACAGGGGAGCCGTTTTGAATGCTCTCAGGATTGAGATACTTGACCCTTACCTGGGGTGCTCGTGGACATTGATCTGGAATTTGATGCCGGTAGCTTCCAGGGGAAACTGTATTGCTTTTCGCTCAGCATGACACCGAGTGTCTGGTCCTGGTTTCGTTGCTGGTCATAGTAGCCATTTCCACAAAATGCCATCTCACCATGTTTTTGCCTTAATTCATAACCGCTGCGCAACATCCGGCTAAGAATCCTATTTTTCCCCCGCTCTTCAATGGCTGGTGCACGGCATAATGAACCTCCATATATGAAGCGGAGAAATAAGCCACTTTCTTGAATAGCGTTGTTCTATGGATAGGGAACAGAGAAGCTTCGAAAAGTTCATGAAGTGTTGGTTTTTACACGAAACACAAAATAATCGAAAAAAACTACCGAAGCAAAAAAGAACCAGATAATGGTTTTGTATTATTGCTTGTTCTTCTTGTTTGTTTGCCGGGCGCCGGTTTTGCTTCTTTCTTTCTGTAGTTGTTCCGTCGAAGAACAGCGTAGGCCGCGATGTGAACCGCAACCTTCGAGCTCTTTGACGTTAACTGGAAGATGAAGTAAAACTAAATCGCACACGGACGTCAGGCCCGCGATATTCGGCAGTTGAAGAAGATGGATGATTGCCTCCCCTTCAGATCGCCTGTGCAGGCGCCATTGCTTTTTCAGTGAATAGCCACCATTACCCGTCGCGAATTGACGAGGGTCATTTTACCGGGGCCATAATCGGCTGCGAACTTATTTTTCCGGAAAGGTCCCAATCGGATTGACCAACTCCGTTACGTTATCATCCAATGGATCGGTCGAGCATAAATTTACCGGCATCTTTACTGCCATACATCTTTCGGCTCTCAATGGTGCCATCCGTGTTCCTTCGTGTAATTGATTTATTGATCGTATAGGATTTATCCATATTGAGCGATTGCGCCTGGGTATTGACCGATCTGACCATGAAATTGTCTTTTTATCGTGCTGCAAAAACAAACCCGCTTTCGCCCGACACGGCTTTCACGAATAAGTAGTTCTCTGCGCCTTCCACTTTACTTTTCCCACGCAGCTTGGTTTTACACCGTTACAACAATTCTGAGAAGTTCTGAAACAAACTGCGAAAATATTTCTGTTGACATGTATCATTTTCCTCTTGTTTAAGCTTTGTATCCCCAAACTGGTAGGGAAGCTTGGCAGGAAAATCAATGAAGTCGCTTACTAACGGGCTCTTCACCGGCTAGGGAGGGTTTTTTGCTTTCGTTACGATCCAATCAAAATGGCCAATGATAATAAGCATCTTCGGTTTTAAATTAGCAGGGCAAATTTAAACAAAGAATTATTGATTATTGATTATTAATAATCAGCCGTGCCCAGCTTATAACAGGTCGTCCAAACATTTGGAAGTTCAGAAATATTTTTTAGGTTTGTCTAAAAATATTTTTAGCCATGCTGAATTTTTCGATCGCAGAGGAGAATATATCAAGGCTATTTTTCATTTGCAACGGAAGATGGCGCTGCTCTCACCAATGAACTTGCCGCCGAACTCAAGACAAGACCCGCCTCCGTAACCGACATGATGAAGAAGTTGAAGACAAAACTGGTTCACTACCGCTTATCATGGTTTCAGATTGAGCACTGAAGCCGGAAAAGCTCATCACTAGGGAATATTTTCGGCAGAAAAATTGCCAGCTGGGATGAAGCGCACGCCAGACTCCAACATGTAAGCAGTAAGAAACTTATCGGATAAATTGAGTTCCTCGGCTTTCCCGGTTTTGATCCCCACGGCGATCCCATCCCCGATGCCAAACGGTGTTGAGACCAGCAAACAAGTGGCCCTGCAAGATCTTTGAATCAGCTTGCCGTGGTCTGTCATGATCAATCAACCGAAATGCTGGAGCTTCGGTCACAAGAAGATCGGCATTGGAACAAAGCTCAGCCAAAACGCAAATTCAATTTTGACAACGCACACAAATAAAGATCATGGGCAGCAGCAGCCCATCACCATTAGCGAACAACTTTCTCAAAAACATTTTTGCAAATATGATGAATAGAATACATGACGACATATCTCTAAGCGAAGTGCTGAAACGGTTGACAACTGCTTTGCATAAACCAGTATGGAAGCGGTTGCTTTACTCTTTCGGGCCTGCTTACCTGGTCGCTGGTTATGGGCGAAGGGGAAAGGCGACTGACCTACCGCGGCAAGTTTGGTTATACACATCTGGGTACTGCTGATGAGCAACTCCGGATGGCTTTGTTACTGCAAAGCTTGGTGGCGTTGGGGTATTGTGAGGAGGAGAGAGCAAGCCAACCGTGAGGCCGAGAGCGATCAACCTATACTTCTGGCGATTGCTGCCTGTGATCTGGCCGAAGTATCAGGGTATGGCAATCGGTCTTCAACTACTGATTGAATTTCGCGTCCTACAGTACTGACACCTTTCCCGTTGGGTAAAACTGGGGATGAAAAATGGAAGGTTCATCATTACTTCTGTATTCATCATTGGAATGTCGTTTCTCATAGAGATTGTATTAGCAAAGCCTGATAAGGGTGAAAGGTGGTGACCGGACCATATTCTATATTGCAATTGGTATCATTGGCGCTACTGTAATGCCAGCCAATAATTTATACCTGCATTCCGCCCTGGTTCAAACAAGAAAATAAAAGATAAAGCGGGAATCAAAAAAGCGATTCGTCTGAATATTATTGACAGCGCTCTCAACCTTGCTTTTTCGTCAATGCAGCCATTCTTATCCTGGCAGCGGCCGTCTTCTTTAAAAAGGGACGCACACCATCTGCTCGATCAATTGTTGGGGACGAAGTGTGGCCCCCGTATTATTTGCCGTGGCGCTGATAGCGTCGGGACAGTTCAACTGTTACCGGTACCCCGCAGGGCAAATTGTTATGGAAGGATATCTTCGCCTTCGCATCAACTTTGGCGACTGGTGAAGCGACTGATTGCTATCATAAATTCGCTGTGATTGCATTCTCATCAATGGAGAAAAATAATATCGATAGCCTGCTTATTCTCAAAAGCCAGGTGATTTTGGGTCTTCAGCTAGCTGTCATTCCCCTTATTCATTTCGTAAGTGATAAACAAACCATGGGCAGCTTTAAGATCAAGCCTGTTGTAAAGTTCACAGCCTGGTTAATTACTGCATCCTAGTTTATCTCAATATCAGATGGTCGCCTTCTCGGCAATTATTTGCATCGTCGGGCAACCTGATCTGGAAAATCGTAATTATGGAGGTCATGTTTGTCGTTTGATCATTGCTATCGTGTACTCCATTGCTGAAAAAAGAAAGTTATGTACCCATACAGCTTCACCCGGAAGCTACTTCATTACAATCTTTTGACCATACCCGCTTACAGGCGGATAGCCGTCGCCCTGATTTTAGCCAGAACGATCAGAAATTATTATCTCATGCTTGGGGCAGGGCGTTCGATACACCTATATCCTCCGATACATGTTGTCGAAAGTGTGCCTGCGAGAATAAGAAAATGAAAGTGATGACCTTGAAACACAAAAGCGACAAGGAACATCTTTGCATTTTATACCGGCAATTAAAGGAGAGCGCATCAAGAAGCATACGTGGTTTGGTGAACGGGCCAAGAAATCGGCGACTGGTGGAGAAAAGGTGAGGCTGAAATGCTGGTCATCGGCGCGCACACGAGCCATACCGAAGCGTGGGATTTTATTTATGGGGGAAACGATCAATACGGTACAAGGCATGAATTAAAATTACCGATGTTCATCGTCAATACCTTGGTAATGCAGTTGCAGATAGAAAAAGTGTGCTATAGGCGCGTTGTTTCTCGCGTCAGTTTCGGCGCTCATGCTTCTTTGCACCGTGTTTCAGCTCCACAACGGTGGGTTGATTTTTTACCTGGTTACGGCCGTACGGAGACTACGGGCGTCATATATACTTATGCACTGCTGATCGCTGTTGTCCTGCGTCGCGGTCGCACTGCATGGCCGACCGGCGATCAGCAAGCTTTGTTTCTCACTTTTGCGGGCTGGACTATGTTGGTTAAAATGTGTGCGTTTATGCCTCCTGCGGCCTTTAATCGTGTGTCAAAAGGAGCTTCAGCAAAAGGCATCGCCGCGGCGGGCATCGTTGCAATCATTTTTAGTGCCACCGCTGTGGGACATCTACCTCTGTTCTCTGATGCTCACGCTGCCGATAGTGAATGATTGTCTTTTGCATTTCCCGATTTGGACGGGCGTAACTAGATTCTGGAATGACTTCGGAGCAGGTGTTGTACCGCCAAGGCTTCCGCTTTGTGCTTGGATATGAGCCGGTACTTTGAGGCACTTTCCGGAGGTCAGGATTTTCATAACAAAATTCGGGAATCTTTCCCGTGGCGTCATCTTGACCATTTGCATTTGCCACTTGTCCTTCATCATCATCGTGTGCGTAATGACCAAGCGCCCGAGGTGCTCCATTTTTTTGGACTGGCTGTATAATTTTCAAGTCATCGTACTGAATGGAGAGAAAGACACAGGGTTCGATTGTCTCACCAACAATATTCGGACGAAGTGCGGCTATGGAACGACTTCTGGCTGAGAATGATATGCCCTTCCATGTGAGATCTGGGTGTTGATCTCGTGACTATTCTTTTATAAAACTTGCGGACCAATCCTTTGATCACGAAGCTGAATAATCTCTACTTCCCGGCTTGTGACGAATTCCCTTTTGCCGAAGCGCCGGATCCGGTAATTGGTAAGATATTTGCATATATGTCTTCGTCACGTAAAGGCTGACGAATTTCCTCAGGTAATTGAAGAAAATACGCCTGAACTTTCCATGCTACAATTTGTATATAGTGACAAAAGTTACGATATAAATTATTGATTCGGATCAAGAGCACATGAAATCTTCCCTCCTATAAGGCAGACATTGTGCCGGTTTTTAAACAATGGTGGCACATCTCATAAAATTGTAGTTTTGCCACCTTCTTAATTTTAAACAAAACAATCATTGTCATGGCTGCAAAAGATCAAAGTAAGCAACCCTGTGGTCGAGCTCGATGGGGACGAAATGACTCGTATCATCTGGAAATTCATCAAGAATAAGTTCATCCTGCCTTTACCTTGATACTTGATGTTAAGTACTTTGATTTTGGGCTCGAGTACCGTGACCAGACCAATGACCAGGTGACGGTTGATGCCGCCAATGCCATCAAACAATACGGAGTTGGAATTAAATGTGCTACCATCACCCTCGATAGAAGCCCGCGTAAAGCGAATTTCAGCTGAAAGTATGTGGAAAGCCCAATGGCACGATCCGCAACATCCTCGACGGGACCGTTTTCGCGAGCCAATTGTCATAAAAACATCCCGCGGCTTGTCACCAATTGGACTGCTCCTATAATCGTAGGCAGACATGCCTTTGGCGACCAATACCGGGCAACCGATGACGGTGATCAAGGGTAAGAGGAAAACGCGCGATGACTTGCGCCGGAAGGTGGCGGCGAGCCGCAGATCTTCGAAGTATTCAACTTCACAAGGATGATGGCGTTGCCCTGACCATGTACAATACTGATGAAAGTATTAAGGTGATTTGCCAGAGTTGCTTCAACATGGCGCTTAGCAAAAATGGCCTACTTTATCTTTCCACCAAGAACACGATCCCTAAAAAATACGATGGACGATTTAAAGACATATTCGAGGACATCTTCACGAATGAATTCAAGGCTCGAGTTTGATGCAGCGGGAATCGTTTACGAACACCGTCTGATCGATGATATGGTAGCCAGTGCATTGAAATGGAACGGAAATTTTGTATGGGCCTGCAAGAATTATGACGGCGATGTTCAAAGTGATACGGTAGCACAGGGATTTGGATCACTTAGGATTGATGACTTCGGTTTTAGTAACTCCGGATGGCAAAACAATGGAAGCCGAGGCTGCTCATGGAACGGTAACAAGACATTACCGCGAGCATCAGAAGAGGCAATCCGACTTCAACCAATCCGATCGCTTCCATCTTTGCGTGGACAAGAGGTTTGGCTTTCGGGGTAAACTGGACAACAATCAGCCATTGATTGATTTTGCAAACGCATTGGAAGCTGTGTGTATCAGAAACAGTGGAGGAAGGAAAGATGACAAAGGACCTTGCTATCACCATCAAACCAAAGGTTGAGCACAAGAAAGACATTCTATACAGAGGAGTTCCTCGACGCAATTGACACGAACCTACAGAAGAAATTAAAATAATCTTCATTTCGAAGCTTGCAACGATGCAGTATGTCCTCCCGCCGCTCCGGTATTGCCATTTGCCTGTATATATTTTACAGGGATGTGACAATCGTGAGCCCGGCCTGAATCTCATTATACAGTTTCGTTTTGGGTTGTGCAGCTCTCTGGCCTGCCATGAAAATCGAGGAAGCCTTCCTGCTCAAAACTGTCGACGGCTCATTAGGGGGATTGGCTATCTTTGTTATGCGGATTGTGGCATTGCGAGAGGGGGAAAATTCCTGGGTCTTCGGATTTATTCTTACAATCAAAATGCTTGGACGACGCCATTGGTGGTGTGTCCTATTCGTGATGATCAGTATGGATTTGCTACCGCAGAAAATATCAGGTACCTCACCGTATACGCCGGAACATGAACTGAATATCAATTGGGGCTGGTTCAGAATGTTCACTGCGATACCCGCCCATGCATCCTTTGCAATAGTGATGGGTTATTTCGTTGGTAAGGCCAAGGTTCGAACCGGATAACAAAAGAAGGTCCTGTTATCTTTCGCTGGGTTGCTGAGCCGTAGTACTCCATGGGACCTATGACTTCTTTATTAATGCCACGGTATACCTATGGGAATGGAGCAGGGTATTCAGTTCCTGGCCTATGGAGGCTTTGTATCGCTCAGTCCTGTCGATCATTCTATGCATTAAGCTTCTTAAACGCGATCGAAACATCTCAAGACAAATGTTTAAACCCAAGGCGCCTCGTCGTCACCTACAAATAATGTTTAAGACAAGAGCGGCCACGCAGGCAGAGATATACCACTGATTCGCGAGCTTACATTTAGAGTGTGGCCGCAGACATATGCACCTATTCTTTCCCCGCAACAGATCGATTATATGCTGGACATGATGTACAGCGAATCGTCGTTGAAGAAACAGATGGCTGAAGGCGGCCGGTTCATGATTGTATATGACAATGACGAGCCCGTAGGCTTGACCTCCTACCAGAAGTAATTCCGAATCGATGGAAGTTACAAAATTTATGTACTCGATCGCAACAAGGCAGGAACGGAAAGTTCGCAGTGATGGATCATATCATAAATACAATCCTGAAATGGGTGCAGAATCGTTAGAACTCCAGGTAAACGTCAATAACAAGGCAAAAGGGTTTTACGAGCGGTTGGGTTTTGTGAAAAGGGAAAAAATAGATCTTGATATCGGCAACGGGTATTTATAATGACTATGTCATGGAGAAGAAATTGTGATGAATGGATAAGGGCGGGTATCGACCATATTACATTAAGTTGGGTGAAGGGATCTTTCTCAACTGCATCTTCAGTTTTTCCCATTATTTTCTGTTCTTTTTCCTTGTTTCCTTGGTTTCCTCTTCTTATCGAAGATATTTGTACCACTACTCGAGGCGCAATATTCGTACCAATACTATGAAGACTTAGTCGGCATTGTTTTTACCGAAACACCAATCTAAAGGGCGGGGGAGGGTGTGATACTGGTCCGGAGGGCCCAAAGGGCCAAAAGTTAAGAACCCAAATTCAGAATTGACGAAGCTCACAAGAATAATCCATCGCCCTCGTCCCAAAACATATCAACTCTTCACATCGATAGTATCCCTAAAGATTTCCCTAAAGATTTGTTGCAGCCCACCGTTCACTCTCACATTCCAAAATTCCTTAGGATCAATCGACGTCTCATTATTCATCATTTGCAAATCACCTTTTTCACCCTTTTCACATAACCAACCGTTTCACCTTTCCTTTATCTTCTGTCCTCTACCAACTCCAATGCCCCGACAATCCGGAATACCAGAACGTATATTCCTCATGAGTGAACATTAGCTCCCACTTACCATCCCCATCATGCAAAATCACCGTCACTCATCCCATTGATGCAAGCTTTCACGGCAGTATCTGTCTTACTGATCTAACGCCCTTCAGATCATCCGCGCCAATTGAATTGGCCCCACGCTTCGGTGAAGCTCTATTTTTCTTTCAACAGGCACGACAACTTCAATCCTTCCGTTTGACCCAGCGACGAAAAGTAAAAACAAATAGAAAATGCTATAAGGCAAAATGCTCTCAACAATAATCGTTTTATATTTATATCGCACCCATTCCCTGTACCCGTCCCTTATCCGTTTCCCTCAGTTTTTATGTACGTGTAATTTCTTAGCCATCTCTGCACTCATCGCGTCCGATGTTAGCATAGCCATTGACCAACACACCTTTTGTCCTTTACTGCTCTCACTGGCATATACAACGGCTTCATCGGCGGGTCGGAATCGCTGAAACGATAAAACTTCTACAATTTCAAAATCGTTTATATCAAACTTGTCTTCATGGCAAATAAGGCGAATTGCTTTCAGGTTAAAATCCATCGAGTAGCCTCTTTTCTTCAACTCACTAACCGCGGCGGATACTGTGTCGTACGCGTACATAAACTGATTTTCTTCAGGTTAGGATATTGCCCGCCCTGAAGGGCGGTCATAAATACATTATCCAACATCCGATGCCAGGTTATACATGTCGAAAACTTAACTTTGCCGCCGAAATAAAAAAACAATCAACATGTCAACCGCAACTAAATCCATTGATTTCTCCCTTCCTTACAAAGTGGCCGATATTTCATTGGCTGAATGGGACGTAAAGAGATTCGCCCGGCCGAAGCCGAAATGCCTGGCCTGATGAGTATCCGCAAGAGGCGGCCCATCGCCACCATTAAAAGGCGCAAGAGTGGCCGGCTGCCTTCATATGACCATTCAAACTGCTGTACTCATTGAAACATTGACCGCACTAAAAGCCGAAGTAAAAATGGAGCTCCTGCAATATCTTCTCTACACAGGACCATGCAGCCGCTGCCATCGCCGCTGCTGGTATCGGCGTGTTTGCCTGAAGGGCCAGACACTGGAAGAGGCTGATTGGTGTATTGAACAAACACTTTTCTTCGGTGGGCAAGGATCGTCCGTTGAATATGATACTAGATGATGGTGGCGACCTTACCAATATGGTGCTCGACACCTATCCTTGAACTGATCCAGCATGTGAAAGGAATCTCTGAAGAGACAACCACCGGCGTACATCGCCTTTATGAAAGAGTGGCAAAAGGCACATTACCCATGCCAGCCATCAACGTGGAATGACTCTGTAACTAAATCAAAATTCGATAATAAATACGGTTGCAAAGAATCGCTGGTAGATGCTATCCGCCACGCCACTGACGGGATGCTAGCTGGTAAGTTGCGGTCGTTGGTGGTTATGGTGATGTAGGTAAAGGTTCTGCCACCTCATTGAAAGGTGCAGGTTGCCGCGTCATCGTTACTGAGATCGATCCGATCTGCGCTTTGTTGACTGCCATGGACGGGTTTGAAGTTAAGAAAATGATCAGTGCCGTTAAGGAAGCTGATATCGTCGTCACTGCTCTGCTGTTGTGATCTTATCACCGGTGAGCATTTCAAATCGATGAAGGATAAAGTGATCGTTTGTAATATTGGTCACTTCGATATAGAAATTGATATCGCCTGGTTGAATACAAACTATGGTCAAACCAAAGACACCATCAAACCACAGGTAGATATTTACAACCCTGGATGGTAAAGATGTGATCATCTTAGCTGAAGGACGTTTGGTGAACCTCGGATGTGCTACTGGCCATCCCCTCGTTTGTAATGAGTAATTCATTCCTCTAACCAAACACCTCGCACAGATCGAATTGTGGAGGAACCATAAGAACTTACGAAAACGTGCGTTACGTTCTTCCCAAGCCATCTCGACGAGAAAAGTCGCTCACGTTTGCACTCTTTGGCAAGATCGGTGTTGAATTGGATGAACTTACAGATGCGCAGTCTTCGTATCTTGGTATCACGGTAGTTATGGTCCGTTCAAGCCACAGAGCATTGCAGATAATCTGAGTCGATAGTGATCCTGAATAAGTAGTAAAGCCTCGACAGATAATCTTAAGAGGCTTTTTTGTGAGCAACCGGCTGCCCTGTTTTTCCTCGTGCGACAGAGTCAGGATTTTTTAATTTTAGCAGGCAAACCCTAGTATGACAGGTTATAGACGAATTTTTAATGATCATTACCTGCTGCTTCATCCATCTCGCCCTTCCGCACACAGGATGATCTTAACAGGGTCTATTTCATACGATTTTCAGGAGACAAGACCACCCTTTCAAACTAATGCCCGCAGCACATTGTAGACAGCGTTGCCAGGTTTTTGAAAGTCCAACCTGACTGGAGCTTTATGATAGGCTGCCAAAATGGCGTGTGGAAAAATGCAAAAGAATGGACTAGTCTGGGATCGGGTCGAACACATCATCAACCACCTTGTGACAAAATACTGCGCATAAACGAAGATCGATTTAGGTTCGGGTATGAGTTGGGCAACGGCCACTGACCGAATTAGAACTCACCCCAACGAATGAAAAGGTTACGGTCATACCCCCGCCTCACCCCAATCTGCGGAAGAAAGCCGACGAACTTCCCTGCGCGACAAACCCGGCAACGAAGCACCAAACATGGATTCTTGTCCACAGTCCGGTCGCGATCTCTCTCCTAATTGCGCCGATGCTGTTTTAAGATATTTTTTTGACCAGCCGAACATGCCGTGAGCAATAATAAGTCCGGACTCTCGTTTCTCCTGAACATATCGGGAATTATATTCTACAGAATTTTTATTCACTCCACCAGGAACTCAACGCAGGATTGAGCACGCTGTCTTTAATTAAGACAATAAGCAAATAGCTTTAATTTATGAAAACGATATATGAAGAGTGATTCGTGCCGTCAAAAATGTTTACTCCGAACATTTCCCCAGAAGGATTGTCCATCTTGCTGCTGTTGTTTTTATCAGTATCTTTGGCACCTTAAGCTTGTATATCCTTCTGCATTCCTCCTGTCTGAGGTGTGCCCCGCCCAAGCTGGCATATGATGTTGGCAAGACGATGAGCTATAATCTTGTCGTTAGTGGATATCATCATACAATCATTGGGTTTTACCGCAGGTGATGGTCTTGAAGATTTTATTCGCGAAAACTCTCAAAATTGATAAGGACATTAAGATTGTCCGGGGTCAATGTTACCCTGTTCACTGGTTCACAGCCAACCCCAACCGTTGCTATTGTGGAATGACAGCTTGAGGTGCCGGGGATGACATATTTTGTAAAAAAGCAATGATACTTTCTGAACAAAGCTATCGATTGATACTGTCAATACTCTTCAAAGAAATCTGCACAAAGCCACATGAAAGACAGCTAGACCGGGATCATGGCAAGTAAGCCTGACTTGAATTCTCAATATTATATCTCCTTCAGAATTTTGTTTCTCTTTTTAACAATACAGAGACAGGATAAGCGAGATCAGCTATGGCGGGTTTTAACTCTTGTTATCCATTGTTCTTATCTGGGTAGTTGGCAATATACTTTCGCCCTCAATTTGCGTCTAATAAATGAAAAAAGTTGAAAGGTTAGTGAAAAAGAGTCTGATCATACATGTATTGGCGGAGTTTCCCTGGCGGCGTATCAGCCCAGGGTTTTATCCGAGGCCATCATTATACCAGGCCTCATGTAATCGTGGATGACTGGCATTTATCCTTCATTCTATCCTTTCGGATTCGTATGGTCCTACTTATCCTTACCCTTATGGATTTTATCCAATGGAGAAACAAGTGCTTGAAAGAAAATACTGAAGATATCCGAAGTGATTACAAGGATAAGATTCTGGTCCGCCCGCCATGATAAGACGCTAAGTCGCCAGGCGAGAAAGACAACTATTCACGAACTGAAAGCATGAGAGGGACCGAGGCTGTTGCATCAGCAAAATCTGAATTACTATAAGACGAAAGCATAGTCCTTCCTTGTGTGAATTGAGTTCGTGTTCCACCGCTCCCAGGGCGGGGCGCACTGTTTCTTGTGGCTCGTCCAGATCTATAAAAGCATCATTTTTGCGAATAATCTGGCGTACAATTATGGACTTTATTGATTATTATAAAATAGTTGGATTGTACACCGAAGACGGCTACCGACGATGAGATAAAAAAGCATATCGCAAACTCGCAAGGCAACATCACCCGGATCTGAACCCCAATGACAAGGAGGCTACACAAGAAGTTTCAGCAGGTAAACGAGGAGCTAATGAAGTGATTAGAGCGACCCCGAGAAACAGAAAGAAATATAGATCAGTATGGCAAGGACTGGAAACATGCCGAACAATTTGAACAGGCGAGGCGATATGCAGCCAAGTCATTCTTTCGACCAGTGGGGCCAGGCACTTCACCGGCAATTTTGAAGAAGGAGACTTTTCCGAATTCTTTGAATCCTTATTTGGAGGAGCTGGCAGCAACAGAGGCCAGCAACCGGCAGGCAAAATTCCGGGGCCGGGATATACAGGGTGGAGTTTCAACTGGAATCTTAGCGATGCTTACACTACCCATCAACAAACTTTTGCTGTTAATGGAAAAAACATCCGCATCACCATTCCGGCGAGGTGTAGAGAACGGCCAGAAGATAAAGATCTCGGATACCATGGTGAGCCTGGAATCAATGGAGGACCGAATGGCGACCTATACATCACGTTTTCGGTTGTCAATAACACACAAATTCAGACGCCATGGCGACGATCTCCTATGCCACCGTTGATATTGATCTTTACACCGCTCTGCTCGAGGAGGAGGGATTACGATAGACACCATCAGCGGTAAAAATAAAAATGAAAGTCGAAGCTGGAAACCCAAAACGGGACTGAGGGTGCGGGTAAAAGGAAAGAGGCTTTCCCTGTTTACAAAAAAGAAAATGAGTTTGGAGACTTGTTTGTGACCTATAATATAAAATTACCGACCAACCTGACTGAACAACAAAAAGAACTCGTTCAGGCAATTATCAAAAATGTAATAATAAAATAATTCGCAATGCAGAAGGACGATCTGGTACCGGCCCAGGAATTTTGCCGCAGCCATCGCGTGGAAGTATCATTTATCCATACGTTGCAACAATATGGATTGCTTGAGATAACAACCATTGAAGAGACCATTTACCTGCCGGTAAATGAATTGCCCCAGGCCGAAAGGATGGCGCGCCTGCACAATGACCTTGGAATAAATATCGAAGGAATTGATGCTATTAAACATTTACTCTACACAGGGTGGAGGAAATGCAACATGAAATTGCGGCCTTGAAGAACAGGCTAAGTTTGTATGAGATAGTTAGCCTGAATCACCCCGAAAACCCGGGGACTGGCCCGTTAACCAAAAATTGTTTGAACACGTAACTTCCGACTTCAAACTTTCTTTACATTTAGCATCCAAAAACATTTATATGAAATATTTTCTTTAAAGAGATTATTGACTTTGCTTATCGCTCCTGCTCTTATCTTATCATTTACCACCATGCCCGACAAGGCTAATTTCTCAGGTGACTGGAAATTGAACGAAGGGAAAAGTGAGTTGGGAGAATTCGGCGCACGCTTCACTCCCACTGCTATCAAAGTGGATCAAAAGCACGATGCAATCACTGATTGCAAGAACTCGCCCCGGCTTCAACGGCGGCGATCCTGTCACCACTTCTCTCACGTTGACATTTGATGGTAAGGAAACTGAATCAACCTGGTTTTGGCAATTCTAAGTCAAAATCCACATCTAAGTGGACCGATGACCAGACGCTTGTTATCAACACCTCAACCACATTCGAAAGATGGAATGACAGACAAGTGAGTTCAAAAGCGCTGGAAACATGGACGATCAAAGATGCATCTCTTTCTGTAGTGTCAGTCAGTTCTTCACCCAGGGGTGAGAGTACAGTAGAAGCGGTTTACAATTAAAAACCTTCCCAAATCGCAAAAAATCCCGCATCGAAAGGTTGCGGGATTTTTGTACTGGCCGCTACCAGCCAGTCCCGTAATCTTCACTTGCATGATTGCTGGAACCGCCCCACAAACTATTGTGCTTCCAGTCAAAATAAATCCGCATTGATGAGGTCCGGAGGTCCTGTTCCTCAAAACTCAGGTTATAGCCCATTTGTTTCAGTTCCTTCCTATATCAATCTGGTGTACTGCTATTTAATAATATGAAGCCGGGCTTTGGCTTACGATCATCGATCTTCGTTCCGCCCAGCGAAAGCCACAATTGGTCCGTATGTCAATATTGGGCGCCTCGACCGCTTCCTGCACCGTCATTCAAACTCAACAATATTTAAAAGCATTGCAAAAGATTCTGATCCTGCGTATCTCCACCCTGCACAGCCCAGGACAAAAACGGCTTGCCATCTTTAAGCGCCAACGTCGGCGTCCAGCGTAACCACTGGGTCTCTTGCCCGGTTCAACCACATTAAAAGGGTTCATTGCTGAGTCCGAGACAAAACTTTGCATGCGCTGACTCATTGCCCACTCCGGTATGTCCGGCGATACAAGCCGGCACCCATCCCCCACTTAGTGTAACGGAAACCACCCAGCCTTCCTTATCTGCCGCCTCAACCGAAGTCGTCCCTCTTCTCTGAGTTGATCAAATAATTTTCATCAATGGGATTATCATTAAATCCAAAACCCGTTGACGAGGTTCTGAATGAAGGGATTCACCTTCTCCCTCAAAGGATAAGGATCTACCGGGGCCTATCTTCGGATCATTCTTGTCGGGACTGTATTAACTTGGCTCTTTCCTTTCGCATATTCTTTCGATAGTCAACCCTTTCATCGGCTGGTCCCGGAAAAATAAGGATCACTTCATAATAGAAATCACGATCAAGCAAATGCCAGGTTCATAGCCTGGTAGACCGTGTGAATATATCGTGTGGAATTATACCCACATGCCTTTGAGATCAAAGATTCTCCAGGATATTCAACGCCTGCAACATGCAGGGCCTTGCGTCCGTATTGTTGCAGCTTATAGACATCAATGCCTTTATAATTCACTTTTAACGGTTCTTCAATCATCACCTTCCATTTTGCGAGGTCATCCATTGTGATCAACCCGCCCTGCTCCTGGCATCCTCTTACAAATTCTTTTGCGATATCTCCCTTATAAAGCGATCATAAGCCGCATAGATCGCTTCTTTGCGGCTCTTACCTTTTACAATGCCTCCTGCTCCGCTATCGACCATTTTTGCAAGGTTTTCAAAAGATCAGCCTGCATGAATACTTCTCCTGCTTCAGGCGCTTCCCATGACTGGCCGGCATGGGTAGAAAAAGACTCCCTTCGAATACGGCCACTCCTTGATGCGTTTCTTATTGCCGTTCGATACTTGCTGCCGTTTGCGCTTCCATGGGATAATCCATCGGCCATATTGCAACGCGGGTGCCAACACATCCTTTAAACTCATCGTTCCATATTCTGCCAGCATCGTGCATATGCCACCGGGTGTCCCCGGAGTTACGGCGGCCAGGGGTCCATACTCCGGAGGAAAATTGTATCCTTTATTTCTAAAAAGTCAACAGTCGCGCCAGTCGGAGCAAATACCGAGGGCATTGATCGCCGATAACCTTTCCGGTCTTTGGATTATAAATTAAAGCCTGTGTCTCTCACCCCAACTTAATCACGTCCCATTTGTACAGGTGGCGGCAAGTCATCGCACTAGGCAGCATCGACCGCATTTCCTCCCTTTTGAAATATCCATTGCCCCGGCTACGGCGGCTAATGGCTTACCGGTAATCACTTCATCCAATTCTTTCCATGAAGCGGAGGTTTTTGTGTTTGTTGAGCAAATGGCAGGTAGGCAGCAGTATGCCAAAACTAAGATAGAAGAATACTAGTTCTCATAAAAATGGTTTGGTCTCTAAAGTTAACAAGTAAAATAATAGGGAGAACAACATTCCAAAAGTCAGTTTCCCATCGCGGCCGAAGGCGGAGAGCCGGCGGTACATTCATTTGGCCGATAAAAATTGAGTTAACCTACCGCAAACCTCGCACCCGGAATCATAAAACCAATATCTAAGCATGGATATCCAGCGTGATTGCTGCAAGAAAATTCCTGTATTGAATAAAAACGTAAGAATGAATAACGAGTCACGCCCTTTGTTTTGCAAGTAAAGGATCTCAATGTTTATTATGGTTCGTTCCAGGCCGTAAACATGGTTTGCATTTGATGTAAGATCCGGTGAGATATTTGGTCTCCTGGGTCCGAATGGAACCGGTAAAGACCAGCACCCTGAGTTCGATTGAAGGATTGCTGCGGCCTCACTCAGATTGCGATTACTGTCAGCCGGCTATAATACAAGGAAAAACCATTGTATGCCCGGGCGAATATGGGTGTTCAATTGCAATCAACGAGCTTTCAACCCGAGGCTTTCCAGTGGCAGAGATCCTTCGTCTCTATGCAGGCATTCACTGGGATCGACTTGAGCAGATACAAAAGTGAAATCTACTCTCGATAACTATTAAGTTGGTGACTCTGCCAGCAAGCGGTTTGGCCAGCTTTCCGGTGGGCAACAGCAGGGTTTCACTCGTTATCGCCTTGATACATGACCCGCAACTGGTTTTGTTGGATGAACCGACATAGTGGTCTTGATCCCCAATCGAAGGCGCCAACTGTGGGAAAGGATCGAGTCGCTGCGCGATAGAGATCATGGGATATTGCTCACGACGCATTCCATGGAAGAAGCCGAAGCTAGTGTGCGATCGGGTTGCATATTATTGAACCATGGTCGCGTGATTGAGATTGGTACGCCTCAACATTACTCGATAAGCATCGGAATGATCCAGAAGTAGTCAGCGTTTCCCGCAAAGGAAAGATCACACTGGAGGATGTATTTGCTTGACTTACCGGCCGCGCTATTCGTTCATAATTAAATTAACAAACATGCAAACAACCATACCATCTACCCGCAATGCACTCTCTTCGCTGCTCCGCGCCGATTTCACCGCGCAATGGAGAAGCCGGAGATCGGTCATTCTTGTCGTACTGGTGCCAGTAGTGATACTCCTATCTCATGGAAAGGCCTTATTCCAAAGTACGGTGGAGTTTTTGTTCTCTCGAACTGCATAGCCGTCGGGTTAAATGCTATTCGGCCTGATGGGTTGATTCCAATGCCATAGCCCGGGATCGTGATAAGGGGTGTTTCAGCGTTTGCGCGTGGCCCCGGTTTCTGTCTACTGGTCAATCATGATAAGTCGTCTTATCGCTACAAATAGCCGCGATAATGATCCGTGACGCTGGCCATATTTTTAGTCGGTGCGAATTTTGATCAGAATAACACTCACACCAGTTGGTTATTTGTTAGGTTTGATGGCTGCCCTTGTCAGGGGCGCTGTTTACCCGGCATTGGGCCGGAGCTATCAGTGAGCCTGATCAAAAATCCTGAAACAGTCAACGCAGTTAGCCGTCCTCGTCTATTTCTTTTATCGCGATCGGATGTTTGGTGAACTGGGCGTGCTCGGCAAAGAGTTGGCAGAAGGCGTCAAATGAGTCACCTCATGGAGCCGTAAAAAGATTGCTTCTTCGTGGAAGTATGCGATGCCCGGGACATGGAACCAGGAAACAACTATTTCCCTTTATTGCTCACAGTTGGTTATGCCACAGTGTTTACGATATTGGGGGTTAAATGGTTTAAGTGGAATACGAAGTGAAACGGGCGATATCCTGATTTTTAGTATAAAAATATGCTGTCAGTTTTAATTCTCACAACAAGAAAGGACTATCATCGCTCTTTGGCTATGTGGAGCTTCCCTTTCTTTCGCCCTTCTCCGCTTTTTCCTGCTGTTTATATATCTCGGCCCAAACCGATTCGGGTATTTCTTTGCTGCTTGCATTGTTTGTATTCACTGCTTTCCCCTTCCTGCTTTATTTCGCTTTGTCTTTAAGTTGAGGTCGCAAATCAAGCTTTAACTGCATGCAATACATATGATATGTAATAATGCTGTTCGGGACCATTGATCACCGCTTTCTCTTTCACAGCCATTATCTTGCTGTCATGCTCCCGGGCGACGTTTGATTTGCCCTTCTATGTTTCACTTTTGCTTGGTAATATGCTAATAGGATCAATTCTATGTTTATTCACGTTAATAAAAGAAGTGCGGTTTAACATTGTCTTTTGAGCCTGGGGATCATTCTGCTGCTGACATCAGCTCTATTCGACGTCAATTACCTTAAATACGAAGATCCAATTCCATTCGAACGGTGGAAAACGATCACATTATATGATTTCAAACCAGCGGCCAGGAATGACGCTTGATGGCTCGGCTGAATTTGCCTATATCAGTACAGCAGGAAATTACACATTATACAGGAAATGGCGCTATCTATTACGGCGTATTTTCATCCTTCAAGATCTTATGTCTTCGACCAGCAAATAAAAAAGGAGCCCGGGGTCTTTTACGCACCATGAGCTTTACCATTTTTGCATTACAGAATACTTTACGCGGCTTCTCAGAAGGGATATGAGATCTATAATGACGACTCAGCCACGGCGTAATTGATGAGCTGAACGAAAATATTCCCGGTTGGAATATGAAACCCGGCGCTCCGCTGACAGAAGAAACCTACAGCAGCTATGTGAACGAACAAACTGGAGTGGCAGACAATTCTTGATGATGAATTATCCTCGCTGGCTGCCTACGCCGATCCACGTAGTAACGATTCATAAATAGATTGCAGAATCACTTTTCATTTTTAAAATTTTATATTTGAAAAAGTCTACGATGAAAAAAACAAATTCCATTTTACTTATCATATTTTAATTCTTCTTGTTCGTTGCCGGGGGTGATGATAGCTCATTCCCTATGAGCAAAAAATACTGGACTCCGACAGACTATCCACGATGTCAGCGAGTGACTGACCGATCTAAAATACAACAACAAAGAACTGCCCAACCACCGGATAATCCAAAAACGGCACCGGTTTTCAACAGATCGTCGACACGATGAATTTTTCTATCGTTGCCAACGATGATCAGCTGGGCATAAAACTTTACGCTTTCGGAATTCTTGAGCAATATGTTCAAGGAATATAGGGAACTTGTATCCGATTATTCAATCACGGACAGAAAGGATAGAATATCAATATCCTGTTGAATTTGTTGAGATATTGAAATTTGGGCTGGCTCTCCAGGTGCAATATATAAAAGCCGGCAATGACGATATCACCAAGGAACGCAGACAATCCCCAGGCGCCGGGGAAATAGTCAGCCTCATAAAACAAAACGCGATATCCTTACGTAGATTATGACCTTTATCTTGACTATATTAATTATGAGAAGAACAGGTTCACCGATGCAGCATTGAAAGCTACAGCGAAGGCCTCCGGGGACTTTTTCAGGCCTGATAAATAATGCCGCCCGACGGCGATTATAATGATATGCTCGATGGAGTGAATAACATGCTGAGAAAAGCAAGAATCCAGGTATTACCGCCCACAGTTGCAAAACATACAGGGGTTGCTACAAATAAAACTCAAACGAAGACCGGCTAAGATGAACCCCACCCTGACCCATGCCTCCATCTTCACGATGCTGGGTATTTAGTATTTGCTGGAAGGCAGATGAAAGACTAAAAATACATTATCGCGCCTTGGCGCGGGACATTAAAATGAAGAACAGGGTATTTTCCAGCTACTTCATATGAAACCTTGTTTCCTTCAATCACTTCTTTGTAATAAAGACCAGAAGGAGATAAATAAAGCTTTTTGTCCATTAATGACGACGGGTTTACTGTCAGTCGGCAGATCGTCATACTGTCTCCGACTGCAGGTTCGAATTAGCTTGCCACTGTCGTCGTCATGATGCTAGGACCGGTATTCAACACGCCGTCGGTACCCACAACTGTACCGCTCCGGCTTATTATTTTCATTTACAGATTCTTCATAATACGTGCCACTGTGCTCATAATATTTTTCCGTCAATAACCGTCGTTTTGGCGCCGGGAGGCAAACTGTTTACAACCGCACCCACGGGCGGTTTTATAACGCTACATACTGGTTTTGCCTGCAAAAGGGACGATAATAAGTACCACCATAGTAATAATGGCTATGAAGGACTTGGGCCTATATAAAAACTGTTTGTAACCTAAGGAGGGGTTGATACGTGGATGCCAAAAGGCGGAACCACGAGCTGGAAAGGTTGCGCCATAGGGGCGATAGAAATAACCTGCCTGGTATCGATAGCCGATGCCTCCATAATAAATGGGCACGTAAGGGTGGCTATAATATTACACTCGCGACGGATAAATCCGCGGGGCATAATATCTCACAGGAGAGTATCGTACAGGGTAATATTTGTAGCCGTACCCATGCCCATCTCCGTGCTGCATAATATCCTGGCTGGGCAGAAGCTGCGAAGAAATGAACAAGGTCGCCGCGACGAGACATGCCACGGCCAACGTGTGACGAATCGTTTTCATACAAGTTGTTTGATTAATGACTTACAAATTACAAAAGGGCAATTTCAAAAGTTAATTCAATGCTAACGCGACAAAAAAACCGCCCTGCCAGAGGCAGGACGGCTGAAAAATACTGATTCGTTGTAGTGACGTTGACCCCAGTCATTTATCCTATTAGCCGTACTGTCCACCGCGTGAGTCGTGATCATTCCACCTGTCATGACCAAATCTTTCTTCCGCGATAGTGATCTGCCCACGAAAATCGACGTTGATATCAAGGTCGTTCCGGCCTACAAAGAAGGTAGAAGCGTCTACTAATCTTTTGCTCCGGAGACTGAAGAAACCGAAACCAGCCCTTGTCTGGCATTACACTTTAATGGAGTGCTGGCCGGAGCGCAACATTGACACAACTGCATAATGCCATTGCTTGAATAGCTTCTGCCATCGATTACCACTTCATAGTTCCTTGAACTCTTCAGCGTGACTGAAGGCCTGCGATCTGCTGCGAAGACGTTGTTGCTACAGTTAAGATAGTAGCGGCAATAAGAGTAAAAATCTTTTCATGATAGTATATTTATTTTTTTATGTCTCCGGCTCAACCGGAATTCCGAAGACTTTTGTTTTTAATTCCCGGTTGTGCCTATCCTATTCAAACCAGATGCCAGCGTGCCAGTTTCGCTATAAAGAAAGTTAAGGGGAATGTTATTTAAGGTTAATGGATCTGGTGCACAAGATTGCGCACATATATATTTTGATTTTACCTATCTCTAACGACGATACTCCAAATTGCTCACACCTCTATGTGAAGCATATCATGGCCCACCACTGAAATCCGCGAAATCCTCTTACTGCGTGAAATCCATATAATCCATGTCATCCGTGTTCCTTATATTAGCGCTTTTAAAATTTTCTCTCACATGACCAAAACAATAACCGCTGTTCTTGTTTCCTCGCTGTTTTTCAGCAATACGTA